>Ga0209514_10003574_pt1 | contig 21998 bp, 25 predicted proteins | sample Subgrocontami58m_FD_187452 | JGI IMG/M metagenome (GOLD analysis project Ga0209514, IMG submission 187452) | Subsurface groundwater microbial communities from S. Glens Falls, New York, USA - GMW37 contaminated, 5.8 m (SPAdes) (version 3) | ecosystem: Environmental > Aquatic > Deep subsurface >...
AAGTATACTCCTTACCCCGTCACCGCAACCCATTACAAGAATGGCATCGCTATTCAAGACCTCTTCTTTATGCTGCTGATAAGTCTTCTTGACTTCAACTAAGTGGCAGCTTGGGTCTATGACCGCGGTTCCTGTAACCTTCTTGCCAAGTTTCTCTAAGGCGACCTTCATAGCAGCCACTTCTGGCTCTCCACCTGTTTTACACACCACCGCACAATCGCCACAACCGGTGATGAAGATGTTATGGTACTTTTCAATAAAACCCGTTATATCCTCAAACGACTTTGATTTAGTTGCTATCATTTTTCCTCCTCCTCATTTTTTCATTATATCATAATGGATTTATTTTTCAAGAAGTTTTTTTCTAATGTCAAGCCGATTTAGAAATGTCCTATTTTGATGTTCTTGGTAATAGTTATTCCCTGCCATTTTTGTTACTCATTGTGAATCTATCAAGGAGTATTAAAAGAGTAATATTTATCATGCTTCTCGATAAGGTGATGTGTTTACTCTCCACACCCCTGACTACTAAAGCATCAACTATTGCCTCCTAAAGAATTGCTTAAAACTCTCCTAAAACATCAAAAAGTGAAAAACTGCCCTTTTGCGCCATTATGCCTTCTCAAAAAAGCCCTCTAATTTGACCGTAGAGACACGTTCTCTGCATGGGTAGTCATTATGGTCTTATCCTTTAACCTCACGAGGATTATATCCCACTTTATTCCTTTCATTCCTTAAACAAGCCTTCTGTTCTTATGCTACTTTTTCCATTTGTTGATAAGGGCTAATTTGGGGCCGTATCTTGAACCTCCTCCAAGGATGATCCGCTGGTGGTCTATACGCTCTCTTTGATTTAAATACTTTCACCTTCCCTGGTCTGTCTTCTCTTACGGGCCGTTGACTTATTTCTCTATACTTTAAATCTGTGCCCTTGTACGTTATGAACATAGAACCATCTATCCCATCTTCTACTATAACTGACTTTGTGTTTACATGTTCAATAACCTGGTAGAGTCTCTTATCATGGCTCACAGTAAAATCGTTCCTTAATCCACGCTTAGTCTTTATACATAGTATCATGTCTAAATCTATCCCTTTGGGTAACTCTCTATGCAAATCCCCATCTTCTATCGCCTTAAATCTTCCTCTATTGTTGTATATCGGTAGATAGTATTCTAAGAATTTATTCGTCTCATCTATCGTCTTAATCCCCCTCAATCTCATCTCCGGAGTCAATCAGCGATTTTGACACAAAAGGCTTGAGATTGGTATTCTAAAGGCAGGGAATAAAAAGACAGGGGTTCTTAATAAATCTTTCTCTTAAAGTAAAATTTTGGAATTGTGAATTAAAAATTTAATGAGGGCAATAAAAGTAAATCTTCTACGGAAGGCTGAATTAAGGCTTATAAAGGCAAAATAAACAGGAAAAATAAGAGCTAAATTCACATAACCCAAGATTTATGAACAGGTTACATTATAACATATAGAGTAGGATTGTCAAGAGAAATCTTAAAAAATTTTCATTTTCTTTTCAATAATTCTTCAAAATCATCAGACCATAGATATTGTTCAAGAAAATCACGATAACCTTCCTCAAGAGACACCCTGTGTATTCCTCCAACTTTATGCTCCATTATAAAAGAATGTATTAACTTATTTCCATAATATTCGTTAACATTCCAGCCAAATTTTTTGATTTTCTCTATCTGCCATTTCAAAAATTGGTCTGTGTTAAATCCTATTTTACCTTCTGCAACAAATTCTTTTAGAAGTATAAGAGATTCCTTAGGAAACGCTTCTAATCTTCTTATTATATTATCTCTTATAGCTTTCTCAGCATCAGTAAAAATCTTCAACTTTGCGATAAAGTGAGAAACTTCTCTTTTCAACCCCTTTAGCAAACTATCTTTTGAAGAGTATCCGATATAAGTAAAAGCATTAATATCAAATGGTAACTTATCGGGATCCTTAAGATTTAATTTATCTTTATTATAAATCATGATACAAGGTTTTCCTAATCCAAAAATCATACCTATTTCCATAAACACATTATAATTTTCAGGACTTAGGCAAGCTATCCCAAAATCACAAGCCAATGCTAATTGACATATCTTACATATCTTTATTCCAGTACCTGGTTCAATCTTAGCATTAAAAATGTGATAGTCCGGGCTCTTAAAGTATTCATTAATGGTCTCAATTAAAAATGGGTCATTTCCTTCAAATTGATACATAAAAAAGCCTTTGTATTTTTCTTTTTTCTCAAGTTCCTTTCTTTCAGAAAAAACGAGATTACATTTATTAGGATAACTTTTAGGACAGTTGACATTAAAATTTGCCATATCTATTACTTTTTATAATCCACTTGAGGAAATAAACCCATAAATACCTTATTGTCTCATAAAGTTATGATTATCTATTATACACATAACAAATCCTTGAATAATCACTTTTGTTTCTAAGATTTAAAAGTGCATCGAACCACTCTCTTGATTTTTTTATAAATCCTACCCTGTCTCCAGGATCAAATAAATGTACTTCATGATCGTTCAGCCCAGTTACTATACAAATATGACTATCACCTATCTCAGGAGGCATAAGAGAAACAAGAACAGGCCTGGGAGTATCGCTAACAACAATCTCAAAGAGGTTTTTCAATATGTAATCACGTAATTGTGTCCCGGATTCTAACACCTTTTCTTTAACTTCTTTATCGTCTTCATCAGGGCTTATTTTAGCTTGATATTTTTTACCAAAAGGAGGATAATTCTCGAACTCTTTCATTATACGAAATGTTGGCATTTCATTGTAGAATTGTTTGCAACAAGGACATTGTATATTCTGCGGCGGAAATATCTTGCTGTTAAAATATTCCATCACATCTTTTTGACTCCACTCATTCCCGTTCTGATTCTTTATATCATAAAATTTCAGAACATTTCTCACGCATGTTGGTATACACCCGTTTTGACAATGTTGAAAAGCCTCAGGGTCATTTCCCAATTCTTTAAAGAAAGTATTTATGTCTTTCAATCTACCTCCAAACTAAAGGGCGTCTTTTGGAAAAGAATTTTTTATTAACTAAACCAAAAATCAATTAGGTTCTTAATTGCTTCCTTAAATAATTCTGGAGCTCTTATTCCCAAAATTAAATCTCCATTTTTATTCAATAAGAATCCAACTTCAATTTCAATAACTTTTGTAGAAGTCCCACCATATAAAACAACTGTGCGAATTATTTTATATTCCGAGTAGTATTTTTTGATATACAATTCTTCAATAGATCCAAAAGTTTTTAATTCTTCTATTGCTTTATGGCGGTATTCGTATTTTTTCCCTTCGACGTTTATAATTTCACTTCTACCAAAATCAATTAGAATTAAATCAGGAATGCTTACAATCTTGCTTTTATCTCCGCCCTTATACGCTTCCCTATCAGTATATTTTTCTAAAGGTATTGGTTTTCCGTCTTTTGTTATAAAGTAACCCTTTTCACAACCAGCATGGTTTTCAAAAATTGACTGTCCATTAGTAAAATTTTCTACAACTAAGTGGATAAAAACACTGCCTAATTTTTCTCCTTCGGTTTCGTATTTCCAGTATTTTTCATCTCTTACAGAGATTGGAACACTTAAACCCTCTAATTTAATATTTAGCATATTTGCAATTTTAATAAATTTGTTGTTAGGTGTCAAATGATTTTGTTTTAAGCCATGGGAAGTAATAACAATATCTTTCTTCCAACCTAATTTTCTTAATGTTGCACATATTAAACTCAATGCACCAATGTTGGGGTCATGTGCTAACCCTCCGGATTTATATAAACGTCCAGAAACTTTTATTACGTCTTTTTCTTCTCTAATAAATATAGGGATATTGCCCTTTGGGGCTTTTCTCATCCCAGCTTTGAATTGTATCAGTTCATCAACGGTTCTAAAAGAGATAAAAATATTCGGGTCTAACTTTTTTCCTAAAATCTCTACACCCAATGTTAAAAGACACTTTGTGCCAAGAATATATGTTTCTGTAGCCGTCTTTTTTTGCGGAATCTTTAAGTTATAAAGCATAATTTTTCGTATATTCGGATAATAATAATCTAAGTATACAAATTTTGAAGACCTTTGATATACTCCCGTGTTCCTACTTTCGGTATCATCTGTTTTTGTCTCTTCTATTGCATATAAAGGAGTATCATCTTCTTTCGGCTCATCATCTTGATAAAAAACTAAAAAATCTACAAAACTAGAATACCCGCTAACAATTTTCAAGAATATTTTATTTATTGTATTTGAACGAAACCCTACTATTTCATATAAAAAAGAGAATTTTCTATCTTTACCTAAGATGGGTAGGATTCTAATTGTATCTATAAAACACGGTATATTATTATCTTTTGAAAACTTATAGAGTATGTTGGCTATTACTTCTCTTTTCGGTCTCTCTTCGGTTAATATCCATAAATTTGTTTTTTTCATGTTACTCCTTACGAAATATTAATATGAATTGATGAAGTTGATTTGAAACATAGGAAAAAGGATATCCGTAAGGATATAAATTGATAGTTTTATCATACCATATTTTATATCCTTTGAAACAAACATTTGGTATCTTGCAAATTTCATTCACAATATCTGCATGAAGCATGTTATGGTGCCTGTTTGTCGGTTGCATATCTTTGCAAAATATCACTAAATAGCCCTTATTTTTTAAAAGAGAAACTGACCTCTCTATAATCTCTCTAAATTCAGAGAAAAATTGTTCATAAGATATATTTCCTAAATCTCTTTCATCCTTAGTGAATGCTCCTTTATCTTTACGGTCTCCACCAGTCCTTTTTTTTGAAAGCATATCTGCATATGGAGGATCTGTTAAAATTAAATCAAAGGTTTTATTCTTTATTTCTTCTATTGTGAGAATATTACGAGAATCTGCACAGATTGCTAATTGTTTTTTTAGATGCTCTTGTTTGCAAACTCCGTTATATACCTTAATATAATTCTCTTCTAAATCAATACCCACTGCATTCCTATTTTCTAACAAAGATGCACCCAATAATGTCCCGCCAACACCCATAAAAGGATCAAGTATCCAACCGTCTGATTTTGTAAAAAAAGCTATCAAATCTTTCATTAATTGGGGTGGCTTAGGAGAAGGATGCATTTTTCTAAGATTGTGCCCGAAAGATTCATCTCCAGCAGTAGTATATCTCGTTTCAATTACTGATTTCTGTAAATACTTCCAAAGTTCAAACTCTGTTTTGTTTTTTGCAAAGTCCGTTACTTGAACGGAATTTATGAAAAAAGTCCACTCTTTTCCTGTTAAATCATTAAGTTGATTTTTATTATTATAAATTCCTCTTTCGCCCTTATCCATTTCATGATCTTTAAGTATTCTCTTTACTTTTCGACCATTAGGATAAACTATAATTTTTTCATCACTATCATTTGTTAAGTTGGTTTGTTTAGCGTCTTTCATTTTATCACCTTACCTACGAAGATGTATTCTTTAATTTTATTATTGTGTGAATTATGATTACTTTTGAATCTGCGATAAGGGAACTCATATAGCCTTACACCATTTAATTTACTCTTCTTAAATATATCAGTAATCTTGTCCTTTGAAAGCAAACCTTCACTATTGTAACTTAAAATTACATATTTAGCTTTCAAGCCATTCAATAGGTTTAATAATGCAGAGCCAACTGTTTTTTTGCTACAAAAAACAGACTTTTCTTTTTTCGTATAATCTCTCATTCCTGTCTTGCCTGAAATTTTAGGATTATCATACTTGGCTATAGTTTCTAACATATGATAATTAGCTATATATTGCCTAGAATTATAAGGGGGGTCTATGTAAGCAATATCGCAATTTATCTTATCTAAAATGTCAAAAGAGTCTTTGTTAAATGCTTTATGTTCAAATTTGCTAGCTATTATTTCCATGAATTTCAATGTTAAAAATTTATTTGCTCTTGGGTCCCAAAGTTTATTAAATGCTCCATAAGTCCCAGAAATATTTGCGACTTTTTGAACAGCAAGCAATAAACTCGCAATAAGGTAAAAGTATTCATCTTCATTTATGTAGCCGTTGGTAAACCAATTTTCTATTTTTGTTCTTACACCATCTATTTTCTTACCATTGGCCTCTGAAAAATATCTTCTTTCTATACCGTCTATATTTTTACTTGCTGGAGTATAGTGGTTGTATACAAAACCTTCGGCACCCTCATTTTTATTCAAAAATTCTAGAACTTGGTAAACTCTTTCCTCTGGTTCTGATGAAAGAGTTAATATTTTAAGATTATCAAACGTTGGGCACTTATTTGGAACTATTAATGCTCTTTGAAGAACATAAGAAAAATAAAGATTGTCGTTTGAGATTATAGAAAACATTTTTTTAAAATATCTACTGACGGCAGTACTACCACTAAAAACATCAAAAAAATTTCCCCCTGTTATGTTCTCCTTTCTGATAACCTCAAAAAGATTATTTAGTACACTATGTTTGCTCCCAATTAATCTAAATTGGGGAATTTTGTTCAAAGGAGTAATATTATAAGACGATATCATTTTTTATCACCATTCTTAATTGTTCTTCCATTAATTTTCAAATTGTCTTTAATAAACTTTCTATAATGTCTCCTCGTAGGATTGTTTAATCAAGGCAAAAATATCATTAATATCAGTGTTGGGTAAAAGATTAACCTTCCCTTTATAACCCCATTCAAAAGAGGTTATATCTTTAACCAGTCTCTTAGGATCGTTATATTTGGGATGTCTAAGCAAAACCTGAACGTAACTCTTCTTAAACTCGAATCTGACAAAACTTTTAGAAGTCCTGTAGGTAATCCCGCTTCTTTGCTCAAGAACTTCCGTTACATTAGGCAATTCCAATATCTTCTCTTTAATTTCAAGAAATTTATTCTTCAGTTCCTTGATGGTCTTATTCAAGTGATAATCCAAATCATATTTTTCATAGGCTATATTTGTTATCCTTCTGCCTGCTTTAATTGTGGGCTTCGTGGTGCCTTCTGGCTCAATATCTAAAATCCCATTTTCATAAATAGAATATGTCCAAAGCTCGATATTCTCTGCCATCCTATTAATTGCGTGCTTATCATATTTGCTAAATGAATTTGCCACCAAAATTAGTCTTGGCTGTCCCCACTCAATCTTTACTTTCTTCCCAATCTTCTTTTCAACTAATATTTGAAAATCTCCTTTGTGATCAACAAGCCACTCAAGATAATACAACCCTTGATTGATTATGTTATCCTTTTCACCCCATTTGTATTCAATGATAACAGGGTTATTATTTTCATCCAATCCAAGAGTATCAATTCTCCCTCCGTGCTTTTCACCTGTTGAAAACTCAGTAGAAATAAACTTTATGCCAAAAATCTCCTCAAGGTTATTCTCAATAAGACCCTGTAATTCCTTCTCGTTCTTGAATTGTGCTGTTTTAAATTGCTTAACCTTATTGTTTTCTATCTTGAATATTGGCATTTTATCTCCCTATTAGGCTAACGCATATTCATCCTTAATAAGTTTTTCTATTTCCCCATTATCCTATACATCCCAGTCCCGCAATCAGGACATTTGCCTTTTGCTGCCTTTCTTCCATTCTTCATGGTTACTTCAGCACTATTTAACATTTTCTTCTTTGCTTTGCATTTAACGCAATAAGCCTCTACAGAACAACCACAGGTTTGACACATTTCTTATATCTCCTTATGCTTTTACCTTATCTATGTTGGTTTTCTTCTCCTTATTTATATTATTAAAGTGGTTCTTTACTTCTTTGGAAAATTTAACAAGTTTCTCTAAATCAGGGAAAATTTGTGGATATAAAAAGTGGGCTGGATTTCCAGAACTAGACCTAAAGGTGAAACGCTTTATGATTTTTTTCTTGTAGGTTCCATAGTAAAAATTTTTCCACACGAGTTGTTCCCTAATTGGGGATTTTTTATCCTTAATGATTTTTTCTAAAGAGCCAAATCCGAATATCCTATATCTATGAGGGAATTTCTTCATATCTTCAGATTGTATTTCTTTTAGGTGTACAGGGAATAAATTTATATCATCCCTATCCTTCTTTTTAATTACGCTTCTCAAATAGAAGCAGTATCTTCGAATATGCCATACTGTTCTATCTAGAGAAAACAATTCTTCTCCCATAGTGTAGTAAGGATATTCAAAATAACGATTTTTTCCTTGTGCGTCCAAATATTTAACAAAATCTTCAATATTTTTTGGGAAATCAAAATTAATATCACTAATTTTCAAAACTCCATCATACGCTTCTATGAGCGAATGTTCTATTCCTCTCGTATCCTTACCATTATAGATTAGAATCGCTTTTAAATATTTCTCAATACACTGCAAGGCTAGCCATAAGAATTGTTGGACTAAACCATACCGATAGGCCATTCTGGCGGCAATATAGTCTTTATCAGCGACATCTCTAAAGGACCTATTTACAAAATCATTTATTAAAGCTTGTTTAGTTCTATCATCCATATATTACTAATCACTCATCGTAATGAAACACTCCAGAAAACTTTATAATTGATTTCTAATAACTACCACATATCGGCTTAGTCTGTTGTCTAATATAGGTTTCCAATTTGAGACGGTCTTCCTTTGTATTTTGATTGCTCGGCATCCGGTAAACGCATACCCAGATATTACCCGTAGGACAACTACGCGTCCAACATTCTTTACGAGTATGAGAATCTATACGTGTACCAAGTTCACCAGATTGACCAACATCAAGAACTGTCCAATTCCTATCTTCTCCAACACAGATTATAACATAGATCGCTGCTATGTCCCGAAAATCAGCTTCTGCTAATCGTACACAAATGAATGGATAACCTGCTATAGTCAAATTGGTAGCCATAAACCACCCCCTTTTTCCAATATTTCCCTAATTACATTTAATTAAAAAAGATTATACCCCCTTGACAATCATTTGTCAATTTAATTCAATCTAGTTTTTATTGCAAAACTCCTTATAAAATGCTACAATTAAATTATGAAAGTAACCCTTGTAATCCTCATAATCCTAACTCTCTGCCTCCTCTCCCTTGCCTACTCTTTTACAAACAACAAATTCTCCGACCCAGAGAAAACATTCTTGACATTTCAAAATGCACTAAAAAAAGAGAATTATAGATTAGCATGGAAATGCATCTCGGAAGATGGTAAAAAGAAATGGCCAAACTTTAAGACATTTAAAGAGCATTCAAATAAGCATATTTTTAATGAGGGTAAAATAGGGCTTTTAGAAGCAAAGATAGTAAGATGTGATATAATAGAAAATGTATCTGGTATAATAATAAAGAACTCCAATCTTGCAAGGGTTGAATTAGTCAAGGAAAAAGGGAAGTGGAAGATAGGGGATGTGGTGAGGGTGAAGGAAGTTCAATGATTATGGTGTCAATCGGTGGTTACGTTTGAGCTCAGCGGTTGGAAACGCACAGCGTTTACAGTCCGCTGAAGCGAACTGTTATGAGCCTTTTCTTTTTAATTCCTCAGCATGCCAGCTATCTAAATGATTAGCTTTTTCTAGTTGTTTTACGCATGAATCAGAAATACCAAGTATTAAGCCAATTTGTTGATAAGAAAGACTCTCTTTACGCAATTGCAGGATAATGTTTCTTCGGCGAAAAGCGATTTCACTTGGAACCCCACGCATGGATATAATTTTCGATGATTTCACTTTTTGATCTTCGGTTTGATAATATATAGGTATTCTAAAGAAATCGCCTTCATCATGATCCCAGCCTAATAGGTGCGAAACCAAACAAATTAATTTGCCGATAATGTCAATATCAGTATTATATGTTTGAGAACATTTTTTTATTTCATGTTCTATCCCATCAATATCTCTATTTAATGTTTCTCTAAAAAGTTCATCATTGGTAACAATTTGATTTATTCTTTTTCTGATTTTATTCAAAAATTTTCGACATTCTTTCTTAAAGAAAGAACAATTTTGAAATGCGCCTGCGAGACCAGGTCGTTTATCAATTCCATAAAGTTCCCAAGCAACCATTTCCATGGGTAATGAGTAGTGAAATCTTTCTTGTTTTACTTTTTTATTTTTCATCAAACGATTTAAATACCCCGCTGAGGCAACCACCCTGAGCCAAAACCACACCAGGTTTAACCCCGGTCGGGTTGATTGTATTGTTCTGTGCGTTTTTTTCGTTCTTCTTCACACCATTCTACTCTTGAACTTGCAGAATCTATGAGAAAATCGTACGTGTGAATGATTATGTTTAAGTCTTGTGACATTTGCCGTCGTAGCTCATCACTTGCTTTATCAACGTTTTTTCGCCTTCCAATAAGAATTAACCCAGGGAGATATTTGAGTCAATATCAGTTAGCCCAATCCTTTTTTATTTCTTTCCCTAGTTGCATAGTCTCGATTACTTTTTATCCATGAACGCCAATCTTGAATTTGTCTGATTGCATGTGTAAGCTCTTTTGTTAGGTCCCCCTTTACAGTAAACATCTTAGCTTTTGGGCTTTCCAGTTCAACGGCCACCCAATCAAAACCGAAAGAATGTTTTTCACCAATAATGAAATCAGTAACGTATTCACCGCCGAGTTTCTTCTTAGGTAAAACCCAGCGACCGTGCCCGCCTCCTAGGTGTTGTATAAGTAAGAGTGGAATTTCGGTCAATATCTCTTGTACATCTTCTTCCCTCTTCGCAGATTTAATTGCAATCTCCAACTTTTCTATATCATCATAAGTTAGGTCGTCCCACCAGACAAAAAAGTCTCTTAGTGGGTCATCCTTCAAAGTATTTGCCCTTGATATCTTCATTATATTCATATTATTTGTTTACACAGAACAGATATTAGACAACTGTTTAACTATTCCAATAGACCCGCGCAGGCTATTAGTGTAACAGACAACTATTGCCTGTTATTTATCATTCACTCCGTTTGTTTCTACTGTTATGATAATATAGCCATACAGGATTGTCAATAGGAAATCTGAAAATTTTTGTTAGGTGGGGACGGGTTTAGGCACATCGTATTCACTCCAATCTAAACATCAATCAAAACCTATCAACCACTTCTCTCACCAATTCACTAATACTTCTGTCTGCTTTCTTTTTCCTTCTTCCTAAACTCCCATGGCGGTATTGGATTCTCATCCTGCCATAATCCACGTTTCTTTTTTCTTGCCTCTTCCTCTACCTTTTCTAATTCCGTGTCATCCGGGGCATACTTGCGATACCACCAGGCAAAACCATTCTTCACAATTTCGTAATTAACATTCTTTCCTTCAACAAATACATTTGCAACCACTCTGCCATATCTATCTTTTGTTACAGGTTCTACAGTAACAATTTTACCAAAAACCAATTCAGAAGTAAACTGTTTTGCTTTACTCCCAAATGCCTGTTTCTTTTCTGGGCAATCAATACCATTTAATCTTATAGTTTCTTCTTTTCCTTCATGCAATACTGCAATGGTATCACCGTCTTTAATGCCGATGACTTTGGCGATGTAGGGTTCTGCGTTAACTATAGGAAAGAAAACTAAAAGAACCATTAAAATTTGTGGTAAACTCATCACTATCGAATACAACCTTTTCTTCATGCTATTACCTTTAACATGAGTACTCCTAACTGTTAGGACTGATAATTACTTATTTTGCCTTCTTTAACTTCTAGGTATCTCCCTATGAGAAGAAGGACTGAACCTAAAATGAAAAGGGAATTTTTGATAAACATAAGTTTATTATTTTGTACTACAGCTGTTCCGCCAAGGTTGTACAATGGGTAACAATAGTACCTTCTGATTTCATTATATTTTTCTCCTAATGCATTTTTATCGGATAGATATATAGCATGTTCAAGATAGTCCCAAACAGCATCAACTTTTCTTTCAATTTTATACAATTTTATATCTTGGATAGTATCGTTCTGTTGGTCTGTTATAAAAAATTGCCACCACGTTGCAAAAAGTATCAAGAGAAGACCACATAATTCAAATTTTGCCCATTTTCTTAAAGCAAACATTATCTGTTATCCTCTACTTTTGGTATACCTTTTAAGGCAGACTTGTCACTAATTCAAACTCAAATGTTGTATTGCGTTCACATTGTAAATAAGATTGGAACGCGATATTGCTTAATATGGATATTCTTGTTAGAAAATTTTGAAGATGAAATCTTTTCCTCTTTTTAGAAATTCATTAATAAAATGCTCTTTCTGCTGATCATTTCAGTTTTTTAAAAGAAATTCGTATATTTTCAATAACCTGATTTCAGCATCTTCTGTTGGTTCATATTCTAAGTTTACAAGCAAAGAACCCGCCTGAGATTTTTTAGATTCTTTCGAATTCTTATTGCTTTTCTTCTTAATTTTTTTCTTCAATATCAATAACCTTGCCGGAAATAATCTTTTCTCAACCCAAACGCACGTATCCAATTTTTGAAGAAAAGATTGTCTGTCCATTTTAAATTCGCTCTCTTACACTAAAGAACCGAAAAAAAGCAGTCAAGCACATTGCTAAACTGCTTATAAATTCTTATACGCCCTAAAACTGTATTGCATTCTACACCTCTTTTAAGAACAATTTAATAATACTCCTGCTAATGATAAAAGTCAAGCGAAAAAGTGTGCCAAGTTAAAATTCTTCAACCGCCCCCCTCACCAACTCAGTAATACTCCTACCGGTTCTCTCTGCCAATAATCTCAGTCTTTTATCCTGCTCTTTTGTTATGGTTCTGGCAATATATTTCGAACAAACGGGGGTTACTCTCTTGAGAAATTTATACGATAGGTTTTTATTTTCTATCCTTTTTAAATAAACCTCTATTATTCCCCTTAGAACTTCAGATTCTGTCTTACATTGCTTATTTGCCAAATCCTTGAGCTTTTTAGCTGCCTTCTTATGTAAACTACAGCAGATTGTGACATAATTATTTCTATTATTGGACATTCTCTTAAGTCCTTGATATTTATGAGGTAATGTTGCTTGCAGATGAAAATTTAAAGTTTTTCGTGTATTGTATCGGTAAGATATGGGTCTTGCCGATGCAAAAGAGGGTAAAATTCCTGTATTTTGAGAAGAAATTTTTTATGCCTGGTACTGAACAACAACAACTTTATCCCGAAAATCAAATTCAATCTTTGCTTTAGCCAGTTGATTTAATTTTGCAGCATATATCAATTATGGGCTTCAGCATTGGCATCTTTTAATGATGGTACCTTTAAATTCCAAGGTAGAACCTATAAATTAGGTCAATTCCCTGGTAGGAAGATTACCATCGGCTTTATGCCTGGCAAAAAACTCATGGCTTTTAAAGATCAAAACAAAATATGGCAATATTATTTCCAGGGACATCGTTAATAAGATAGCTGCATATTCATAATATTGATCTATAAAAGGGAACAAAAATAGAAAATCCCTACTACCCTCTCATGTCCACTTTCTGCGTTCCCGGATGTCCGGTTTTAAAAGTTACGTAACATAAGTTTTTTCTAACTTAAGTTTTTTTCTAACCTTCTCCATAATAGAACTATTAATATTATCTATTTCTCTAACCATGGGCTCTATGGTTTTTTTTGCCTCAATCACAAATTTGTCGTCCTTCACATTTTTTAGATTCGTTTCTACATTAAGCAAACTTGATTGAAATGCAGCCCACAGCATGGCTATTCCAGAGCCTACATCACCAAGGAGGAAGGGATTCCCCTTATCCACCAATACGTCGCAGAGCCTGGCAGCATTGTAGGAATATCTGCATATATCCATAGAGACGCCTATGTTTTCTTTAAGTGCATCCTGGATTGCTCTAACTCTTCTTTCTTTCTCATCTGTAGTCTCCTTTGGCAGCCTATAAGAAGATTGGACCTTTCTATAAGTTATTGAATCCTCATCTATCAGTATGGTCAATTTACCAATTAATGTCCTGGCAGATTCCAGAACCTTCTGAACATCTTCTTCAGCATCTTTATATTTTTCATTGCCTCGTGTAAAATTTGCAGCCATACTTATAAGTGCCACACCTAAGCACCCAGCCAATGCTGCTGCACTCCCACCGCCAGGGGTAGGTGTCTTTGAGGCAAGTTCCTCAATATACCGAACTAAAGTTTCATCCTTAAACATTGCCACCTCCATTGCTTATTGCCCGGCTCAGCGCCAGTTCTCACCTGCTATACGTCCTGTAGAAAACGCCGCCTGTAGATTATATCCTCCGGTCTTTGCATCTATGTCAATCACCTCTCCTGCAAAAAATAATCCCTTGACTATTTTAGATTCCATAGTCAGGGGATTAATCTCTCTTGTATCCACCCCGCCTCTCGTTACCATCGCCTCTTCTACAGGGCGGGACCTTATTACAGTCAGTCTTAAATCTTTTAATAGATGTCCGAGTCGTTTTCTTTCTTCAGCAGTAATCTGGTGCACCATTTTTTCAGGGTTGATAGACAATAAATCTATAAACACAGGGATTAGCCTCTTTGGCAGATAGCCTTTTAAAAGATTTTTAAAAATCTTTGTCCCTTGTGCCTTTGTCTCTCGTAAGAACCTATTTTCTAACTGCTCTAAACTCAAAGCAGGTTTGAGGTCAACAGAAACAACTACTTCTTTTTTCTTCTCTAAGAGGTCTATTACCCCGGCACTTAAAGAAAGGACTATCGGCCCTGAAATTCCAGTGTGCGTAAAAAGCATATCTCCGAACAGTCCAGTCCCACCCGGAATACAAATGTGGACATTTTCAAGTGACACACCAGGAAGTCTTCTGCTCCATGGTTCTTTTGTCTCTAAAGGGACAAGTGCGGCTCTAAGGGGAATTATCATATGTCCTGCCTTTTTAGCGATTCTGTATCCCTCCCCTGTTGAACCTGTCAAAGGATAAGAGAGCCCGCCTGTAGATAATATGACCTTCTTTGCCTCTAAGATTTCCCCTCCCTTACACTTTACGCCACAAACCTCTTTATCCTTAACCATGACATCCTCAACTTGTTTACAATAAGAGACCTCTACCCTGTTCTTGTCCATATAACCCTTTAGCACATCCACTACACTCCTTGCCTTGTCTGTAACAGGGAAAATCCTTCCTCCTCTTTCTGCCTTCAATTTCAATCCTCTGTCCTCAAAAAAATCCATCAGGTCCTGATTAAAGAACCTGTGAAATGCATTGCGCAGGAATTGCCCGCTCCTGCTGAAATTTTCAAGAAAATGGTCTATGTCCCCGGTATTGGTAAGGTTACAGCGGCCCTTACCGCTGATAAGCAGTTTTAAGCCTAATCCATCTTTCTTTTCTAAGAGTAATACCTTCGCCCCTGACTCTCCTGCCCTGCCAGCAGCCATCATCCCTGCAGCCCCACCTCCTATCACTATAACGTCTAACGTTTCTTTTCCCATGCTCCTATTTTCTTCAACATCTTGAATAACTTAGCCAGAGGTAAACCTACGACATTGTAAAAACAACCTTCAATACGTTCTATAAAAATACTGCCTAAACCTTGAATATCAAAACTGCCTGCCTTATCCAATGGGGAAACCTTTTTAAAATAATCCCTGATTTCTCTATCACTTAAACGAGACATGTAAATCCTTGTCTTCTCATAATCAGTAAGAATCCTATCGTTGTCAATATCTATAACTGCTAAACCTGTATAGACCCATTGTGGTTTCCGAGAGAGCAATTTTAGGGTCTTCAAGGCATCCTTGATATCTTTAGGTTTCCCGATTATTTTTCTGTTAACCAAAACTACTGTATCAGCCGCAATGACTATCCCGGAATTAAACCTTTTAGCAACATCCTTAGCCTTCTCCAAAGCATTCCTGACAACCAAATCAGCACAACTACCCTTCAATTGTCTCTCTTCTTCTACATTGGATTTGACTGATTGGAAACTAATGCCTATCTGCCTTAGTAATTTCTGCCTTGCCTTTGATTGTGAAGCCAAAATTATTTTACGCATTTTGTGACTACAAAAATAATACCACTCGCGGTAGAATAAGTCAATTAAATTTTAAAATTTTTTCTCTTCTCTATTAAGGATAGGATTAAGGTGATAGGATTTCATACCCATGGAGTGCGGTTTAAGATGAATTTCGTAAGGACCCCGCCTGCCATGGCTAATGTCAGATTATTAGTTAAAAGGGCAATGGCTGCTATACTTAAGGCTATGCAATATTCCTTCTTGCCTTCAAGGTCAAAGACTAATTTTAACATCTCTATTCCAGCAAAGAATAGAAGAACCCCTAATACAGGCACAGGAATTAATGCTATCGCAAAGGTTACTGAATCTTTGAATATCAGTGCTATCATGATGAATACTGCTCCTAACATGATATTTGCCCCTCCTGTCCGCGCCCCAAACCTGTAATGGGCAGCAATTCCTCCTGAACCATGGCATACAGGCATACTGCCGCAAAGCCCTGATAGGACATTGAATAGTCCCATACTAATGGATAACCTCGCTGGAGTAACATGATGAGCCTTTTCGCCATAGTACTTCTTTGCCAGGTCACTTGCTGCATAGCCGGCATTTCCTAAAGTAATCGGAATCTGGGGAATTACCAATAGTACCAATGCGTCTATGAAATCTTTTTGAGTAGGTAAGTTAAATAGAGGTGTTTTAAAATCAGAGAATGATGGGAGGCCTAAAGAATATTTTGCCTTCAAAACAAGGCCAAATACAATTCCCATACAGATTGCTATTAAAGCAGCAGGGAGATTATCTTTTTTTCTGAGCAATAATATTATGGCTAATGTAAGAAATGCCAGACTTAAACCTATTATTCCAACCATGTTTTGTGCACCAATAGATAAATCAGTCCTATCAAAAAATAACCCACGAGAAGTTGCTAACCCAAACCCTTTGACAATCAATAAAAGTCCCACCCCTAACTGTACACCCCTTAATGTGGATTTGCAGAATAATCTGGACAGTTTGTAAATCAACCCTGTAGATACAATAAAGAGGAGTATAATGCCTATCAATATCCCTGATGCCGCAATTACCGAATTGGAAAGTTTCATAGAGATTGCGAGTATCGCCACCAATTTTAATGGCTGGATAGAAATGGGAAGTTTATAGTACAACCCTGTTAATATATAAAATAATCCTACCAATATGAATAGGACAACAGGGTTAAGGTTGTTTATAGAAACGAGTGCAAATACCAATGGAAGTAAAGTTCCCAGGTCACCCATAGAACCCGAAAGTTCTACCCTATTAAATCTATAAGGGTTTCTCTTCAGCCACTCATGGATGACATCGTACCATTTGTATTTCATAAGAATTTAACACAAAAAAGGCTCCCTCGTATTATAAGGAAGCCTTTTTATATCGTTCGTCTCCTTTCCAAACACGAGGAGGCAGATTCCTTTCGTCCTCTACCCGAATCGGCCATTATGCCGTAGTTACACTTTAACCCTTTAGGCACAATAGCTCGGAGATATTTTCAATTGTGCTAAAATTATATCATATTCTGCATAATATTGTCAATCTTTTTTTCTCCCCTTTTTGTTATGGTATAGGAAAGTATAAAAAATACTTTCATGCCTATACCACTGAAAATCGTATTGTAAGTCATCACTGAAGGCGATTTTCTTGCCATGCGGGTAAGGTAAATGTGAATTTACTGCCTTTGGCAGGTTGGCTCTCTACCCGAATCTCTCCGCCATGGGCTTCTACAAAATGTTTACATATATACAGGCCCAAACCCAACCCTTTGGTATTTCCTGTATAAGGGTTATGCGCAAATTGAAATTTATTGAATACAGAGCCGAGTTTATGGGATGGTATCCCTGTGCCTGTGTCCTCCACTGCTATCTCCACGAATCCGTCCTTGGAAGAAGGGTAAACCTTTACTGTAATAGTCCCTCTTTCAGAGATAAATTTCACAGCATTGTGAAAGAGGTTATTAATAACAATCGCAATCTTACCTTCATCTATATGGAGTCTTCTGTTTATACTCTCATCAAATTGGGTTTCCACCCTGATACCCTTTGAAATGACGTGACATGACAGTGAGTCTATTTCCTCCTTAACTAAATTTATAATATCTACATACCCCCTGTTTAAAATTATATTGCCGCCTTCTATCCTGATTAAGGTCAATATATCCCTGACTGCTTCTGTGAGCCTGCCTATATCCTCCTTCACTATTGAAAGGCATCCCCTCTGTGCCTTGTTGATTCTGCCTGTTATTCCATCCAATACTATTTCCACCCCTTCTTTGATAGTTGTAAGCGGCGTCTGGAGCTCGTGTGACAGAATGGCATTAAAATCATATCTCACTTTGCCTGCTTCTTCAAAATCTGCCCTGATATGTTCCTTTGAATCCCCCGGAGGCTGCCATACATCTTTCTCTTTTGGTTTTAATGTAGACATCCCATTGGGCAACTCTCCTGAATGTAATATCTGGACTTTCCCCTCATTAAGCAACCTTAAAAAGACTGCTACAAGTTTAGGGTCAAATTGAGTGCCGCTACCATTTTCTAACTCTGCCTTAATCTTATCAAGTGGCAATGCGTCACGGTATGGACGAGGTGAACTCATCGCATCAAATGCATCGGCAATTGAAATTATACGTGCCCCTAAAGGTATCTCTTCTCCTTTGACTATACCCAGATAACCGTTGCCATTGTAACGTTCATGATGGTAATAGATAGTGGGCAGGACGTCCTTTAATATATTGAGTGGCTTCAGTATCTCTCTACCAACAAGTGGATGGGATTTTATCTTGTCCCATTCTTCATGTGTGAGCGTTCCTTTCTTCTCAAGGATTGTTCTGTCAATAGATACCTTTCCTATATCGTGCAAAAGGGCAGCATATTCAAGGTTCTTTAACTCTTGCTGTGTCATGCCAATCTCTCTGCCCAATAGAAGAGCATATTGTGTAATCCTTTCTGAATGGCCACTCGTATATGTGTCATGTGCCTCTATAAGTTTTGCCAGAACAGTTATAGTTTCCAAACAACTATGTTCCAGGTCTAATTGTAACTGGGCATTCCCTATAGCCAATGCCGCCTGGTTTGCTAAGATACACGCTAATTGCAGGTCCTGGTCTGTAAAATTAAAATCGGTAGTTATCCTGTTAAGGTTCAATATGCCAATCACCTTATCGTTCACTTTTAATGGGGCATAGATAGCAGATTTCAAATCCTTCCCCTCTGGTGTCCAACGAAAGTGAGGATAGTCTTTCAAGTTATCTACAAGTAAGAGAGGTTTGCCTTCTTTAGCCACCCATCCGGCAATACCTTCACCAACTTTCAATGATATAATACTACGCAAAGTCTTGTTCAATCCCTTCCAGATCTTTGTGACTATCCTATCACTATCCCGGTCAATTGTCATCAATGCCACTGTATCACACGGCACTATCTGCATCACTATGTCCATAACATTGTTTATGGCACGTTCAAGATTTATACCTGCTGCCATATCAGAGGTGAGACTAAAGAGTGTGGATGCCCCGATTTTATGTTCTTTTTGTTTAGGGCTATCCTCGTGTAACGCCTGTTCTATAATCCTCTGGAGTTCACTAATCTTAAATGGCTTATTTACATAATCATATACCCCTAACTTGATAGCATTAACTGTGGTCTTAACCTCCTGAATCACACTCACCATAATTATTGGTGTTTTGTAATTAAACTTACGCAGTTCCTCTATCACCTCTAAGCCGCTCATACCTGGAAGTATCTGGTCCATCAGTATCAGGTCAGGAGAGAATTTCTTGACCTTCTCAATCGCATCCTCACCGCTTTCAGCAAGGATAACGTCATACATTTCCCCTAACATCTGGCTAAATGACTCCCTTATTGCAGGTTCATCATCTACTGCAAGTATAGTTGGCTTTTTCCCCTCTTGCAAATTTTGTAACATAATGACCCCCTTTCTCTTATTTATTATATTGCAAGAATCATGCCACGATAAAAAAGCGAATAATGGACGGTTAGAATCAATTATTCCGGCAAGAGAAGTTACATTTCGCCGTGTGAATATTACATCTGGATGTATAAGTTAGACTCTTCACTTCGTTCAGAGTGACATTTTCTTCTGTCATTCTGACCCTGAGTGTAACGAAGGGGAAGAATCTCAAAAAGGTAATTCCTATCGTGGAAGAAGCGGAAGATTTATAGTAAATGAGGTCCCTGTCCCTACCCTGCTATGGACCTTTATGGTTCCAGAGTGTTCTCTGATAATCTTTTGGCTAATTGCTAATCCTAACCCTGTCCCATCAACCCTAGTGGTAAAGAATGCATCAAATATCTTATTCAAATTTTCATCAAGAATGCCACACCCGGTATCTTTAAATTCCAACTCTATATACCTTAAGTTTGGCACAACAGAGATGGTCAATGTCCCTCCATCCCGCATGGCATGAATCGCATTCATAATGATATTCATAAATACCTGCTCTAATTGGGCACCATCTGCCATAACTTCAGGCAGGTCTTCTCGATATCTTTTTGCCACATTAATACCATACTTTTTAAAATTGCCTTCTACTAACACAAGAACCCTCTCTATGATGCCCCGCACATCGGTCCTTGAAAGTTTTGGAGTGACAGGCCGGACAAAAGTCAACAGTTCCTCTAATATATTGTTAATCCTGTCTAATTCCTGTGGCACGACTGTCTTAAACTTTTCCATGAACTCAGGGTCCCCATGCCTGGTTGGTAATAACTGAATAAAGGTTGAGATGGACACCATAGGATTCTTTATCTCATGGGCTATACCGCTTGCCAATGTCCCTATAATGGCGAGTCTGTCAGCCTCACGGGCCTTCTTCAGCCTCCCTGCCATTTCATCAAAGGAATGGGAGAGATTCCCAATCTCATCCTGTCTCTTAGAATCTATCCTGTGCTCCAAATTCCCATTAGAAATATTTTTGGTAGCATCCACCAATGCCTTTATAGGGCGTGTCACTAATTGGGAGAGTAAGAGGGCAAATAAAATGGCGATTAATTCACTTAATAGGACAACCTTCTTAAAGTGTTCTCTCATTATTTGTGAGAATAGATATGCCTCATCACTACTCTGCTGAAAAATGAGCCTCCACCCCGGGTCAGGAATAGATGCATAAGAGCCTACCTGATATATTCCGGATATGTCTGTATATTCTATACTGCCAGATGCCCCGCTCATCATCCCTGAAGATATCTCTTCAGGGAAACTCGCATATTGAAATATCATCTTCTTATCCCAGTGTGCTATTATCCTGTTATCCTGCTCCATGAGAAACGCATAGCCGGTCCTGCCTAATTTTATCCCATCCACAATATTCCACATCCCCCTCATATTCACCTGGGCTATCAAAACCCCCTGGGTTTCCCCCAGATGTATAATAGGCACAGACATCAGGACGTATGGGACGTCATCTTGTGTCCGTCTTATTTCAGACAGGTAAAATCCCTTGTTCCGGGCTTCAATAAATGCCGGCATATTGTGAAAATCCTCCCACTCACCTGTTGCCGTAGAGGATGCCACTTCTATGCCTCGCTCGTTTACAGACCAGATTCTGGTAAATACAGACATGTTGAGTGATAATTCCCTCAAGAGTGCCTCCTGCCTCTCTAAATCATTAGATGATATGCCAATTATTGCAGCGACAGCCCCAAGGGCGTCAGAAGGGGACTTAACAAACAATCCTATCTCGCTTGCAGCCCTTGTGGCTATCTCTTTATAATCGCGATAGACAGACTGTTTTACTGCCTTGTGCCCTGTGGTAATGATGAAGACCGATAGAGAGATTATAGGGGCAGTGACCACTATTACGAAGATAAGCATCATCTGCAGCCACATCCGCTTTGGAATTATTCTCTCAAAAGTTTGTCTAATATTCATCTTGCCGCAATCCTCTTAAATTAACGCCCCTACGGTGCGAACTGTCATTGTCCAACTTGATTGGACAATCCAGCAATTATTTCGTAGTATTTCTTATGGATTCCCCGGTCAAGCCGGGGAATGACAAAAAGGAAATTCCTATACAATCAAGATA
>Ga0209514_10003578_pt1 | contig 21961 bp, 27 predicted proteins | sample Subgrocontami58m_FD_187452 | JGI IMG/M metagenome (GOLD analysis project Ga0209514, IMG submission 187452) | Subsurface groundwater microbial communities from S. Glens Falls, New York, USA - GMW37 contaminated, 5.8 m (SPAdes) (version 3) | ecosystem: Environmental > Aquatic > Deep subsurface >...
GAAGGTTCGCTTCCGGGGCCTGGCGAAGAACACCGCGCACGTGATCACCCTCTTCGCACTGTCGAATCTGTGGATGGCGCGACGAAGGCTGTTGGCGATGACAGGAGTATTGCGTCCGCAGTATGCGAAATGAACAAAGAAGCGGGGCATGAAACCCGGAATCAGCGATTCAAGCGCTTGCAAAGTCGTTGCGCGGAAACGAGTGGCCACTGCGACACCCTGCAAGTGACTTGTTCAGACCTTCCCTAGCCGTGCCGGCCGGATCGGTCGCGATTCCGCTCGCGGCGACTGCGCTGCTCGCCTTTCTCGTGGCCTCCGCTGTCGCGTTTGCCGTGCCGAGTGGCGAGGGCCACGATCGGTCACAGAAGACTACGGAGGCCTCGGTCGTCAAGACTGCATGGCTCGTGCCGAAGCTGCTTATCCTCACCCTTATCGTCTCGGCCTGCGTCGGGGTCTTCGAGGTCGGCCTTGCTCTGCGCGGCAAGCAGGAACTCGGCCTGAGCCCGTACCAGATCGCGCTGATGTTCACCGAGTGCAGCCTGGTCATGTTTGTGATGCAGGCAATTGTATTCTCGCCCTGGTTCAAGCCGGAGACGACCCGCTGGCTCATCGCGCCCGCGCTGTCCGTGCTGGCGGCTGGGTTGTTCCTCGTACCGTGGGCGTCCGATTTTACGTTGATGCTGGTCGTGATCGGCGCGGTCGCGGCCAGCGCCGGCATCCTCTCGCCGATCCTGACCTACTGGATCTCGGCCAAAGCCGGGAGCGCGCAGGGTTGGGAACTCGGCAAGCAGACGGCAGCCGCCAGCCTTGGGATCACTTTGGGCTCGGCTGCGGGTGGACTCCTCTTCAATGCCGCTTTCCTGCCGGGCGCCTCCTTCATTCTGACCGCGGGTCTCACAGCGCTGGGTTTCCTGCTAAGCCTCGGGTTGCCGCGTTTGCTCGTGCTTCCCAATTCATGCTCGCGTCCGGTATCAGAATGATCGAGCGCGCAAATGGCGGTGCAACGGGCGCGCAGGTAGCGGGTGTCCTGCATGGCGGCCCGGCCGACGCGACCGAGATCCGGGTACGCCGCGCCGAGCGCGCACTCGCCCTGAACGTGCAAGTCGGAAAGCGACCGCCCGCGCGCGGGGAAAGGACCAAGTGATGATCCCCGGCGGCGACCGGTACGTGTGGCTCGTGTGGGCGCTCGCCTTCCTTGTCCCCTGGGCAGCGCTTTATGCGTTTTTTGCGGCGCAGCGCCGGGTCATGCTGTGGAGCAGTGTGCTGACTGCGCTGTTCGGGCTCACGGAACCCCTGTTCGTTCCCGAGTACTGGAACCCGCCCAGCCTCTTCGACCTTGCACAGCGTACCGGCTTCGATCTGGAAAGCCTGATCTTCTGCTTCGGCATCGGCGGCGTCGGGTCCGTGCTCTACGACGCGTTGACGCAGAGCCGGCTCGCGCCGGTTCCCGCGCACGAGCGTCACGGCGCCCGGCACCGCTTCCACCGCGCGGCACTGGCCATGCCGGTCGTGACTTTCCTGGCGGTCTGTTTCCTGCCGTGGAACCCGATCTACCCTTCGCTCATTGCCATGGCGGCGGGTGCCGCCGCTTCGATTCTGTGCCGCCCGGATCTTGCCAGGAAGACGCTGATCGGCGGGGTGCTGTTCGGAGGCTCTTACTTGGCATTCCTGGTCTCTCTGGAGATGATGGCACCCGGCTACATTGCCCGCGTCTGGAACCTCCCGGCCTTGAGCGGTGTGTTGTTCGGGCGGTTTCCGATCGAGGAGCTGCTATTCGGATTCGCGTTCGGACTGTATTGGACAGGCGTGTATGAGCACATTGCGTGGCGGCGCCTCGTACCTTCGCTCGCGGTCGATAGGTCCTGAGCCGGGGCGCTGCTTCGCCTGCCGGAGTGATTGGCTCCGCGTTTCGTCGCCGCACGCGCTGCCTTGGGGCAGGAAATTCAAGCGAATGCCGAGGACAGGTGCGATTGCAGCGATTACAGAAGTGTAATCGCTCTGTCATGGGTCTGTCCCCTGTCGGCTTTCATAATGGACTTACTATCAGCATGTTGATAGTTTTCTTGAATACGAAAAGGAGCTTTAGTCATGAACGTCAAGCGCAAATTTATTGCCTCCCTCCTGTTGTCCACCTTGGTCGGCGCAGGTGCCGGTGCTGCCGGCGCAGCCGACTACTCCGGAAGCGTCGAACGGGGTTTTCTCGGTACACAGGTGCAAAGCCGACCGGACTCCACAATCAAGATCGATCGCGCAACACAGGAAGTCTACGTCAATCATTTCGGAACGACCAGGTTCGAGAACGACAGGGACGAAAATTTCGTCTGGCAGTTCGACTCCGCCATGTCGATGAACCGATTTCCTCTCAAGGCGATCGCTCCCGCCGGCTTCAACGCCGGCAATACCCAGGTGACTGTTCTCCATCCGTCCACGCATTTCTCCCGATGATCAGCGGGATGCCGTCGCCACCCCGTCCGCGCCAGGCGGTGTCTGGGCGCGGGTGGCGACGACTGGAGAGCTTTCGCGAGCAGCGTGGGTTCGGTTCGCCGAATGGCACATGACACCACCGTGGCAGAACGCCGACCGGCGAAAGGCGCGCATGAAGATGGGCACAGGTGATGTGCGAACCGCCATGTAGTCCACATGGCAACCCTATACCGGCAACTTGTAGGAGGAACGTCATGAAGGCACGGACCGCAATTGCTGTCGCCGTCTTGGCACTTCTCGCAACCAGCCCTGCTCATGCCGGCCGGGACGCGCTGGAAATGGCTCAAATACAGCGCGCCATGGAAGCGAAGAAGGCCGAACAAATAGCCCAGGCGAGACAGGTACAGCCCGGATTGGCGGGGCCGACCGGCTTGCCGGGCAAGCTCGGACCGAGCAAGCAAGGTTCTCGGGCCGGGAGAAAGGACCCGACCGGCCACCCGTGAGCCGGTTCGCTCTAAGGCAGCTACCGGGGGGCGATTCACGCGGGCCTTCGAAAGGATGGCCCCGGGTGTACCGGGTTGCCCTTCGACTTCTCAATCGCAGCGCGCCCTTCCGGTCAGTGAAACCGCTCGCCCGAGGCCGCAGCCGCGGTCACATCGCCCGCGTCGCGGGATGGCTCCCCGAGAAGCGAAATGAGGCGTCGTACAAAATCGCGAAGTTCCGGCGGACAGCAGATGTACCAGGCCTCCAGGTACGCCTTGAAGGTCGCGGGCATAACGGGTCTCTTACGGTTCAGGAACGCAATTGATGCGAGACTGGCGGGCGTCTTCTGAATCAGAGGCAATAGGGCGCTCGCAAGGAGCTCGTTCTTGTCCCTGAGGTAGGGGTGAGTCTCGAGTTCCCCGCGATTCGCATCGTACCAAGTGGCGATGGTTGCGTTCGGCGGCAAACGCCGGTGCTCCTGATTCAGCAGGCGGCTCGCATATTCACGGAATGCGGGCGCGTACGTTTTCCAGCGCGGATGCGGCGGCGAGCGCTCCCAGTTCGCGCTCAGCCAATCAAGCGTGAGCAAGGACACCGCTTCGCACAACGTCTCTTCGAACCACTGATGGTCGCGGGCCACCGCACCGCCATCGAGCGCCCGCTGCCCGTAATTCGAAAAGATGTGACATAGCTCGTGGGAGAACTGATAGGCGAATTGATCCCAGCGCGTGTCACGCACGTTCAAGATCACCCGGTGCGACCCGTCGGAAGATTTCTCCAGGAGGACATGCGGCCCTTGCGTGCTGAACGCCACCTGTATGCGGTCCGATTCATGCCCCGGGAAATAGGGCAGCAGTACTCCAGAGACGGAGCCGAGGACTGTCTCGATGTCGCTTACCTGAGCCGTTCCCCAGCCACCGTCCCGAACCTCGATTGTCGGGCGCGCGGAAAGCGGTTCCGTCGCCAGCGCCACTGGGCCGGCCAGAAGCGGCAAAGCAAGGAACGCGAGGGTGGAAATCAGCCGCATGAGGGAATCGGTCACCAAGGGCACGAATGTGCTCCAGCAATTAGCGAGCCATCCCGCGCTGCATTCTCAACCTGCTGAAATGAGCCTGGAGATCTCCAAGCCGGTCGCCGCAACAAGGGGCGCGCTGCTCCGAGGTTGTGCATCGACACGGATGACGCCCCGAACGCGAGCATGGGCGGCCACGTTAAGTGCGGGATCCGAGCCCGGTGCATACATTACAGCGATGTAATCGTCCGGTCATCCATCGCACAGCCGGGCGTCGTTAGCATGCACGCGTGACGGTAAGTATCTGGGACACACAGAACAGCGAAGCCGCCCCGGTCGTCTCACGGATTCCATGTCCAATACGTCTTTCATAGAAGATATGCCATGTTGGAAGCTCAAGCCGGAGCTTTTGCAATTCCTGCAGGGCACGTGGTACCGGCGAGCGCCGCGCCGACCGAGATGTGGTCAAGCGGCCAGGATCCGACCGTGTATCATTCGACCGTGCCCGTCGTCGCCAGCGGAACGGTCGTCGGGATCGATGGGGGAAAGAGGTCCGTGCGGCTGGAGCATGGATCGATCAGGATGATCTATCATCCGCCGATGACGATGGAAGTGGGCGTGGGCAACGCGAAACTGCGCAGCGGGCTTCAATCCGGACAACCGATCGTGTTCGATCTGGTCGAGCAGATCGGCCAATACGCCATCGCAAGGGCGCGCTGACCGTGGCGCGATGCGAAGCGCAGATCGTTGTGCAGGCGCCCGCGCCGTCGGAACCGGCGGAGCATCGCCGGCGTCGTGGCGCTTCCCGGTCCGGGGCGCGGCGCCGTATCCTGCTGCTTGATCTAGGTCAAAGGCTGCGCTGCCGGCAGCGGATATTTTGACCGGCGTCGGATCGGCTCATGTCAAATCGCAGAAATTCATTCTTCGGATTCAGCCGTGGCGCGAAGCGCATCTGCGCGATGCTGCTCGTCGCCCTGTGGGCCATGTTCTCGGTATCCGAGGTGTTGGCAAGCTGCTGTGACCCGCACGGCGGCCGATTCAAGCACTCGACCGAGTCCTCCGCTCACGCCCACGCTGCCGCGGCGGCCGCGTATGCCGACCACGGCACGGTTGATGGGCCGCAACAGGGGGATTCGCATGAGCCGGCGTGTCCGGGCGCAGTGGACGAGCCGGCGCCACCCGCGGGCTCGCAGACGGCACTCTCCAATGAGGCTACGTCGCAGGAGTGGCTTGCATCGCCGCTGCGCTCTGCTTGGCCCGAGTCGGCCGCACGACCGTGGATCGAGCGGGATCGCATCCGCCTGTCGCTCGCCCCGCCGGAGCCGGTCTACCTGCGCCTGCAGCGCTTCCTGATTTAGCCCTGACTCCACGTCGCCCCCCGCGACGTCATTCGCACGAGCGTGGCATGCATGCGAAGTGCGTTTGCGCACCTCTCACGTGCATCGCGAGTCCAAGTGATGTTTTCGAAAGCTTGTCTGAGGAGTACCTTTATGCAACGGTCGCTGATCATCGCACGCAGGCGCATATTGACCGCGCTCGCCGTGGCGCCTTTGGCGCTGGTGTCCACACCTGCACCATCGGCGGGCCCGGCGATTTTGGTCTTCAAGCTGGTCGATTGCGGATGCTGCGATCTGTGGGCGGAACATCTTCGGAAAAACGGCTTCTCGGTCTCGGTGCGCGCCTATCCCGACCTGACGCCGGTGAGAGAAAAGTACGGCATTCCCAAGAAATTCGACACCTGCCACACGGCGCAGGTTGAAGGCTACGCCATCGAGGGCCATGTGCCGGCGGTCGATATTCGCCGCCTGCTACAGTCGAGGCTCAAGGTCGCCGGTCTCGTCGTGCCGGGCATGCCGGCGGGATCGCCCGGCATGGAGGGTCCGCGCAGCGAGCCGTACGAAGTGCTCAGCTTCGATCGCAGCGGCGCGGTGCAATTGTTTGCGCGCTATCGCTGACAGGCGACTCGCCCAGACGGCGCTCGGCGAGCATCGGGTGAACGCCGCCCTGAATTCCAGGTCAACCACACGTAACGGAGATGACAGATGAAGCGCATGATTCTTGCGTCAACGATCCTCGCGGCGAGCACCATTTTCGGTGCCGCGGCGTACGCCCAGGGCGCTCAGGACCAAGCCACGCCCAAGGCCGCGCCGGGCGCCGGCCAAGGCCACGAGGCGCACTGCTGCAAGCCCGACCCGGCCGATCCAAGGGGGGCGCACGGCATGTCCGAACACCAGCAAGACCACTCACAGGCTGCGAAAAGACCGGGGACCCGGAAGTCCGAGCGCAAGCCGACTCGAAACGCCGGCGAGAATGCGAATTGACCGGCTTCCTGCATGACGCGGCCCTTGCTCGGGTGCCGGGGGCGCGATCCGTTCCAGCAACAAGGACAGGAAGCCATATCGCAAGAAGTTCTTACGCGGTTCGCTCAAGGGCCGCATTTTCAACCACGCACGACCAGGAGGTTTCAGATGAAGACCGCAGCAATCGCAACGATCGTATTTGCCGCGAGCACCGCCATCGGCACTGCCGCATACGCGCAGGGCCGGCATGACGACAAGCCCCATGGCATGCCCAAGGACATGCCGATGTCAATGGACAGCAAAGCGGCGCCCGCGCCTGCTGGCCGCCACGACGAAAAGCCGCATGGCCAGAAGAAGGCCGCAAAGAAGCCGGCTGATAAGGCGGCTGGGGGCAAAGCGGTCGCTAAGTAGTCGGCGTCTCCCTATTCGCGCGTGAACCACGGCGGGAATGCCGGGCGGCCAAGTGCAATCCGTTTCCTGTAGGGAGATGTACCGTGCCAAACGAACACGATTCCGGAACTGGATTCTTCCGCTCCAGGGCGGGGCTGGCGCTCATCGTGTTCGGTGCCATCGCGGCGTTCTTTCTGCTGAGCGAGCACCGGGCGCATTTCTTCGGCTGGCTCCCGTACCTGCTGCTGCTTGCCTGCCCACTGATGCATGTGTTCATGCACGGCGGGCATGGCGAGCATTCCCATCAGGACGAGCAGCACAAGGGAGGGCAATCATGAATCAGGAAACGCAGGCCTACGGATTGTGGTCCCTGGTCGTGATCAACTCGCTGGCGTTCATCATCTTCGCGTTCAGCTTCACGAAACCCAGGACCCCCAGGGACTGGCGCTCGTTCGGCGTCTTCTCCGCCTTCCTGGTGGCGTTGTTCACCGAGATGTACGGGTTTCCGCTCACGGTCTATCTGCTCTCGGGTTGGCTGTCTTCACGGCTCCCGGGTGTGGATTGGTTCGCGCACGATTCCGGGCATCTGCTCGAGATGATGTTCGGATGGAAGGGCAACCCGCATTTCGGGCCGTTTCACCTGCTGAGCACCGTATTCATATTCGCCGGATTTGTGCTGCTCGCGTCGGCATGGAAGGTGCTCTATCGCGCCCAGCGCTCGCACCGGCTGGCGACCGATGGCCCTTACGCACGGGTCCGGCATCCGCAATACGCGGCGTTCGTTCTGATCATGTTCGGCTTCCTGCTTCAGTGGCCGACGCTGCCGACGCTGGTCATGTTCCCGGTATTGGCGTTCATGTACGCGCGACTGGCGCTGCGCGAGGAACAGGAGATGCGCGCCGAGTTCGGCGAGGAATATCGCCGCTATCTGGAGCGCACGCCCGCTTTCTTTCCGCGCCTCGGCGCCGAGTCGAGGCACGCCTGACTTCAACCTGTTTGATTCACTCTAGGAGAAAATGATGACTGAATACCCGAAGCTGCTTTCCATCGGTGCGATGTCCTTTGCCGTTGCTGTCGGACTGTCCGCCTGCGGCGGTGGCGGTGGCGGCGGCGGCAGTGCGGCGCCGGCAACGACGGTGAGCGGCACCGCCGCCAAGGGGATCGTGAAGCAGGCTCGCGTTCTCGTCTGCCGAATCGTAAACGGCGCGCCCGAGGCGGACGCGTCGTGCGCATCGGGAACCACGGGGACCGACGGTTCATTCAGCGTCACGATGAGCGACGGCTATACGGGCCCGGCGATGGTCAAGGTCATGGCCGGCACCGGCAGCATGATGTCTGACGAAACCACCGGAAGCGACGTTCCCTACAGCATGACCATGCGCGCAGTCGTGCCGGCGGTGTCCGCCACGACGGTCGCTTACGTGACGCCCTTCAGCGAAATGGCCGCCAGCGCGGTGGGCACTTCGGCCATCGATGCGGGCAAAATGACGCAAGCCATGAACACGGTGCAGACGCTGATGACAAGTCTCGGCATCGATCTGACCGTCAAGCCGATGATGGACCTGAAGAACAACGGCTCGGATTCCGCGATGCTCGGCAAGCAGTCCAATATGATCAAACAGTCGGCAAAGGTGACCATGGCGGCCAAGAACGCAAGCTCGCTCACGGATGCGAGCGGCACCGCCTGCAATGCGGCGGGCACCTCGTCTTCCCAGCAAATTGCCTGTGCCGTGGCGGCCATGTCTCGCGTCATGACCGGTGCGGGCACTACCGATTCAACCATGGCGGCCACAATGCTTGCCGCGCTCAATTCACAGAACCCGACCTCCGTGACCATGCCCATCATCAAGGCGGACGGAACGCTCGGCATGGAATCGGCCGACATGACCTCCAATGCCTCCATGCAATCCGCCATGCAACGGGCCGGGATGACGACGACCGCAGCCGCGAATGCAGTTCACGTCATGATGCAGGGGATGCAATAGAGGCGGCCGCATGAGCGTGGGGACGACCAGGCGACAACGGCCGCATTCGGAAACGAGTCGGGAGAGCGATATGACGGGAAATGACATGCGGCGACCTGCCCGGGGCCGCAGGACGTTGATGTCCGCCCTGGTGGCGGCCGCGATGGCCGCGGCGTCGGCATTTGCGGGCGATGCAACGACATCGGCGCACAGCGCGTTCGTGCTTGCGCAGGCGGCTGCTTCCCCGACGCCGGAGCCGGCTTCCTCGTTGCAGCAGTTGATTGGGGAAGCGCTGCGCAACAACCCGGAGATTGCCGCGGCGGCGCACGAACGGGCCGCGGCAGCCCATCGAATTTTGCCGGCGGGAGCGCTCGACGACCCGATGATCGAAGCCGGATTCCTGAACTTGCCGATCGATTCTCTGCGGTTCAACCGCGAGGATATGACGATGAAAATGCTCGGCATTGCCCAGAAGCTGCCTTACCCCGGCAAGCGCGGCCTGCGCCAGGACGTTGCGGCAAAGAATGCGCAATCGGTCAGCTTCGGCTACCAGGAGACCGTGAATCGGGTGGTCCGGGAAACAAGAGTCGCCTACTACGACCTCGCGTTGGTCGACCGGTCCATCGAAGCCGTGGAGCGGAACAGGATGCTCGTCCAGCAACTGCTCCGAATCGCCGAAGGCCGCTACACCGTCGGCCAGGGATCGCAGGCGGACGTGCTGAAGGCCCAAACGCAGCTCGGGAAGATGACCGAGGAGCTCTTGCGCATGGGCCGCGAACGGCGTGCGATGGAGGCGGACCTGGCGCGCACGCTGGGTCGCGGCACGGAGTCGCCCCCGATCAAGCCCGAGATGCCACGCCTGGATACGGCTGCGCTGAAGTTCGAGGAACTGCGCGACGCCGCGCTTCGAGGACGTCCACAGCTTCTCGGACTGAAGGCCTTGATAGACAAGAACCAGAAGGCCTTGGAGCTTGCGAGGAAGGAATACTACCCCGACTTTGACGTCCGCCTTTCCTACGGCCAAAGAGACAAGGCGCCGGACGGTATGCCGCGCCCGGACATGATCAGCTTTACGGTCGGAATCAATTTGCCGGTGTGGCAAAAGAACAAGCTCGATCCGATGGTGGCCGAAGCGCAGGCGATGCGCGAACAGGCGATCAGCATGTACCAGGCCCAGTACAATGAATTGTTGGCGAAGCTGCGTCAGCAAGTGGCGATCGCCGAGCAGAGCCGCGAATCGGCGAGACTCTACGAGACCGGCATCCTGCCGCAAGCACGGCTGGCGGTCGAATCGGCGCTCGCGGCCTACCGCGTGGGCCGAGTGGATTTCCCGATGCTGCTCGACAGCCAGATGACCGTGCTCAACTACGAAATCAGCTTTGTGACGGCGATAGCCGGCTACGACAAGGCGCTCGCGGAAATCGATCTGCTCACCGGCAAATCACCCGATTAACCCGAATGCATACGTCAGTGGAGCTTCCCGTGAAATTCGTCGCCAAACTGGTAGTTGTCGTCGCTCTGGTCGCAGCCGCCCTTGCCGCTGGGTACTGGTGGGGTAAGGCCGAATCGCCAACCAATGCGGCTAACGCACCCGGGGCAGTCACGCCCAAGGGCAAGATTCTCTATTACCGCAACCCGATGGGCCAACCTGACACCTCGCCGGTGCCCAAGAAGGCGCCCGACGGCATGGACTATGTGCCCGTGTATGCCGACCAGGAAGTGGGGGCGCAGGCGGACAAGCCCAAAGGGAAGATTCTGTATTACCGCAATCCGATGGGCTTGCCGGACACCTCGCCGGTGCCGAAAAAGGACCCGATGGGAATGGACTATGTGCCCGTCTACGAGGGAGAGGGACCCACCGCAGGCGGTCCCGTGGTGAAGATCAGTCCCGACAAGGTACAGAACCTCGGCGTGCGCACAGAAACCGCTGAACTGCGTGAGCTCACCCGCACCATATACGCAGTGGCAACGATAGAGGCGAACGAGCGCCAACTGCATTCGGTCTCACCCAGGTTCGAGGGCTGGATCGAGAAGCTGTACGTAAATACGACCGGCCAGTCGGTGCGCCGTGGTCAGCCGCTGCTTGAAGTCTACAGTCCCGACCTCGTGACCGCACAGCAGGAATACCTGATTGCCTGGAAAGGCGTGCAGGCTGTGAAAGGTGCGAGTCCCGAGGTCGAGGCGAGCATGCGCACGCTCGTCGACGGCGCCCTGCAGCGGTTGCGCAACTGGGACGTTTCCGACGTTGAACTGAAGCGGCTGCAGCAGGAGGGCAAAGTCCGGCAGTCGATCACGCTGCGCGCGCAGGCAAACGGCGTGGTGACGGAGAAACGCGCCATCGCGGGGATGCGGTTCATGCCTGGCGAAATGCTCTACCAGATCGCGGACCTGTCTTCGGTGTGGTTGCTGGCGGACGTGTTCGAGCAGGACCTCGGATTGGTGCGCCAGGGCCAGTCGGCAAGAATCAAGGTTGACGCTTATCCGGACAAGGCCTTCACCGGCAGGGTGACATTCATTTACCCCACCGTCATGCCTGAAACCCGCACTGCCAAGGTGCGAATCGAACTGCCCAACCCGGCCGGCCAGCTCAAGCCCGCCATGTATGCGCGGGTCGAGATAGCTTCGAGCAGGGGCGGTGGCAAGGTATTGGCCGTTCCCGATTCGGCCATTCTCGACACCGGCACGCGCCAACTGGCGCTGGTGCAGCGCGGCGAGGGGGCGTTCGAACCGCGCCCGGTGAAGCTGGGAATCCATGCCGACGGCTACATCGAAGTGCTCGACGGGATCAAGGCCGGCGAGAGCGTGGTGGTCAGCGCGAACTTCCTGATCGACGCCGAGAGCAACCTCAAGGCGGCGCTGGGCGGCTTCGGCCAAAGCGACCAAGGTGCCAAGCCTGGCGAGAAAGAGCAGGTCAAGCCCGGCGCGAACGCTGCGACGGCCGGGTCGGTGACGCACCGTGGCGAAGGCAGCGTTGAAGCCGTGGACTCGGCCCGCGCGACGCTAAAGCTCGCCCATGGCCCGATCGCCAGCCTCAAATGGCCGGCGATGACCATGGAGTTCCGGGTCAAGGACCCGGCATTGCTCCGGACATTGAAACCGGGCCGGAAGATCGCCTTCGACTTAGCCGAGGAGGCGGCCGGCGAGTACGTCATCGTTCGCGTCCAACCGATCGGTGCCGGCCCCAGCGCCGGCGATCACGGGGGACATTGACATGCTCGGGCGCATCATCGAATGGTCGGTCCGCAACGTCTTCCTGGTGTTGCTGGCCACGTTCTTCATTGTCGTGGCGGGCGTTTACGCGGTGATCAAGACGCCGCTCGACGCCATTCCCGACCTTTCCGACGTCCAGGTGATCATCTACACCGAGTACCCGGGACAGGCGCCGCAGGTCGTGGAGGACCAGGTTACCTATCCCCTGTCCACCGCCATGCTGGCCGTCCCCAAATCCAAAGTGGTGCGTGGACTCTCGACTTTCGGCGCGTCCTTCGTCTACGTGATATTCGAGGATGGCACCGACATCTATTGGGCGCGTTCGCGCGTTCTGGAGTACCTCAGCTTCGCTTCCGGGCGGATGCCTCAGGGGGTGAAGCCGACGCTCGGGCCCGACGCGACGGGCGTGGGCTGGGTGTATCAGTATGCCGTGATCGGAGCGCAGAGAACACTTGCCGAACTGCGGACGATCCAGGACTGGTTCGTGCGTTACCAGCTCACCAAGGCTCAAGGCGTGTCAGAGGTCGCGAGCGTCGGCGGTTTCGTCAAGACCTATCAGGTCACCGTCGATCCGCGCAAGTTGCAGGCCTACGGCATACCCCTCATGAAGGTTGTGGACGTGATCCGTGCCAGCAACCGGGACGTGGGCGGCCGGGCGATCGAGATGGCCGAGACCGAATTCGTGGTCAGGGGACGGGGCTATCTGCGCGGCATTGGCGACATCGAGAATCTGGTGGTCAAGGCGGAAAAAGGCACGCCGGTGTTGATAAGGGATGTGGCGCGCGTGGAGCTGGCGCCGGACGAACGCCGCGGCATCACCGAGCTGAATGGCGAAGGGGAGGTGGTCGCGGGGATCGCGGTCGGCCGCTACGGAGAGAATGCGCTGGACGTCATTCACAATCTGAAAACCAAGATCACGGAAATCTCCTCCGGTCTTCCCGAAGGAGTGTCGCTGCAAACGGTCTATGACCGCTCCGACCTGATACATCGGGCGATCAAGAACCTGCGCGGCACGCTGGTTGAGGAAAGCGTCATCGTGGCGCTGGTGTGCATCATATTCCTGCTGCACGCGCGCAGCGCGCTGGTGGCGATCATCATGCTGCCGATCGGCATCCTGATCGCGGCCATCGCCATGCAGATGATAGGGCTCAACTCCAACATCATGAGCCTGGGCGGGGTTGCGATCGCCATCGGCGCCATGGTGGATGCCGCAATCGTGATGATCGAGAACGCCCACAAGCATCTCGAGCGTTTGAAGCCTGGGGAGTCCCGGGTCGAACCCATCATCGCCGCCTGCCGCGAGGTGGGACCGGCGCTGTTCTTCAGCCTGCTCATTATCACCGTGTCGTTCCTGCCGGTATTCACGCTGGAGGCTCAAGAGGGCAGGATGTTCAAACCTCTCGCCTACACCAAGACCTTCGCCATGGCGGGCGCCGCATTTCTGTCCATCACCCTGGTTCCGGTACTGATGCTGCTCTTCATCCGCGGCCATATACCACCCGAGCACAAGAACCCCATCGTGCGATTCATGATCTGGGTGTACCGTCCGATCATCATCTGGGTGATGCACTGGAAAAAACTCATCCTCATCGCTGCCGCGGTGGCGCTGGGGCTGACCGCCTACCCGGCGATGAAACTCGGCAGCGAGTTCATGCCGGTCCTGAACGAAGGAAGCTTGTTGTATATGCCGGCCTCGCTTCCTTCAATGTCGGTCACCAAGGCCGGCGAGTTGCTGCAGACCCAGGACAAGATCCTCAAGACGTTCCCCGAAGTGGAGTCGGTGTTCGGCAAGGCGGGCCGCGCCGCAACGGCGACCGACCCCGCGCCGCTCGAAATGTTCGAAACCGTCATCAATCTGAAGCCGGAAAGCGAATGGCGCCCGGGCATGAACATCGACAAGCTGATCGCGGAGCTCGACCGGGCGGTGCAGATGCCTGGCGTCAGCAACGCCTGGACCATGCCGATCAAGGCGCGCATCGACATGCTCTCGACCGGCATCCGCACACCCATCGGCATCAAGGTGTTCGGCAAGGACCTGAACGAGATCGAAAAGCTCGCGAAGGAGATCGAGGCGGTGGTCAAGACCGTGCCCGGCACCACCAGCGCCTTCGCCGAGCGCGTCACCGGCGGCTATTACCTGGACATCGTGCCGGATCGCATGGCCTTGGCGCGTTACGGTCTGGGAGTGGGCGACTTGCAGGACACCATCGGCACCGCGCTGGGCGGCGAGATGGTCACCACCACGGTGGAGGGGCTGGAGCGGTTCGGTGTCACCGTGCGCTATCCGCGCGAACTGCGCCAGGATCCCCAGGCCATCGCCACCCAGGTCCTCGTGCCTATCATGGGCGGAGCGATGATCCCGCTGGGACAGGTTGCAAAAGTCAGTCTGATCAAGGCCCCCCCCGCCATCCGCACCGAGAACGCACTGCTCGCGGCATACATTTACGTCGACATCCGCGACCGCGACATCGGCGGCTACGTTTCCGATGCCCAGAAAGCGGTGCGCGAGCAGGTGAAATTCTCTCCCGGTTACTACGCCACCTGGAGCGGCCAGTTTGAATACATGGAGCGGGCCAAGGCAAAACTTGCGGTGGTGGTGCCGCTGACGATCCTGATCGTCTTCGTCCTGCTGTATCTGAACTTCAGGCGGCTCACGGAAACGCTGATCGTGATGCTCTCGGTGCCTTTCTCGCTCGTGGGCGGGGTGTGGCTCATGTACTTGCTTGACTATAACCTTTCCGTAACGGTGGCGGTCGGGTTCATCGCGCTGGTGGGCGTGGCCGCCGAGACCGGGGTCGTGATGCTGATCTACCTCGACCAGGCGCTCGGGGCGGCGAAGGCGAAGCGGCAGGCCGCGGGGGAAAGAATGACCTCTGGAGACCTTTACGATGCGGTCATGCAAGGGGCGGTGATGCGGGTGCGGCCCTTGATGATGACGGTGTTTGCCATCATCGCAGGCTTGCTGCCGATCATGTGGGGCAGCGGCACCGGATCGGAGGTGATGCGCCGTATCGCCGCACCGATGGTCGGAGGAATGGTATCGGCCACGATACTCACGCTGATTGTCATACCGGCGATCTATGCGCTGGTGAAGGAGTATGCGATCCGAAGGGAAGCGTTCCGGGGTCGGACAGGAGCATAACGGGGTGACCGCATTCGAAACCAAGCAGGAGTCAGCCATGGAACTCAGGCTCGTCGTGGGAATCATCCGGCCGAGTGCGCTGGAGGCAGTGGAAAAGCGGCTGCAGGACATCGGCATGCGCGGGCTCACCGTTATCCGGGCGAAGGGCTACGGCGCGTACGCCAACTTCTTTTCACGGGATTGGCTGGTGGACCAGGTGAAACTCGAGATATTCGTGGAGCAGGAAAGGGCCGACGCCGTCGCGCAGGCCATCCTGGATATCGCGCATACCGGCTCTCCGGGCGACGGGATCGTTGCGATCCTTCCCGTGGACAAGGTCCTCAGCGTCCGGACCCGTGCGGAAGAAATACCCAACCGCCCGCGTGACTGACGGCAGTTGCGGGGGTCCGCTCGCAAACGGTACAGTGCGGACCTCGACGCGACGAATCACTCAGGTCAACGGGAGAACGAGGTGTCACAAGTCATCGACGTGCACACGCACATGCTCAGCAAGGAGTGGCTTGCGCTGCTCGAGAAGCACGGCAAGCCGCGCTACACGGTGAAGCCCGTGGCCGGCGGGTTGCGCGCCATCCACCTCGAAGGCTCGCCGTTCATGACGCCGGTGCCGAACATGTTCGACTGGGAGGCGCGCATCGACAACATGGACAAGGCGCGCGTCGACCTCGCCGTGGTTTCGCTCACCTGCCCGAACGTCTACTGGGGCGGCGAGAAAGTGAGCGTTCAGGCCGCGCGCCACATGAACGACGAATTCGCCCGCGCGCAAAAGAAATGGTCCCACCGCATCCGCTGGTTCGCGTCGCTGCCCTGGCAGTACCCCAAGGCCGCGCTGTCGGAGCTCAAGCGCGCAGTGAAGGCGGGCGCGGTGGGCGTCATGGTGATCGCCAACGTGAGCGGCCGGCACCTCACCGATCCGCTCTTCGACCCGATCTGGCGCGCGATCGACGATGCGGCGCTTCCGGTGCTGGTGCATCCCGGCGCGCCGCCCGGATCGAGCGAACTCGGCATGCACGAGTTCCAGCTGAGCGCCCCGATCGGCTTCACCTTCGACACCTCGCTCGCGGTGAGCCGCATGATCCTCGCCGGGTTCTTCGACCGCCATGCGAACCTGAAGATCATCGCCGCGCACGGCGGCGGCGCGCTGCCGTATCTCGTCGGCCGCCTGGACATCTGCTGGGACAACATCCCGGCGGCGCGCGCGAAGACGACCGAGCGGCCGAGCAACTATATGCGGCAGATCTACGCCGACTCGGTCGTGTTCCGCCAGGACGCGCTGAACATGGCGGTATCGGTGTTCGGCACAGACAACGTGCTCTACGGCTCGGACTACCCGCACACGATCGGCGACATGAAGGGCTGCCTGTCGCGTGTGGACGCGCTGCCTGGCGACGTCCGCGAGAAGGTGCGCGGCGGCAACGCCGAGCGGATCTTCCGGCTGTGAGCGCGTGGACGCGAGCTACGGGGTCATCGTGAACGCAGCGAAGGATCCGCTTTTTCGGAGCCCGATCAAAAGCAGATTTCTCGGGCTGCGCCCTCGGAATGACATCGTGTTGTGAGATTGCATTCAAGGAGAATGAGATGAAGTTTCTGCTCAAAGTGATGCTGCTGTTGTCGTTCGTCGGTGCCGCAATCGCGCAGAGCCATCAGGCCACCGGCGTGGTGAAGCACATCGACGCCGCCAAGGGTGTGGTCCTGATTAAGCACGACCCGATCAAGAGCCTCGGCTGGTCGGGAATGACCATGGACTTCAGCGTCCGCGACAAGAAGCTGCTCCAGGGACTGAAACCCGAGCAGAAGGTGATCTTCGAGTTCGTCGAGGAAAAGTCGCGCTATGTGATCACGTCGATCAAGTAGAGGCGCGACGCCGGCATCGGGGCGCAGGGGCGGGCGCGGCAGCCGAAGGCACGTTGATTTGGATCAAGTAACCGCGCTCAGGGTCGATTAGCATGAAGCCGCTGAATGCGGAATTGCGGAGTCATTTGCGCGTCCGAATATGAAATCTGTCCTCGCACGCTGTTGGGTCGTTGTCGTCTCGGTGATGTTCCTTGCGAACGGCGCCGCCGCGGCGGCTCGCGCCTGCACCGTGGATCTGGCGGGGCAGGAGCACGCGGCGCTGCAGGCGCGGGACGCGAGCGGGGACGAGCACCTGTGCCCCGAGGCGGACAGCGCGACGCGCTGCCTCGCGCACTGTACACAGGGCCTCAAGAGCACCGAGCAGAAGCTTGTGGCGGACCACCCCGCGCCGGTATTATTCGCTCCCCCTTTCATCGTTCTCCACGTCGCCTTCCGGCCAGAGCAAGCGGCGCTTGTCCTCGCCTCGGCGCCGCCGCCCATCGTCGGGCCCCCGCTGACGATCCTGTTCCGCAACCTTCGCAATTGACCTGCGCGCCGCGTCATGCGGCGCCGCCCGAGTCGGCATTCCGCGTGACTGGCGCGTCGATCCGCTGACGCATTTTCGCAGAGGATTCCGCGCAGTATCCAAACGGACATCGGGCCGACCGCTTCGGCTCGGTGAGGATTACAGAAATTATGAAAGGTGAGGCCGATATGAAATCGTCACCGGGGCTCAGGCTCCTGTCGCAGGGAATGCTACTGCTCGTCGCTGCGTCGACTGCGACCGCGTCGCTCGCGGTCGAACTGCAGAAAGTGGAAGTCTACAAGAGTCCCACCTGCGGCTGCTGCACGCAGTGGGTGGAGCACATGAAAAAGAGCGGCTTCAGCGTCGTGGTCCACGAGGTTCGCGACGTGACGCCGTTCCGCGAGCGGTTCGGGGTTCCCGACGCGATGGCGTCCTGCCATACCGCGGTGGTCGGCGGTTACGCGATCGAGGGCCACGTGCCCGCCGAGGACGTCAAGCGACTGCTGCGGGAGAAACCCAAAGCCGTGGGAATTGCCGTTCCCGGGATGATCCAGGGCTCGCCGGGAATGGAGCAGGGTCGCGGACGGGACCCCTACAGCGTCGTGATCTTCCGCGCCGGAGGTGCGAACAGCATCTTCGCTCGGCATTGATTCTCCGCGGTGCCGTCTCCGCATTGCGCAACCGACTTCAAGGAGTTCACATGGCCAAGACCGCGACTCTCCAACCCCGATTTGCCCTGAACAAGAAGCTCGTCATCGGAGCCGCTGCCGTGCTCGTCGTCCTCGGCGGATTGATCGTCGCCGCAAAGCCGGGACCGGCGCCGAGAGCCCCGGCCCGCGTCGAGACGCCCTCGAGCCGCATTCTGACCGCGAAAGAGACGAATTTCGATTTCGGCTCGATTTCGATGGCGGCCGGAAAGGTCGTGCATCGCTACTGGATCAGGAACACGGGCGTGACGCCGATCGTGGTCCGCAAGATGTACACCTCGTGCATGTGCACCACGGCGGCGCTCGTGAAGGGCGGGCGGAAATTCGATTCTTACGGCATGCCCGGCCACGGCTTCATTCCGACGCTCAACGAGCCCATCGCCCCGAACGAAGCAGCGATGGTCGAGGTTGTGTTCGACCCCGCCGCCCACGGCCCCGCCGGAATCGGCAAGATCGAACGGAGTGTCACCATCCAGACCAATCTCGAGTCCCCGCTCGAGCTCGCCTTCGTCGCCAACGTCACTCCCTGACCGCCATGACCAGAAAACTCACATTTCTCATATCCGGCACCCTGCTCCTGTTCGGGCTGGTCTACTTCTTCAGGATCGAGAACGTCGGCACCACGGCGCTGTGGGGCCTGAGCCAGGGCGGAACGTGGCTGCTGCCGCTGATCGGGGTCGCGGCGCTGATCGACAGCATCAATCCTTGCGCTTTCTCGATCCTGCTGGTGACGATCGCTTTCCTGCTCAGCATCGGCAAGCTGCGCTCGAGCGTCCTCGCCATCGGCAGCGCCTACATCTTCGGCATTTTCGTCGTGTACCTGCTGATCGGCCTGGGCCTGCTGCAGACGCTGCACATCTTCGACACGCCACATTTCATGGCCAAGGTCGGCGCATCGCTGCTGGTGGTGCTCGGGCTGATCAACGTGACCAACGAGGTTTTCCCGGCGTTCCCGCTGAAGCTTCGGATCCCGGGCGCGGCGCACCACAAGATCGCGGTGCTCATGGAACGGGCCTCGGTGCCCACGGCAGTCGTGCTCGGCGGCCTTGTCGGCCTGTGCGAGTTCCCCTGCACGGGCGGGCCGTATCTCATGGTGCTCGGCCTGCTGCACGACCGGGTCACGTATTACACGGGCGTGTCCTACCTCATCCTGTACAACCTCATCTTCGTGCTGCCGCTGGTGCTGATACTCCTCGTGGCGAGCGACCAGGCGCTGCTCGCGAGGGTGCACGCGTGGCAGCAGAGCGAGAGGAAGGCGATGCGCTGGGGCGGCGGTCTCGCGATGGCCGCGCTCGGCGCGATCATCTTCGTCGTCTGAACGCCATGACGACCATCCTTGCGACACTTGCTTCGATATGGGCGATCGCGGGCTTGGCGTGGGCCGTGCGGGGAAGGCTGCCCTTTCCCGTGTGCCCAATCTGCATCGGCGTCGGCGGTACCTGGCTCTGGATGGCCGCCGCGCGACAGCTCGGGTTCGCGGTCGATGCTTCGATGCTCGCTGTGCTGCTGGGCGGATCGGTGGTGGGGCTCGCTTTCCAACTCGAGAAGCGCCTACCCCGGGGGCGCTCGCCGCTCGCCTGGAAGACGCTGTTCATGCCCGCGGGCTTTATCGCCGCCCATGGTCTCGCCGCGCCGCACTGGATCTTCCTCGCGGCGGGGGCTGCCGGGCTCGGGTTCCTCGCGCTCGTCTTCCTCCGGCCGCCGGGCGCGCCGGAAAAAAGCAGGGCGACGGTCGAAAAGCTGGAAGAGCAGATGAAACGGTGCTGCTGATGGGCCGCGATGGAAGGAGCTCGAATGGCTGACGCAGAAAATGCACTCGCGCCCGCCCCTCGCACGCCGGGAACGGGCCTGAGGCTGGCGCGCTACGTGCCGCTTGCGGTGTTTCTCCTGATGGCGGTGCTGTTCGGCGTCGGCCTGACGCTGAACCCGCGCGACGTGCCTTCGCCGCTCATTGGCAAGCCCGTGCCGGTGTTCAGCCTGCCCGCAGTCAAGGGGCGCACGCTGGGGCTTTCCAGCGCGGACCTTGCAGGCCAGGTGTCGCTGGTGAACGTGTTCGCCTCCTGGTGCGTCGCGTGCCGCGAAGAGCATCCCATCCTGATGGAGCTGGGCAAGCAAGGCGTCGTCCCGATTCACGGGCTTAACTACAAGGACAGGCCCGAGGACGCGCAGGCCTGGCTGGACGATCTCGGCGACCCCTACACGCGCACCGGCGCCGACATCTCCGGAAGGGTGGCGATCGACTGGGGCGTGTACGGGGTGCCGGAGACCTTCGTGATCGACCGCAAGGGCTACATCGCCTACAAGCAGATCGGGCCGATCACGCCGAAGGTGCTGCGCGACACGCTGCTGCCGCTGATCCGCAAGCTCCAGGAACAGGACGCCTGATCGCGCATGGGCGAGCTAACGGCAATCGCGTTGCTGACGGCGTTCGGCGCGGGGATCGTTTCGTTCCTGTCGCCCTGCGTGCTGCCGCTGGTGCCGGCCTACGTTTCGTACGTGGCCGGCGATGCGCTCTCGCAGGACGCTCGCGCGGCGGAGGGTGCGCAGCGCCTCTCCTCGCTTGGCCTGAGCCTTTGCTTCGTCGCTGGTTTTTCGACCATCTTCATTCTGCTCGGCGCGGGCGCGACCGCGCTCGGCCAGCAGCTACTTCGCTACCGCTACGAGGCGAATATCGCGGGTGGGGCGATCGTGATCGTCTTCGGCCTGTTCATGGCCGGGATGGTGAAACTGCCCTGGCTGCAGCGGGATCTGCGCATCCATTCCAGCATCGCGGGCGGGCGGGCGCTCGGCGCCTATCTCATCGGGCTCGCGTTCGCGCTCGGCTGGACTCCGTGCATTGGGCCGGTCCTCGGGGCGATCCTCACCATCAGCGCGGTCGCGGCCACCCTGTCCATGGGCGTCGCGCTTCTGGGTGCCTACTCGGTCGGCCTGGGGATACCGTTCCTCGCCACCGCGGTCTTCACGGGAAGGCTGCTGAGATGGCTGAAATCGATGCGCCGCATCGGGCGCGCGCTCCAGGTCGCGGCGGGCGTGGTGATGGTGCTCATGGGCATCGCGATGATCACCGGCCAGCTCTCGGCGTTCGGCTTTTGGCTGCTCAACACGTTCTCGGTGTTCCGGTCCATCGGTTAGGCGGCCCCCGGCGATCGCCGGAGTTACAATCGACTTCCCGCTTTTCGGGACCGGAACGCAGTTGGTGGGATTCAACCTGGCCCAGCTTCTCGTGCGCAGCGCTCGCGCCTGCCCAGGCCAGGCTGCGCTCGCGCTTGACGAGCGCGTGGTCGCGACTTACGCGCAATTGGCCGGGCGGGTGGCACAGATCGCTGGCGCGCTGCGCTCGCGGCTCGGGCTCGCGCGAGCCGATCGCGTCGCGCTCGTCATGGGGAACTGCCCGCAGTACGTCGAGCTGCTGTTCGCCTGCTGGCAGGCGGGGCTTGCAGCGGTGCCGGTCAACGCGAAGCTGCACCCGAAGGAGCTCGCCTACATCCTCGAGAACAGCGGTGCGCGCGCCTGCTTCGTGACCTCCGACCACGTCGGGGCGCTGTCCTCGATCGCCCCCGGGCTGCCGGCGCTCGCGCGCGTCGTCGAGGTCGCCTCGGCGGACTACGCGCGCCTTGCCGGCGCAGCGGGCGCAGATCCGGCGGAGGTCGCGCCCGAGGACGTCGCGTGGCTCTTCTACACCAGCGGCACGACCGGGCGGCCCAAGGGCGTGATGATCACGCACCGCAACCTGATGGCGATGACGCTCGCCTATTTCGCCGACGTCGACCGCATCGAGCCGGGCGACTGCATCCTGCACGCGGCGCCGATGTCGCACGGCTCGGGCCTGTACATCCTGCCGCACGTCGCACAGGCCGCGGTCAACGTCGCGCCCGAATCCGGCGGCTTCGATCCCGACGAGGTCTATTCGCTGCTGCGGCGCTGGCCGGGCGCGACGATGTTCGCCGCGCCGACCATGGTGAAGCGGCTGGCG
>Ga0209514_10003579_pt1 | contig 21954 bp, 21 predicted proteins | sample Subgrocontami58m_FD_187452 | JGI IMG/M metagenome (GOLD analysis project Ga0209514, IMG submission 187452) | Subsurface groundwater microbial communities from S. Glens Falls, New York, USA - GMW37 contaminated, 5.8 m (SPAdes) (version 3) | ecosystem: Environmental > Aquatic > Deep subsurface >...
CAAAGCGAACGTGACCTGCTCCTCGGTATATCTCGACTTCTTCATCGCCACTCCTTATCCTCGCAAGGAGCCTCAAAAGCGACCTTACTCTATTTTTAACCTGTGCCGAAATTCCGGGGTGACGTCATATGAACGGCTGGTATGAAAAACCCGGTGTCAACAAAATCGGGGGAAGATTCGCCTCGGTGTGCTGTTTAAGCGGGCGGCCCTCACGAACCGGTCAAGACGGCGTTCCTCAAGGAACTCCGAACGCTGGTTACCGCCGCTGAAAGGGCGAGAGCTGCAAGCGGTAGACGTTCAATCTCTTTCCCGTCTAGCCTCTGCAGCGGCGAAGGATTTGCAACGATTCCCTCGACTACGTGACGGCAAATTTCGTAAGCCAAAGTAAGATCCACACACCTAACAGTACACCAAATGCGACAACTCCAGCTTTCCTTGGATTCGCCTGCCAGCAATCGGCGCTTATCTCCGTGCCGATACTCGTTTTCACTTGCTCGTCCTGAAGCTCACCGAACGATTTTGCGAAGGCCAGTGCGGTCGCAATAAACGCAGCCACGATGACGCAGATTCGAACTCTCTGTTCCGTCATTGGATCTAACTTCATCGCAGTACTGTTGTCTAATACTTGGTAGAGAGTGAAGATCGCCCCAAGAACCGTTGCAAGCGAAAACCATGCACCCCACATTGCAACAATTCGCCAGAGCACTTTATTGCATAAGCCCTTTCGTGCAACGACGAGTTGATACGCTTCCGCCACAATGGCAGCTAGAACGCCGAGCAGCATAAAACCTACCGTAAGCGCGGTAGTCGTAATTGTCGAATCTAGTCTAGTGACCGAGAGGACGTGCGCAACTAGAAACAGGAAGAATAGGCCGGCCAACAGACGGAACAATGCATCGACGAGCGGAAGCGGCTTCAAATCCACATATCTGTCCCACAAGAACTTCACAGTTGAACTGCCGGCCACGACCACGCTATAAAAAATAACGTCAAAGAGCACCGCAATCACGCCACAGACAATAGTCGCCTCGAGCGCGCCCGCCGTTGTCGCGTAGAATGCACCGACATAATACGGAGGCGTAACCGGGTTCACTGCATGTACCCAAAATCCCGCCGCAAACGCCTGACCAGCGGTGGCGGGTCTTGACCTTGCGCTGTGACCAGAATCCTCTAAGTTGGCCATTGTTATTAACTCCACCATCGACGAGATAATCCGCCGTGAAGCTAGAAACACCAGGAGTCCAGCTGAAACGCTACGGATTTCTTCCGCATTGGCGCCGATGAACTCCGGCGACAGCAAGAAGAAGACAAGCAAGACCCAAACCGCGTTTGCGGCTGCAACTCCCGCGACACTAATGAACGCGGACCGTCTGCCAAACGCTACCAACATCGCAACAACCAAGCCGAGTGTTGGTCCTGGATTGATGGTCTCAAATGCAGTCGCGGCGGCGAAGTAAAAGATTGCTTCAAGATTCAAGTTGAACCCTCCCTCTACTGCGGCCGCGGCATTTTGCTAGATCGTGCAATCGCGACAAGTGCTCGGAAGTGTTCGTCTTGCATAACATCATCTTGCACCGCAGGGTTGACGGACCTTTTCCAAGCGTCGTACGCAACCCGCATATAGGCATAACCCCAGCGATCTCGAGTTTTTCGAGACGCGGAACGCGCTCGGTTCGCGATCCGAAGGTTTATTTGCGCAACCTGAGACACGAGACCGCTTTTCACTCTAGTCTCCTTTACGGGAGCCCAAAGTGCGCCGTTAGCTAACCACCTGGATAGGCTATGCAAGCTGCTTGGTAAGCTGACGTAAAAATTCCCTACCCCGAGGTAAGGGCTGAGAGTTACAACCTTGTGTGTCAAGTTGCCTGGCAAGAAGAGTGTGTGTCCTGAGCTGATAACGAACCAGCGAGCAGAGTTCAGCGCCAGAAAAGTCGACATCTCAAACTTTGCTTGACTGTAAACAACCTGCCGTTCTACGTCTTCGAGCCCAGCCTTCATACCCTCCAAGGCATCCCACGTGAGCCAGAGTTTCTTCCCGGTAAAGCAGTGATTCGTCCCGTCGTGATCGTCGGAATGCGAATCTGTGACATTGCCTGGTGAGGCGATAACCATGGACAACGTCTCTTCGCACGCTAATTCGTCTGAGCCATGAATTAGAGTGTTAAAGAAGCTCAGCTCACGGGTGTCGATGATGCGCTCCAGCTGTGTACCTCGAATATGCAGGTCTGTTACTCCGACAATCGCCCGTTTACCCAACCAACGACGCGCGACTTCTCGAATCGGAAGATACGTAACGGTATGCGAGGGTCCAACCTGCACCCGGCACCTAGCTCGCGACGGGATCTTTGTACGGAGGGCCTCAGTGAGCAAGCCTATCGGATCACGACATTCGCTTTCAAGAACCGATACTGGAACACCGGAAAAGATACCTACGCGACGTCGCGCCATGTTGAGAAACATCTTGTGCCGCGAATATCTTTGCGGAGGAACATATTTTTGCCTCAGCTTTGGCGGATCGTGCCTCCGTATTTGAAGCGTGCGATCAATTTCGGCTGCTAAATTCCAAAGCCGGCGCAACGCGCTATTTGACGATAGCATTGCCTTACCTCCCCAAGGCGCCTGCAAGTACCGCTTCCTTATTATTTGCGGATAGGAAGTTCATACCACCCATTTCGCCAAGACCACGATATCAGCAGCCCTGCAAGCGGTCAATCGGACGGTGTTTGCTGAAACCGTGGCTCGCACGATGTAATTGTGAGTCCTGCATAGGCCCGAGGCGGTTGGCACATCAAGGCAGTTTGCGCGCTTTGCGCAGGCGCGGACTGCACCGGCTCGGCGGCGCCGTTGCAGCACCGTTCTTCATTTGACGATCAGGCCGCCTGGATCAGCGCCGGCGGTCACTCCGGGCAGCGCGGCGGCACCCGAGCGTCATCTGGCGCAAAATGGCGAAATACCGCTTCTGGCCGAGACTGGCAGTGGCCCATACTCGCCGAGAGCGGACCCTAGAAGAAGTGCGAGTCCGGGATCTTTCTACTGACCGGTTGCGCGCTCAACTGGGAATTCACACTATCGGCCATAACCAGGCATACAGCATTCTCGGAAGCGGTTGCTCAACGCTCAGCATCAGCCGCGGCGCGTAGGGTCACCGTCAAACAGCGACCCCTGAGTGGGGACGGCCTTTGGAGTCCCTGCTACTCCTGCCTCCGCGGTATCGGCTTCAAGTTCCTCCTGACCGAGAAAAGCCTCGGCGTCTGCATCTAGCATAGCGTTGTCGAACGCGCGGGCCGCTTGCTCCAAGGGGTAGACCGGCAACTCGCGGACCCCCACTCGATGGCTATCGTCACCTCGCTTCCAAAACTCGACAATTTCGATGTTCCGTCGCCGTGGCTCCATGAACAGCGAGAAGTCCAGCGTGTACGCCTCGTATCGACCAGAGCGACCTGAAGCGGCAGAGGTGTCGGGCTCCACGACGTGAATCAATTTGAAATCCATCAGTTGTTGAATGATCTCGTGCCCCCTGCTATTGCTCTGTGCTTCCTCCTGCGAGATCAGGAAGCCGGTCTTTCTCTTATCCTTCAAGCAGAATCGAACTAGATCGACAAGAACTCTTTCGAGGCCGCCAGCATCCCCGTCGGCATCCTCCCTCAAGTTGCGAAGCTTAGTCTGGTATGCGAGCCGTCCGGCACCCTTATATACGTCTCTTGGCGTAATCCTGCGAGCCTTACCCTCTGCTTGCACAAGCTCGACGGCGTTGACGAAAACCGTCAGGAAATCACGCGGTACACCGCCAGATGCCAACGTGAGCGCCTGCAAAGCTTCACGGTTGAATATGTCTCGGACGTCTCCGATCCCTGCCCTTCGCCCCATTGAATCAAGCATCGTGCCCAGGAATTCCTCCGTCTGCCCCAAATCTTCGAGCGTCCGGTCGAGATTGATTTCCTCCACGTCTTGGGCGAGTTCGACTCCGATTGTCTGCGGACGGTTTCTCAAGAGCGTGGTGCGGTGTCGGATAGTGGCAACTTTGAGGTACACGTCGGTGTCGCGGAGTAAACGGTGGAGGTAGTCAACCACGTCTGGCTGCGATTCCCGCGGGATGAGGTAGAAGTCGTCCACAAGCACGCATCCGCGATTGCTACGCCATTCTTTCGCAGTAGCGACGATCGCGTCCTTGTAGTCCCGCAGATGCCGTTCAAGAGTATCGATTTTTCGCTCGCGAAACTTAGCAGTCTTGGTATTGGCTTTCTGAGTGGTCCCAGCCACCCTTACCGACGCGAGTTCTTCGCTTGTCATTCCAGCGCTCACCTCACCAGAGATTCGGAGCTCACGTCCCTCGGACACATCGGCTTCGACGGCGACGTCCAAAAGGTCACGCAATTCCTTCGCAGATTTCCGCGCCAGAGAGAGAGGGCGCAAGAGCTTTCGGTACCACGGCCGGCTTCGGGACATGGCTTCGAGAATCTCGACCAACAATCTGATGAGTATGTCCGGGTATGCAAGGCGTTTGAACTCATCCGCAAGGATGTAGATCGGAGTTACAGTGTAGCTCTGGGCTCCCGCAAGGTACTCCACTAGGAGGCACGACTTGCCGGAGCCACGACGGCCGAAAATCACTTGATGCTGGGCCGCGCCGAGGCGGGCGAGGTTATCCCCCACATCCACGTAGATCGGACGTACATTCTTCCGGACGCGGAAGCTGTCCTTAATGAGGCTGACGAGTTTCTTGACTTCCTGGTTGTGGATGTCCATCCGACGACGCTCCTCGGAGTTGCTGGTGTGGCTAAATTGAATTAGTTCACAACGCGTCAACTAAACCGATTCTCCTGAGACTTTTTCAACGGGCCGCCTTGATCGAGACGTGGGCCTGCACGCATTAAGCCTACTCTCGGGGGGGATGCGGGGCAAATCTTGAAGCCGCGTCCCCCGCTGGCAAGCGACTGTGCTGCGATGAGGGATTTACTTCGTCCGACCTGTGGAATGGCCCAAACAAGATGTGTGGGGATAACCAACTTGACCGAACGTCGGCTTCGGGTCGGAAGTATAAATTCGCCGATATGGAAAGTTGCCGTTCGGCCTGGGTTCCTGGTCGATGACCGTTAACGAGTCCATTTCGGCCGCTAGACTTGCTTAAAGCCAGCGGCAGCATTGGCCGAGGAGTGTACGGCCGCGGCAGTTCAACTGTGCGGCGGCATTTCGGCCTAAGCGGTCATTCCAACGTTGTTCACAGCCTAATAGGCGCGGTCATTTCGAACGTCCGGTTCCTGGAATGCTGAACCGTCGCTTTCGGTAGAGTGGAGACGTGGCGCGACTTGAGAGGGTCGCACTTTCCGGACGGCGCGGATGTTGCTGCGCTCATCGAGCCCTTTAACACACTAGGTCGCTTTCTATCACGTGTGGAACAGGTCGACTCGGCCCTGTGACGACGTAAAGCGCGTATGATCGCAGACAGATAAGTAGTATGAATTCGCGGAATGATTTGCATCTATTGCGGACGCGAGTTGGCCCGATTGGAGTTCTCCCGGGAGCACGTAATACCAGAGGCGTTTGGCTTGTTCGAGCAAAATCTGGTTTTGCGCGATTTGGTCTGTCGGGACTGCAACCAGTACTTCGGGAATACGATCGATCTTGTGCTTGCGCGAGGCAGCATTGAGGCACTAGATCGTCTTAGGCACGGCTTGAAGCCCGGAAGCGAAGCCACCGACCTTCGTAGGGATCGTGTTCAACTAACTTGGGCAGGTTCCGGTGAATGGCATGGAGTGATCATGCAATTCGCGGTTGATCCTGAGGGGCTCGCGGTCCAGCTTATCCCTCAAGTACGTTTCGCGAGAAGAGACGAAAGGGCCTACGTGTTCATCCCATTGGAATTGCTCGAAGACCCCAACTACCAGGTAACGCCGGAAACGAATACTAGCGGGGGAATGCTCCTGCTTGTGGATTCTGACGCAACACAAGAGCGGCTCATCGCAGCACTTAAAGCGCGTGGCGTGGATTTTAATAAGAAGAATGATGTCGCCCTGCCAATACAACCCGGACAGCAATTACCGATGGAGATTACGGTCACTATCGATTCGCAGTTGAAGCGATGTATTGCCAAAATCAGCTTCAATTACTTGGCCTCGACGGAGTGGCGGGACCTCGTTCTTCATCAAGATCTGACCGCAACGCGGCGATTCATTCGATACGGTGAAAGGGCGCCATTTACGGTGGTTAGAATGGGTTCAAAGCCAATCCTCCTGGGCGACTCGGACAATTGGCGCCAGACGAATGGCCACATACTGACGGTAAACTGGCCGGCCAATTCTCATGAAGTCATAGGACAGGTGAGTCTATTCAATCAAGCAAGATATTTGGTCTGTCTGTCGCCTAACCTCCATGCAGTATGGCGTGATATCCGATCAGGCCATCTCTTTGATATCGAGCGGCGAGAGATAACTCGTCTAGGTAATGTGGCAGGTCTGGTACTGCCAAGACAATGAGCGCACGACTGAGGGCTGCTTGATCTATTTCTCAGGGCGACCAATTCAAACGCTCGCCGGACTGCCCATTTGGCCTTGTGCAATTGTGCAAGAAGGCAAACGTCCAGTTTGATTGGTCGAGAATTCCCCGGCTCTCCAACCAGGTCATATCGGGACACTGCTGGATGCCTAGAAACGATACGGTGCAACGATCTGCATTGACCACACTGCTTTCAGTGCTCGCGCCATTGCAGAGCCGCCTTGCTCCGAACCCGAAGGTTCTACCGAATCTTGATGACGACGCCCGGACAGAGCTCAATTGACGATGGAATTTCCCGCCACTCTGCCTCATCAGTAAAATTGTCTAGCAGCCAGCGCCGAATGTCATGGAAGTCACGTAGTCTCATTAATTTCGCGTGTTCACGCGCAAACCACTCGGCGTCAGCTGAAAATGAGGTGTTGGTCACGAGCAAACCAGCATTGAACGAGTGGCCAGCCAACGTGCCAGAGAACTCTCGAACTGCCGCAGGTCCCTCCCTATGGTGTGGATTCCGATGGTGTTTGACTTGCGCCGCGCCCAGAAAGGGAAATGCACTTCCTATACGCGGCCAGAACAAGACGTCGACACCCCCATCCTTTCTGTTGACGCCACCTATGCGGCGTGGCTCAAGACCCATTGCAAATAGTCGTTCGCAAATGAGTTCTTCAAACTGTTCAGGCGTCAGCTGGTGGACGAGAGTGGGTTCCTTGCGGAGGCGGTCCCCTAGGGTCTGCCCAATGCCAATCAGTTCAACATGCAAAGGTTCGGCGACTATTCCCTCAAGTCGATTCCGAGCGCCGCCAATGGTGAAGCCCTGTTCATAGAGGAGTTCGCGAACCCGCCTGATCAGCAACAGTTCGTGGTGTTGATAATAGCGTCGATTGCCGCGGCGTTTTACCGGCTTCAGCTGGCTAAATTCCTGCTCCCAATAGCGCAACACATGGGGCTTGACGCCACATATTGCGCTGACTTCGCCTATTGTGAAAAAGCGCTTGGCCGGAATTGGCCGAAGATTATCGGGACTTGTACCGATGTCGCTAGTATCGGCGCCAATGGTAGTCGTAATTGGCGTAAACACCTCTCTGTCTTCGAGCCGTTTTCTGATGTCAGTGATGGTAAAACCTTGCTCGTAAAGGAGTTCGCGGACCCGCCTAATTAGTAGTACTTCGTGGTACTGGTAATAGCGCTGATTGCCGCGCAGTCTTGCTGGATTCAACTGTGTAAATTCCTGCTCCCAATAGCGCAGCACGTGGGGTTTAACGCCGCACAGTGCGCTGACTTCCCCCGTGGTGAAAAAGCGCTTTGCTGGAATTGGCGGAAGACTATCGATCATTTCCTTGTTCGCTAAATTCGTATCAATACATTCGACTGCTAAAGTCTGCCGTTCACGCGCTTCGCTTCCCGATTGGGACTTGAAAGATACGTCAGAATCGCCAGCCCACTCGAATATCCGATCTCGGTCGCTTATGCGCCGTCGCGCGACAGACGCAATCCGCCAAGGACTGTCGCTCAGACGTTCTCCCAAGAATGTGCAGCATATTGCGATATTCGCGCTCGCCGAGTTCGGATAAGCTCCATGATAGCGTGCAAGGTATTGGTGACGCTAAACTGGCTCCCACCAGTGCCATGACGACTAGTATATCGCCAGTTCACCATTCATTAGTCCCAAAAGCCAGGCGGAAAGTTATGAAATGGCCAAAGTACTCAACGCGAGGTCCGCTTCGCGGTCCCTGCAACATTTGCGGTGTGGTAGACCTGCTCACTGACGATCACGTGCCACCTAAGGGCTGTCCGCGAGTGTCAACCATGCGAATGCACCAGTTGATTCGTGTACTGGGTGACGGACAAGTACTTCCTACAGGAAGGCAAGCTCAAAGCGGCGTCAAGTACCGCACTCTTTGCAAGCGCTGCAACAGCCAACGATTGGGAATTGAATGCGATCCCGCACTTATTTCTCTCGCGCAGAATGTGGATCGGTTCTTGTCCGCGATTAGCGCAGGGATCGTTGTGCCATCTCACACGTTGGTCCGAACTAGGCCTCAACGCGTTTTGCGAGCCGTCGTCGGCCATAGTCTCGCAGCCGCTGTCGAACGTCCTGCTGATGGGGATTGGGATCGTGATCTGGTCGCGTACTCTATGGATTCTAGCTGCTCCTTTCCTACATCTGCTCGAGTTCACTACTGGATATATCCATTTCAGCAACAGGTGGCAATTCGCGACGCGGGATATCTCAGTCTGCTAAAAGCGGATAGGGACAAGAACCCGACCATATTTATGTGCCTCAAATTCTACCCACTCGCTTTCATGATCGTCGACTGCCGCGACAGAAATTACACTTTCGACCTTCCATGCCTTTCCGATTACGGGGCTTTGCCTTTGGATAACGAAATTGAAGTCCCAATCTACTTGAAGAATCTCCCCGGCGAGTTGTGGCCCGAGGCCCCATCTACCAATCACGTTGTCATCTATGGAGGCGACCCATTGTTCGCAAGGAGTGCGCGTTGACGCTCGCAAATAACTTCAAGTGGAATAGACGAGCCTTCAGCGGAGCGCCACCGCATGACGTCGAGCTGGCTCGCCGTTCAACACGACGTGGGCGTCGGCTTTCCGAAACTCTAACCGGCGGCATAGAGTCGAATGTGCCGGTTCAGTGTTCCAGGAAACGGACGTTCGAATTAGCCACGCTGATCGAGTTGTGTGTAATACGGAAATGACCGCTCAGGCCGAGGAGCAGCCCCCGAGCCAATCATTCCGAATGTCTCCCATGCAGCGAAGACCGGACGGCCAGCCGCAAGATCTTCCGCACCGTCAGTGACGGCTGCTGGCCGATAGCTATCAAGCGATAGCCAGCTTCAAATGCCCGACAGCCTTAGAGGCCGGCTTCACCTTGATTTCGATGTCGTAACCGAGCCGATTCAAGCAATCCATTAGCTTGCGCTCGGAAAGATTGGAGAAGTCGCCGCGCATCATGTCGGACACCTTCGGTTGGGTGATCCCCATGCGTCTTGCCGCATCTTGTTGAGTCAGCCCAAGTCGGCGCATCGCCTTCCTGATCTCGATGACCAGGCCCGTCTTGATCTTGAGTCTTTCAGCGTCAGGCAGGCCAAGATCGGCATACACGTTGCCAGTGCTGCGCTTCACCTCGATACCGTCAACGAGCCGTTTTTTCATTTCGTAGCTCCTTTGCAAGCGCCTCGGCCACTTTCAGCCTGGCGCGAATGATGTCCATGTCCTTTTTCGGCGTGGCGATCCCGTGCTTGCTCTTCTTCTGGAAGCAGTGCAGGACGAACACAGCCTGCTCGAACTTCACCGTGTAGACGGCACGATACGTGCCACCCGCATCGTCTTCGACAACCTCAAGCACTCCAGTACTCCCGAAACCCTTGAGCACCTTCGCTGCATCGTGTTGATCGGCGGCTTGAGCAAGGGATAGCGCATAACCAAAGAACCGCCGCACCTCGGTCGGCAATGCCATCGGGTCCCTGTGACTGCTCCCTATCCATTCGAGCAGCTTTTCTTTTTTCGATCATGCTTCGATTATACATGAACAGGTATATGCCGCAAGCGCCGCGAGGGCGCCGCAGTCTCACCAGAGTCCTAGGATCGGGCATTGGGTCGCCCCGACGCACAGGGCGACGAGTGTCAACGGCAGCAAAGGCCGAGCTACCGACGCCCGAGCGTCTTTCTCGAATGTCGCCCCCATGTCTGAGAGCGGACCGCTGACAGTCTGTGCAGCGCTCAAGCCCCCCGAGAAGACTCTCGACTTGCCCCTACCGCTGCTAACCTGCGATCGAAAGCAATTGCTCCTCGAGCGCCTTCAGCGGAATCGCCATTCCGTAGAACAGCTCCACGTTCCTGAGCGTCGCCCGGTGCAGGTCCTCCCAGAGGGTGGCGACGCAATCCTCGACGACCACGATGTCGTAGTCGCGGGCATAGGCGTCGCGGATGGTCGATTCGACGCAGTAGTTGGTCGCGACCCCGCAGACGATCAGCGTCGTGATGCCGCGCATGCGCAGCTTCACCTCGAGCGTCGTGTTGTAGAAGCAGGAGGAGCGATGCTTCTCGAACACGTCGTCCTGCGGCGTCACCTCGCCCGCGAGCTGGGCGACCAGCTCCGCGTCCCAGGTGTCCTTGAGGCAGGGGATGGCGCCCAGCTTGTTCAGGTGCGATGGGATCCGGTGCTTCTTGCGCGTGAGGTCGTCGGGGTAGTGCTTCTGCAGCGACCAGGCGACGTGGATTCCCGCCCGGCGGCAGACGCCCACCAGTTCCTTCACCGTCGGAACGATCCGGTTCTGCGCGTGATAGTTCAGCCCGGCGCGCGCCATGGCGCCCTGCGGATCGCAGAAGCCGTTCTGCATGTCGATGACGAGCAGCGCGGTTTCCCTGGGATCGATGATCAATGACGTTTCCAATGTTCCCTCCGTTTGCGAAGCACTTCCATTTGCGCTAGATTGGCGCGCAGCAGACAACCGCGGACGGCCACGACCCATGGACCGCAGCACAACTCCGCCCGCGCCCGCCGCGCCCTGGCGCGCCATGACGCGCGAGCAGTTGGAGATCGAATACTCCCCGCGGCTGCTCGTCCCCGACCTTCAGCCGTATCTGGACCGCTATGCCGAGCTGAGCCGGGCGGCGCGCGCCGCGCTGCCGGTCGAGCGCGACATCGCCTACGGCGCGACGCCGGACGAAGTGCTGGATTTCTTTCCCGCGGCGGCGCGGGGCGCGCCCGTGCACGTGTTCATCCACGGCGGCTATTGGCGCGCGCTCGGCAAGGACGAGTCGAGCTTCGCCGCGCCGGCGTTCGTGCGCGCGGGCGCCGCCTTCGTCGCGCTCAACTATGCGCTCGCCCCGACGGCGCGCCTGGACGAGATCGTGCGCCAGTGCCGCTCGGCGATCGCCTGGCTGTACCGCAACGTCTCCGCGCTGGGCGGCGATCCGCGGCGGATCTTCGTCTCGGGTTCCTCGGCGGGCGGGCACCTGGTCGCGATGCTGCTCGCGACCGATTGGGCCGCGCAGTTCGGCGTTCCGGAGGACGTCGTAAAGGGCGGCTGCGCCGTGAGCGGGGTCTTCGACCTCGAGCCGATCCTGCAATGCGCGATCAACGAAGTCCTGCGCATGGATCGGGACGAGGCGCTGCGCAACAGCCCCGCGTATCTCGTGCGCAGGAGTCCGTCGCGGCTCGCCGTCGCCTGGGGCGAGCGCGAGACCGCCGAGTGGAAGCGCCAGAACATCGCGTACGCCGACCTGTGGCGCAGCGTGAACGGCGCCTGCGAGTCGGTCGAGATTCCCGGCCGCAATCATTTCGATGTCATCGTGGACTTGAACAATCCGGAGTCGCGGCTGGGTCGACTGGCTCTGGCACAGATGGGGCTTGCCTGAATCCGCTCCGCAGGGCGTGCAGTGAAGCCGCTGAAAGGCAACAGCGGCTCATTGTGCAACCAACCGAAGGAGGTATCAAGTCATGAACAAGGCAGTCGCATTCGCGCTGGCGCTGGCGCTCGGAGTCGCGGCGGCTCCCGCCTCGGCCCAGATCAAGATCGGCTTCATCGCCACGTTCTCGGGGCCGGGCGGCGCGCTCGGCCAGGACCTCTACGACGCCTTCATGCTCGGCATCGAACAGTCCGGCGGCAAGCTGGGCGGCCAGGCCGTCGAGGTGATCAAGGAGGACGACCAGCTAAGGCCCGAGATCGGCGTGCAGATCACGCAGAAGCTCATCGAGAAGGACAAGGTCCAGATCATCACCGGGGTCATCTTCTCCAACGTCATGATGGCGATCTACAAGCCGATCGTCGACGCCCACATCTTCCTGATCGGCTCCAACGCCGGCCCGACGCCGATCAGCGGCAAGAATTGCAGTCCCTACTACTTCTCGACTTCCTGGAACAACGACTCGCTGCACGAGCCGATGGGCAAGCTCGCCACCGACCTCGGCTACAAGCGCGTCTACGTCATGGCGCCCAACTACCAGGCCGGCAAGGACGCGGTCAACGGCTTCAAGCGCTACTACAAGGGCAAGATCCTGGATGAGGTCTACACCCAGGTGAACCAGCCGGACTACGCCCCGGAGATCGCCCAGGCGGTCGCCGCGAAGCCCGATGCCATCTACGTGTTCTTCCCCGGCGGCATGGGCATCAACTTCATGCGCCAGTACCAGCAGGCGGGGCTGTCGGGCAAGATCCCGCTGCTCTCCACGGCGACGATCGACGCGATCACGCTGCCCGCGCTCAAGGACGCCGCGCTCGGCGCGATCACCGCCTCGCCCTACAGCCCCGACATCGACAATCCGCAGAACCGGAAATTCGTCGCGGGGTTCCAGAAGAAGTACGGGCGCGTGCCGTCCTGGTACGCCGCGCAGAGCTACGATGCGGCGCAACTGCTCGACTCGGCGATCCGCAAGGTCAAGGGCGATATCTCGAACGGCGCGGCGTTCGGCGCGGCGCTGAAGGCGGCCGATTTCCAGTCGGTGACCGGTCCCTTCCGCTTCAACACGAACCATTTCCCGATCCGCAATTTCTACCGCGTCGACGTGGTCAAGGACGCCTCGGGCCAGGCCGTGTTCGCCACCAAGGGCACGGTCTTCACCGACCACGCGGACGCCTACAGCAAGGAATGCCCGCTCAAGTAAAGGGCGCGTCCATGCCCCCGTGGAGCATCTTCGTCCTCGCGTTTCTGCCGCTTGCGGCGCAGGCGCAGGTGTACAAATGGGTCGACGAGAAGGGCGTGACGCACTACGAGGCCGCGCCGCCGGCGAAGGCGAAGTCGCGCGAGCTGCAGTTGCGCGATCCGACCGGGGGTCCGGGCGACAAGCCGCGCGCGGCGGGCCCGAGCGTGGAGGACCAGGAGGCCGATTTCCGCCGGCGCCAGATCCAGCGCGCCGACGCCGAAGCGAAGGAAGCGCGCGAGCGGGCGCAGCGCGACGCACGCTGTCGCGCCCTTCGCAGCAACACCGACGCCATGAAGGATGCGCGCCGGGTCTACACGTACAACGAGAAGGGAGAGCGCGTGCTGCTGAGCAGCGAGGAACGCGATGCGCTGATCGCAAAGCACGAGGCGGACTACAGGCGATCGTGCCCGTGAAGCGTGCCGTTCCGCCGGGCCTATTTCAGCCGGATCTCGACGCGCCGGTTTCTTTCTTCGGATACGCCTTTCTTCGCGGCGACGAGCGGATCGCGGCTGCCGCGGCCGACGATGGTGGCGCGCGAGGTGTCGATGCCCCTCGCTTTGAACAGGGCCGCCACGATCATCGCGCGTTGACGCGAGAGCTCGTCGTTCAGGGCGTCGCTGCCGACCTCGTCGGCATGGCCGATCAGCGTCAGCTCGGAAGCGGGCCTCTCGTTCAGCTCGACCAGCACTTTCAGCATGACCGGCAGGAACCGTTCGGATTCGGGCGTCAATCCGGTGCCGCCGGACCTGAAATACAGCGTATAGGACCGGGGCCTTGCGGGAAGCGCGTCAAGCGTGTCCTTGTAGCGCGCCCTGACGGCAGCTTCGTCGGTCTGCGAGGAGCCGATGCGGATCGGCGTGACCGTGGCGACGCTGTAAGGGCGCTCGAGCACGGCGGTGCTTCCGGTCTTCGACTGCACGACGACGGCGCTGGGTGAACCGTCGGGCTGGGGAAGCAACGTTATCCGCTCGGTGGTACGCGTGGCATAGTAGAGCGTCGCCAGAATGGCGGCCGCCAGCAGACCGAGGATTGCGGGACGCCAGGTGCGCACCTAGTCCTTACCCGGTACCTCGACGACGAACTCGGTACCGCGAACGCCGATGGTTGCATTTGCGGTCGTGACCTTGACCGCCTTGGGATTGGTCTTGCCGATCAGGCCCGTGACGTATCGCAGCGTGCCTTTCAGGATCGAGGTTTCCACCTGTCCCTCGCGCGTGACGGGGTCGTACGCGTAGCGGTCGATGACCATGGTGGAATTCGGGCCGATGCCGAGCAGCGTCTCGTCCTTCATGCTGATGCCGACGCTGCTGTTGCTGCGGACGATCACGCGGTCGCGTTCCTGGACGGGATCCCCGACCTTTGCCTGGAGCTGGCTCGCGCCGCGCTCGATGAGGACCTGCCCCTGCAGCGTCTTGACGATTCCGGACTCGCTGGCGAGCCCCGGTCCCGCAAGACCCAGCAGCGCAGCGCAGACCATCGAAACCAGGATTGTCTGTTTCATCGTGCGACCCCCTCCAGGGTTTTGGCGCGCAGGGTTTTGCCGCGGCCTCTCAGGTACACAGCAAACCACAGCGCCCGCAAGCGCAGAAGGGATTTTTGCACATTGCGCGGGATTTCGATGTGCGGGATGCGGATGCGCTCGACGGATGCTCCGCCTCCGGGACCGGCTCACTTGAGGGTGGCGGCGATCTGCCGGATCTGCGCGGGCGTGTGCTCGCCTGCGAGCGGCGTTCCCGGGATCAGGTACCTGCCCATGGCGAGCGGCCCGACCACCACGGGCTCGAAGCCGACGTCGCGCACGAGGCGCGATGCGACCGCGAGGGCGGCCGGATCGTCGCCCGCCATCGGCATCCCGACGCGCTCGCCCTGGCGCTGCCGGATCTCCGGCAGCCTCGAGTAGCCGATCGCATTGAACGCGCGCACGAGGCGCGCGCCGCGCAGCAGCTCCGCCGAGGCGAGGCCGGCGCCTTTCTCGCGCGCCCAGTTCGCGATTTCGCCGTCGCGCCCGGGAATCGGGTTGCAGGTATCGAGCACCGCCTTGCCCTTGAGCGTGTCCGCCAGATCGCGGCCGAGCTGCGGCAGCGCGGAATAGGGGACCGCGACCAGCACGATCTCGCCGAATGCGGCCGCCTCCCGCGGCGTTCCGGCGCGGGCCTTGCCGCCCAGGCGCGCGGCGAGCGCCTTGTCGTGCTCGAGGTCGAGCGAGGAGAACATGACCTCGTGCCCCGCCTTCAGCCAGAGCTCGCCCAGCGTGCCGCCGATCCGGCCCGAGCCGACGATGCCGATCTTCAGGCCCGCTTCCGCGCCGCGCGCGGGCCGCGCCGCGTGCGCCAGCGCGAGGGCCGCGACGGCGGTCCCGGCGGCGCGCAGGAAGCCGCGGCGGGTCGTTCCTGCTCCGTCAATCGTTTTCATGACCACCCTGCCGGCAATGATCGATCCTTGTAGATGCCCTATCCATGCGGTTCTACGCGAGATTCTGCCCTGTTTCTAGGGTTTCTCGACGTCCCGGGCGAGGCCCTCGATGAGCCATGCCTTCATCGCCAGGACCGTCTCCTTTTCCACTCCGGCATAGCCGTGCTGCGTAAACGCCTGGCAGGCCGCGCCCCTTCCACGATCGGCGGACCTGACCGAGATCAGCGGCGAACGCGTCTTCCCGGCGAGCCGCTTCGCCTCCGAGTAGGGCGTCCAGGGGCAGGGATCGTCGACGTGATGCACCCACAGCATGGGCCCCTTGATGGCGTCGAAATCCGCGTTCGCGAGACCGGGAGAGCTCTGCGAATCGTTGAATACCGAACTGCTGAAGATCACCTTGACGTCGGGCCGGTCGAGCGCCCTGGCCGCATAGTAGGCCGAGATGCTTCCCTCGCTCGTGCCCACGATCGCGAGCGCAACGTCTCCGAATTGCCGGCCGATCTCCCGGATGAGTCCCCGGATGTCCTCGGCGTAGCGGGGGCCGCTGCGGAAGAACACCGGGAAATTGGTCCAGCGGTCCGAAGGCGCGTCCACGCAGAGGACGACGGTCTCCTCGTCCAGCCAGAACCGGCGGCTGCGCACGAGGAAGTTTCCCTTCATCCCATAGGGCGAGTCCGCGGACTGAAGCCGCATGATTCCGGGATGGCCGGGCATCAGCAGGATCGCGCGCCGGAACGGCCGGTGCCGCGCAAGATGCGTCACGAGCGCCGAGATGCTGCGATCGGGAAACGCCGCGGTGATCACCGACTCCGTCACCGCGTCTTCGTTCTGCGCGCAGGCGGCAGACGAATGCGATGCGAGGCAGACGATCGAGACGATCAGCAGGCAGATCGCTCGACTCGGTACCATGCGAGTGCTCCCCCTTTCCGGGATCACGCGCTCACGGCGGTCGGCGCGAGCACCTCGATGTCGCTCGCGACGTCGATGATGACGGGGCGCCCGGCTTCGAGCGCGCGCGCGAGCGCGGGCGCGATGTCGGCGGGGCGCTCGACGCGGATGCCCAGCGCGCCCATGTCCTCGGCGAGGCGCGCGAAGTTCGTCGGCCGGAAGGTCCACAGCTCGCGGCCCTTCTCGGTCTGCTCGCCGCCGTAGGCGCGGTCGAAGCCGCGCTTGGACTGGTTGCCGCCGCCGTTGTTGTTCACGACGGTGATCGAGTTGATGCCCCAGCGCGCGGCGGTCTCGATCTCGGCGACGTGGTACCAGAAGCCCGCGTCTCCGGTGAACACGATCACCGGCCGCTGCGGCGCGCCGCACTTCGCGCCCAGTCCCGCGGGGAAGGCCCAGCCCAGGTGGCCGGCGCTGCGGATGTAGCTCTGCGAGGGCGCGCGCAGGTCGTACATGCCGCCCATCCACATTCCCGCGTGGCCGGTGTCGGCGATCACGATCGCGTCCTCCGGCACGTGGCGCGACAGCTCCGCACAGATGCGCTCGGGCCGGATCGGCACCGCGTCGGACTCGAGCATCGGGCGGTACTTCGCGCGCCACGCGTCGCAGATCGAGCGCGTCGCCTCGAGCCACGCGGCGCGCCGCGCGGCCGTGCCCGCGTCGGCGCGCTCGAGCATGTGCGCGAGCACGGTCTTCGCGTCGCCGAGCACCGCGGCCTCGAGCGGGTAGTTGCGCCCGAGCGCCTCGGCTTCGATGTCGATCTGGATCGAACGGGTGCCGATCTTCGGCACGGCCCAGAAATGCGTGGTCATTCCGCCCGCCTCGGTGCCGACGAAGCACACGAGATCGGCCTGCGCGACGACGCGGTTCGCGCTCTCGCGCGAATAGGTGCCGACCACGCCCACCGAGAGCCGATGGTTGCCGGGGATCGCGTCCTTGCCGTTCAGCGAGGTGGCGACCGGAACGCCGAGCTTCTCCGCGAGCGCGACGAGCTCGCGCGCGGCGCCCGATGCGCGCACGCCGCCGCCGGCGACGATGACCGGGCGCTCGGCGCGTTGCAGCACCTCGAGCGCGGCGAGCACGCGGTGCATCTCGGGCTCGGGGCGGAAGGGCGGAACGCGCGCGAACGTTTCCTCGACGAGCGCCTCCATGTCGGCTTCCTCGGCGTCGATCTGTCCCTCGTTGCCGCGGAACTGCAGGTGCACGGGCCCCGGCGCGCCGGACACCGCGGCGCGGAACGCCTGGCGCAGCATGTCGGGTATGCGCTCGACCGCGTCGATCGTGGCGTTCCACTTCGTCACCGGCTCGAACGCGGGAACGTCGTCGACCTCCTGGTAGACCTTGCGGAACTTGGTGTGCGGGTCGCGCCCCCCGGTGAAGGCGATCACCGGCGAATGCGCGAGCCAGGCGTCGCGAAGGCCCGCGGCGAGGTTGAGCGCGCCGACGACCTGCGCCATGCACACCCCGGGCCGGCCCGAGGCGCGCGCGTAGCCGTCGGCCATGTACGCGGCGGCCTTCTCGCCGTGGGTGTGGATGCGCCTGATCTGCGTCCTGCGCTCCATCTCGGCGAAGGTCCGGCGCAATACCGCCGGGACCATGAACACGTGAGATACGCCGTATCCGGCGAGCATGTCGGCGATGACTTGGGCACCTGTGAGTTTTGTCATTTGTCCGGGATCGAAGAGGAGAGGGCTGTCATCCCGAGCGGAGCGAGGGATCTGCTGTTCGTGTCAGTGCAAAAGCAGATTCCTCGGGCTGCGCCCTCGGAATGACATTGTGGGAAGAAATCACTTGATCGCGAGCGGGTTGGTGGGCGAGCCGACGGCGCCGGTGATGGGGATCGCGGGGCCGACGAACATGAACTCGTACACCTTGTCCTCGGCGCAGTCCTTGCCCAGCTCGCCGAGGAAGAAGATCTCGCCCATCGTGAGGCCCATGATCGGGATGGTGATCCAGTGCCAGGGCTGGTTGATGCCGGGCTCCGTTTCGTTCGGCCGCACTTCGTTGCCCCAGGTGTCGGTGGCGATCGCCGCGATCTGGTTGCGCTGGATCCAATCGATCGTCTCGAACGCGAGCCCCGGCGCGTCGCCTCCCGGGTAGCCGTCCCAGTTTCCGGCGGCGAGCTTCGCCTCCATCTGGCCGGTGCGAACGATCACGTAGTCGCCGCGCTTCACCTTCACCCCTTGCGCCTGCGCGGTCCGGTCGAGGTCCGCCCCGGTGATCGCGTAGCCGTCATCGAGCGCGTCCTTGCCCATGACGCGCGGCACGTCGAGGAACACGCCGCGGCCGACCATCTTGTTCTTGGTCTTCTCGATGCCGCACTTCTGCGCGCCGTTGCTGGTGACCTCGCGGCAGTCGTAGCCGTTCCACATGTTGTTCTCGTAGAAGATGTGTCCCAGGCCGTCCCACTGCGTGCCCGATTGCAGCGGCATCACCACCATGTCGTCGGCGGCGCGGATGCCGCGCGCGTCGAGCACGCCCGAGTAGGCGTCGGTGCCGGTGCGCAGCATCACGTGCAGCGGGTTGATGCGCCCGAGCGCCGGGTACTTGCTCTTCGCGCCCTGCGGGCCGTGCTGGTCGAAGTTGAGCGCGAGCGAGATGACCTTGCCCTTTCTGACGAGCTGCGCCGCGGCGACGATGTCCTCGGGGCGGGTGTAGTTGAGCGTGCCGATCTCGTCGTTCGGGCCCCACTTGCCCCAGTTCCTGTATTTCTCGGCGGCTTCGCGCAGGTCCTGTCGGGTCAGTTTGCGGCTGGTCATGGGGTTCCCCTTTGCTTGATTCATGCGGCAAGGCGCGATGATACTATTGCGCATCGAGCGGGGGAGGCCAACATGAAAATTACGGTCCGTGCGGTTGTACTGATCGCAACGCTGTTCGTGGCCGGCCCGGCCGGCGCGCAGGGCTGGCCCGCGCACCCGGTGCGCGTGATCGTGCCCTTCGCGCCCGGGGGTCCGACCGACGTCATGGCTCGCATCCTCGCGATCAAGCTCTCCGAAAGCCTGGGCCAGCAGTTCGTGGTCGAGAACCGGCCCGGGGCGGGCGGCAACATCGGCATGGGCCTCGTCGCGAAGGCGGCCCCCGACGGCTACACGGTGCTCGTCGCGAGCAGCAGCTACGTCGTGAACCCGAGCCTGTACGCGAAGCCCGGCTACGACCCGTACAAGGACTTCGCGCCGGTCACCGTCGCGGCGGCCTCGCCGAACGTGATCGTGGTGCATCCCTCGGTGCAGGCGAAGACCCTGCACGAGCTGGTCGAGCTGATCCGCGCGAACCCGGGCAAGTTCAGCTACGCGCAGCCCGGCACGGGCACCACGCCGCACCTCTCGGGCGAGCTGTTCAAGCTGACGTTCAAGCTGGACATCGTGAACATTCCGTTCAACGGCGCGGGCCCCGCGGTCACTTCGACCGTGGGCAACCAGACCCCGGTCGCGGTGGTGGCGATGCCGCCGGCGACGCCGCACATCAAGAGCGGCGCGCTGCGCGCGCTCGCGGTCACGGGCGCCAGGCGCTCCGGTGCGCTGCCCGACGTGCCGACCATGGCCGAAGCGGGCGCGCCGGGCCAGGAGGCCGAGACCATGCAGGGCGTGCTCGTCCCCGCGGGCACGCCGCGCGAGATCATCGATCGGCTGCAGCGCGAGATCGCGAAGATCGTCGCGCTGCCCGACGTGAAGCAGCGCCTCTCGACGCTCGGCTTCGACCCGGTCGCGAGCACGCCCGAGGAATTCGCCGTCTACATCAAGTCCGAGATCGCCAAGTGGGCCAAGGTGATCCGCGAGGCGAACATCAAGGTGGAGTGACCCGCGCCGGGCCGGCGCGCCTAGAGCGCGGCGGTCGCGCGCACCTCGATCAATATCGACTCCTGCGCGAGCCGGTCGACGACGAGCAGCGTGTTCGGCGGGAAGGCGCCGCCGGGGAACATCTTCGGGTATTCGCGCGCGCGGAAATTCCTCAGCTTCGCGATGTCCTGCGAATGCACGATGAAGGTCGTGAACTCCACGACGTTGTTCCAGCCCGCGCCCGCGGCGCCGAGCGCGGCCTCGATGTTCGCGTACACCTGCGCGCACTGCGCCTCGAAGTCGTCCTGGCCGACGAGCTTGCCCGAGCGGTCGGTCGCGACCTGACCGGCGACGAACAGGAACTCCGAGGCCTTGACGCGGGCCACGTGCGAGTACTGGCCGAGCGGCGTGGCGAGCGTGGCGGGGTTCAGGAACTGGATCTCGTTCATGGCGTGGCCTCCTCGGGTTGAAGACGCGCAGTCTACCTCGCGCATTGCGAATATAATGCCCCGCAGATTCCGGGGGGAAGGGGAATGGATCTGGGCATCGCGGGCAAGACCGCGCTCGTCAGCGGCGCGAGCTCCGGGATAGGCCGCGGCATCGCGATCGCGCTGGCCGCCGAGGGCGTGAGGGTCGCGATCGCCGCGCGGCGCAGGAACCTGCTCGAGGAAGTCGCGGGCGAGATCGTCGCCGGGGGCGGCGCGCAGCCGGTCGTGATCGAGTGCGACTTCATGCAGGAGGGGGCGCCCGCGGCGATGGCGCGCGCGGCGCTCGACGGTCTGGGCTCGGTCGAGATCCTCGTCAACAACGCGGGCGGCAGCCGCAAGTTCGACCTCGATACGACCGAGGCGCAGTGGAACGAGGCGATGACGCTCAATTTCACGCGCCAGCGCCAGCTCACGCATCAGCTTCTTCCGCAGATGATGGCGCGCAAGTGGGGGCGCATCGTCAACATCACCGGCAAGTCCGAGCCCGAGGGCATCAACGGCGCGTTCGCCGCCAAGGCGGCGATGCACTCCTGGGCGAAGGGGCTCTCGCGCGAGGTCGGCAAGTTCGGCATCACGGTCAACTCGATCCCGCCGGGCCGCATCGTGAGCGAGCAGATCCTGCGCAACTACACGCCCGAATACCGCCAGTGGCAGTCCGAGCACGAGATCCCGGTCGGCGAATACGGGCAGCCCGAGGACATCGCGAACCTCGTGTGCTTCCTCGCCTCGCCGCGGGCGCGCTACATCACGGGCACCGTGATCCCGGTCGACGGAGGGTTGCGGCGGTATCAGTTCTAAACGGGAATGACGACTCAAGAAAGAGGATAGCAATGAGACTGGCCGCTTTGCTCGCAGTCGTACTCCAGTTCCTGTCGCTTGCAGCGCACGCGCAGGCGTATCCGACCAAGGCCGTGCGCCTGCTCGTGCCGTTCGCGCCGGGAGGCAGCTCGTCGATCGTCGCGCGCCTGGTGGGGCAGAAGCTCTCGGAGAACCTCGGCCAGTCGTTCGTGATCGAGAACAAGCCCGGCGGCGCGGGCAACATCGCGATGCTGGAGGCGGCGCGCGCCGAGCCCGACGGCTACACGCTCATCCTCGGGCACATCGGCACGCTCGCGGTGAACCCGGCGATGATGTCGAACCTGCCCTTCGACACCAACCGCGACTTCGCGCCGGTGTC
>Ga0209514_10003590_pt1 | contig 21914 bp, 6 predicted proteins | sample Subgrocontami58m_FD_187452 | JGI IMG/M metagenome (GOLD analysis project Ga0209514, IMG submission 187452) | Subsurface groundwater microbial communities from S. Glens Falls, New York, USA - GMW37 contaminated, 5.8 m (SPAdes) (version 3) | ecosystem: Environmental > Aquatic > Deep subsurface >...
TTCATATACTTCATCAAACGTAAGGTTTGCTTGTCCGGCCTTAAACTCTTCAACGTCTGCATCTGTTACCTTTACTCCTCCATATTCATAGTTCTTGACCGCGTCAAAGAACTGCTCCCTATCTTTAGGAACCAAGGTACTCCCTACTCGGTCGTAAAGAACACGCAAAACCTCCTGCGGCGTCGTTGGCCTATTTGCAAATCCATCGGCTATCCTCATTAAATGCCGCAGGTTCCATACATATCCCTCTCCGTGCTCTCCTATCGTGCGCGCCTCCATTCGATGCGCCATATCATTATAGAACGCCACCAGATTCTCGGCGTCCACTTTCTTGTTTCGGCTCCTTAGCAATGCGCCAAGCTCCAGATCACTGAACCTATCTGCATATATCTCTACCGCACGGTTGCGCAGTGCCGCGTTTATATCTTTTCTCCCGGGCCCCTCAGGGTTCTGCGTTGCTATCATCCTGAAGTTCGGATGTATCCCCTTTCGCACCACCACTCCCTTGCTGGCATCGTAATAGTCGAACTCTGTGTTTACATCTGCCAGCAGGCTGAATAAGAACGACAGGCTTCCTGGTCTGGCTAGGTTTATCTCGTTCAAGATGAACAATTTGCCGTTTATTAATGCGTCTGCCAGAGGCCCGTCGGTTATCACAAAGCCGGTCTCTCCGTTCGCCACAACGCCTATCCTTTGCATCATATCTTCTTTGGCGGTATATCTGTGGCAGTTGAATATATGCGAGCCCCAACCAAGCACATCTGCCAGATATCTCCCCACCTCGCTCTTTCCCGATGCAGGTGGCCCGCTCACAAGCACGAACCGGTTGATAGCCAGTGCCTGCACCACGTTATTCAACAGCTGATGCGCATGGACCAACGTCGGGTCATAGTCGGGGTGGATGGGTAAACCACCTTCGTAGCGCAGACCTTTAGGTCTGCCAATACTGGCAGGACTAAAGTCCTGCGCTACAATCCCCGCCAACACCCCCAAATTCCCCGGCAGATCTGTATCGTCACCCTTGGCCGGTGAAATGCGCACGGCGGAATCGGCCGACAGTGCCCTTATCTCCACCAAGTTTTTTTCGATCGAGTCAATTTCTCCGTTCAGCTTTTCTTGGTACGAATTTCTTACACCCTCATTATTCACATACTTAACAAATCCTCCAGGGCTTATAGCAGCTATATCGTCCATCAATTTTTCATATTCTCTCTCCGGAAGATTGACGTTTTCGCCCACCATTGCTAGGTAGGTTGCAATGTCCATCGGCTCGGCGCCAGACGACTTGATATCCTCAATAACAACTTCAAAAAGCCTCGCCGGAAGATTGACGCTTGCGCCCACCATGCCTAGGGCCTTTGCCCTATTACTGTTCCATGTGTTAGACGACCTGATACCCTCAATAACGCCTTCAAAAAACCCCGCAGGAAGATTGGCGATTGCGTCAACCCTTCTTAAGTTCTCTACAATTTGTTTCGGCCCGGCGCCACACGACTTGATACCTTTAAAAGTATATTGTTCCAACATCATGGCAGCAAACGCATCATTAACGTTTGCGCCAACCATTCCTGAGTTATGCCACGGCATGGCGCCAGTCCATTTGATATCCTCAATAATATCTTTAATATCTTTAAGAAGCCCCGCAGGAAGATTGGCGTTTCTGCCCACCCTGCCTAGGGCGGATGCAATTTCCATCCTCTCGGCGCCATACGATTTAATATGATCAATAATACCTTGAATTATCTTTGCAAAACGCAAGGAACTCTCTTTTTCTCTCAATAAACCGGTGATCGTCTCTCCTAACAACCCAACAATTTTTTCCCCTCCCAGCCCTGAATTTATTATCTCCTCTACAAGCATCTCTATTTCTTCCGGAGTTCGTGAATTTATCAGCCCCGCCCTTATCTGCAAAAACTCTTCATAGCTAAATCCTCTTAATATTTCACCTTCGCTTGCGGCCATTCTAAATAAAGCATCATCGACACTCTTGGCCTCATCAAACTCCACCGGCTTGGGCTTGACTATCCTGTTCAGCTCTGCCGCAAGTTGTTTTTTTGTAACCCCCGGTATCTTGGTCTTTAAGATCAAGTCTCTTACCTTCTTGCCTAATTTGCCGTCACGCTGCTCCGGCGGCAGGTTCGCGCCAAGTGTCAGCCACAAGGCATTTGCAACTGCCCGAGCCTTGCCCTGTGTTGTGGTAAATGCCTCTAGGTATTCCCTTACCCTCGCAACCTCGCGCAGGCTTACCCGCGCCTCGGATTCTCCTGCGGCTATGTAGGCATTTCTTATGTCGTGGATGGTCTTGCCGAGGCTGAGGGCAAGTTCGTAGCGCAGGCCTTCAGGCCTGCCAGAAGTGGCAGGACTAAAGTCCTGCGCTACGATGACAGCCAGCTCCTCCGGTGTATATTCAAAGTCCGCGTATATCTCATGTGTCCTGCTGCGGAAGGGCTCCGATTGCAGGTTCACTCCGCTGTAGCCATATGTGTTACTCGCCAGCATCAGCCTGAAGTTCTTCGGCCTTGCGACAAACTCCGTCTCCTTTCCATTCTCGCTCACCACCCATATACCGCCATCTCTATCCAAGAGACTGTTCAGCTCTTCCAGGACATCCGGCCTCGCAAACCCCGCCTCGTCCAATATACATACAACGAGCCCTGCGCTCGCCTCTCTCAACGCATTGACCAGTGCCGACGGAACGTTCTTAAACCCAAGCTTCTGCTTTCCGTCCGGCGCGGTTACCACCACCGGCCTTAGCTCTCCCTTTAGCTGGCTCTCGTCCGTCTGTGGCGTCAGTGTATCGTCATATATCTTCGCTCCTAACAGCTCTGCCGCAAATCTCTCTACCTTCGTCTTTCCCGTCCCAGCCGGACCCTTTAACCACGGATGATAACCCATGCGCATTGCAGATAACGTCGCGTGCAGTAGTCTGGCCGTCGTTGGTATGTCTTTTACTTTATTACGCTCCGCTATTGCCTTCGCCTGTTCGGCGTCTATTTCAAACTCTTCATATACCTCATTGAGTGTGAGCCTTGCTTGTCCGGCCTTAAACTCTTCAACGTCTGCATCTGTTACCTTTACTCCTCCATATTCATAGTTCTTGACCGCGTCAAAGAACTGCTCCCTATCTTTAGGAACCAATGTGCTCCCTACGCGGTCATAAAGGATGCGGATAACCTCCTTCGGCGTCGTTGGCCTATTTGCAAATCCATCGGCTATCCTCATTAAATGACGCGGGTTCCATACATATCCCTCTCCGTGCTCTCCTATCGTGCGCGCCTCCATTCGGTGCGCCATATCATTATAAAACGCCACCAGATTATCGGCGTCCACTCCCTTGTCCCGGCTCCTTAGCAATGCAGAAAGCTCCAGATCGCTGAACCTGTCTGCATATATCTCCACCGCACGGTTACGAAGCGCTGCGTTTATATCCTTCCTCCCGGGCCCCTCCGGATTCTGTGTTGCTATCATCCTGAAGTTCGGATGTATCCCCTTTCGGACCACCACTCCCTTGCTGGCATCGTAATAGTCGAACTCTGTGTTTACATCTGCCAAAAGACTGAATAAGAACGACAGGCTCCCGGGCCTGGCCAGATTGAGCTCGTTCAATATAAACAATTTGCCGTTCATCAGCGCGTCTGCCAGAGGCCCATCGGTTATCACAAAACCGGTCTCTCCGTTCGCCACCACGCCTATCCTTTGCATCATATCTTCTTTGGCGGTGTATCTGTGGCAGTTGAATATATGCGAGCCCCAACCAAGCACATCTGCCAGATATCTCCCCACCTCGCTCTTTCCGGAGGCCGGCGGCCCGCTCACCAGCACGAAACGGTTTATCGCCAGTGCCTGCACCACGTTATTCAACAGCTGATGCGCATGGACCAGTGTCGGGTCATAATCGGGGTGGATGGGTAGATTCACATCCCCTGTAGCGGAAGGCTTTAGCCTTCCATCAATTGATGGAGGGCTAAAGCCCTCCGCTACATATTGATTCAATCTCCCCGCCAACACCCCCAAATTCCCCGGCAGGTCTGTGTCGTCTCCCTTGGCCGTGCTAATGCGAACTGCGGAGTCAGCTGATAGCCCTTCTAGCTCCGCCATGTTTTTTACGATCGTGTTAATTTCTCCGTTCAGCCTTTCTCGATACGAATTTCTTAAACTTACATCATTCACATATCCAATAAATTCAACAGGTCTTAAGGCAGATATATAGCCCATCAATTTTTCATATTCTTCTGCCGGAAGATTGGGGTTCTTGCCCACCCATCTTAGGGCGAATGTAATGTCCTCCGGCTTGGCGCCATACGACCTTATACCCTCAATAACAACTTCAAAAAACCCTGCCGGAAGATTGACGTTTACGCCCACCCCTCTTAGAGCACTTGCAATTAGCTCAGGCTCGGCGCCAGACGACTTGATCCCCTCAATAACAACTTCAAAAAACCCTGCCGGAAAATTGACGTTTGCGCTCACTCTTCCTAGTGCGTCTGCAATTTCCTTCGGCCTGGCGCCAGACGACCTGATATCCTCAATAACACCTTTAAAAAGCCTTTCCGGAAAATGGATGTTTGAACTCACCCAGTGTAGGGCGGTTGTAATTTCCTCCGACTCGGCGCCAGACGACTTGATACCCTCAATAACAACTTCAAAAAACCCTGCGGGAAGATTGACGTTTGTGCCCACATTTATTAGGTTTCTTGCAATTCGCCCCGGCTTGGTGCCAGACGACCTGATACCCTCAATAACAACTTCAAAAAGCCTTGCCGGAAGATTGACGCTTGCGCCCACATTTCCCAAGTTGTTTGCAATTGCCGCCGGACTGGCGCAAGACGACTTGATATCCTCAATAAGGCCATCAAAAAACTCTGCCGGAAGATTGACGTTTTCGTCCACCATTCTCAGGAAGCTTGCAATTTTCCCCGGCTCAGCGCCAGACGACTTGATACGGTCGAGAAGACCTTCAAAAAGCCCTGCTGGAAGATTGACGTTTGCGCTCACATATCTCAGGGCGACTGCAATTTGCAACGGCTCGGCGCCAGACGACCTGATACCCTCAACAACACCTTCAAAAAGTCCTGCCGGAAGATTGACGTTCGCACCCACCTTTCCTAGGGCCTCTGCAATTTTCTCCGCCTCGGCGCCAGATGACTTTATACCCTTAATAACAACTTCAAAAAGCACTGCCGGAAGATTGACGTTCGCGCCCACTCTTCCTAGTGCGTCTGCAATTTCCTTCGGCCTGGCGCCAGACGACTGGATATCCTCAATAACAACTTCAAAAAGCCCGACTGAAAGATTGTCATTTACGCCCACCATTCCTAGAGCATTTGCAATTGCCTCCGGCTCGGCACCAGACGACCTGATATCCTCAATAACACCTTTAAAAAGCCTTTCCGGAAAATGAACGTTTAAGCCTACCCAGCTTAGTTTACCTACAATTTTCTCTGGATCGGCGCCAGACGACTTGATACCCTCAATAACAACTTCAAAAAGCCCCGCAGGAAGATTGACGTTTGTACCCACCCTTCCTAGTGCGTCTGCAATTTCCCACGGCCCAGCACCAGACGACCTGATGCCCTCAATAACAACTTCAAAAAGCCCTGCTGTAAGATTGGCTTTTTCGCCCACCTTTCCCATGGCCTCTGCAATTAGCCCAGGCTCGGCGCCAGACGACTTGATACGGTCAATAATACCTTGAATTGTCCCTGTAAAATGCAAGGCTCTCTTTCTATCTCTCAATAAACCAGTAACTGTTCTTTCTAATAACCCAACAATTTTTTCCCCTCCCAGCCCTGAATCCATTATTTGCTCTACAAACACATCTACTTCTTCCGGAGTTCGTGAATTTATCAGCCCCGCCCTTATCTGCAAAAACTCCTCATAGCTAAACCCTCTTAATATTTCACCTTCGCTTACGGCCGCTCTAAATAAAGTATCCTCGACACTTTCAGCCTCATCAAACTCCACCGGCTTGGGTTCGACTATCCTGTTCAGCTCTGCCGCGAGTTGTTTTTTTGTGACCCCCGGTATCTTGGTCTTTAGGATCAGGGCCCTTACCTTCTTGCCCAACGTGCCGTCACGCTGCTCCGGCGGCAGGTTCGCGCCAAGCGTCAGCCACAACGCGTTTGCTACTGCCCGGGCCTTACCCTGTGTTGTGGTAAACGCCTCTAGGTATTCCCTTACCCTCGCAACCTCGCGCAGGCTTACCCGCGCCTCCGATTCTCCTGCGGCTATGTAGGCTTTTCTTATTTCATGGATGGCCTTGCCGAGGCTGAGGGCGAGTTCGTAGCGCAGGCCTTCAGGCCTGCCAGAAGTGGCAGGACTAAAGTCCTGCGCTACGATGACAGCCAGCTCCTCCGGTGTATATTCAAAGTCTGCATATATCTCATGTGTCCTGCTGCGGAAGGGCTCCGATTGCAGGTTTACTCCGCTGTAGCCATAGGTGTTGCTCGCCAGCATCAACCTGAAGTTCTTCGGCCGGGCGACGAACTCCGTCTCCTTCCCGTTCTCGCTCACCACCCATATCCCGCCATCTCTATCCAAGAGGCTGTTCAGCTCTTCCAAGACATCCGGCCTCGCAAATCCAGCTTCGTCTAGGATGCAGACGACGAGCCTGTCATCCCCGCGAACGCGCCTGCCCGCCGAAGCTGTAGTGGCTGGGGGATCCCCTGCGTCCACTGGATTCCCGCTGGAGTTTACCCCCGAATGTTTTAATCGGGGGCGGGAATGACTAGCCCCTCTCAACGCATTGACCAGCGCCGACGGAACGTTCTTAAATCCCAGCTTCTGCTTTCCGTCCGGCGCGGTTACCACCACCGGCCTTAGCTCTCCCTTTAGCTGGCTCTCATCCGTCTGCGGCGTCAGCGTGTCTTCATATATCTTCGCTCCCAACAGCTCTGCTGCAAATCTCTCTACCTTCGTCTTTCCGGTCCCCGCCGGGCCCTTTAACCACGGATGATAACCCATGCGCATTGCCGATAACGTCGCGTGCAGTAGTCTGGCTGTGGTTGGTATGTCTTTTATTTTATTTTGCTCCGCTATAGTCTTCGCCTGTTCGGCGTCTATCCCAAATTCTTCATATACCTCATTGAGTGTGAGCCTTGCTTGTCCGGCCTTAAACTCTTCAACGTCCGCAGCTGTTACCTTTACCCCTCCATATTCATAGTTCTTGACCGCGTCAAAGAACTGCTCCCGGTCTTTGGGAACCAATGTGCTCCCTGCGCAGTCGTAAAGAACACGGATAACCTCCTGTGGCGTCGTTGGCCTATTTGCAAAACCGTCGGCTATCCTCATTAAATGACGCAGGTTCCATACATATCCCTCTCCGTGCTCTCCTATCGTGCGCGCCTCCATTCGATGCGCCATATCATTATAGAACGCCACCAGATTATCGGCATCTACTCCCTTGTCCCGGCTCCTTAGCAATGCAGAAAGCTCCAGATCGCTGAACCTGTCTGCATATATCTCCACCGCACGGTTACGAAGCGCAGCGTTTATATCTTTTCTCCCGGGTCCCTCCGGATTCTGTGTTGCTATCATCCTGAAGTTCGGATGTATCCCCTTTCGCACCACCACTCCCTTACTGGCATCGTAATAGTCGAACTCCGTGTTTACATCCGCCAGCAGGCTGAATAAGAACGACAGGCTCCCGGGCCTGGCTAGGTTTATCTCGTTCAATATGAACAATTTGCCGTTCATCAGCGCGTCTGCCAGAGGCCCGTCGGTTATCACGAACCCGGTCTCTCCGTTCGCCACAACGCCTATCCTTTGCATCATGTCTTCTTTGGCGGTGTATCTGTGGCAGTTGAATATATGGCTTCCCCACCCAAGCACATCTGCCAGATATCTCCCCACCTCGCTCTTTCCGCTTGCAGGCGGCCCGCTCACCAGGACGAAACGGTTGATCGCCAGTGCCTGCACCACGTTATTCAACAGCTGATGCGCATGGACCAGCGTTGGGTCATAGTCGGAATGGATGGGTAGATTCACCTCCCCTGTAGCGGAAGGCTTTAGCCTTCCATCAATTGATGGAACCCTAAAGGGTTCCGCTACATATTGATTCAACCTCCCCGCCAGCACCCCCAAATTCCCCGGCAGGTCCGTGTCGTCTCCCTTGGCCGGTGAAATGCGCACGGCAGAATCGGAGGAAGAGGCCTTTAGCTCTTCTACCCTGGCCATTACACCCTGATAACAACGCCATAGCTCGTCGCGATATGGTGCGAAACGCGGGTTATCGTCGTTGATCCGGGTATGGACCAATGTCCTGACAAAGAAATTGTCTAGTTTCGATATCTCTGCAAATTGGTCGTCGGAGATCATTGGAGAGCTGGCCAATTCTCTTACTCCCCACGCAGCAACCGACAACCCCTTCCCCCCTGTCTTGAAAAATAGATCGACGACCCTTGAACCTCTTCCGTGCGGAAATTCTCCGGCTATGACCGGTTGATATAGGATGTTTGAGCGAAAACATAGATCCAGTTCTATCACCTTTTTTATGATCTTATCGAACTGCTCCAAAGAGATATTCGGATTTTTGGCCGCGCGCACCAGCGCCATGGCAAAATGCTCTTCTAATATGGTTCCCTTTAATTTTAGTATTCGCCCAACAACCTCGTCAAATTTCTCGGGGCCAACCTTAGGGCTTGAAGCAAAAGAAGTTAAGGCCTCTAGTTCCCAAAAATAACTATATGAAGCCTTACATTCCTCCTTTGCAGCCACTATGGCGGACTCTATCTCGGATTCGATTTTGGCCAATTGGGCATTTGTGATATTAGGGTTTGTTGATGCCTTGCCAAGTGCCTCCGGGATCGGCCTTGGATTTTTAAGCTCGATCTCCAAGAGCGCATCCACTATCTCACCCCATCTGTCGGATGAAACCTTTGGGCTTGCTGCCCAGCCGCCAAGCACACGCACCTGAAAAAGATCGCCGTCTCTGGGAAGCCCCATAATGACCGAATATGCGTACTCAAAATACCCTGCAGGCATATTTGCAGCCGCAAGTTTGATAAAAAAATTGTCGACAATTTGCAGCTCTGACTTAAAACACTTCAAATTCTTTAACAGGCTATTCACGATCCTCTTAAATTGTGCAAAGGTAATATTTTGTTTCTCCACCAAGACATCAAGACCTTTCACAACCGGTTCCGAGCCGTATCTTTGAAACTCAATGAGCTTAGACAATAACAGTTTGACCTGGCCATTGGTCAATTTTCTTGCGCCGGCAACTCCTTGCAACAACTTTGCAACGGGATAGTAATCCGAATCGTCAGAAAATTGGAGCTCCGTTACCCTGACCAATATCCTGTCAAATTGTTCCGGAGTTAAGCCTTTATAACCGACCCATTCACCGAGCTGCTTTAATATTAAGGTGTTTTCGGAGCGGTCGAGGAGCCTATCATCAAGCATCAAGTTAAGGAACTCGTCCGCATATTGGCCAAGCCATTCTGGACGGAGTTTTGACAATGCGATATTTATAGACTTGCTGTCTGCATTTCTCAAAAGTTCAATTATCTGCCCCCGTTGGCCTTCTGTGTCATTTGGGAGTGAAAGAAGAACGGCCAGATCGCCAAAACTCTTATCAACGGTCGAAACACAATCCAATACTTGCTGTATCTGAATGGCAGAGAGACTTTTATTTGAACAGAGTTGTTCCAATGCGTCGTAACAACCTGATCGCGTTATCTCTTCCAATAAGTTGCTCAAATCTGAAACGTCAAGCCTGTGGGCCTCTCTGGCGCGATATTGCAATATAACTTCATGAGCGAAACGAGCCTTGAAAACAGGGTCTGAACTGGCCGCAAGATCGAATATGGTCTTTTCCGGATCTTTTTTTGCATCGAACTCCACCGGCTTGGGTTCGACTATCCTGTTCAGTTCTGCCTCAAGTTGTTTTTTTGTAACGCCGGGGATATCCACGCTTGTTATCAGCCTCTTCAGCCTTGCGCCGAGTTTGCCGTTCTGCTCCTCCGGCGGCAGGTTCACGCCAAGCGCCAGCCATAGCGCATTTACCGTCGCCCGGGCAAGCCCTTGGGTCCCGGCAAAGGCCCGAATGTGATCCTCGATCTGCTTTGCCTGCCGCAGGCTGACGCGAGCCCGCGATCCGTCGTGGCCGGCGAACAATTCCCTTGCCTCCACGATCACCTCGCCGAGGGTAAGGCCGTTGCCGCTCTTTCCGCGCACCGGCTTTCCACGCCGCCCCGATGGCCGCCTGCCAAGCGCCACCCTACCACCAAGTATCTCCTGCGCCTCCGGCGAGATCATCGTAAGCTCAACGAGCCCGTCCGAAGCCGCCTGTTCACGTGCAACCCTTGCTTCTTCCGCTGCCTCTGCCTTTGCCATTGCCGCGCGTGAGGCGCGGAATTGCGCCAGGGCGACCTCTTCCATGGCGATGGCCTCGGGTGGAACCAAGTGCGCCTCATACATGGCACGGAGAAGATTAATGCGTTCGAGCATGAGGGAGTCGAGTTGGCCAAGTAGGGGCGACCCTCTGCCTGCCCGCCAACGGTGTAGTGGCGGGTGGTCGCCCACCAAATCGGGAGGGGACAGAGCCCCTCCCCTACATTCCTTAATGATATTTACTGTCCTCTTCTGCAACGCCTCGAACCTGGCGCCAAATTCCTTCATGGCATAGGCGCGCGCCTTTTCGTTGGCCTTTATCGTGATCGGCCTTGCTATGAAATTGCCGAACTTTAATAGAAGCAGGAACTTCGCGCCTTCCACAACGCTCATCATCGCAAATGCTGCATCGGCTGGCATCTTGCCGCCGAACAGGGCGTTATCAATATTCGCCTTCACATAATCCCACGACTGGAAGGCACCGACCTCAAACGCGAAGCCGCCAACTGCCTGCACGACCTTTCCAAGCGACCCAAGCGCCGCCTCTTTGGCGATCAACTCACGCGCCGCCTTCGTGCCAAGCCCTTCGGCCGTTATTGCACTCCTTGCAATGAGCCGTCTTGCCGCGATGGTATAAAGCGTGCGGGCGATCGTCTCCCGATATACCTTCATCGCGCTTCCGATGACCTTGAACATTCCGGCGGTAAAGGCGGTCTCTTTTATGAACCCGCCGACCGTTGGTATCTCATGTCCCGGAAGCGGGATGCTTAATATCTCGTTTGGAGCGGTGAATGCCGTTGGTCTGATAAGGCCCTCTTTGACGAACGTGGACGCAAACCTGCCAGCCCTTGTCGTTCCGAATATATTTACAAGCGTTGGTGTGGAATATGCCGCCGCTACCTCTGAAATAGCGCCGGAAAGCACAACGATCGCAACGCTCGCCTTGAGGTTCACCGCCGTATCAACTGTCCCCTGAAGTTCGATCGCCCCTGCGATCTTGTCCAAGGGCTTATTGTCCTGTGATACGGTTAAAAAGAGTTCCCTTGATTTCTCGACGTCCCCTTTTCCCAGCACCTCTTTTGCAAGTGCAAGCGTCTTTGACATGACATACAGGCGCGCATTGATGTTGCTTGCCTCGTAGTCTTCATAATCGGGATGGGAGCTCTGCATGGGCGTCGGGTCTTTATCGCCAAATACCCCGGCGCGATTATCTAAGACGTTCCCCTGAAGCTTCGCCGCGCCCTCCTGCAATGCCCGGACATGCCCGTCGAACCTCTCGATCCCGGCGGCAAGCGAGGTGACCGCCATGGCGTTCGAGACCTGCGGCAGTCTTTCAAGGAATTCTTCGGAGTTATCGATGCGGACGAGCTGGTTCAACTCTCGGACAAGGTTTATCTCCTTGCCGTTCACAACGGCCGTCCTTACCGTGGCACCACGCCCCTTTATGTGCGAACTCTCAACCCCAAAGCGAGTATCGGTTTTGCTGATAGCAGATTCCATGCTCTTTGCCGCGCCGTCTCTGTCAACGATCAGGTCCTCCGCCGGAATGGAGGATGAGAACATGTTCATTATCCTGCCGCGAAGCACCTTCTCCGCCCGCGCAATGGTATTGAGTATGGTCGTCCTTGCGTCGTTTGACGTCTCTTCCGGCCAGTCCGACGGTGAAAGCTCGCCCAAGACGGACTCGACCACACATTTTAGCCCTTCGAGTCCAATGTCTGATAGGCCATCATCTTCAAATGCACCTCTTAATGCCGCAAGGCTTGATAGCGTTGGAATGAGCTCTTCGTCTTTAAGTTCGGATGTTCTGCAAATTACTGCGGAAAAATTGGAGCTAATGGGCGTTGTGAGTCCCTCCTGAGCCTTGGCGAACCAATCCCCGCCACTTGTTTCAACGTTCATTTCAGGCAAAGGATCACAACCGGAACATTGAGATTCATCCGGCGGCGTAAGAAGAGCCTCTTGCGCCCCGTAACCTATGGTCTTCTTGATCTCAGCCAAACTCATACCCCCTTTATTATGTAGCGCAGGACTTTAGTCCTGCCAACATCTGCAGACCTAAAGGTCTGCGCTACAACCTTTGGCAGAGCAAGCTCTGCTACTACAAAATTGGCAGGACTAAAGTCCTGCGCTACGCAGTTGTGTAAGCAATAAACATGCCAAATGGGGATCGTTGAACAGAGGATAACATCCCGATATCGCTAGTATTTTACTAGCCGCATAATACCCGTGCCGTAAACGCTCAAGTTTTGGAGAGTATTTACCCCAAGGAATGGGGCTTTAGAATATCTTCCACTTCGCCACGAGCTTCTTTATATAATCATAGAACCCGCCGCCTTTTTTATACCAGCCCTTGTAGATAAAGCCGGGGTAATTGACCACGGGATCGGTCGGTTTGATGCTAACAAGTATCTCCTCGACCTTTTTCACGGTCGCGGCGTCCACGGTTGAAGAGGCAACGACCGCGCCGGACGGTATCTCCGCCGTCTCGCCAACGGATCTGAAGATATTGCCATAGATAAGTTTTGCCTTCTCTAATGCATCATAGTTCGAAACACCGGCATCTAGAAAACCGGTCTTCAACCCTTCGAATATCTTCGCATGATCGCCCGCAAACGCGACCGTAGTGAAGAACGTGTCCGGATTGATCCCAAGGTTGTTCAGTGTCGCCAGGGGATAGATATATCCGGAAGTGGATGTCTTGCTCACGAATCCGAACGACTTTCCTTTGAGATCGAACAGAGAGTTGTATGGGCTGTCCTTCAGCACGAAAAAAACGCCTTTATAATATGGAACAAGCTCGCCCTTTTCGTTCCGCGCGGCGACCGTCGCCACATATTTTATCTTGTCCTTATAACGCGCCTGTGCCGATGCAAAGGCGCTGCTGGTCAGGTCGGCAAAAGCGAGTTCGCCCGTCGAAAGTCTGCTCAACAGCTCTTCGTTATCGAAGACGACCACCTCAAACAGCTGCCCTGTCCTTTCGGCAAGAAAGTTCGCAAAGACCTTCAGGCTCTCGGCCGAATTGGGGTTCGAGGGCGCGACCCCGAATTTAAGGACGCCTTCCGTCGCAAAAACACCTCCGCTCACGAACAAAAATAGCAGAACGAACAGGATCTTTTGTCTCATATTCTCTCCCCTTGGAGTAGCAGCCTTTACCTGCCCGCCAACGGTGTAGTGGCGGGGGCTGCGCTGGCTGAATTCAATTGGCGCAGCCTGAAGGTTGCTACTCCATATTCTACAACGCCGGCGCAACATCCCAGACGTGCGTTTTATAAAAATCGACCGCGCCGGGAACCACTTCTTCCGTGTTTTTACCCAGTTTCTTCAATATATCCCTGATACCGTCATAGCTCTTTTCATCCGCCTTCAATATCCCCATTGCCCCATACATTTTATTGAGCAGGCCAAGAGCCTCTTGATCGGTGTTAAGCGCACCAAAGGCCCCTTCCAATTTTTTGACCACGTCCGGCATCAGGCCTTTCCTAAAGACGATCGGGGTCGTTGGAATTGGTGGAGACAGTGCAATGATCGCCACCTTGTCCACCATGTCGGGGTATTTATCCACAAGTTTAACCCTTGCGTCGTGAATGCGCCCGTCCGGGTCATGTTCTGCATAATAAATAGCCCCCGCATCTACCTTGCCGCTATAGACCATCTCAACGACATCGGAAGAACCACCGGTAAATAGGGTCTTCGCTGGTTTGACGCCCTTTTCACTGAACAGATAAAGCGGCATCAAATATCCGGACATAGAATAGGGGTCGGTAAAGGCAAATTGTTTGCCATTAATATCCTCTATCGTCTTTATCCCGGAATCCGCCCGTGCAATGATCGCTGTTTTATACACGTTCTTTCCATCTTCACCCTTTAACTGAAAGATGGCCTCTGTTCCGCTCCAGTCGTGGCTCAAAAGGTATCCGAGTGAATTGATAAAGGCAACATCGATCGTCCTTGATGCCAGGCCGTCTATTATTGCCATGTAGTTTTTCACGACCGCCAACTCGATCTTAAGGCCGCTGACCTTCGATAGGTCATCTACAACTGATCTTGCCCCTGCCTTCACCTCATCCTCAACAGGGGCGGGCATAAAGGCAAGTTTTAAAGGGACTTCGTTGGTGCCGACCTTAGATTCTTCCCTAAACTTGCACGACTTGCAAGAGATCATGGAAAGAACGATGAACGGCAAAAGGAACGCCATTATTATTTTCCTGAACATAATATCTCCTGTGGTTTGTTCTTCTTATCCATAATGGCCCTGATGGACAAGAATACGATGGCACCGAGTATCAGCGCCACGCCGGTCAGCTGATGGACGTCCGGATATTTCTGGCCATAGAAAATGGCCAATAAGTAAGTGGCAAGAACCCCGGCAATGATGCTTGTGCAGCGGTTCGCGGGGACGGTGAACGTGTTCTCGCGCTTATCAAGGAATATCAGGCTGCCAAAAAGGCCCGTGCCGTATGAGAAGACGCCGATCAGGAAGGCATAGAAAAAATATCCCTTGAACGGGAATTCGGTGAAGCCTGCCCAGAGCTTGCCCGGGATCGTCTCGGGCCCCATCCCTAAGCCGAAAAGTCCGATGATAAATAGAATGGTCATCATTGCAATGCCGGCCGTCAACTGTTCTTCCGCGAAATAGCGCTTGCGCTCGGCAACATCGTCGCTCTTTGCCTTGTTGCTCATGAAAAGAAGCCTGAAGAAATAGACAAAGAGGTAAAGTCCGATATCCACGACCGCGACAAAGGTCATTGCGGTGCCGACCTTGCCGAAGAGCGTCTCCAAAAGGGCGGCAAGGCTTAAGAGCGCGGCGACCATTGACGGCCAGTATATCTTTCGTTTCCTCTTTCTTGCCGCAAGGTCAACGATGGGGGCGATGACCAGCACCCCGCCCCTCATGAGCAGCATGGCAAAGACGATGCTCACGCCCTCAAATGTATATGCAAGCGTCGTTGTGACGATCTGCCCCGCGCAGCAAAGGCCTGAAATAAAGGTGAACCACTGCGGTCGCGGGAGACTGACCCCGAAAATAGTGGAATGCGTTGCGAACTTCCACCAACCCACACAGGTGATGAACACCAGCATCGAGATCAGATTGGCCAGCCCCACCACCGGTTGTATCTCGAACCCCGAGAACCCGACGCCGTTCATCCCGCTGAAGAGGCCAGATGTGATCATCTTGGTCATCATTGAATAAGGGACATAGGCCGCAAAATAGCCGAAGCAGAGCGCCGCCACGCCGAACGCAATGAATTTTTCCTTGCACGTATTGAACATGCTCATTTGATCGCCTTTCGTTAGCCAAAGTTTATAAACAACGGCGGCGGTTATGTCCAGTTTAAAAGTCACGATTTATTCTTTTGCTTGACTTATAAGCCTTTATTTACCTATATTGCGCACGCTTTGTAGTTGCCCGATTCATCGGGCCATGAAGTAATGTAGTTGCCCGATTCATCGGGCCATAAAGGGAGAAAATTTATGTCACTTAACAAAAAGTACACATGGGCGCGGTTCCTGAAAGATCATCCGGAACACAAGGAGAAGAAGACAAAAAGGACGTCCAAAGAGGGCCAAAAGGCCTTTGACGCCGCATTCAAGCAGCACGCCAAGGAATATCTGAAAGATAGGCTGGCCAAGATAGAGAAAGAACAGAAGACCGTTGAGGCCAACCGTAGCGAGTTCACCAAATCACTAAAAGAGGCAAAGCAAGAACTGAAAAAGATCGCGCTCCGCAAAAGGATCAGCGCGGCCGGCCCACACCTTGCAAGACTAGAGAGAAACCACGACAGGACAAAGGCGCAGCAGAAGAATATTTAACGAATAGGAGTAGCACCCTTTAGGGTGCGCCAATTGCGTTTGGTTAGCGCAGCCTGAAGGCTGCTACTCCAAAATCAGGCAGCAACCGACGCTTCAGTCGATTCCTCACCGGCCTTTTTGGAACCTTCTAACTTAACCGAAACTATTTTAGAGATACCGGCTTCCTCCATGGTCACGCCATAGAGCGTGTCGGCAAGTTCCATTGTGCGCCTGTTGTGCGTGATGGTGATGAACTGCGAAAGCTTGCTCATCTCGCGCACCAGCTGGTTGAACCGGTCGATATTGGCGTCGTCCAGCGGGGCATCGACCTCGTCCAGGAGGCAGAACGGGCTTGGCTTGATAAGGAATATCGAGAATATGAACGTGATGGCCACAAGGGCCTTTTCTCCGCCGGAGAGCAGGTCAACGTTCTGCAATTTCTTTCCGGGGGGCTGCGCCACGATCTCAATGCCGCTTTCAAGGATGTTCTCCTGATCCAACAAGATAAGCTCCGCCTTGCCGCCGCCGTGGAATAGCCGCGGGAAGAGCATCTTGAAGCGATCGTTCACGGCATTGAACGTCTCAAAGAACCTCTCTTTGCTGGTCCGGTTGATGCGAATGATGGCCCTCTGGAGGGTCTCGATCGAGGTCTTCAGATCCTCGGATTGTTTATTTAAAAATTCAAATCTCTCAAAGACGCTTTGGTATTCAGTGATGGCGTCACTAGAAACCGTCCCTATCTTTTCCAGTTTGTCCTTCAAATTATGGATCCTCGTCTGGACCTCTTCTTCGACAGAGGCCTCGCTGAGCTTGAACTCTTCGTTGCGGGTCGCCAGGTCCAAATGGTATTTTTCCTGTATCTCGCGCTCCAGATAGAAGACCTTCTCTTGGACCCTTGTCTCCTCAAGCTTCAGCTCATAGGTCTGCTTCTTTATCTCTTCAAAGGCCTTCCTGACCTCTCTTAGCGCAAGCTCGCGGCCCCGAAGCGCCTCAAGGGACGAGTCATAGGTGAGCTTTGTGGTGTTCTGCTCCTTTGACGCGGAGTCTATCTCCTGCACAAGGCGCCCAACCTCGTTCTTTGCCACCTCCATCGCGCGCCCGTTCGCCTCTATTTCAAGATTACATTCGGTTATGTCGGCATATTTAGTCTCGATGCTCGAATTGATATCGCCCGTATAGTCGGACAACCTCTTTATCTCTCGCTCCAGCCCGGCAGACTGTTCTTGCGCCGACGCCAGCTGGACCTTGGAGGCGGTCATCTCCTCTGAAATGGCCTTCAGATCCCGCTTTAACGACTCCGATTCGGATGTCCTTCTGGCGATCTCGGCTTCAAGCTCGTTATGCCTTGATTCGAACGTTGCCACGTCCTCAAGAAGCGCTGCCCGTTCTTTTGAGCCGGCTTCGCGCTCCTCTGCAAGGGCCGCTGTCTCAACGGTAAGCCTGTCGCGCATCCTGCGCCAGTTCGTCACGTCCTGGTTCATCCCCATCACATCGCGTTCCTTATGGACGAACTCAACGTCCTGCGAATGGACCTGCGTCTTCAGCTGTGTGATCCTCGCCTCGTTCACCTGAACCCTATTCCGCAACTCGCCCAGTTTAATGTTGCCTGCCTCTACCTCTTTACCCAGCCGCTCGACATCGATCTGGAGTTCGGCGATCTCGCGCCTCTTTTCAAGGAACTGTCTTGAAACATCACCACCCGAACCGCCGGAGACAACGCCGTGCGGGTCAATGAGGTCGCCGTCCAATGTGACGAGCGTCTTTTTATGGCCGTTCCCCTGCCAGACCTTCAGACCCTTCTGCAGGTCCTCGACGAGAACAATATCGCTGAACAGGTATTTGCCTATTTTTTTATAGTCGTCCGTGAACCTGACGTAGTTGGTCAAGGGGCCTATCACCCCTTCACCTGAAGGGGTCGGCGTTTCATCTACTTCGCGCATCTCAAGCGGGACAAATGTGGAGCGCCCCGCCTCTACCGCCTTTAAATAATCTATCGCCTCAACGCCCTCTTGATGCGACTTGACAATCACGTATTGAAGTTTTTCACCGAGCGCCGCGCTAACTGCCGTTTCATATGAAGGTTCTGTCTCGATCACCTCGCTGATGGTCCCATAGACGCCGCTGAACTCGTTCGATTCGCTCTTGCGCTTCAAGACCGCGCGCACGCCGTCGTGAAAACCCTCAAAATTCGCCCTGAGTTCCTCAAGCGAGGTCAGTCGCGATTTTTTAATTGAGGACGTCTGGCTTAAATTCAAGAACGAAGATTCGCTGTGCTGCAGCTCTGACCTCAATCGCTCTGTCTCAGAGGTCAGAGACACAAGATCCGCACCCGCCGCCTCGCGCGAGCCCTTCATTCCGTTAAGCGTCCCCTGCGATGCCGCAATGTTAGCCTCTATCTCGGCTATCTTTTTATCAATCGCGTCTATCTCGGTCTGATCCTTGGCGACCTTGCCAGAGATGTCTATCTCCTGTCTCTCAAGTTGCTCGAGCCTGGCCTTCGCGTCCGATATCCCCTTGACCGATTCAAAGAACTCCTGCCTCATACCGTCGATCGCGGCAACGGCGTCATCAAGCAGCGCCTGAACATCGGCGGCCTTCTTTTGTATCGCCCCCGTCACCTCTTCAAATGAAGCGAGCTCGATGTCAATATTGACCTTGTTCGAGTTCATGCCGTCGAGTTCGGTTGCAACACTCCCAAGCTTTGTCTTTAATTCGCCGATCTCTTTTGTGTCGTTCTCGCAACGCGATCTGATCGAAGCCAGCTGGTCGGCCTTGAATTTCAATTCAGACTCGTTCAGGCGCATCCTGTTCTGCAGTTCGTAAATATGCTCCTGCATGCCGTTGAGCTTGCGTTCGGTCTCGGCCATCTCTAACCTTGCGGAATCTATCTGCGTCTCTTCGTTCGAAACCAGCGCCCCCTTTGACGCCTCATCCTCAAAGAGCGTGGAGAGTTTTATGCCGATAGATGAAAGTTCTTCTTTCAATTTTCTGAACTGGTGAGACGCGTGCGAGAGTTCCAGATCCTTTAATTCGTCCGCGAAGAGTTTGTACCGCTCGGCCTTCTTCGCCTGCCGCGACAGTGAATTCTTCTGATGTTCCAACTCAGTGATGATATCGGCCAGGCGCGCCAGGTTCTGCTTTGTCGCCTCGATCTTGCGAAGGGCCGAGTCGCGGTGCATCTTGAACTTTGATATGCCGGCCGCCTCTTCCAAAAGCGCGCGCCTCTCCTCCGGCTTGGCAGAAACGATGCGTTCCACCTGCCCTTGCTGGACGATGGAATATGCCTTGGTCCCGACACCCGTTCCTAAGAAAAATTCTATGATGTCTTTTAACCTGCACGGAACCTTGTTGATGTAATATTCGCTCTCGCCGGAACGATAGAGCCTGCGGCCGATCGTGATCTCAGAATAGTTCGCGTATTCCGCAGGCGCGCGGCCGTCGGCGTTGTCGAAGGTCAGAAAGACGCTTGCCATGCCGGTTGCAGGGCGGGCCTCGCTTCCGCTAAAGATGATGTCGCTCATCTCGCTGCCGCGCAGATGCTTTGCAGATTGCTCGCCAAGCACCCAGCGAATGGCATCGACTATATTTGATTTTCCTGCACCGTTCGGACCGACGATAGATGTGATACCGTCGTCAAACGTCACTGTCGTTCTGTCGACAAATGATTTAAACCCTATTAATTCAAGTGATTTTAGGCGCATAACTGGATCACAATATCTAACTCGTTGATATTTGTAAACTAAATTGTTGAGATTTTTGACGAATTTTCACTGATATGTCCCCACAACGCTCATGGAACCAAGGTCTATCACAGAGACCGTATTCGACTGGATATTTGCGACCAAAAGATGCGTGTCAACTCCGCCGGGGCTGTAAAGCGCCATACCAAAAGGCTGAGCTCCGACAGTGATCGTGTTCGTCACGGCGTTCGTAATGCGGTCAATGACCGAAACCGTATCATCGTCCTGATTAGAAACAAAGATAAAGTTCGTCCCCAACACAACCTCTTGCGCGTTGATGCCGACGGCCACGGCGGCTGTAGTGAAACCGGCAGTATCTTTCGATACCATTTCAACGGTGGTTGCCCCGCTCTTCGGAGGAAATATCGCAGGGTTTAAAATATAGAGCTTATAAACCTCGCTATCACCAGCCGTCTCGCCATTCACAAGATAGAGGTTCACGCCGTCAGAAACGATCGCGCGCGGGCTCTCAAAATCGGAGATGTAATAGTCCGCATGGCCCTCGGTCAGGTTCACGATCATGAGGCCCTGCGATGGCCGGCTGAGGAAGGCCTGAGTGCCGACGATAGCCACATCGCGGAAATTGGAGCTTGCAAGAGTTGAGCCGTCAGACATGCTCAAATTCGCAAGAGCCACCGTGTTCATGCTTGCGGGATTTCCGAGCGGGAAATATCCAAGCGCCGATTCATATTCGGCGACATAGAGATTGTTCGTCGTTATATCATAGGTCAGGCCAAAAGGATTGGACCCGTCGGCGAACTCCTCGACGGCTAGAAAATTGGCGCTCGCCTCATCGATATTGATGCGCAGGATCTGGTCTTCGTTGTCAAAGTTATTATTGGAAAGCCTGTTGGTGAGATAGATATAATTCGCTGCGGCGTCCAGATATGTATGGCCGCTAAAATTGGCTATCTCCACATAATTGACCATTGTCGGGGCAGCCGGGTTGGTCAGGTTCAGGACCTGCATCGAGGCATTGCCATAGGCGAACTGGTTGTTTGAGTTGACCAGATAGGCCCTGTTCGTCGCCGAATTGACCGACATCTCGATCGGGCTGGAGAGATTCGGCCCGATGTTCGGAAAGATAGTGGAGCTGGTGCAGCTTAAAAGCGCAAGGCTTAAAGCTAAGAGAGAAAAGATAAATCCCCCCCTGCCCCCCTTTTTTAAAGGGGGGTGAGGGGGGATTATGTTTTTATTTTTATTCATCATAATTCAGGGGATCGCCACGTCGCCCTTCGGGCTCCTCGCGATGACACCCTCTACTTCGTCTCCGACGCGCTCACGCCCTTCTCTTTTAACACCGCCTGCGCCGCGGCAAGCCTTGCTATCGGCACGCGATACGGCGAGCAACTGACATAGTTCAGGCCGATGCGATGGCAGAACATGACGCTCTGTGCCTCTCCGCCGTGCTCACCGCAGATGCCGATCTCAAGGTCTGGCTTCACTTTTCTCCCCTTCTCAATCGCTATCTGCATGATCTTGCCGACGCCACCCTGGTCCAGCGTCACAAATGGATCCGACGGGAGTATATGCTTTTCAACATATTCCTTCAAAAAGCTTCCGGCGTCGTCGCGAGAGAGCCCGAACGTCGTCTGGGTCAGGTCGTTCGTCCCGAACGAGAAAAAGTCGGCGTAGGGGGCGATCTCATCGGCAGTTATCGCCGCGCGCACGAGCTCGATCATCGTCCCGATCTTGTAAGCGACCTTCGTTCCGACCCGCGAGATGACCTCTTCAGCCACCTTTTCACAAACAGCGCGCAGATATTTGAGTTCGTTCACATGGCCAACCAGCGGTATCTCTATCTCCGGGATAGAATCGATATTCTCGTCCTTCTTTAATTCGCAGACCGCCTCCATAATGGCCTGTGTCTGCATGGCATAGATCTCCGGATATGTCACGCCAAGCCGGCAGCCCCTGTGGCCGAGCATTGGGTTGAACTCGTGAAGATTACTCACCTTCTCGCGCAGTTTTTCAGGCGTTATTCCTATTTTCTTCGCAAGGTCAACTATCTCGCTCTCTTTCTGAGGCAGGAACTCGTGCAACGGCGGG
>Ga0209514_10003591_pt1 | contig 21913 bp, 24 predicted proteins | sample Subgrocontami58m_FD_187452 | JGI IMG/M metagenome (GOLD analysis project Ga0209514, IMG submission 187452) | Subsurface groundwater microbial communities from S. Glens Falls, New York, USA - GMW37 contaminated, 5.8 m (SPAdes) (version 3) | ecosystem: Environmental > Aquatic > Deep subsurface >...
CCCCCCGCCCCCCTACCCCCGCACGGCTCTGGCCACCGCCAGCGCCGCTACCCCCGCCGTCTCGAATCGCAGCACCGACGTCCCCAGCGACGCCTGGGCGAATCCCGCTGCGGCGAACACTTCGATCTCCGATTCTTCCAGCCCGCCCTCGGGGCCGAGGACGATCGTCACCGGCACATTCGGTTCGCGCTGGATGAGCGAGACGATCGGCGCGCCGCCCTGCGCGAGGACGAGTCGCACGCCGTCGGGCGCGGCGGCGATGCACGTCTCGACCGTCGCGTCGGGGAACGGCACCGGAAGCCACGCGCCGCCCGACTGCTCCAGCGCCGACGCCATGCGCGCACGCAGGCGCTGCTGAAAGGTGGGGCCCTCACCGCGCGGCGAGACGCTCTTCGAGCGGCGGAACATCACCGGGCGCCAGCTGGTCGCGCCGAGTTCGGTGCACTTCTCACCGAGCCACAGCATCCGTTCGCGATCGGCGATCGGGACGATCAGGTGCACCGGCGGCAGCGGCTCGGTGAACTCGCAGCCGTCCACCTGCACGAGCGCGTTGCGCTTGGCGATGCGGATCACCGTCCCCATCCCCCGCGCCCCCTGCCCGTCCGCCAGTCGCACGCGCGCGCCCGGCTCGAGGCGCAGCACGCGCATGTGGTGCGCGGCGTCTTCGCCGAGTGACAGGCTGGTTTCTGGCGCTAGTTGGTCTGTTGTTATGAAGGTTGGGAGGGACACGGGAGTGATGGCAGATGGCGGACGGCAGACGGCGGACGGCAGACGGCGGACGGCGGACGGCAGATGGCGGATGGCAGATGGCGGATCATCAACGGCGAGACGTTTAAACTTGCCGCGCACTCACTCATTCGGCAAAGACAGTGCCGTTCAGTCCGCCGTTCCTTCTGCCGTTCCCTCTGCCGTTCCCTCTGCCGTTCTCTGCCGTTCTCCGCCGTTCTCCGCCGTCCTCCGCCGTTCTCCGCCGTCCTCCGCCGTCCTCCGCCGTTCTCTGCCGTCCTCCGCCGTCCTCTCCACGCAGACCGCCCACCATTCTCCTTCCTGCGTCTCACGCACGACTCGCCATCCACCCGCCACGTCGATCGCCGCGAGCACGCTCTCGCGCTCCGTCACCAGGATGCCGCTGAAGATCGCCGCGCCGCCGGCCGGCACGGCAGCACCGATGGCCGGCAGCAGCAGCGTGATCACGCTCGACAGGATGTTGGCCAGCACCACGCGCACAGGCGCGACGAGCGGCAGCAGCACGGCCGCGTCGCCCTCGAGCACGATCACGCGCTCCCCCACCCCGTTGGCCGCCACGTTCTGCTCGGCGTTGTTGATGGCGTCGTGGTCGAGCTCGATGGCCGCCACGCGCGCGGCGCCCAGCTTGGCCGCGGCGATCGCCAGCACCGCCGAGCCCGCGCCGAGGTCCGCCACCGTGTCGCCGGCGCGGATGACGCCCTCCATCAGGCGCACCACGCACCGAGTCGTCTCGTGCTCGCCGGTGCCGAACGCCATCTCGGGATCAATCACCACCGTCCGCGAGAGATCGCGCCCCTCGGCGAGCCACGGCGGCACGATGGCCAGCGCGCCCAGTTCATGCGCGCCGATGCGCGACCGCCACGCCGAACTCCAGTCCACCTCCGGGAGCTCGCTGATCTCCACGACGCACGCCGGATCCACCGACCGCGCCCCCTCGACGAACGCATCGAGGTGCGCGCGCGCGTGCGCCGCGTCGAGCACCGTCACCAGCGCGTCACCGTCCTCCTGCAGCCCCTGCGCGCCGGCCGCAAAGAGGGCGGAGCTCAGGCCATCGCGAAGGGCGGCGACGGAGGGGAGGATCGACAGGCGGATAAGTGGCATCGGTTCCGATTGAGGATCAAGAACACGGATTCGGATTCAGGAGGAGGATCGAGGATTTCGATCAGCGATGACTGCGCAATCGCCATTCGCCATCCGCATTCGGAATCACGGATCCCACTCCGGATTCCAAATCCTCAATCAGCCGTTCACGCACCAAGCACTTCCCGCATCTTCTCCCAAAACCCCTTCTCTCGACCTGCAGGCGGCTGCTCCTGCACTTCCATCAGCCGCCGCACCAGCTTCTCCTCTTCTGCGCTCATCGTCTTCGGCGTCCACGCCTGCACGCGCACCTGCAGGTCGCCGGTGCCGCTCGCGTTCACGCGCGGCAGGCCGCGCCCGCGCAGCTGGAACACCTGTCCGCTCTGCGTCCCCGGCGGCACGCGCAGGCTCAGCGGGCCGAGCACGCCCGGCACCTCGATGTCGGCGCCGAGCACGAGCTGCGGGTACGTCACCAGCACCTCGGTGTAGAGATCCTCGCCGTCGCGCTCGAACCGGTCGTCGTCCTGCACCGCGAACAGCACCAGCACGTCGCCGCGCGGTCCGCCGCGCACGCCCGAATTGCCGACGCCGCGCAGGTGCATGTACTGCCCGCTCGCCACGCCGGCCGGGATCTTGAGCGGAATCTCGTGCTCGCCGCGCTGGCGTCCCTCGCCGCGGCACGACTTGCAGGGGCGCTCGATCATCGTCCCCTCGCCGCCGCACGTCGGGCACGGCGCGACGCTCACGAAGTTGCCGAAGAACGAGCGCTGCGCCCGCCGCACTTCACCCTGCCCGCCGCACGTCACGCAGCGCGTCGGCTTGGTCCCCGGCTCGGCGCCGGCGCCGCCGCACTTCTCGCACGGGTCGAGCAGCTTGAGCTTCACCACCTTGTCCACGCCCGTCGCCACTTCGGCGAGCGTGAGCTTCACGTCGATCTTCACATCCGCGCCCGCGCTCGGCCCCGTTTGCGGCCGCTGCGCGCCGCCGAAGATGTCGCCGAAGCCGAAATCGCGCATGAAGATGTTGAGGGCCTCGGAGAGGTCGACGTGATGGAAACCGCCTGCTCCGCCCCCTGCACCGCGCAGCCCCGCCTCGCCGTACCGGTCGTACGCCGCCCGCTTCTGCGGGTCCTTGAGCACGTCGTACGCCTCCGTCACCGCCTTGAACGTCTCCTCTGCCTCCTTGGAGCCGCCGTTCTTGTCGGGATGGTGCTTCATGGCAAGCTTGCGATACGCCTGCTTGATGTCGTCGTCGCTCGCGTTCCGTTCGACGCCGAGCACCTGGTAGAAATCAGCCATTCAAGAGACTCTCGGTGAAATAACACTCATCACTCGACGTTTCACGTCGTGCAGCAGGCGATGCACCGCGCGCCCCGCCGCCGTGCCCCGCACGTTGTGCTCGCGCCGGATCCACTCCAGTTCCTGCGCGCGATCGCGCGCGATCGCGGCGGGATGGCGGAGCGGAAACTCCATCGGCCACGCGCGCGACGGCGCGAGCAGCGGCACGTGCGGCGTGTTGGTGGAGCCCGCGCCGAAGCCCAGGTTCTCCACCAGGTTCCGCCGCGGAATCGCCGTCAGCCCCTGCGTCTGCCAGGCCAGCAGCAGCCACTGCGCATCCCAGATGTTCGGCTGGCCCGCGTACACGTTTTGCATCCACGGCTCGTACACCTCGCGCGCCTCCGCCGGCAGCGCGCGCCACGCGGCGCTCGCGCGAAAGGCCGGCCAGCCCCGCATCTGCACGTCGAAGCCCTGCCACGCGCGCCGCCACGACGCCCACCCCCAGCTTCGCGGGTACGCGGAGAACCAGTAGCTCTCCGTCGTGCCGACGGACTCGCCGAACGCATTGTAGCCGCTGATGCTCATGAGGCGCGGCTCATCGCGATAGCGCGCGACCAGTTCGTCGCAATACGCAAAGAACGTCGGATCGGGGAGGATGTCGTCCTCGAGGAAGATCGCCTCCTCGACGCGCGAGAAGACCCACTCGATCGCACTCGCCGGCCGATGGCAGCAGCCCATGTTGGCGTCGCTGTAGCTGCGCTCCACCACGCACGGCCAGTCCACGTCCTCGACGATGCGCCGCACCTCCGCGCACAGCTCGACTTCGCCCGGCCGATCAACGCGCGGTCCATCGAGCGCAATGAACAGCCGCGACGGCCGCGCCTCCCGGATGCGCGCAAACACCCGCGCCGTCGTAACCGGCCGGTTGAATGCGATCAGCGCGACTGGCGTGTTCACCCCTTCACCTCTTCACCCCTCCCTCCACTCGTCCCCCCGCACCAAACCCCCGCACCCCGCACCCGTCCCCCTAAGCCAGCACATCCTCCACCAGCTGCGACGCATGCCTCACCACCGCAATCACTTTTTCATATGGCATCCGAGTCGGCCCAATCACTCCAATCACGCCGCTCAGCGCGCCGGCGCGATACTCCGCCGTCACCACCGTGAGCCCGCCGAGCAGCGCGTTGTCGTGCTCGGAGCCGATCGTGATCGACATGCCGCCCGTCGACGAACGCTGGCGCAGCAGGGTCGCGAGCTGCGTCCCCTTGTCGGTGAGCGCGATCAGCTTGCGCATCGCGTCGCCGCTCGCGAACTCGGGCTTGTCGGCCAGCACAGACGCCTGGCCGAGCACCACGCTCTCCTCGGCGCCGGCCGGAATGTCGAACAGCGCGTTCCCTTCCTGCACGAAGATGTTCAGCAGGTCGCCGCCCTCAGTCGTCGTGTGCACGTCGCGCAGGCGCATGCCGAGCGAATGGCGAATCTCCGAGAGCGACATCCCCGCCAGCCGCTCGTTGAGCACGAGCTGCACCTCCAGCAGCACCGTATCGGCGATCTCGCCGCGCACTTCAATGAAGACGGTGCGCACCGTCCCGCCGTGCAGCGTGAGCACGAGCAGCAACTTCTCACTCGACACGCGCACCAGCTCGAGCCGCTGCAGCACGATGAGGTCGAGGCGGGGCCCGAGAGCGACGCCCAGTTCCTGCGTGAGCACGCCAAGCGACTGCGCCGTGCGCCGCAGGATGGACTCGATGGCCGATCCGCCGGAGGCGATGCCACCGAGCAAGCGCTCGCGATCCACGCGCGCCAGTTCGGTGACGTGCATCAGCGAGTCCACGTACAGGCGATAGGCCTTGTCGGTGGGAACACGGCCGGCCGACGTATGCGGATGCGAGAGGAAGCCCTTCTCCTCGAGGTCCGCCATCGTGTTGCGGATGGTCGCGGGCGAGACCCCAAGCCGGAACCGGCGCGTGAGCGCGCGCGAGCCGGCGGGCTCGGCGGTCTCGACGTACGACCGGATGACGGCTTCGAGGACCCGTCGTTCGCGTTCGGAAAGCTCGACGGAGGACATAAGTGTATTGAATCTAACGAGTTCTGCGATTTGTCAAATTGGTGGCTAACGCGGATTCGGATCGCGCGGATGGCCAGCAGTCGTTGCATCGTGCCCGCGCCGCTGGCCGGGGGTGTGGTCCGGGCTTGGGAACGTCGTGCCCGCGCCGCTGGCCGGGGGTGTGGTCCGGCTCAATTCTCGGGCCTGACTGGGCGCTTCGCGCCCTCTATGGTGCCCTCCAGTATTCGCCGGACCACACCCCCGGCCATCGGCGCATCGGCATTCTCTCGAGACCACTCCCCCGGCCATCGGCGCGTCGGCATTTTCCCGGGGCCACACCCGCGGCCATCCGCGCATCGACATTCTCTCGGCGCTGGCCCCCCGGCCTCGGCGCTTCCCCCTGTTCCCCGCACCCTGTTCCGCGGCCCGGCTGCACCTCACCCGCTCGCCAACGCCGCAGCCAGAGAGTCCATCCGCAGCCACCCCTGCGGCGTCAGGACCAGATGGTCGCCCTCCCGTCGCGCCCATCCCTCGGCGATCCAGGGCTCGGCGCGATGCAGTTCGACCTCCGTCGCCTTCAGTCCGGATGTCGTCCGGAGCCCCAAATAGACCCGCTCGGCGGCGACTTCGGCCGGCCAGAGGGTCTCGTCGCCCTCCATCGGATCCCGTCCGGACTCGACCAGCTCGAGCCAGCGGACGTACTCGCGGGCATTCCAGCGCCTCGTCTCGCCATCGAATCCATGCGCGGACGGTCCAACGCCGAGGTAGCTCGCGCCGGTCCAGTAGGCCGAATTGTGCCGAGAGTGGTCGCCCGGGCGGGCGTAGTTGGAGACCTCATAATGAACGAACCCCGCCGCCCCGAGCCGACGGTCGGCCTCCAGAAACTCGGCTTCGAACCGCGTCTCACTCGCCCCGGCCACCCGGCCGCGGTCGGTCCAGCGGCCGAGCGGCGTGTGCGGCTCGACGGTCAGCCCGTAGACCGACACGTGCCCCGGTTCGAGCGAAACAGCTGTTTCGAGGTCGCGCGTCCAGTCGCGATTCAGGTCATCGGGGAGGGCAAAGATGAGGTCGAGGGAGAGCCGCGGAATCCCCTCACCGTTCAATATCTTGACAGCTTCGAAGACCTGAGGGACCGAATGAGTGCGGTGCATCCAGTCCAAAGCAGCGGAATCAAATGACTGAACGCCGAGCGAAACGCGGTTGACGCCGCCCGCCCGCCAGGCCCTTACAATCTCGGCGGTGATGTCCTCCGGGTTCGCCTCGACCGTCACTTCGCCAAGCTCTGCGAGTGATCGCTCCGAGAGTGTGGAAATCAGATTTGTGATATCTGAAACGGCTGCGCCAAGCTTGGATGGCGTGCCACCGCCAAGGTAGACCGACCGGACCGGCCCTTCGGAGGGGCCAACGCCCCGCGTTGCGAGTTCTGCCTTAATGGCGTCCACGAAGCGCGAAGCCGGGACCTGCTTGCGAACAGCGATCGAGAAATCGCAGTACGAGCAGCGCCTGGCGCAGAACGGCACGTGGATGTAGACGTGCGGTGGGCAGGGAGTCAGATGGTGGTGGCCAGCCATCGGATCGGCTCAGGCGAGAGAATTTGGATGGGGCCGAACGACGCCCATCGCGGCGGAAGGGGCAGGCGAGGAGCCGCGAACCCGCGAGAATTCCATGAAACTGCTTGTTGAGAAACACTTAAAGTGATTTCTCATTCTTCTTATTATCAACTAGTTACACGCTTCATCTAGAATACACTTCATATACGGTCGATAACCCGTCGCAGCCGCGCCGCACTCGACATCGAGCTTCAGAGTAGCCCAGCAAGCGTCCGCAAATCGGCCAGTCCGCACCCCGCCCCGCCAACCCGCGGTCGCGGTGATCAGATTGCCCACCGCAGGAACTGTCCACATAACTGACAGTTCTGCCGGTTGTCACAGCCTTCGGCTGACTCGCCCATCCGACCCCAGCCAGACCCTGCCCTTCAGCTCCAACGAAGTCAGAACCACACCAGCTTGCCGAACTGGCAGTTTGCTGTTGATTGCTACCTCGTCCACGTACGCCCCGCCGGAAGGAACGCCCGCAAGCACTTCAGCCTCGATGGGCTCCAGATCGGATGCCGGCGGGAGGGCCGATGCGTGCACGCCCATCAGCGCCAGGGCGTCCCCGATGGTGCAGATCACCTGCCCGCCGGAGCCCAGCAACCAGTTGGCGCCGGCGCTCTGCGGGCTGTCTATCGGCCCCGGAACGGCCGCCACGGCCCGTCCGAGCCCCAATGCCTGCTCCACCGTGTTCATGGCCCCTGACTTGTGCGGGGCCTCCACGACGATGACCAGACGCGCCAAGGCGGCAATGATTCGATTGCGGTTTGGAAATGACCCGGCGTGCGCCTTGGACCCCGGCTCCTGCTCGGCGATCAGCAGCCCCTCGGCCGCGATGGCCTCGTGCAGGGCTCTGTGGCCCGTCGGGTAGGCGATGTCCACGCCCGTGCCTAGAACCGCAATCGTCCGCCCACCGCCCCGCAGGGCCCCTCTGTGGGCCGCCGCATCAATCCCCCGCGCCATCCCCGAAACCACCGGCACGCCAGCCGAGGCGAAGGCGAACCCGAGGCTATCGGCGACCCGTTCACCGTATGGCGTCGCGAGGCGGGTCCCGACGATTGCCACAAGCCCGTGAGGGGCGGACAAAAGGTCCGCATTCCCGACGAGGTGCAACCGCGCCGGCGGCGAGGCCAGATCCCCCAGCGATGCCGGCCAGTTGGGGGAGGCCGGGGTCAGTTTCCGGATTGAGAATGCCAAGCCCGCCTCCCCAGCTGAATGCGGTCGTGGTGCTGCGACGGAACGCTCAGCGAGATCGAAAGCGAACCGCTCCCCTCCTCGAATGCGTCCGCGTCGTGGCTTCGAGGGTCGTCTTCGCGAATACTGGAGGGCAATATCGAGGGCGCGAAGCGCCCATTCAGGCCCGAGAATTGAGCGAAGACGACCCTCGAAGCCACGACGCCGCCAGCCGAACTACGCGCCGCCAGCTTTCTTCAACGACAGCAGTTTCCCCCACCACGCCCGCTTCAACTCCTCCAACCCCATCCGCGCCGGCGCCGAAATCGAATAGACGCCAAACGCCCCTGGGGCATTGATCTCCGGGACCATCTGCTCGCCCCACAGGTCGAGCTTCGAGAAGACCACGCAATGCGGCTTGCTGGCCAGCTCCGGCGAATAGGCCGCGATCTCCGCGCGCAGCTTGTCGTACTCCTCCTGCCATTCCATCACGTCGATCGGGATCAGGAAAGCCAGGATGCGCGTGCGTTCGATGTGCCGCAGGAATTGCAGGCCCAGGCCTTTCCCCTCGTGCGCGCCTTCGATGATGCCCGGAATGTCGGCCACCACGAAGGTGCGGTGGTCGCTCATCTGGACCACGCCGAGGTTCGGCTGGAGTGTCGTGAACGGGTAGTCGGCAATCTTGGGGCGCGCCGCGGAGACCACCGAGAGCAGGGTGGATTTGCCCGCGTTCGGCTGCCCGACGAGGCCGATGTCGGCGATGAGCTTCAGTTCGAGTTCAAGGGTGCGGACCTGCCCTTCCTCGCCCGGCTGCCACTCGCGCGGCGACTGGTGCGTGGCCGTCACGAAGAAGGCGTTGCCTTTGCCGCCGCGACCGCCCTTGGCGACGATGATTTCGTCGCCGTGGGCGAGGATCTCGCCGAGTATTTCGCCGGTCTCCTGGTCCTTGATGACGGTGCCCGCAGGAACCGGCATCACCTCGTCGTGTCCCGAACGACCCGTCTTGTTGGAGCCCATCCCGTGCTCGCCGCGCTCCGCTTTCCAGGAATCGCGGTAGGTGTAGTCGAGGAGGGTGCCGAGGTTTGTGTCGCCGCGGATGATGATGTCGCCGCCCTTGCCGCCGTCGCCGCCGTCGGGCCCGCCCATGGGGACGAACTTCTCGCGGCGGAAGGAGGTGCATCCCGATCCGCCGGTGCCGGCTTCGACGCGTACTGTGGCTCTATCGATGAACATGCATGCCTTTGTCTAGTCGTGTGCCGCGACGGTCACATTTGGCTCGCGTGCGCGTCGCTCGGTGTTCGTTCTCGCTCAATTCTCGGGCCTGAACGGGCGCTTCGCGCCCTATTTGTGGCCCTCCAGTATTCGCGAGAACGAACACCGAGCGCCACGCACGTCAGCTTCCGGCGGGTCTACGCCCGCCACGAGCACCACACCCGCGCCCGCCTCCCCACCCCTCCCCCCGCACTCCACTCCTCACCCCGCACCATACCCCCGCACCCCGCCCGCTTCACTGCCCCCTCACCTTCGCCCACAGCCCCACGCCTCTCTCGAGGAAGCCCGGATTCACCGTCCCCTCCAGCGCGTCGAGCGCCGCGCTTATCACCTCGTCCGGCACGCCCACGTTGCGCGAGCCGTGCAGGTGCGAGTGCAGCTGCCGGTCCTGTCCCGACGCCACGCAGGCCGCCACGATGCAGAGCTCGCGCCGCCCGAGGTCGAGCCCGGGGCGGCTCAGCACTTTGCCGTATCCCTCAACGATCATCCACGTGTCCAGCTCTGGATGCAGCGCGACGATATTCTGCCGCAGCTTCTCGTAGAACCGTCCGTACACCCGCGCGCAGGTGGCCTCGCCTTCAGCCTGAAATCGATCGTATTCCCGGTCCCTATCCCCCGCACCTCGCCCTGTTCCCCTCCCCTGCACCCGCAATCTTCTCCATTCACGCGCCGCGTTGAGAGCCCGCGGAAACCCGCAGAACAAGTACGACTGCAGCACCAGCTCCTCCACCCACTCCTCGGGCGTCTCGGCCGCCGCCGTCTCTCGCAATCCGTCGCGCACATCGAGCTCCGACCCGCCCGCGATGCGCGCCGCGAGGCGCACGAGTGCCCGGGTGGCCCGGTCGAACGTCAAGGTAGTGGCAAGCGCCGCACTGTCCGTCATCGAAACAATCCCGTCGGTATCGGGTAAGCGCAGCTGTGCAGAGCTCGAAGGGAAAAGCGAGATTGCAGTCCCCCGCACCCTGTCTCCCAAGCCTCCTCCTCCTTAAGATACATCATTCACCAGCAGAGCTGACTGATCCCATGAGACTGATCCGACTGACCACGCTGTCCCTGCTCGCCACGTTCGCCCTCGCCGCGTGCCGGGGCGACAAGGTGCAGCCGGACGCCGCGGGCGCCGATTCGGCGCTGACCGACGAGCAGCGCGTGGCCAAGAGCGCCGAGGAGTACAAGAAGCGCCAGGCGTCGTTCGCCGACTCGGTGCTTGGCAATGCGCGCAGCGTCACCGACGTCGCCAAGGGCTACGGCAAGGAAGTCCAGGTCGGCAGCGTCCAGATGCGCGACTCGCTGATGAAGTACGTCGCCGCCACGCCGCAGTGCTTCAAGAACGCCCGCGATGTCGATCCGTACCTCGCCGGCACCGTGACGTTCTACATCCACATGAGCGTCGTCGGCTCCGACGTCGTGCGCGTGCAGACCAGCGAGTGGACGTCGCAGGCCGGCACGATGGCCGACAAGTGCCTCACCGAGGCGGCGACCAAGTGGAAGTTCCCGATGGGAATGGCCAAACAGGGACAGTATGTGTTGCAGGTGCAGTTCAAGTAGAGAACGGCGGAGGACGGCGGAGAACGGCAGAGAACGGCAGGGGCGCCCGCGATGAGATCGGGGCGCCCCTCTCAGTTCGTGGCGAGACCGCAGTCTCTGCCGTCCTCCGCCGTCCTCCGCCGTCCTCTGCCGTTCTCTGCCGTTCTCCGCCGTCCTCCGCCGTCCTCCGCCGTCCTCCGCCGTCCTCCGCCGTCCTCCGCCGTCCTCCGCCGTCCTCTGCCGTCCTCCGCCGTCCTCCGCCGTCCTCCGCCGTCCTCCGCCGTTCTCTGCCGTCCTAAGGCACCAGCCTCAACTCCCCCACACGCTCGCCCCTCGTATTCTTCACCGGCCGCTGCACATAGTCGGCGAGCTTCTGGGGCAACTCGGGGAAGATCTCCAGCATCTGCAGCACCGCCACCACCGCCGCGTGCTGCGCCCTTGCGGCGCCGTCTTCCACTTTCACGGCGAAGCCGAGCTTCCGCTCGGGGATCATCACCGTATGCACCCCCTCGGCGCCCACCTTCGCGAAGACGCGTCCGTGCGTTTCCTGCAGCATCACCGTGTCGAACCGGTCGGTGCCGCCGATGAGGGTGGGATGGGCGCGGATCGCCGATCCGATGCGGGCCGGCACTTCGTCGCCTGCCTCGATGGCGGCGCCGAGCCGCGCGTAGGCGAGCGCCATGCGATCGAGCGGCAGCGCCATCACCGCGGCGCTGCAGCCGTCTACGGCCACCGCCATGTCGTCGAACGGTACGCCGCTCCAGCACGAGACTTCGCCGAGGCAGGCGCGCTGCACCTGATGCTCGACGCGCTGGTAGTCGCGCGTCGGCCATCCCATCGTGTGGGCGCGTGCGAGCATCGCCGAGTGCTTGCCCGAGCAGTTGTTGTGCAGTCGCGTGAGCGGCTGGCCGCTCTCGCGCCACAGGCGCGCGCCGCGCGCCGAGAGCGGCTCGTGCGGACCGCAGGCCAGGTCGCCCTCCTCGAGGCCGATGGACGCGAGCATGCGTTGTGCGATCGCGATGTGCTCCGGCTCGCCGCCGTGCGACGCGCAGGCGAGGGCCAGTTCCTCGGGGCCCCACTGCAGCGTGTCGAAGCCTCCCGACGTGAGCAGCGGCATCACCTGGAACGGCTTGGCACAGGAGCGCCACAGGGTCACCAGGTGCGGATCGCGCGCGACGGCGATGAGTTGGTCACCTTTGACGACGGCCGCGTGCACGCGATGCCGTGATTCGACGGTATCGCCGCGCGTGATTTCGACGTCGAGGTGGAGTTGGCGCATGTCGGCAATCTAATCGGGCAGTTCCGCGGGGAGGGGGTTGCCATTTTCGGTGTGCGCGGCGCAACTCGCGGGGCCTTTCCCGCTCAATTTTCGGGCCTCACGGGCGCTTGGCGCCCGTGGGGCCCTCAAGTATTCGCGGGAGAGGCCCCGCGAGCTGCGCCGCGGGGCTACACGGGTGGGGGCGACTCCTCCGCCGCGGAGTCGGCGAACTACGGGATGCGCACTTCCACGAAACTTCCGGCAACGCTCCGCTCGATCGCGATCGCGACGGCATCGACCGCGCCGCGGATGCGCGGCCAGCTGGGCGTACTGAGCACGACGATGGCTATGCCGCGATTGGCGACGTTCTGTTGGTAGCGGAGATTCCGGTCTGTCGTGACCAGCACATCAAAGCCCTCGGCCTCGGCGGTCGCGAGAAGCTGACCGTTTGTGAGCGTCGCCCAGCCGCGCTCGAAGGCCGTCGCGACGTCGTGCGTTGGCAACTCAAGGCGCAGCGGCACGGGCGTCCCCTGATCGAAGAGGACCCGCATCTAGACGACTGTCAGAGCGCTGCGTGCCGCGTGTTCGAGGACGGCCTTCACCTGGTCGACCGTCACGCCCGGGAACCACTCGAGGAACTGACGAACCGACACGTCGTCCTCAAGGTTCTCAAAGAGCGATGCAATCGGCACGCGCGTTCCGCGAAATACCCAAGCGCCCCCGCAGCGATCGGGGTCTTGTTCTACCGCCGGGCACGTAGACCAGTCCATCATCGGAAGAAACATAGCCGCTCCGGCTGAAAGGGGTACAGCACGGGGTGCCGCTGCCAGCGTTCGAACACGCAAATGGACGGGTGCGCCATCGCGCCGCACACCTACGCGTCCCGCTCGAGGCGGTCGCGCAGCGCCGCGATGCTCGACACGCGCTGAAGGCCGCGCCCCGTCTCCGCGTCCCGCATCGCGCGACGCGTCGTCGCGTTCGGCAGCGCGATGTCGAACGGTATGCCACGCCGCAGCACGATCTGCTCGTAGTAGAGCGTGATGGCTGTCGTCGCCGAAAGGCCGAGTTTTTCGAGTACCCGCTCCGCGCGCACCTTGAGGTCGGGCGCCACCCGCGCGCGCACCGTCGCCGATTTCGCCATGGACTGCTCCTGTTGCCGTGCCCAGGCAATCTGTGGCCTGTTTGGGCTACAAGCAATGCCGACTCCGTGACGGTGGGTGGCGGCGGGACGTCTGAAGCCGATGTCGTTCATGCCGAATGGTGCGACGGGTCGTCGCGCTGCCTGTCACCATTCGCCTGCACCCAGGTTCGAAACGTCGCGGACGGGAGGCCCGCGCTGGGAGCACGAGCCGGCCGAGTCTTCACAGCCTCCACTCCCATCAGGCGCAGCTCGGGGGTCCGTCCTCGCGAATACTTGAGGGCCCGCGGACGCAGGGCGTCCGCGGGCCCGAAAATTGAGCGAGGACGGACCCCCGAGCTGCGCCCTCTCGCTACGAACGACGCGGCGAGAGCGTCGCCACGACGATGCCGGTCAGGATGACGGCGCCGCCGACGAGCGTCCGCGCCGACGGCACTTCGGCGATCGCCGGGAGCAGGAACGCGATGATCCCCGCTCCCACCGGCTCGCCAAGCATCACCAGACTTACCGTGGGCGCGCTCACGTGCTTGAGCGCCCAGTTGAAGCCCGTGTGGCCCAGCAGCATCGGCCCCAGCGCGATGGCGGCGAAGATCGTCAGCTCGCGCGTCGGCTGCGGCGCGAGCTGAACACCCGTGACCGCCGAGAAGCCGAGCAGCACCACGAAGCATGTCCCGTAAACGAGCGTCACATACGGCCAGACGTCGAGCCGAGCGCGTAGCCGTCGCGCCGAGAGGTAGTAAAACGCCACGGTGAGTGCGCCCAAAAGTGCCAGCAGGTTTCCAAGCAATTCCGTTCCCCTGCACCCCACCGTGCCCGTGTCTCTGCACCCCACCATGTTCGTTCCCGACAAATCGCCCCAGGCCACGACCGCCGCCCCAATGAGCCCGATGATCGTCCCAATGACCTGCCGCCGAGTGGGCCGCTCACCGAGCCACAGCGCCGACCCCGCGATCATCGCCACCGGATGCAGATTCACCAGCAGCACCGACGCCGCCACCGTGGTCATGCCGAGCGACGCAATCCAACTCCAGAAATGCACGGCGAGAAAGGCGCCGGCGGCGACGGCGATGCCGAGGTCCTTGGAGCTGAGCGTTTTCCACTGCCGCCATCCGCGTGTCCAGATGAGCGGCACCGCGACGATGAGCAGCGAGAAGCCCAGACGCCATGTCGCGATGGCGAGCGGAGGGGCCTCGCTGAGGCGCGCGAGGGGACCGCTCGTGGAGATTCCCAGCAGAGCGATGGCGAGGACGAGGATTAGCACGCTGGAATATGGCGGGCGTGAGGTGCGGTGGGCAGATTTGGGGGACGGGGGTGGAGTGCGGGGGCTTGGTGCGGGGGGACGAGTGTGGTGCGGCGAGAGGGGCGAGGAGGCCCGCTCTCGCGAGACAAGCCATGCATGCCCCGTCCCTCCTCCTCCGCCCTCCACTCGTCCCTCCGCACCAAACCCCCGCACCCCGCACTCCTCCCTCGCCCCATGACCCGCCAGCGCCTCCACTCCCTCCTGACGAAATCAGCCAACTTGCGCATCGCTGTTGTGGGCGACGCCATGTTGGATGTCTATCTGCGCGGCGACGTCGATCGCGTCTCTCCCGAGGCGCCCGTTCCCGTGGTGCGCGTGCGCGATCGCAAGGACGCGCTCGGCGGCGCCGCCAACGTCGCGCAGAATGTCACCGCGCTCGGCGCGCGCGTTGAACTGGTGGCGGTGGTCGGCAAGGATGACGCCGGCACGCGGCTCAAGCAGATGCTCATCGCCATGGGGGGCGATACGCGCGGGCTGGTGCAGACGGCGCGGCCGACGACCACCAAGACTCGCGTCCTCGCACGGTCGCAGCAGCTGCTGCGCGTGGACGAGGAAGTGGACAGCGACTGCCTCGACAGCGAAGTCGAGGCGCTCATCGCCGCGATCGACCGCGCCGTGGCCGACGCCGACGCGCTGGTGCTGGAGGATTACAACAAGGGCGTGCTCGTGGCGCCCGTGATCGCGCGCGCCATCGCGCAGGCGCGCATCAAGGGCATCCCGGTGGTGGTGGATCCCAAGTACCACAACTTCTTCTCGTACAAAGGTGCGACCGTCTTCAAGCCGAACCGGCGCGAACTCGAGGCCGCACTCGGCGCGGCCGTCGATCTCGAACACCCCGATGCGCTCCCGCTCGTACTCGAACGGCTGGGCGTCGAGAATCTCCTGCTCACGCTATCTGAGAAGGGGATGGCGTTGGTGCAGACGGCGGACGGAGGACGGAAGACGGAGGACGGTGGACGGCGCGGCGGGGAGAATCGGCGGAGCGCGACGGCAAAGGCCAAAACCGATGCCGTGCGCATTGATCGCATTCCGACGACGGCGCGCGAGGTGTACGACGTGGTGGGCGCGGGCGACACCGTGACGGCCTATCTGGCGGCGATGCTCGCGGCGGGCGCCACTCCGCTCGAGGCCGCCGTGATCGCGAACTACGCGGCGGGTGTCGAGGTCGGCAAGCTGGGCGCGGCGACGGTGTCGCCCGCCGAGGTGCTCGAAGCCTTCGACGGTCATACTTCGTAGAGCGCGCGCGGTCGCGGGGTGTGCGCCCGCTCAATTCTCGGGCCTGAACGGGTTTGGTGCGCGCGCAGGGCCGGGGGTGTGCGCCTGCTCAATTCTCGGGCCTGAACGGGTTTGGTGCGCGCGCAGGGCCGGGGGTGTGCGCCCGCTCAATTCTCGGGCTTGAACGGGGGCGCTTCGCGCCCCGTCTATGGGGCCCTCCAGTATTCGCCGGCGCACACCCCCGGCCCTGCGCGCCGACCTTTGGCGGAAGAAGCCCGGCCGGGGCGGTCGCTCCGCCCCCAACGCCGCCGCGCGCAGCGCCGGCGGACCACTAAGCGCCGCAGTTCCGCTCCCAACGCCGCCGCGCGCAGCGCCGGCGGAGTCCGTACGCGCATACTGGAGGGCCCAATAAAGGCGCGCGCAGCGCGCCAGTCAGGCCCGAGAATTGCGCGGACGGGCTCCGCCGGCGATGCGCGCCCCGAGCGAAACAAAAGCGAACGACCCGACGAGAGCATGTCGGGCCGTTCGTGTGCGCCGGAGCTGGGGGCCCAGAGGCTGCCACCTGTGTCTAGCTAGAACTTGAGACTCCAGTTCAGCCCTGTCAATAGCGAATCGAGTCCGGTAGTTTTCGGCGTCACGCGGGCCCTTAGCTCAGCGGTTAGAGCAGCGGACTCATAATCCGACGCGCGATGGTTCGAATCCATCAGGGCCCATTGATTTGTGATTGACGCGCGACGGGGGGCGGTTCCCGCGCAATTCTCGGGCCTGACTGGCGCGCTGCGCGCGCCTCTATTGAGCCCTCCAGTATGCGCGGGAACCGCCCCCCGTCGCGCGCCTCTGCCTGGAGGATGGGCCCTGGGGGATTCGAGAGGGATAAGGGAGGGGCGTGAAGACCTCTGCGCTCGTTCGCTGACGTCCGCGTGACTCTGGTGACACGTCGGGGCCTCGGCGCGCACAGCGTTGGCTCATGCCGCCGAGTTGCGCACTCCCTTCCGCCGAGCGTACCCTATGCACATGGCACAGCGCGCCACGCGTTCTCTCCGTACGCGGGCCTGGACCCGCGCCGATTTGGCGCGGCTCCCGGACGACGGAAACCGTTACGAGGTGCTCGACGGAGCGCTGCTCGTGACGCCGCAGGCGGCGTTCGACCACCAGGAGGTCGCGACGCGCCTCGCGGTCGCGCTGTCGGCGCATTGCGCGACACACCAGATCGGCGTCGTCGTTGCGCCAGGTGCGATACCCCACGGCAAGAGCGAACTGCAGCCGGACGTTCAGGTGATCCCGGGGCGACCGCCACGCGGTGCCAAGTGGACGTCACTTCCGCGTCCCATTCTAGTCGTCGAGGTGCTGTCCGATTCCACCAGTCGGCGCGACCTGGGCATCAAGCGCGACGCCTTTCTGCGCTGGGGAATCCCGGAGTACTGGGTGGTGGATCTCGACGCGCGCTGCGTGCATGTCTTCCGCGTGGAGGCCGCAGACGGCGAAGTGGTCGATGGCACGCTCATCTGGCGGTCGGCGCCGTCGAACGCGCCTCTCGAGCTGCGCGTCGCGGAGCTGTTCCGCTAGCGAAAGAGCGAATCTCGCGCGCGACGGGGGGCTGTTCTCGCGCATACTGGAGGGCTCAATAGACGGGGCGCGAAGCGCCCCCGTTCAGGCCCGAGAATTGCGCGAGAACAGCCCCCCGTCGCGCGCGCGTCCCAGCGAGCCGAGCTATCCGGCGCGCTCCAGCGGCTGGAGCTTCGCGATACCAGCGGCAGCGTCCGACCGCAGTTCATGCCAGAGATCCCAGTCGAGCTGCAGCCCGAGCCAGAACTCGGCGCTCATGCCCGTCACGCGCGCCAGGCGCAGGGCAGTGTTGACGGTCACGCCGCGCTTTGCGTGGATAATCTCGTGCAGGCGTGGAAACGAGACGCCGAGCCGCACGGCAAATGCGGACTGGGAAATCCCCAGCGGCTTCAGAAACTCCTCCAGCAGCATCTCACCGGGGTGGGTCGGCGGTCGACGCGTGGGAAGCAGCCGGCTGTGGAGCACGCGCGTCGCCCGCGACCGATCAGTGGTAGTCCGTGATTTCGACGTCGTACGCATCGCCATCCTCCCATCGGAAACAGACGCGCAGGCGGGCATTGACCCGAATACTGTGCTGTCCTTCTCGATCGCCGTGGAGCATCTCCAGCCGCTTGCCTGGCGGCACCGCCAGATCACGCGAGTCTCGGGCGAGCGTATCACGGTATGTATTATAATGGTGGTCGTTATAGCCCACGAGTGGGCTGGGCGATGACGGGCACACGTTAGGGCCGTGGCTGCTGCCGCGCGTCACCATTCGAACGCATTGGCACCGCGCGCGCGAGCAAGCGCAGCACCCGCTCTCAGCCGATCCGGACTGAACGCCGTAGGTTTGCGTCACGCTCAGCGCGTAGACGGGCAACCACGGCGGCGGGGTCGCCACTCAGGCGCCGCTCGCGCAGCGGGTAGCGCTCTGGGTGCTCGATGGCATCGACGTCGAGGTCGATATCAAACTCGGGCCAGCGCAGGTGTTGCGGCGACGGACGGCGTACGCCGGTGAGCTCGCGAAGCGTGAACTCCCGGAACCACGGGAACTGCGCAAAGGACAGGAAGAGCTTTCGCTCACCCAGCACAAGCCAGAACCCACGCGGCGACATCGCGCCGACACTAACGGGGTGCGTGGTCCTTCCATTTCGCAAGGATCGCATCTCGGTGCTCCTCGATCAGGCGCTTGGCGTCAGCCAGGCGGTGCGGCCGCAACCCCCAGTTCCTGGCGAGTCGCACCTGGGGCGCGAGCCAGAACTTTGCCTCCCCAGTCGCGTGCTCGACGTGCACGTGCGGCCGGGGTTCTTCGTCGCTGAAGAAATATAGGCGAAAACCGCGGGCGCGTAGAACGGTGGGGCTCATAGGAGCCGACACGATCGTTCACACGCCGCACCTCACCATCACCGTTCGGACGCACCATGGACGAAAAACGCGCGAACCTCAGCGACCACCTGCCGCTGGCGCGCGATTCCGATGCCAGAGGAAATCGTTCGATGACGCGCTCCGGACCCGCCGTCCGCATCATGTTCGCATGCCTTGCATCGACCACGACGCCCACGCCTTGAGTCCCCGGCGAGACGCGAGCCCTCGCGGTCGCGTGAGGGGCTTGCTCGTTCCCTATTTGGGGTTTATCATTCCCACTATGGGTACGCACAAACGCGAGTCTCCATCGAACGTCGGCGCGCCATCGGGTGTGGCCGACGCCCTCTTTTCCAAGACTCGACAGCGTGTGCTGGCGATCCTCTTCGGGAATGCAGAAGGCAGTCTGCACGCAAATGCCATCATCCGACTCGCCGATGCCGGCACGGGCGGTGTGCAACGTGAGCTCGAGGCGCTCGAACGGTCCGGTCTTGTGCGCGCGAAGCGCGTGGGCAACCAAAAACACTACCAGGCCAACCGCGATGCCCCGGTATTCGGAGCACTTCGCGAGCTGGTACTGAAGACGTCAGGGTTGGCGGACCTACTTCGGAGCGCGCTGACGCCGATGGCCGAGCGCATTCAGACGGCATTCGTCTTTGGCTCAGTCGCGGCGGGCGCCGATCATGCGGCGAGCGACGTCGACCTCTTGGTGGTCAGTGACGACCTGGCATACGGCGAGTTGTTTGCCGCAATGGAGGAGTGCGCTCAGCAACTGGGCCGGTCCGTCAATCCAACGTTGTACACGAGTGACGAATTCCGCCGCCGCGTTCGCACAAAGAACGCGTTCGTCCTCCGCGTGCTGAAGCAGCCGAAGCTCTGGATCGTCGGAAGCGCGCATGAACTCGGCGCTTGAGAAGCTCTGCGGCGCCGCTGGACCGCTCCACCGTGAGGCGCCAGACGCCGCCGAGGTCGCCGGGCACGCGCTGTGCCTTGCCGCGCTCAGGCGAGCCGGATTCCGGCCGACCAACCGCTGGGTGGTCTTCCAGTCCCTCCCCCATACGCTAGGACTGGGTGCAGATGTCTGGCGCGTGCTCGACAAGTGCCACCGGCTGCGGAATCTGAGTGAATACGAAGGCGACCTGCAGCTCGACGACGGGATAGTCCAAGCGCTGCTCGCGGCCTGCGACGCCGTCGTCGCGGCGCTCGGCCCCGTGGACGACGCGTGACTGCGCCCTCCGCGTAGAAGCGCAGTCGTCGCACCCGACGGGGCCGTCATCGCGCCCGACGGAACGCCGCCCTCGCGCGCGACGGGGGGCTGTTCCCGCGCATACTGGAGGGCCCAATAGACGGGGCGCGAAGCGCCCCCGTTCAAGCCCGAGAATTGCGCGGGTGCAGCCCCCCGGCGCGCGCGAGCCGCGCTAGAACCAGTCGGGCGAAGCGTCCAGCGTGGTCGAGTCCAGGCGAGACAGCAGCGCGATGTCCGGGCCGATGCGCGGCAGCTCGAACGCGAACCAGTAGCGCATCGCCGCGAGCTTCCCTTCGTAGAAGGCGCGCTGTTCGTCGTTAGCCTCCGTCCTCCGTCTTCCGTCCGCCGTCAGCCCCATCCGCAGCCACAGCCAGGCAATGACCACCCGATTCGCAACGTCCATGTACACGTTGGCATTCGCCAGCGCGAGATTGGGGTCCTTCGGCATCGCCATCCCTAGCACCTGCGTGCACTCGGCCCATTGCCCGAGGGCCGTGCCGAGCTGGTCGGCATAGGGGGCGAGGTCCGTTTGGGCCGCCTGGGCCAGCGTGGCGCGAATGCGGGCCACCAGCGCCTTGAAGGAGGCCCCGCCCTGCTGGACGACCTTGCGGCCGAGGAGGTCGAGGGACTGGATGCCGTTGGTCCCCTCGTGGATCTGGTTGAGCCGGTTGTCGCGGTAGAGCTGCTCGATGGGGTACTCGCGGGCGTAGCCGTAGCCGCCCATCACCTGCATCGCGTTGCTGATGGCGATCTGGCAGCCGAGCGCGGGGAAGGTCTTGGCGAGCGGGGTGAGGACGTCCAATAGGAGACTCGCGGTAAACCGCTCGTCTTCCGTGGGGGCGGTCTGCTCGTCGTCCACGAGGCGGCCGCATTCGAGGATGAGGGCGAGGGCGCCGTCCACGTTGGCGAGGGCCTCGAGGAGCATGCGACGAATGTCCGCGTGCTCGATGATGGGGACAGGCGGCGCGAGCGGGTCCTTGGCGGCGGGGGGCCTGCCCTGCCGGCGCGTACGCGCGTATTCGACGGCGTGGTTGTACGCCGAGTGGCCCATGCCGGTGGCGGCGCGGCCGACGGCGATGCGCGCCTCGTTCATCATCTTGAACATGTACGACAGCCCCTTGTGCGGCTCGCCGACGAGGTAGGCGACGCACGGGGTCGTCTCGCCGAAATTCAGCAGCGTGCTGCAGGTGCCTCGCCAGCCCATTTTGTGGATCAATCCGCCAAGTGCGATTCCATTTGAGCGAGCGGCGGAGACGGCGGAGGACGGCAGTAGCTTCGGGACGATGAATAGAGAGATGCCCTTCGTTCCGGCTGGGGCGCCTTCGATTCTCGCCAAGACCAGGTGGACGATGTTCTCGGTGATTTCCTGATCGCCGCCGGAGATCCAGATCTTCGTGCCCGTCAGGTGATAGGTGCCGTCGGGCTGGGGGTGGGCGGTGGTCCGTAGGTCGGACAGACTGGAGCCGGCGTCGGGCTCGGTCAGGGCCATCGTGCCGGCGAAGCGGCCGTCGAACATCGGCGGGAGCCAGGTGTCCTTCTGCTCCTGGCTGCCGAAGGCGGCGATGAGGTTGGCGGCGCCGACGGTGAGGAGGGGGTAGCTGGCGGTGGCCGGGTTGGCGGCGTCGAGGAGGGCGTAGGCGGCGATGGAGACAAGGTGCGGGAGCTGCATCCCGCCGAGCTCGGCGTCCTGCGAGGCGGCCATCAGCCCCGCCTCGGCGGTGGCGGCGTAGGCCGGCTTGACGCCCGGGTTGAGGACGACCTTGCCGTGTTCGACCCGGGGCTCGTCGGTGTCGTTGAGCTTCTGGTGGGTGGCGTAGAGGTCGGTGGCGATGCCGCGCGCCGATTCCAGGACGGCGTCGAAGGCCTCGCGCGAGTAGTCGCTGAAGCGCGGGCGCTGGCAAAGCGATTCCGCGCGGAGGACGTCGTAGAGCTGGAAGGCGAGGGTGCGCGGGTCGATGAGGCTGGGCATGTGGCGCCGGTGCGAGGTGGGATGCGGGAACATACGGCATGAAAAAGCCCCCCGCATCAGGTGGCGGGGGGCTGTTGCGCGCCATCGATAATGTCCGCTTTAGCCGCCATTAGAAATGTCCCCCACGTTACGGGCCTCCGAGGAGGCCGACGTGGAGCGGATAGCGAT
>Ga0209514_10003593_pt1 | contig 21900 bp, 20 predicted proteins | sample Subgrocontami58m_FD_187452 | JGI IMG/M metagenome (GOLD analysis project Ga0209514, IMG submission 187452) | Subsurface groundwater microbial communities from S. Glens Falls, New York, USA - GMW37 contaminated, 5.8 m (SPAdes) (version 3) | ecosystem: Environmental > Aquatic > Deep subsurface >...
ACCCCGGCCAAGGCTTTGCCCCCCATCGTCGAAACACCAACGTTCCGGTTCCAAGGGCCGTCGCCCTTGGTGGGGTGTCCAGAGGGGCAAAGCCCCTTTGGTCGGGGTCCGGGGCGGAAGCCCCGTCCTTCCCCAAGGGTTCTTGCCAACCCCCACGCATATGGCAGTTTGCGTCCAGCGATGACGTAACGGGAGGGCAGAAGATGCAGATCGGCGTGGTTGGGCTTGGCCGCATGGGCGCCAATATTTCGCGGCGGCTGATGCGCGCCGGGCATTCCACCGTGGTGTGGGACGCAAACGCTTCGGCCGTCGATGGTCTCGGCAAGGACGGCGCCACCGGTGCCGCCAATCTGGCCGACCTGGTTTCCAAATTGTCGGGCGGACCGAAAACCGTCTGGATCATGCTGCCGCACGGCAAGATCACCGAGGACACGATCGATGCCCTGTCCGGCATGCTGGGCGCCGGCGACATCATCATCGACGGTGGTAACACTTATTATAAGGACGACGTCCGCCGCGGCCAGACCTTGGCCGCGAAGGGCATCCGCTACCTCGATGTCGGCACCTCCGGCGGTGTCTGGGGGCTGGAACGCGGCTACTGCCTGATGATCGGCGGCGACACCGACGCGGTGACCCATCTGGATCCGATCTTCAAGGCGCTGGCCCCGGGCCTGGGCTCGATCGAGCGCACGTCAGGCCGCGAAGGCCGCGATCCTCGCGCAGAGTATGGTTACATCCATGCTGGTCCGGTGGGAGCCGGCCATTTCGTGAAAATGATCCATAACGGCATCGAATACGGCATGATGCAGGCGATGGCGGAAGGGTTCGACATACTGAAGCACCGCGCCTCCTCCAAGCTGCCGGAAGCCGAACGCTTCAATCTGAATGTCGGCGACATTGCCGAGGTCTGGCGCCGCGGCAGCGTCGTCACCTCCTGGCTGCTCGACCTGACCGCCTCCGCGCTCGCCACTGATGAGGGGTTGGACGGGTTCTCCGGCCATGTCGATGATTCCGGCGAAGGGCGTTGGACCATCGAAGCCGCGATCGAGGAAGCGGTTCCGGCCGATGTCCTGGCCGCATCGCTGTTCGTGCGCTTCCGCTCCCGGCAGGAGCACACGTTCGCGGAAAAAGTCCTGTCGGCGATGCGATTCGGCTTCGGCGGCCATGTGGAGGCGCCGAAAAAAGGATGAGTGTCGTCGTGGTGATGGGGGTCTCCGGCAGCGGCAAGACCACCATCGCCGCCTTGCTGGCGGAACGGATGGGATGGCGTCTGCTGGAAGGCGACGCGTTCCATCCGCCCGAAAATGTCGCCAAGATGCGTGCCGGCACGCCACTGACCGATGCAGACCGCTGGCCCTGGCTCCATACCATCGCGGCCGAAATCGACGCTGCCCGCGCGTTCGGCCAACCCTTGGTCGTCGCCTGTTCGGCGCTGAAGCGCGCCTATCGCGACATCCTGATCGGTGACCGGTCCGATGTGTTCCTGGTGCATTTGACGGGCGCACCTGACACGATCGCGGATCGCCTCAAGGAAAGGGCCGGTCATTTCATGCCGCCCGGGCTGCTCGATAGCCAGCTTGCGACCCTGGAAGAACCTGATGCGGACGAAAACCCCATCGTGGTTTCGATCGCTGCATCCCCTGATGCCATCACCGAGCGGATCGTCGCCGAATTGCGGAAGCGAATGCCATGACCCGGCCCAACGCCGTCTACCCCAGCCTGCGCGATCGCGTCGTGTTCATCACCGGCGGCGCCAGCGGTATCGGCGCGGAGGAAGTCACCCAGTTCACCCGTCAGGGAGCCAGGGTGGCGTTCGTCGATATCGCCGACGATGCGGGCAACGCGTTGGTGGAGACGTTGCGGGAAGCAGGTCATCCGACGCCGCACTACCAACATTGCGATCTCCGCGACATTGCCGCTCTGCAAGCCGCCATCGCCGAGGCCGGGGCGGCACTGGGTCCTGTCACGGTGCTGGTGAACAATGCCGCCAACGACCAACGGCATGATTACCAGGACGTCACGGTCGATTACTGGGACGAGCGGATGGCCACCAATCTGCGCCATCAGTTCTTCGCCATTCAGGCCGTGGCACCGATGATGCGGGCGGCGGGTGGCGGCTCCATCATCAATTTCGGTTCGATTTCCTGGCACACCAATTCAGGCGGCATGCCGGCTTATACCACGGCCAAGGCGGCGGTCGAAGGCTTGACCAAAGGTATGGCGCGGGACCTGGGGCCCGACAGGATCCGCGTCAACACTGTGATTCCCGGCTGGATCATGACGCAGCGCCAGATCGATCTGTGGTTGACGCCGGATGCCGAGGAGCAATTGCTCCGCGCCCAATGCCTGAAGACCAAGCTGGTGCCGGAAGATGTCGCGCGGATGGTGCTGTGGCTCGCCGCCGACGATAGCAGCATGTGCACCAGTCAATTATGGGTCGTCGATGGCGGCCGGATGTAGGGCCGCGGCGTGACGATCCTCGCGCGCCTTCACACAGCCTACGGCAACGACCTGATCGACGGGATCCGGGCGGCGTTGCCTGGCGAAACGGTGCATGAATGGCCCGAAACCGGTGATCCGGATTCGGTGGACATCTGCATCGTCTTTCGCATGGAGCCGGGTTTCCTGCGCCCGTTCCGCAACCTGAAGCTGATCTCAGCCACCGGCGCGGGCTTCGACCATTTCCTGCTGGACCCGGAGCTGCCGCGAGATCTACCGCTGGTGCGGATCGTCGATGACGACTTCGCCGCGCGAATGGCCGACTACGTGCTGTGCTGGGTGCTGTTCCATCATCGCGACGTCGCCCATTTCCTTGCTGCCCAGCGCGACCACCGCTGGGACTACAAGCCGATGCGTTCGGCCCATGAGCTGCGGGTTGGCGTGATGGGCCTCGGCCAGATGGGTACCCTGACCTGTCAGCGTCTGGCGGCACTTGGGTATCAGGTGCATGCCTGGTCGCGGACCCTGCACGACGTGCCCGGCGTGACCTGCCATGCCGGGACGGATGGGCTGGATGGTTTCCTGGACGGCACGGAAATCCTGGTCAACCTGCTGCCCCTGACAGCTCAGACTCGTGGCATCCTGGGAAAGCGCTGCTTCGATCGGCTGCCGTTCGGATCGGTGCTGATCCATTGCGCGCGGGGCGGGCATCTGGTCGAGGCCGATTTGCTGGCGGCCCTGGACAGCGGCCAATTGCGCGCCGCGACGGTGGACGCGTTTCCGAAGGAGCCGCTGCCGCCCGATCACCCTCTTTGGGTTCGGCCGAACATGTATGTGACGCCGCATTGTTCCAGCACGGCAAGTCTGGCGACGATCGTATCCACATTCGCCGAGAATGTCCGCCGCTTCCGGGCTGGTCAGGCACTGCTGAACCAGGTCAACCACGCCCAGGGATACTGAGGCCGCGAGCCGAATCCGCATCATTGGCACCGGCAAACCCCCAGAGTCCTCTTGCTCATACTGTTGCGGTGCAACATTCTGGTTGGATGCTCGATCTGATCCCAAACGTGTCCCACTGGGGCGCCTTCACCGCCGAGGTGCGGGACGGCCGCATCCAAACCGTCCGCCCGTTCGCGGATGATCCGGACCCCTCGCCGATCATCCACGGCACGGCCGAGGCGGTGCATGGCCCTATGCGGATCGATCGGCCATACGTTCGCAAGGGGTGGCTCAACGGCGATCGCGCCGGCGGGACGCTTCGCGCGACCGGGCCTTTCGTGCCCGTCGACTGGGATACGGCAACCCGGCTCGTCGCCGGAGAAATCGCCCGCGTCCGGGATACGCATGGTCCGGCCAGTCTCTATGGCGGATCGTATGGCTGGTCCTCGGCAGGTCGGTTCCACCACGCCAAAACCCAGGTGCAGCGTTTTCTCGCGGCGTCTGGAGGCTTCACCAGCAGCATCGGCAGCTATTCCTATTCCTGCGCCCAGGCGCTGCTGCCGCGCATCGTCGGCGACACCGATTGCCTGGTTAGCCCGATCGTCGATTGGCGTGCCATCACCCGCCACGCTCGCCTGATGCTCTGTTTCGGCGGCATCCCCTTGCGCAATGGTCAGATCATCAACGGCGGCGGCGGTGAACACGGTATGGGACCGCTGTTGCGCAACGCCGCGGCGTCCGGCGTGCGGATCGTGAACATCTCCCCAATCCGGGAAGACATGCCGGACGATGTGCCCTCCGAATGGGTTCCCATCATCCCTGGCACCGACACCGCGATGATGCTGGCCATGGCGCATGTCCTGATCTCGGAGGGCCTGACCAACCGCGATTTCCTCGATCGCTGCACCATCGGTTACGACCGCCTGCGTGCCTATGTGCTGGGGGAGAGCGACGGTGTGCCGAAAACCCCGACCTGGGCGGCGGCGGAAACGGGCGTGCCCGCCGAAACGATCCAGCGCCTGGCGCGCGAAGCCGGCGGCAAGCCCACCTTCCTCGCCGCCTGCTGGTCGTTGCAGCGGGCGGAAAGGGGCGAGCAGCCCTACTGGATGACCATTGCGCTGGCCGCCATGCTCGGTGGGATCGGCAAGCCCGGTCTCGGCTTCGGCTTCGGCCATGGCAGCAGCGGCGGCATGGGCACGCCGCGCACACGCGTGCCCTCGGTCGGCCTGCCGGCATTGCCGAACCGTGCCAACAGCTTCATCCCTGTGTCGCGGGTTACCGACCTGCTGGAGAAGCCGAACCAGGAATACGACTACAACGGCCGGCGCCTGACCTACCCGGATATTCGCCTGATTCATTGGGCAGGCGGCAATCCGTTCCACCACCACCAGGACCTGAACCGTTTCCGGCGCGCCTGGTCACGCGCCGAGACGATCGTCGTGCATGAACCCTGGTGGACCCCGGCCGCCCGTCATGCCGATATCGTACTACCGGCGACGACCACTCTGGAGCGTAACGACATCGCCTCCAGCGCGCGGGACCGCTACGTGCTGGCAATGAAACAGGTGGTGCCGCGACAAGGCCAGGCGCGCGACGACTTCGCCATCCTGTCCGATGTCGCCGATGCCCTGGGCGTGCGAGACCGCTATACGGAACAACGCGACACCGGCGCCTGGCTGCGCCATATGTATGGCCGCTGGAGCCGTCAGTGCGACGACATGGGCATTACCGTGCCCGACTTCGATCGGTTCTGGGCCGAGGGGCATGTCGAGGTTCCCCTGACCGAGGCGGATTTCGTCCCCTATGCCGAATTCCTGGCCGACCCGGATGGGAAGCCGCTCAACACCGCTTCGGGGCGGATCGAACTGACATCGCCCACCATCGAGAGCTTCCAGTACGATGATTGCCCGGGTCATCCGACCTGGTTCCGGCCTAACGAGTATCTGCGCTCACCTTTGGCCGCGCGGTATCCGTTCCACCTGCTGTCAGCCCAGCCGACAACGCGGCTGCACGGTCAGATGGATCATGTCGGTGTCAGCAAGGCCAGCAAGATCCAAGGGCGGGAGCCGCTGATCCTGCACGAGGACGACGCTGCTGCGCTGGGGGTCAAGGCAGGCGACATCGTGCGCGTGTTCAACGATCGCGGTGCCTGCCTGGCCGGGGTGCAACTGGCTCGGGACCGGTTGCGCGGTATTGCCGTGCTCCCAACCGGGGCGTGGTTCGATCCGCGGGACGGGATGTGCGTGCATGGCAACCCGAATGTCCTGACCCTGGATATCGGGACGTCGCGCCTGGGTCAGGGACCGGTTGCTCAGAGCTGCCTTGTGGGAATCGAGCGGTTCGACGGCAAGCTGCCGGACGTGACCGTGCACCAGCCTCCGCCGATCGACGGGTAAGCCGCCGGCGAGACCCAGGACCAAGGAAAGCGGCATGTCCCACGGTGGCCGCGGGATAAGGCTCCGCGCCGCTATCCCACCCGCACCGGTGCTGGTCCGGGACCGGACATGGCCGCCGCCATGCAGGCAATGGTAATCACCCCCGCGCCGATAAATCCCAACAGGTCCGGGGATTCGCCGAAAAACACCAGCCCCAACCCCGCTGCCATGATCAGCCGTGTGTAGTCGAACGGCGCCAGCACCGAGAGTTCGGCCGCTCTGATTGCCATCAGACCGATATACAGGCCCGCCGTGCCAAGGACGGAGATCGTGAACAGCCACGGCCAGGACTCCAACGGCGGCCAGGGCGCGAAGAGGCTGGGCAGACAGGCCACCATCGAGAGGGCGGTCAACCACGCCATGATGGTCAGGGTCGAGTCGCGCCGCTCCAGCACCTTGGTCGCCACCATGGCACCGGCATTCATGGCCGCGCCGGCCAGGGCGATCAGGTAATCCGGACGCCAGGCCGAGAATGCGGGTTTGATGACGATCAACCCGCCGATCACGCCTGCCACGATGGCAAACCAGCGGCCCAGCCCGACGGATTCCCGCAGGATGACGGCCGCGAGAATGCTGAGAAAGACGGCCCGCGTGTAGGTCACGGCCGTTGCATCGGCCAATGGCAAAGCGGCGAACCCGTAGAACAGGCCCCATAGCGAGACCATGGTCAGCCCGGCGCGGACGAATTGCAGCCACAACGTGCCGGTGCGAAAGACCGCCAGACCCGTGTTTCGCGCCAGGATCAGCACCAGGACAACACCGCCGAGATTGCGCATCAGGATGAATTGCAGCGGTGTTGCCGCATGCCCAATCTGATGAATTGCGACTGTTTCGCCTGTCAGCAATGTGTAAGAGATCAGGATAAGGATAATGCCGCGATAGCGACCGTTCATCGCGATCGACCCAATATGCAAGTTGTCCCCGATGCCTGCCCCGCGTGCGGACCGTCCGGCAACACGATGCTATTGTAACTGGAGTGTTGCGATAAGAGTGCGGTAGTGCCCGCACGGGATGGGACGCATCTGCTTGAGCCTACCAACGTCAAACATGAACAGACCAATCGCGGGATCCTCTGGGTCAACGAGGCACATCCAGCAGAATGGCGCATGGCGGCGAAGTTGGATAGGTCAGCGTTTCAATTACTGCGAAGGCGATGGCACGAGGCGCGGGATCAATCGTCCTGCTTGCGCCGCCGACGTGCCGACGTCGCATACAAGCCGGCAGGCCGGTAATCCATGGTGTGGGGGGCCACGACAGTCTTGTGGAACGCGTTCCAGTCATCATCGGTCCATTCAGATGGGTCACCGATGATGTTTACGTTGTTCATGAGAGGATCGGCGTAATGTGCGCGTAAGATTGGCGTGACTTGTAGCAGTGGCAACTCAGCACGAAGCAGAATTGGTATGTCGGTTTTCGTCAAGCGCACGTTAATAAACAGCGGACCAAACCATTTGTCGGTTTCGATGATTCCTTCAAAGTAGTCGATTCCTTGCGGCCGTGGAAAATTGGCCGGCTGGCGAATCAATGTGCTCCACCCCGGTCTGGTACGAACCAGCCATCCAGTCCAGATCTGGACGATGGCCGGCTCGATCGTGCTCAGCAGGAATGGTGGCGGATACTTGGCGGCCTCGCCCGGTGCGATGGAGGCAAAGTATTCGGCAAAATCGGGAAACTGCGCGGATTTGAGCGGGTACCACGTATCGCCACCTTCGGGGGTCCAGAAGACCCCGGTGCCGCCGTCCCACATCAGACTGAGGCCGATTGGCGGAAAAGCCCACCACCCGAATGCGGTGGCGGAGGTCAGCGGATCACAGTACCGCAGCGCCCGCGTCGGGATCAACCCGCCGGCCGCCCGATCCGCTCGGCGCGGCTCGGGGGCGGTGGGGATCAATCGGTAGAACCGGATGAACGGTTCTTCTTGGTCGTTGGACTGGTCTGACAAACTCAGGCCGATCGCATGTCCTGAATGTTGCCGGAGCCGAGCTTGACGGTGCCCTTGTCGGCGATGGCGCGTGTGGGCAGCGCGACCCGCATGTCCTGGATGTTGCCGGAGCCCAGCTTGACGGTGCCCTTGTCGGCAACCGCGCGTGTGGGCAGCGCGACGCGCATGTCCTGGATGTTGCCGGAGCCCAGCTTGACAGCGCCCTTGTCGGCGACGGCGCGTGTGGGGAGCGCGACGCGCATGTCCTGGATGTTGCCGGAGCCCAGCTTGACGGCGCCCTTGTCGGCGACGGCGCGTGTGGGCAGCGTGACGCGCATGTCCTGGATATTGCCTGAGCCGAGCTTGACGGCTCCCTTGTCGGCAATGCTGGTGGGAGAGAGGGAGATTTTCATTTTTTGATCCTCCGTGACCGACAGTTGCTGTTCGGCGATAGGCTGAGCCTAGGGGGTATCTCTCACTCTGGATGTGAGTTACTTCACACAACCAGAATTGACGCGATTTTTGCGACATTCTACTTTCGATATGTTTTCTCGCCACCGTTTTGGGCCATTGAAGCCTCCACAGAGCGCCGCGGCATCGGTCAGTTTGATGCTTTTGTGTGATGCGGATCACAGAGCGCCATCGCTCTTCCGGGTAGACACATCGCACATGCCGCCGCGGTTAGACGTCCGGGCCGGATTGGCACCCCCGATCTGCCCGTGAGCCCGCCATATTGCCCTGTTGGGATCCAGTGATATAAGATGACCCTGACGTCTATTAGCCAATGCCCGGATAGCGAGTGCCCGGATCGGGCCGCGCGGCTGCCGGGTAGGGCCGATCAAACGCCTGTGGCTCGAGTGCAAATATGGACATTCTCCAGCGGGACGCGGAACCGTTTAGCCTTGAAGGGGCACCCGGATCGGGGCCGGTCAGTCGTCGACTTGCGGCCATCCTCGCGGCTGACATCAAGGGGTATAGCGCCTTGATGAACGACGATGAGGAAACCACCCATAGCCGCGTCGGCGTGGAAATGGACAGGCTCGTCCAGGAGATCGAGAAATCCCAGGGCAGTGTGTTCTCATTCGCTGGCGACGGGCTGATGGCGGAATTCCCGAGCGCGGTCGAAGCGTTGAAATGTGCGCTGCGGGTGCAAAGCGATGCCGCCAGACGGTCAGCCGCATTGCCCCCGGATCGGCGGATCGAGTATCGCATCGGCATCAATGCGGGAGAAGTGTTGGTCCAGCGCGGGCATACCGGCGGCAACGCCGTCAACATCGCCGCTCGGCTTGAGCAAATCGCGACCCCCGGAAGTATTTTTCTCTCCGAAGCGGTCTATGATCAGGTCAGCCATGCTGTCACCACGAATTTCAACCGAATCGGCCAGCCGCATCTGAAGAATCTGCGCGATCCGGTGGTCGTGTTCTCGATCTCGGCCGAGGAGTGTCAGAGCTGGGCCGGCGCCGCCACGACCGTGAAACAACGGGCCGCGGTCGCGCCAACGGTCACCACGGACCGGCGCGCGTCCCTTGCCGTGCTCCCGTTCCGCACGATGCAGAACGATGAGGAAGGTGACTATTTCTCCCAGGGAATCGTCGACGATATCATCCGCATCCTGGGCGGCCTCAAGGACCTTCTAGTCGTCTCCCGGAGTTCCACGCTGGGGTTCGCTCGCCTGCCCGTCGATCTGCGGCGCATCCGGCATGACCTGGATGTTCGCTATGTCCTGCATGGCAGCGTGCGCCGCTCCCAGGATCGGCTGCGGATCTCGGTCGAGCTGAATGAGGCCGAAACCGCCCGTGTGATCTGGGCGGAGCGGTTCGACGGTGTCATGGCGGATCTGTTCGACCTGCAGGATCGCATTGCCCTGCAGGTGGCGACCGCCGTCGCGCCTCAGGTGTTGGAGCGGGAACTGCTGCGGATCGGCCGGCTGCGTCCGGACAGCCTGACTGCCTATGATCTGACGTTGCAGGCGCTGGACCTGATCTATCGGACCGATCGCGTCTCCTTCTTCAAGGCACGGGACCTGCTGCGCCAGGCCATTGAAATTGAACCGACCTTCGGCCCGGCGCATTGTCATACCGCGTATTGGCACGTGACCTGTATCGGCCAGGGGTGGTCCGAGGATCCGAAAGCTGATGCCCGGGAGGCAGCGGTTTCTGCCCTCGCGGCGATCGAACGCGATGGGAACGATGCCCTGGCCCTCGCGGTCTACGGCCATACCCAGTCCTACCTGAAGAAGGACTACCGGACGGCGACCGAGTTTCAGGAACGCGCCCTGGCCGCCGGGCCGAGTTGCGCCTGGGCGTGGAGTTTCAGTAGTCTGACCTGCGGCTTCCTCGGGGATGCGGAAACCGCCTTGTTCCGGGCCCAGCAGGCGGTGCGGCTGTCGCCAATTGGCCCGGACTGCTACTGGCATGAGCACGTATTGTCACAGGCGCACTACATCAACGGAAACTACGAGGAAGCCGCCAGTTGGGGCCGCCTGTCAGCGGCGCATAACGGTGCGCAGACCTCCAATCTGCGGACCCTGATCGCCAGTCTGGTCGTGCTGGGACGTCTGGATGAGGCGCGGGAATTTGCCCAGCAACTGCTGGATGTCGATCCGGACTTCCGGGTGTCGAAGTTCCGCAAGAACACCCCGTTGCGCGGCGCCCTGCGGGATGAATTTGCCCAACGCCTGCGCCTCAGCGGCCTGCCGGAATAGGCATTCGATCGCCCGTCGGCCAGCCGAACCCGCCGATTGCGGCGACCCTCGCGGTCAATCGCCCGACGGAGCCCGCTGTCAGTGCCACCGCTGTCAGTCGCTCGATTGCCACCGGGGTCAATCGCGCAATAACCCCAATGCTCAATCGCCAGATTGAGCTGCCCGGAAACCACCCACCCCACGCTCGATATTCGTCACATGTCGCGGGAGGAAGCCCGTCGGGTCTGCCACGCCGCAGGCATGGGCGATGATTTCGACCTCTTCACGCACCCGCATGGCATAGCGCGCCACCCGCGCGGCCTTGTCGGTTGGGTCCAGGCCGGAGATCAACCGCTCTTTCGACGACGTCACGCCCGTCGGGCACAGGCCGGACCCACATTTCATGGCCTGAATGCAGCCCATGCTGAACATGAAGCCGCGGGCTGAGGACACAAAATCCGCCCCCATGCACAAGGCCCAGGCGACCTTATCCGGTGTGATCAGCTTGGCGGAGGCGACAATCCGAATACGGTCCTTCAGCCCGTGCCGCTCCCGCGCCGCGACAACATGGCGGAGGGCTTCGGTGATCGGCAGACCAACATAGTCGATCAGCGCCGCCGGCGCGGCACCCGTGCCACCTTCACCGCCATCGACCTGGATGTAATCGGGACAATGCGTGGGATGGGCAACACAGTCGGTGAACCAGTCATCCAGGAAAGCCGGATCGCCGACGACGAATTTCACGCCGACGGGCTTGCCGGTGATGGTACGGACGCGATCGACAAAGTTACCGAGTTCCTGAAGGTTGCCGATATCCAGGTGACGATTGGGGCTGATACTGTCCTGACCGACAGGAATGCCTCGGATGGCGGCGATTTCCGGCGTGACCTTGACTCCCGGCAGGATGCCGCCCTTGCCCGGTTTCGCCCCTTGCGCGAGCTTCACCTCGAACATCCGGACCTGTTCATAGGCGGCGATCTCTCGCAGCCGACCTTCGGACAGGTTGCCGTGCTCATCGCGCACACCGTATTTGGCGGTTCCCATCTGCATGACGACGTCGCACCCACCTTCCAGGTGATAGGGCGACAGACCGCCCTCGCCCGTCGCCATCCAAATGCCGGCATATTTGGCGCCGCGCGACAGGGCGGAGACAGCGGCGTGGCTCAATGCGCCATAGCTCATGCCGCTGATATTGAATAAACTGCTGGCGAAATAGGGGTGGAGGCAGGCGCCAGGCCCGTCGGCGATACCGATCTGCTTGCCAGGGAAGGGCTTCTTCTCCTCATCGAGGACGGGGAAGGCCGCATTGCGGAACACGAAGCTGGGGACGTTCTCACTGCCGAAGCTGGTCAGGTTGGACACGCCTTTCGCCGAACGGTAGACCCAGGCCCGTTCAAGGCGGTTGAAGGGACGTTCGGCCCAGTCCGGCAAATATTGATATTGCCGCATGTACTCGCCCATCGTCTCGGCGAAATAGCGAAAATATCCGATGATCGGGTAATTGCGCAGGATTGTGTGTGTGGTCTGCATGCGGTCGTGGATGTACAGACCCGCCAATCCCAGCAGCAGAATTGCGATGAGTGATAACGCAATCATGGACTTCCCTTCCGATCGACCGACGTTCCGCGTGGATTCGTTCAGTCAGGCCGCTTTGGGTCACAGAATTAACGCGGAAAGGAAGAATTTTTCGCTAATATTTCTGTGGCCGAGGGCGAGCGGCCACAGAAATTGGGCGCTTCGGTCGATCCGGGGCTGGCGAGGTTCTTCTAGCGGCGACGTCGGCGCGGAGCCATGCTGCCCGAGGAGGGCATTGCGGCGTCCTGTTCCGCGCCGGCCTCATTGTCGCTGAGCCCAAACGGAGGGGGCGGTGCAGACTCGGCTGGCTGCGTCTCCCGCATCGGGTCATGCGACGCATTCTGTCGGGTGCCGCCACCCTGAGCATACTCGATCCGCACCGGAATGCGGACAGGGTCGGTGATCACGCCGGCTACGGCTGTCACCGCATTGATGCCGTCCAGCGCCAGTACGGCCGGAATCTTGATGGTGTTAGATCGAATGAAATTGGCGGTCGGGTCGTCGCCCATCGGGCTCGCGTCATCGTTCATATTATGTTCCTACCACCGACCGTGGTCGCATGGCAAGAACTCCGCGCAATTGACCGGATGGCAGGCGCGCTTGATCCGCTTTCTGCCCAGGCTCTGCTGTTCCGATCGCGACACATGAGGCGGCCCGACGGCGCGATCCCTCGGAGTCGAAACACTATGCCCGGGAGTTCGGCGTCGTGGCCCCAAGCGCTCTGGCATAGGCCGCCACCACGGTGGCGAACCCCATCTCCAGCGCATCCGCCGTCAATTCGTGGCCGATCGAAGCCTCCGCCAGGTCAGGGACCGCGTCCATCAGCGGTGGCAGATTCAGCAAATTCAGATCATGGCCCGCATTGACCACCAACCCCAGCCCAGCGGCTCGACGGGCGGTTTCGGCGATTGCCGCCAACAAAGTCGCGTGATCACCCTGACGGAAGGCAGCCGCGTAGGAGCCGGTGTAAATCTCGACCCCATCGGCCCCGGCTTGGCGAGCCAACGGCAACACGGTGGGGTCCGGGTCGATGAACAGGATCACCCGGCACCCCAACGCCTTGATCATGGCGATTGAGGTCCTGGCCAAAGTCATCTGATCGCCGGTCAGTTTCCACCCCTCCTCCGAGGTGAAGGCATCCGGCCCGTCCGGCACCAAGGTGCATTGCTCCGGGGGCGTTTCCCGCAGGATCTCCATCAGGCGTTCATCGGGGTATCCCTCGATGTTGAACTCCGCAGTCGGGCGATAGGGTTGCAGGACCGCCGCCAATCCTGGGACATCCGACCGGCGAATGTGACGTTCGTCGGGGCGCGGATGCACGGTCAGGCCGCCAGCTCCGGACTCCAGCGCGAGGCGGCCGAAACGCAGCAGGTCGGGCACGCCGGTGCGTCGGGAATTGCGCAACAGGGCGATCTTGTTGAGGTTGACGCTCAGGCGGGCCATGGGTTTCTACCGATCCTTCGACGCGGACTGACGAACGTAACGGCGGATCGCCGGGCTAACCACGGAACACCTTGCCGATTTCTTCCAACGTAGCTGGATCTTCGATCGTTGGTGGCACCGGCACCGTCTCCCCATCCGCGATCTTCCGGATTGTCGCGCGCAGGATCTTTCCCGAGCGGGTCTTGGGCAGCCGCGTTACCACGCGGGCATCGCGGAAGGAGGCGACGGGTCCGATCCGCTCCCGCACCAGCGCGACCAACTCCGTGGTGATGTCAATTTCCGGTCGGTTCACGCCGGATTTCAGCACCACCAGGCCGACGGGAAGCTGCCCCTTCAACTCATCCTTCGCGCCAATGACCGCGCATTCCGCGACATCATGGTGCGATGCCAGCACTTCCTCCATCGATCCGGTGGACAGGCGGTGGCCGGCGACGTTGATGATGTCATCGGTGCGGCCCATGACCCAGACATCGCCGTCCTCGTCGATCATGCCGGCGTCACCGGTGCGATACCATCCCGGGAAGTCCGCCAGATACGCGGACCGGTAGCCGTCGTCGTTCTGCCACAGCGTGGGACCGCAAGCGGGCGGCAGAGGCAGTTTGAGCGACAGATTGCCCGTCGCCCCCCTCGGCAACAGCACCCCGTCATCATCCAATGCATGCAGATCATACCCCGGGCTCGGCCTGCCCCCAGAACCCGGCTTGAACGGAAACAACCCGAACTGACGGAACCCGCTGGTGATCGCCCATCCGGTCTCGGTTTGCCACCAGTGATCGACCACGGGCTTCTTCAGCATCTCCGCCGCCCAGACAGCGGTGGGTGGATCGCAGCGTTCGCCGGCGAGGTAGAGCGCTTCCAGTCCCGACAGATCGTAGTTCGCGGACAGCTTGCCGTTGGGGTCCTGCTGCTTGATCGCCCGCATCGCCGTCGGCGCAGTGAACAGCACCTTGACCTTGTGCTGGGCGCACACCCGCCAGAATGCGCCCGCGTCCGGCGTACCGACCGGTTTGCCCTCATACATGATGGACGTGCAGCCGCGCAGCAGCGGCGCATAGACGATGTAGCTGTGCCCCACGACCCAACCGACATCCGAAGCCGCCCAATAGGTGTCACCGGTGTCGACTCCGTAAAGCATCTTCATGGAGTTCCACAGCGCGACCGCGTGGCCGCCATTGTCGCGCACCACGCCCTTGGGTCGCCCAGTCGTGCCGGACGTATACAGGATATAGAGTGGATCGGTCGCCAGCACCGGCACACAATCATGCGGTTCGGCGGCGGCCTCGGCTGCCAGCAGGTCGTGGTCGCGACCCGGCGTCAGTTCGGCCGGCGACTGCTCCCGCTGCAGGATCAGACAGGCATCCGGCTTGTGCGGCGACATCGCGATCGCGCCGTCCAGCAGAGGCTTGTATTTGACCACCCGCCCAGGTTCCAACCCGCAGGACGCCGAGACGATGACCTTCGGTTTGGCATCGGCGATGCGGGTCGCCAGTTCGGCGGCGGCGAATCCGCCGAACACCACGGAATGGATGGCACCCAGACGGGCGCAGGCCAGCATGGCGATCGCCGCCTCCGGCACCATCGGCATGTAGATGATGACACGGTCGCCGCGGACCACGCCCAGCTTCGCCAAGGCGCCAGCCACCTTTGCGGTGCGATCCCGCATCTGTGCATAGGTCAGGATATCGAGCCGCCCGGTCATCGGGCTGTCCCAGATCAGAGCCGGTTGATCCCCCCGACCAGCTTCCACGTGGCGATCCAGGGCGTTGTAGCAGGTGTTCAACTCGCCACCTGCGAACCATTGGCCATACGCGCCCAATGAGGCATCGAACGGGCGATCCCACCGTTTGGTCCAGGCGATGCCCTCAGCCGCCTCGGCCCACCAGGCGGCCGGGTCACGCAGACAGGACCCATAGGCTTCGTCATAGGATGTGGCGTTGCTCATGCCGGCATTCCCTCAAACGCGTTCGGCCTGTTCTCCCGCCGAGGCGTCGGGTGGTCAAGCACGATGCCTTGCGCAACCCATGCCAGGGATGGTTTCTGGGGGTGGGAAACATCCCGCGCAGGGGCGTGGGGGACTTCGCGACCTGGCGCGCGGGGAATATCGCGGCTTGGCGCGCGGGGAATATCGCGACCTGGCGCGTGGGGAATATCGCGACCTGGCGCGTGGGGAATATCCTGCGCGGGTGCGCGGGGCAACAGGATGTCACGGACATGATTCTGCGGGAACAGGCGGCGGTCGTCACGGGTGGGGGTTCAGGTCTGGGGGCGGCGACCGCCGCACTCCTGGCCAGTCGAGGCTGCAGGGTGGCGGTCCTGGACATCAACAAGGTGGCCGCCGAGGCCAGCGCCGCACGGTTCGGCGGGATCGGTATCGCTTGCGATGTGGCGGACGGCCCGTCCGGAGAGGCCGCGATGGCGGCGGCTCGGGCGGCGCATGGTCCCGCCCGCATCCTGGTCAATTGCGCCGGTGTCGGCACCGCGGGGCGGATCGTCGGGCGCGACGGCCCATTGGCCCTGGAAGCATTCGAGCGGGTGATCCGTATCAACCTGATCGGCAGTTTCAACATGCTTCGCCTCGCCGCGGCCGAGATGACCGCCGCCGACCCGTTGGAGGAGAACGAGCGCGGCGTGATCATCAACACCGCCTCTATTGCCGCCTATGAAGGACAGATCGGCCAGCCTGCCTATGCGGCGTCCAAGGCAGGCGTGGTCGGGATGACCCTGCCCGCGGCCCGGGAACTGGCTCGGGCGGGCGTGCGCGTGGTCACCATCGCGCCCGGCTTGTTTCACACCCCGATGGTGGAGGGTCTGCCGACCGAGGTGCAGGCCAGTCTCGGCGCCTCCATTCCCTATCCCCCGCGGCTCGGCCGGCCGGAGGAATATGCCGCGCTGGTGGAACACATCGTCACCAACCGGTTCCTGAACGGGGAGGTGATCCGCTTGGACGGGGCACTGCGCATGGCGCCGCGGTGACGGCGCTTAGAACTCTCGGTCGCGGACCCGGATTTTGCGGCCAGATGCCACAATTTGCTCGGCTGCGTCGACATCGCGAACATAGAGCGTGTTCATGCTTTGCCGATTGTATGACGATAATGGAGTGAGGCGACGCATCGTCGGATCGTAACGATAAGGGCCGAAGCCGTATCGCAGAATCTCGGTGTGCACCGCGTCGTCACTGGTGCCGTAACGGTCGCCCGAGCCATTCAACTCTACAATCAGGGTCAACAGATTTCGATTGCTCAATGTGCGCGATCCGCCTCACAGAGCATTCATCTCGAATCCCTCGATATCCGGTTTGATCAGGCGGCACGGCTCATCGGCAAGCACGTAGTCGAGGCGTCGCACAGGCACTTCGACCGTTGCTCCGTCCCATCTCCCAGGCACGATAGCGTTCAGTCCACCGCGATCCGCTGTCATCGACAGGGTCTGCTCGACATCGCCGATACCGATTTGCAGCCCGCGCGCCCGGTCCTCAATGCCATTGGTCCTGATGTTACGCAGCAGCGCCTCATAGGTCGCTGGCACAGGCTCGAAGGCCAAGGAACGCGCCCCGGCGACCGCACTGACCAACATGGTATAGCCGCCTACATTGGCCCCAATATCCAGGAACAAGTCTTCCGGGCGCAGAAGATGGGTCAGAAACACCATCTCCTCGAAATCCCATAACCGGCAGGTGTAGGCGAGAGTGGCGAAATTTTCTCGGTTGGATACGATGACCGACGCGTGATCGGCCAGCGGCAAGACGTAGTCAACCTGCAAGAGCCTGCGACCAATGTTCCAGCGGAGGTAGTCCACGAAAGCGCCCATCGGGCGGTGTGCGTTCAGCGGGTGACGCGTCACCTCTTTCACTGCTCGAATGCTATCCCGGACGCTCACCGTCGTGGCACTTTGCCGGCGGGCGCTTCGACGCGGCTGTGCTTGTCCATACCGTACCTGTCATCCAATAGAAGTTTGCTCTTCTTGCGAATCAGGTTGAAACCTAGAACCGTCGAGTGGGTAGCCGGAGGCGCCAAGCGTGGATGACGGGGTGTTCGCGGATTGGGTTGCCAAGATCGGTCTTCTGAGCCCGGTTCAGCGCGGGCGGACTTATCATGGGTTAGCCCTTGCGGAAGCGTATGACTGCCTCGATTGTCCGGACGTCGTGATCCCCGCGACCTCGGTGCCGGAGGAGGTCAAAGCGGCGATACTGGGACCGCTCGTCTCCGCCCCGACCAGCCGGCCTTTGTTGTCGAAGATCGGGCAAGATCGGATCGCGAACTTTGGCTGTCCCCATTGCGGCGGGGACGGCGTTCATCGGTGGGGCAAAGCCAACGGCAAGCCCCGGTACCGCTGCGCGTCCGGAGGGTAGCGGCTCGTTGCCGAACTCCCCTGGATTGCTTCCGCTGCCGCCCGGCCTTTCGGATGATTGAAGGTGAAGTTTGGTTGCTTTCGTGTGACGCGCCCGGTAGGGCTGCCCCGCATGATGATATCACCGCCGAACCCGGCACCGTGCGGCGACCGGGCAACCCTGGCGCAGGGCATAAGGGGCGAGGACACGTGGTCGGCACGCATTCGGTTCAAACCAGCCTGTGGCAACCGACGAAGTTGCGGAGTTTCCTGGCGAAGGTCGCCTATCCAGTGTTTTGGGTCCTCAACCGGCCGTCGATGACCTGGTTTGGTGATCTCGTTTACGACTTTGCGCTACGGTGCAACGGCATCGCGATCAATTTTGGCGGCAACGAAGGGCTGACCCGTGCGGAGGAACATTTCCTCTATCGCCATGCGGATCGGCTACGCGGAGGTGTGCTGATAGACGTCGGCGCCAACCATGGTGCATATGCTCGATTGTTGCACAAACTTGCCCCCGCGGCGCGCGTGATCGCGTTTGAGCCGCATCCCGCGACCTTTGCGCTTCTGCGTGACCGGATGGTGGATAGTCCCGCAGTGGAGCTGATCAACAAGGTGGTCGGTGACCAGATCGGACAGTTGAAGCTGTACGATTTCCGCTTTGACGATGGGTCGTCGCAGGCGAGCCTCAATGCATCCGCGGTGGCTCTCTATTCAAATGACATCGTCGAACACGTCGTTGATTGCACAACGATCGACGAGTTCATGGCAGAGGCCGGTATCACGCGCATCGATTTTCTCAAAATCGATACAGAAGGCCACGATCTTTCCGTGCTGAAGGGCGCCCGCAAGGCGTTGCGGGAGCGCAGGATCGGTATGATCCAGTTCGAGTTCATTCCGGCTAACATCGCCACAGGCGCCACAATGCATGGTTTTTTTGAGGTGCTGGAAGGCTACCGGATCAGTCGGATATGCCTGAACGGCGAATTGCGTCCGCTGGGAGCCTACGATGTGAAGCGCTGCGAGATCTATGTCACGCATAACCTGATTGCGACCCCTGCGGATCAACAAACGTGAGCGTGACGGCATTCCAGATCTGACTCGTCGCGTTAAGCGGCTGGCAGGGGCGTTGTTCCATCGTACGACGGTATGGATCAAGCGTCCATGTGAGCGTGGCGGTGGAGGCTGAACGGCTCGATTCCGCCAAGCGTGGTATCGCCCGGTTCGGTTCACCCACGCGGTGCGACAATAGTTCGCCTGGGCGGACGTACCAGACCTTGAATGCTGCTCTTAGAGCATTTTCCGATCTGCTTGACTCGCCACCTCGGGCAGGGTTTTCGGATACCGCTGATGCCCGAACTATCTCACCCATCAGGGGCATGTTCAACCTGATCGAAAAACGCTTTAAGACGGAGATGCGCTCCTCAGTCCCGCACCGCCGACTCGTACAAAGATGGTGGAAAGTCCGGCGCGACATCCGCGGTCATTCGTACCCGGTGCACGTCCAGGTCGGCCAGCATCAGATCCTGGCTCACCCGTCCCACAATCGTCGGAATATCCCGTTTCATGCTCGGCACATCCCCGATTGGCAGGCCGAAGCTCACGAAGCCCGCCGGGTTCTGCACATGGATATCGCGCAGGAACGGCGCCGATCCGGGTTGTTTCGGCAGATATTCGTGTCCGGCGCCCAGATAGGGATGGGCGCCGAGTTCCGGATCCGTGTCCTGCGGCGGTGGCACATAGCGATCGCGCCAGAGCAGGATCTCGCTTGCGAACTCGGCCAGTTCCGGCCGAACGGATGGGTCCACGAAATAGCCGGTGCCGGCGATGACGAAATCGCAGCGGACATCGTGGCCACCGGCACGGGCGACGATCTGCCCGTTTTCCTCGCGCGCCTGATCCCAGGGCGCGGACAGGTGCAGGTGGAAATTGGGGAACCGCACCGCGCGCTGCACCGCGTCGATCGTCGGGGTAGAGCCGGCGCGGCGGAACCGGATCGCCTGCTGCCAACGCAGATCGTCGGGCAGGGCATGGTAATTGTCATAGGCACCCGGATAGCCGCGTGATCGTGTGATCGGCACCGAGGCGATCGTGTCTCGACGCGCGTAGAGATGCACGGCGTCGGCGCCCGATTCCAGCGCAACCCCGGCCGCATCGAATGCCGAGGCGGCAGCACCAATCACCGCAACCGTCTTGCCGCGCAGAGTGGCAAAGTCGATTGCATCCTCGGTATGGGCGAACCTGTGTCTCGGCAGAGATTGGCTGATCACGGTTGGTATCGCGGCGCCTCCGTTACCGGTGAAGCCGTTGCAGAGCAGGATTTTCCGGGTCGTCTCGGTGCGTGCGACGCCGTCAATCTCAAGATGCAGCCGGAAATGTCCGTCCGTGGGCTCGATACGCAACAGGCGTGTGCGATAGCGCACCGGGATCGCCAGGAAATGCCGGAACCAGGCCAGGTATTCAGCCCAGGTCACGCGCGGAATGCGGTCGATCGCGGTATAGGCCTCCAAACCGTTGCGAGCCTCGAACCACGCCTGAAATCCCAGCGACGTGATGCCAAGTTCGGGGCCGGTCAGCGCCTTGGGGGTGCGCAGCAAATTCATCCGAGCCGCCGTCAGCCAGATGCCGGCCTTGGTTTCGTCCGGCGCCGCGTCGATGACGGAGACCTTGCCGATCCCCGCGCGTCGCAAGGCAAATGCCAGGCCGCAGCCGGTTTGGCCGCCACCGACAATGACAACGTTGTGGTCTATGCCGGGTCGGTCGGCGACCCAATTGCGGGGATCGGGACCGATCAGGCGCATCGCCTCGCGGGCAGCGGTGTCGGGATCGTGGGATAGGCTCATCGGCGCACCTGATGGTTGAACAGCACCAGACGATGCTGAACCTCTATGGTGCGGAGGGAAAGGGTTCACCGGACCGTATGTCCGCCATGATCCGATTGGCTCAACACGTCACTGATGGCGGCAGGCTCGCTCCGGCCGGTTGCTTTGTCGAACAGGTGGCATGGTCGCGGACAAGCAAGCGCGATTGGGCAACGTCAATCGCCGAAGCGGCCGACAAAACCGAACAGCGAGGCTTCCGCCAGGGGTTTCTCCAGCACCGCGACAACTCCAAGTTCCAAAGCCTGTCGGGTGAGCTCCTCGGACGGCGATCCTGTCATCAGCGCCACGCGTGGCATCTGGCCGCTCTCGCGCAACCGGCGCAGCAGATCGAGGCCCGTCAAATTTGGCATATGTTGATCGACAAGCAAGCAGATGCACGGGTGGCTGATCGAGGCGGCGAGAAACTGGCACGCTGACGCGAATGTATCGACGTCAAATCCCGCTGTTTCCAGCAGGAAGCGCAGCGAATCCCGCACGGCTTCATCATCGTCTACCACCGCCACGATCAGGCGGCCGTCGTCTTCCATGACTTGCTCCGCCGTTGAGGCTTGGTTGGCTTTCAGGCCCGTAGAGACAGATTTTCACACCTGGACGAGCACGGCGTTGATTTGAGTCAACGTCATGGACCCAGATGTAGGGTGGGTTGTGTCAAATATGAGATAGTTTGGGAATTTTCATCGGCGGCGATGGGCATGGACGCGCGTGACCCTTGTAACCACCCCGGTCGGACGTCAGCGCAGCATGCCGGTTTCGAGGATCATGCGCACCAACTCGGTCAGGCTCTTAGCCGCCATCTTCTCCATCACCCGGGCGCGCTGGACCTCCACCGTGCGCGGGCTGGTCCCCAGATCAAGGGCGATTGCCTTGTTGGGTTGGCCATCAACCAGGCGTACCAGCACCTCGCGCTCCCGAGGGGTCAGCGTATCCAGTCGGGTGGTTACGCGGTTGCGGAGCGAGGTGGCTTCGCGTGTTTTCTCACTGGACTGGAGCGCGCCGCGGATGACCGCCAGCAGATAAACGTCGTCAAACGGCTTTTCCAGGAAATCGGTTGCGCCGCTCTTAAGCGCTTCGACGGCAATGGGCACATCGCCGTGCCCGGTCATGACGATCACCGGCAGATGCGACCCCAGCGCCGCCAGCCGCTTCTGCAAGGCCAGGCCGTCGATATCGGGCATGCGCACGTCGGTCAGGATACAGCCCGACTCGAGCGCCCCGGCGGCATCGAGGAACTCGGTGGCCGACGCGTACGTGCGCGTC
>Ga0209514_10003597_pt1 | contig 21884 bp, 25 predicted proteins | sample Subgrocontami58m_FD_187452 | JGI IMG/M metagenome (GOLD analysis project Ga0209514, IMG submission 187452) | Subsurface groundwater microbial communities from S. Glens Falls, New York, USA - GMW37 contaminated, 5.8 m (SPAdes) (version 3) | ecosystem: Environmental > Aquatic > Deep subsurface >...
TAATAAGTGGATTAAGCCGATTTTAATTTCGTCGTCGATATCTTTCCATTGGAGATTAAGATGGAGGGTTATTTTGTTACGGTGAAAGTTGATGTTAGCGTTGAAATCGCCGAGTCGGCGGTTGTATTCCATTTCTGATTCGTAAATGAATTGTTTTTCAGGGAAAAGGCGTTGGAATGATTCTTGGATGAGGTTCATAGGATTATTAAGGAAGAGAACGTTTTTTAAGGTTTTGGGCAGGGGGAAGGTAATTGGACACTCCTTTATATCTTCTCGATGATCGTAAAATTAAAAAAGGAGTTCTACTTCTACTTCTTTATGATTTCAAATACACCATTAACACGGGACCCGATTTGTGGAAGAGGTCAGGAAGAAGGAAAAGGAGTGGAAAAGAACGGACGCTGGTATTGTTCCGAACGCTGTGTGCGAGAACATGAATTTCGCAGAGACTTCTCTTCCGGAAAGAAAAACTCGGTTTGATCATTCGTTTACGGATGTTTTCCTGTAAAGAAGTTTGAATAACCACCAAATTAATGGAAAAAAAAGAAATTTTATGGGGGAATTCAAACTTCTAAAGAGTACTTTGAATAGTTTTTCAAAGTCCTCTGTAAAGAGTTATTTTAAATTCATTTTTTTTAGTTCTAGTTATGGATTTATCTTTAGGACGTGATTCTGGAGAATTGTGGACAAGTTATCTTTATCGACTTCTGGAAGAAGAAAAGATTGCGGTTAATCGTTATCATTCTGCTGGGGTTGGTTTTTCGCGGTTTCAGGCTGATGCACATAGCACCGCGCACTTTAAAGAGAGTTCTTTTCCATTAGATCTTTATTTGCAGCGGGAGATTAGAAATAGGGACTATCATCAGCGTGGTTCTGAGTTATATTGTCGGTTAGAAGGTATTTCATTGGAAAAAATTCCATTGTATGAGAGTGTTTCTGTTCATCTGAATCACAGTGCGACGATGGTTACGTTTGATTTTGAGAAATCAATCGCTCGTTGTCGAGAGTTAATTGGTCCTTTGTGGCCTGGACCAACAGATGTTTTCGCGGCGTATAGAACTGGTGAGGAATATCCTGCGGAGAGGGTGGTGGGGGAGTTTGTGGGGGTAATGATGGGGAGAAGGAAGTGAAATTATAGCGGTTCAATTTCAAATCGTAATATCGCCGCAATGCCACCTAAATCTTTCAACTGTGAGCCTTCACGGGTTTCAATAGAAATTACTTTTACAGAAGCTCCACCTTTCTGCGCTTCTTCTTCTAATTGAAAGATGGTGTTTTCAGGTAAGCTTTCGGATAATAATAGTAGATCCACGGCATTCATTGCTAGTGCACGGAGGGTTTCTTTTTCACCGTAGGTGACTTTCTTTGGATTCTCGCGGAATTCCATGAAGAAGCGGTTCATGATCTTTTTTTCTTGGGCGACTTCTTCTTCGGCAAGCAAGTCTTCAGATTTATCGAGGAGTTCCTGTAAACCAAATTCTTCGGTGTAGGAGAGATCTTTAGTGCCAATAATTTTTTTCTTAATATCCCCAGTAAGGTAATCGTAGCCGACAAAATCGTTAACGGTGACCCCCGGTCCGCCGAGGATAATCCCTTTGAGATTATTCCCTAAAGGGAGAAATTGTTCTTTCATATATTCGGCAATTTTTTTGAAATGATCTTTAATGGCGCCTTCTCTTAAGCGAGCGAAACGTTGAGCAGATTGACCACCCGCTTTAAATTTCCCTGGAACTTCGGAATGTGTTTTCTTGAGGGGAATGAGGGTCTTGCCTTTGAGCAAGGCGAGAGTTGCATCGCGTCTGTCAAAGACGACAAAGCCATAGACCATGTGTTCGACCATCATGTCTTCAAGAATGTCTGTAACAAAATTCTTATCACAACGATAGATACGGATGTTTAATGGCACGGGTGGTTCAATACTCCATACTCTCATGTCAATTTTTCCTTCTGTGGCGGCAACATTGCCGCAGAATACAGCCAGGCCGTTAGGCGGTGTTTTATCAACGGTGCGCAGGTGTTGGATCATCTTTTCCAGCGCGCTTTGAACATTTTTTCGCGTAGAGGTTGATTTAATGTTAGAAGCGGTGCCTTGTTCTTCGGCAAGATGCTGAATGATTTTGGTTAGATCGTAGCCGGCAGGGACATAGACTGAGACAAATTCAGTGTGCGGAGCTTTATAGTGCTTGAGCTCATTGACGATTTTTTTGATGTGCAGTTTTTGTTGTACAGTAAGAGCCATTATAGAACTGGAAATAGAGAAGCTGATTTATAAAAGTTTGCTGGTTTTGGATGTATTAAGGTTCACGTAAGCGCCTCGCCGTTTCACTCGCCCGTTCTCAAAGTGATAATCGGTCAAAGAAGAGATGTTACTATTGATGGAACGGGACTAGTTTTCTTCTAAAGAGAAGTTTGAATAATTAATCTTTTCTACTCAAACTTCTCTAAGAGAATTTGAAATGGTCGTGATTTTGGCGCTTCTAGATAGTTTATTTGCCAAAATCCCTATTTTTCAAACTTCTCTAAAGATAAGCCTAGCTCGTGAAACTTTATTGGCGGAGGCGCTAGAACTTAATACATACCTGGTTTTGTTCTGATTAGATACAAACACCGGCTTTACAAGTCTTGCCGGAAGGACATTCGAATTGGTTATACTGCATATTTTCGTTTTTACACCAGAACTCTATTATGGCATTTGTGGGTTGATTTGGATCTATATCTTGTGGACAGAGATCTTCATTGAACGGTTGATCATTTTCTCCAACGAAAAAGAAGATCTGCTCTCCGAACGGGTCATAGGCAATAGTTTTTTCTTTCTTGGAGAAGTCTGGCTGGGTTGGTCCAGTACAGCTGACTTTGCTGTAATCTACTTTTTGACAGATATTAGTGTTCCAGTTACATTCTTCTCCAGCGTTGCAAAATTCTATTTTTTGATCTGGTAATTTTCCATTACAATAGGGGATAGCTAAAGATGTTTTTGAAGAACATCCTTTACTGTTGGTGAAAGAATTTCCAAATTCGTCTGTATATGTTATCATTTCGTTACTGATGGTCTTACAGTTAATTTTATTATTATCAACTATGGCACAGCTATTTGTGTTTGAATTACACGCTTGTCCGGCAGGGCAGGCTGCGTCTATAAAGCTAAGTTCATTATTAACACATGTTGCTTTATTTAATGTTTTAGTTTGAGAACAGTAATTATTTCCACTGCCTCCTTCTCCAAACTGATTGACGGTTAGAGCTCCATCTGGGGTTTCAATACAACTTTTTTTACTGTAGTCCACTTTAGCACATTCTGCACCCGTTTCATAATTCTGTTTACATTCAAATCCTTCTAGACAAAGATCATCTTTACTTGTTGGCTCAACACCATTGCAGCTGACGGAAGTGATGGCTTTAGGTCCGATCCATTGTTGACACTCACTTTCTTTATGATTTGGGATGCCAAATTTATCAGTGTATAATATTCTATTTTTATTGTTGGGGTCGACTTTACAACTTTTTAAACTGTCATCAGCAAATTCACAAATCCCCTCTTGGCAGAGTGTTCCGGTGTCACACTTAAGATTTTCATCTTTTGCTTCTTTACCTTTACAAGACCACTCCTGAACAGAGTCTTCACTGGCACATCCTTCTTCGTGATTATATTCTCCCCCAAACTGATCAAGACCATAAACTGTTCCATGAATGTTTTTATCAACAACAATTTTCCCGTTTTTGATTTCTGTGTCGATGCAGGACATCTTTGTTAGATCGGGGATTTTGCAAGTCCCACTATTACTATCACATATTTTTCCTTCGTCTTTACAGGAATGTTGAACAATAATCGGCTCTTTGCCGTTGCAATAGGATTCAATTAAGGTGTCATCGTTGAGGCACAGGTCTCCTTGTCCGTCTTGTTTGCCATAACCAGTTACAAATTGAATGTTGCCCGCAATGGTGGTGTCTAAACCAATATCTCCATTTTCTTTACAACTCATTAATGTTGGGTCAAAAAATACACATTTACCATAGACACAGGATGCGCCTTTGCCATTTCCATCAAGTAAAGTATCACAATTAGTATATTTTGAATCAAGATATTTTCCATTGCAATAATATTCAATGAGATCATCATCGTTGTTACAACTATCAATTTGAATATTCTTTTCTCCAAGCAATTTTGTTTCTGTGACTGTATCTACGATGGAATGATCAGTTTTATCGTTAGTTGGTCCTTCGCACTTTTCGAAGTCAATATTCGTGGGAACACATTTACCGTCGTTACAGACATGGCCTTTTCCATCAGCTGTTTTTAAGCGGTAGCAGTTGATTGACTCTTTATTGGCTAATGGATAGATGTCATAGTTTTCACAAAAATAATCTTTCAATACTTCCGTGCTTTCACATTCGTCAGGGATATTCTTTTTTTGGTTGTCAATATTAGTGTAGTCAATATTTCCTTTAACGAAGGGATCGATATCTTGTTCTGCTTTATACGCGTCTCCCAAATTCTTATATTTATCGGGGTCAGGGTTAGAACTACCTTCATAATCTGTGCATTGTAAACAAGGAACTTCTTTGCCGTAAGCATCTTCACAAATTACAGTTAGGGGAACACATTGTCCGGCGGAGCATTTTTTTACTTGATCAAGACAATTATACGGTCCTTGGGTATAAGGGTTGGAGAATTTTTTGTTTGATTTAAGAATAATTGGAAGTTTACAATATTGTTCCTGAAGTACTACACCATTTAGGTCTCCTGGATGGCACAAATCCTCTTTCTGATCTGTATCTCCACTGTATTTGTATGTCAACTTCCCAGCATTGTTGTAATCTTGTCCAACATCTGTTTCAAAACAAAATGTATCGCAGGTTGTATCGGTATCGTAATAATAAGCTGAACCTGTAAAAACGGTTTCTTTTGCTCCATTATTAGTTTCATCTTTCTCATCAATTTTTGTTGTCGTGTCTAAAGTTACGGTTACATCGGCATTAGTGTTAAGGGCATAGCCAAAACTGCCGACATTAAACAAGCCCGGAACTTTGATGTCAATACATGATCCTACGGTTAATTTTTCAACATTACTTTGTTTGACTTCGTATTCTCGTACGATTTTATTGGAGGTTACGGTTAGCGTGAATGTGTTTTTCAAATCACCATCGCCTTCGTTACAAATCGTAAATGTGAAACTATTAAGACATTGTTCGCTCAATGCTGTCTTGGCGATATTTTTGACGATGAGATCAGGCACTTTTATTGGCTGGCAGGGAGTGCAGACCCCATTAGCACAGCCGCAAGGACAGACGGAGAAACTAGTTTTTACAGATGGAACACCACCTTGTCCGAAACCACATGTTTGCTCAATAACAGCGGTGTCTTTACAGTAATCATCGGTAGGGATACATTGATACATTTTCCCCTCAATAGTTTTGACGGCATATCCTTCTGGAGTTTTAGTGGGAATGGGATCTTTAGCAGTTAATGTTTTTTGGTATGCTTTTTTGATGTACACTTTTCCTTTAGTAGTTGGATCATTTCCATCTGTATCATAACAACCGCTTTTAAAACAGCCATCAATGGCAATACTCTGTAATAGTTGTTCAACTTGCGATCTTTTTGCTTTTATTTCAAGTTCTTTTTTGGTGAGGGTTAATTTAGTATCTACTTTCGTAGTATCTCGAGAGAACTGTTTCATGGCATTGCCGACAAAAGTTGTGAATGATTCGCCTTCTGGCAGATTATCTTTTAATGAAACATAGGAAATGTAAAACCCAGCGAGAACAAGGACTAATAATCCAGCAAATACTAAAACTCCTTTCACCTCTCGATTCATATCATTTAGAAAGAAATAGTTGTATATAAACGTGTTGCTAAAGAGTAGATTTGATTATCTCGCCCATAAGATAACCGGTAAGGTCAGACTATTTTTGGAGATGATTTCTTGGTCCTCTAAGATGACGTTACTCCTTTTAAGAAGTGAATCTTACGCAAGATTTATATATAAAAGCAAGAATAATGTTCGAATATATCTTGCTTTTAGTATAAATGCTAATTGAGCAAGGCGGAAAATGGTAACATTGAAACTGGATGAATTATTAAAGTATGGACCAGAAGCTGGTTTTAAAGATAAATCTAGATCGAAAAGAATCCTGCAAACTCCGATCGCTCCTGAAAGATTTTACTCTGATTTAACAGATCCAAGAAGTCATGATCCGGGTAATTTTTGTTATATTGTCCATGCTGTAAATCCCTATAGTGCACAACTTGGAAATTATATGGGAGGGGAGGAGTTTGATCCAATGCAGGACATTGATCTTTTGCGTACTCCTCACTTTATTTCAAGAAAGAAGAAGATATCAGTAAGTATAGTTAGTGATGAACACATGAAGACTTTTGGAAACGTTTTTTTCATACTTGATGTTCCATGGAGTAATATTCTTGATATGGCTCCTGAGGATGAACAAATTGCTACAAGAACTCTGGAAGAATATTTAGCAAGTCAACAATTACCCTATATGAGCCCTAGAGAACTTGTAAGAGCAACACGAGATCGTGCTACTAAATCTGCTTGGAATGAAATATTAATTACTGGTAAAATGGGCGAAAATGTAGTGAGAAATATTGGGGGGGGAATTATTTACGATCGAGTAGCCGATAGGACAGTCTATGCTCCAGTAGGTACAGATGAGATTAAACAGATATGTTTTTTATTAGGACTTCCACTTATTGAATTCTATAAAGATTTACCACCACTCAAAGAAGGACCTGTAGAATTCTTAAGAAATGTTGGTGGTAAAGATGAAGTTGCTGGGATATGGGTTAACCACGGTAACAGGAGATATTCTTTTCACGGGAGTTGGGATACAATAAAATTTGGAGAGGCATTAAAATCTGATTTTGGAATTGCGTCTCGTGGTCATAATCCTGTATCTAGGGATGAATATCTTCAAGTGAGATCAAAGATTGTTAATGGAATAAAAACCGAAGCAGATAGAGAGTTTGTTGCTCAGATTGATTCTCATTATGGTGTTTCTTGAAGAATCGTGGAGAACTCTTTGACAGAAGAATCATTTCTGTAAATCTTTTTTAAAAAGGGAACCGTTTTTCTTTTGGGCATGAATTTCCTGGATAAACTATTAACGAAAAATCCGCAGTCACAACCTTATGAGTTATCAGGTTATGATCTATATGTCTTACCTGATGGTCAACCGGCGCAGTTTGAACGGCTAAAGACATTACAACAACCAGGACAACGACAAAATAAACAGTTAGTGATGGATTGTGTTGGTGGCAAGCGGGCAGGTTTAGAGGTGTATGCGTCTGAAGCAGGATTACCTTTTATTCTTCCTACGCCCGATCCTGTTACGGGAAATCCATCTTCATTGAAGACAATTGACATTAAACCATTTGCTGATTTGGAAGCTGTTTTGTACGACTATATTGAAGGCTGGAAAACACGTGGTGATCCTGCAGTGTTAAAGAATATTTTTGGGTTTGATCGTATTCCTATTTGTGATCGTCCTCATTTGTTGGGTGACGATTTTGAATTCAATCCGTCAAGCTGGACGTTGCAGCGGGTAAAGCAGGGTAAGGAGCATTGGTATCGAAGCATTGTAGAAAAGATAGCGTTTAGTGAAGAGTTTGATACCTATGCAACGTTTCACGTGATGCATGATGTAAGTGTGCTTCATGAAATTATGGGATTCACGTTACGCTATTGGCTTCATGATGGAAAACATCATCTGACGTTTGAAAATCAAAATAAAAGACCCGTGCATGGAGAATTTTCATTATATCACCGAGCTCGCGGCGGGGATTTGTTTTATAGTGGTAGTGCAGGTTATGTGGATATTCGTTCTGGTTGTCGGTTTACACCGTGGGCAAATTTTGATCAAGATGGAAATTTGCTTGACGCTGCTAAGAGCATTCATTTGAAAGCAAATGATGGTCATACCTATCGCTGTGACTTCAATAATACGTTGAAAGAATTGGTCGATATTATGGTTGGTTTTGATAGTTGGCAGATGACGAAGTTGGCGAAGCTGAATTATGTGAAGTGGAAGTAATGTTTTAATAAAAATAAAAAGTAAAAATCAATTTATCAATCTAATCGCAGGGACGTTTTCCATAATCTCGGTAGGCAATTGCTCTTGCTTCTTCCAGTGTCTGCTCTCGATGGTCACCTCTTACTCGACCTACATCAAAGTATCCAATCAATCGCGGGGTGTTGAAGTACACCACCCTTTCTTTGCCTTCTAGTCTATCTCCTGCGATGGTGCAGTATCTTCCCTCAAACACAGTTTTAAAGAGGGCTTGCAATACTCTTCCTGGGTCGGCTTCAGTCCCTACGATTATTCTCACTTCTCTTTCTAATATCTCTGCTAAGGTTGGTTCTAAGTTATCATATGCTGTCATTTTTTTTGTTTCCGCATTTAGAGCCTGCACGGCTTTTCTTCTTGAAAAAGCTTATCTCCTCTTTAATATTATGACAAAAATTAGTAACTTTTATATAATCTGAACAATTTTTGTATAAAATGACCAATATTAATAAAGTGGTATGGGACTATATTGATCGAAGAGGGGAAGTTAAGAAGTTATTTTTAGAGGGGTTGCTTAATATTAGTGCACTTGCGAGAAAAATAGCAACAGAAAATAATCTGGAGAATAATGTCGATGCAGTCATCAGCGCAATTAGAAGGTATGAGATTAAGAAAGAGAAGAAAGAGAAGCATGAGAAAGTATATGATCTACTTAAAAAAGCAAAAATTTCAACAAAGACAAAACTAGCCTCCATATTGGTGAGAAGAACTGATGAGTCGGAGAGAAAAGTAAGCTTAATTTACTCTAAAATTAGCTTTAAACGAGAGAGTACTTTGAGACTCTTCGAAATTTCTAACTATATCAAGATCATCGCCGATCAAGAATTTTTAAATGAAATAATGGTTATTTTTGACAAAGAAATTGAGAGTGTGGAAAAGAACTTAGGAGAGCTGACGGTTAATTATGGTAATGATATCACTAAGACTCCCGGTGTTTTTGTAACTTTGGCTAACGAGATGGCGATGAATGAGATTAGCATTATTGATTCGATGATTTGTCATTGGGAGCATATTATCATTGTTAAAGAAGCAAATTTGGAAAAAGCATTTGGAATAGTTATGAACTTAACAAAGACAATTTAATTTTTTTAGAGATTAATTTCATTTTTTTTTCAGAGATTTGATCATATACTATTGGTTTGTGCTTATTCTCTTCCGCCTCTGTCAGACAAACCTGAAATATTTCGGCGTCGAGATTTTCTCTCACTTTCTTTGCGGAATACTTTCGTAGTTGCAGTCTCTTCTTTAGTTTCTGAAGATCGGAGCAGGTCAAAACCACGCAGAGATCAATGATTTTTGGCGATAGATGATGAGCAATGTGAGAGTCGATGACGAGTGGGGAAGAATCTTCGTCTCTGGTTTTAATGACTAGTTTTTCGACTTTTTTAATATCAAGATCATAACATTGTTTTTTTCGATTGTAGCTAGTTGAGAGTTGTTTGTAATAATGGTGGAGATCGAGTCTGCGCCAGAGAAGGTGTCGTTGAAGGTATTGGGCGAGAGTCGATTTTCCTACGCCGGGAGTACCTGTGATGACAATGATCTTTGCTTTATGTTTTTGCATCTTTACTTATTTTAGAGATCTCTACTTTAAATGTTTTTTAGTCGTTTTTCTCGTTGGCGGTGGAAAACATGATGTCGATGCATAAATCTGCCAACCAGATGTTTGTGGAGTAATGATTCTAAGATCAGGATCACGACGAATAGGATGACCGCGTAACCCACTAAGATACTGAGTTGAACAATATTCTGGGATAGTGGCACGCCAAAGAGGAAGACTTCTCTAACAAGTTTTTCGGTTAGGACAAATGGATTAAAACCGGCAATCGTTCTAATGAGCGGTGGTACAGCTTCTAAAGGAAGGATGACTCCCGAGAAGAGTAATAATACGCTTCCTAATGAGATAGATGCGAGTACACCGGTTTCTTCTGACATGAACATATAACCAATGACCATTCCAATAAACGTGAATACGGATGCACCGATGAAGAGAACTAAGGCAACTAATCCTAGGGAGCCGAGGGCGTCTTTCATGAAGAAGAGAGAGATTCCCAAGATGACGAGGATTTGGATGATAATCATGACTAAATTAGTAAAATATATCGACATGATGAATGTAAATTTACTGACGGGAACAAAGAAATTTCTGACAAATGCTGGGCTATGTTTTTCAATCATGACGAGTGTTGTTCCTAAGAGGAGTGTACTGAACATAATGACCAAGACTAATAATGCCGGAAAGAGATAATTAAGATACGTCTTCTCACCACTTACTTTTTCAATTTTTGTAACGAATGGTGAAGTGATGGTATTAGCGTCTGTGACTTTTAAAGCGTCAAGCTGGCTTTGCATCTCAGTAAGGGAGTTCTTTAGAGTCTCGAGAGCGGTAGTTAATTCACTTAATGTGGCGGCAGAAGAGCTTAATGTTTGAGTAGATGTACTCACTGCGCTCGATGCAGCAACTAATTTTGCTTTTGCAGTGTCGAGATCTTTTTGCAAATTTAAAATTGCTTGGCCTGTTCCGCCTTCTCCAAATGAAGAAATGGTTTTGTCAAGGCTGCCGGAAGCAGAATGGAGTGCGGCTAAAATTTCTTTTGATTTGTTTTCATCTAGGTTGGCATCCTTTACGGCGGTAATAGCTAATCCTAATTTTTCTTTGCTTGCAGTTAATATGGTCGTTAAATTGTTAAGATCACCGAGATCGTAAGTAGTGGTTGATGCTTGGAGATCTAATGAAGAAAGACTGTTCTTTACTGTTCCAGTAGTTTCGCTGACGGATGAGGTTTTGGTTTTAATTGTTCCTACTTCCTCCTGTTTTAGACTTAGGCCTTCTTTAGTTTTACTTACTCGGGAGAGAATGTCTTGAGTTAAAGATTGAGAAATTTCTTGTGATTTTAAGTTAAATTTGCCTTTAACGGTTTCTTGAACCATCCAGACTAAATTGATTCTACTGGGATCAACATAGAATGTTATTTCTTTTTGGGTATTGTCTTCAACGTGAAGATTTTCGGGAAGAGAAATACACGTGTGTACTGCTCCTTCTTTAATGTCGTCGACGCAACTGTTGATGTTATCGTGGTATTCTTTTACTATAAATTGTTCTTCTTTCAGGAGATTGGCGAAGGCGTTGACGTCTTCGGTAAATTGGGGAGCATAGACGCCTACGATGATGCCAAAACTGTTAGACGTGTTGTATGATAAACCTAAGAGAAGGATCAATAGGAGAGGGGCAAAGATAATAATTAGGGCTGACCAGCGGGCGCGAATCAGAAGCTTGATATTTTTTTTTGTTAGGAGCCAGATTGCAGCCATACTATAAACACCTCTTTTTTGAACTAATTGTTATTTTGATAACTGATTGTTGATTAATTTTGAATGATCTACTTTGTTGCTTCTGTAGTGATTTTCTCGAAGATCTCATTTAGTGACGGTCGGCGCATGTCTAAGTTGTGGAGATACAAGTTATCTTCTTTGACAATTTGGAGAAGACTACGCATTGTTTCTTGGATATTAGTTGGGTAGATTACTAATGTGCGCCCTTTATCAACGATTTTTTGAATGGGGAGAGTTTGAAGTTTGTTGATGAGCTGTTGTTTTTGTTCAACGGATCCAACGCGGATTGTAAAATGGTCTTTGAGATAAGGTTTACGTAAATCATCAAGAAGTCCGTGGCTATGCACTTTTCCTTGATGGATGATGGCAACTTTGTTACAAATTGTTTCTACCCCCTCCAAATGATGTGAAGCAATGATGATAGTCACTCCCTGTTTATTTACTTCTTGGAGGAGATGGATGATCTCTTTCTGGAGGACGGGGTCTAAGTCTGAAGTAGGCTCGTCAAGAATTAATAATCTTGGTTTATGGATTAAGCTGCAGGAAAGATCTAATCTTTTTTGCATCCCTCCTGATAGATGTTCAGCAAGGTAATCTTGGAAATCTGTAAGATGAGTAAAGTTAAGAAGATTGCGGATATTTGCTTGAAGTGTTTGTTTATCCATTTTGTATAACCTACCGAAGTGCCAGAGATTTTCTTTTACGGTTAGTTTTGGATAAAGAGAATTATGCTGTGGGGTGTAGCCAATTTTATTTTTTATTTGGGAGAAATTTCGATGGAGATTTTTTTCTTTACTATTCCCTTCGGAATAATAGACTACTTCACCATCCGTTGGTTCAATGAAACCAGCGATGAGGTTAAGAAGAGTTGTCTTACCGCTTCCTGATTGGCCGATGACACCAAAGATGTCGCCTTCTTCGATAGTTAGATTAACGTTAGATAGAACAGCACGTTTTCGGTACTCTTTCGTCACCTCTCTTAAGCGGATTAAGTCCACAATCAAATTAACATTCAAAGATTTATAAATGTTTTGAAAAGATAGTGGGTTACTTTTTGATAATAACCATAACTTTATCACAATCTTTATATATCGACTGGGTTGCACTCCTCATAATTATGGTTTCCACGTTGAAAGAAAAGATTCGTCGTATCTATGAGGAGAAATATAAATTTCTGTTATTACTTCCAATTATCATGCTTTTTTTGGCGCTGGTCCAAGTAGCAGTGCAAGTATCTACCACGGGTGATTTTGTAAATCGTGGTATTTCTCTGAGGGGGGGATCAGCAATCACACTTACTTCTAGTCCGCAATTTTCTGTGGGTGGGGTTGATATCTCTTCGTTAGAATCTCAATTGCGTTCTCAATTTCCTAGTGCTGATATCAATGCCAAGACGCTTAGCTCTTTTGGTGAAACAACGGGTATTATTGTAGAATCAGAATTTCAGGAGAAAGCAGATATTGACAAGCTTGTTTCTGCGGTTTTGTCGATAGTGCCGGTTGGTAAAGATCAGTATAGTGTCGAGATTATTGGTTTAGCTCTCGGTGAAAGTTTTTTCAAAGAAACTATGGTGGCGTTGTTGATCGCGTTTATTTTGATGGCAGCGGTTGTTTTTGTGTACTTCCGGATGGTTGTTCCTTCTTTGTCGGTTATCCTTGTTGCTTTTTCTGACATTGTGACTACTCTGGCTATTTTTAATCTTACGGGGAGCAAGTTAGGCACTGGCGGTGTAGCGGCATTTTTGATGCTCGTGGGTTATTCAGTAGACACGGAGATGTTGTTAAATTCTAAAGCATTAAAACAGCCTTATAACACATTCATGAAACAGATTTATAGTGCAATTGGAACAGGAATGACAATGACTTTGACGGTTCTGGCAGCAGTTTTTGTTGCTTTAATTTTTGGGAATAATGAAGTTGTTCAACAAATTATGCTCATTTTATTCATTGGCTTGTTGGTTGATATGATTAACAGCTGGATTCTAAATGTTGGTGTACTGCGTTGGCATATGGAAAAGAGGGGGAAGAAACACCATGAGTAAGCTGCGAAAGATTTTCACAACATGGAGAGTGTTGCTGTTGTTAGTTTTCCTTGTTTTTAGTTTTGTTTCTTTGAATGGTGGTTTTGTTCCTCATTTTGCCGATGAAGGGGCAACGATTAGAAGTGTCGCGCAAGATTCTTCTGCGGCGCTTGCGGGTGTTTCTCCTCCATCTTCAAAGCAGACACCATTACAAAAAGAAAGAATTATTTCGGTTAACGGGAAGTCCGTTAGTTCTGCTGTGGAATATTATGCTCTTGAAAAAGAACTGGCTGGTAATAGTACGGTTCGACTTAAGACCGATAAGAACACTTATACTTTACTTGCGCAAGCGGTTTCAGGCGATAGCGTTGATTTAGGTATGAAAGTATATGATTCTCCAACAAGTAATCTTCGTAAAGGATTAGATCTGGAAGGGGGAACTCGGGTGTTGTTAAAACCAACGGAAGCAGTTTCTAAAGATACAATTGAATTAACGGCGGCAAGTTTGCGGGAAAGACTTAATGTCTATGGTCTTAGTGATGTTGTTGTTCGACCGGCAGCAGATCTTAGTGGGAATTCGTTTATTTTAGTTGAAATTGCCGGAGTGACGGAAAGTGAAGTTAAAGAATTATTATCTAAGCAAGGTAAGTTTGAAGCAAAGATTGGCAACAAGACGGTATTCTATGGTGGGGAGAAAGATATCACCTATGTCTGTCGTAGTGCAGATTGTTCAGGAATTGATCCTTATCAGGGTTGTAGTAAAGTAGCAGAAGGTTATCTCTGTCGTTTCTTTTTTAGTATCAATCTTAGTCCTGAAGCGGCAGAAAGGCAGGCTTCAATTACTAAAGATTTGGCGTTAACAACGTCTGGTTCGGAAGCATATCTCAGCGAAGACTTAGGTCTTTATCTTGATGATGTTCAAGTTGACAGTCTCAAAATCGGCGCAGAATTGCGTGGGAAAGCGACGACAAATGTACAGATCTCGGGTTCTGGCGCGGGAAGAATGGAACAAGAAGCTGTTTCAAATGCATTGGAAAATATGAAGCGGCTGCAGACGGTAATTATTACAGGTAGTCTTCCGGTCAAGCTTGAAGTTGTGAAATTAGATACGATTTCTCCTACGTTAGGGAAAGAATTTTTGTATAATATTCTCTTTGTTGGAGTGATTGCTCTTCTAGCGGTTTCAGCTGTCGTTATTTTCCGTTATCGAAGAGTTAAAATTATTATTCCAATGGTACTTACGCTTCTTTCTGAGATTGTTTTGATCCTTGGCTTCTCGGCTCTCTCTGGTACTAATTTAGATTTAGCAGCGATTGCTGGAATTATTATTGTGATTGGAAGTGGTGTCAATCATTTGATTATTATTACGGATGGAACATTAGGGGGAGAAGTGGTCAATTTGGATTGGAAGACAAAAATTAAGAACGCGATGGCAATTGTCTTCGGTGCTTACTTAGTTAATTTTGCTGGATTGATTCCGTTATGGTTTGCGGGTGCGGGAATCTTGAAAGGTTTTGCTTTGACGACGATAGTTGGGGCATCGTTTGGAGTATTGGTGGCTCGACCGGCGTTTGCGGCGGTTATTGAGATTCTGGTCAAAGATGAGGAGTAGGGTTTATGGTTGATACTCCATCTTTAGTTGTTTCTGCTGCGGATTTGGAGAAATGTATTTTAGGATTAGAATCAAATCTTGGTGAACCAGTAGAATTAAGTGTTTCTCTTTGTGTGAAGACTCCGACAGGTGAGGATAAATCTCTTATTGGAACGTACGGTAACCTACGAGAAAGACCGCTTGAAGTGAAACGAGTGGAAGGTTTGGGACGTGATTATAAAAATGATATTCGTCTTCTCGAAGGGAAATATACTAATCTTAGAGCTTTAGAAGAGAAAGTTAATGGGCTAGATTTAATCTACGGGGTTCTGCATTACACTTCCGATGCTATTCATCAACAGCGTTCGGCAGATGGACGAGTGATGAGGGAATTTCGATTACAAAATGAAAGGGTCCCGTTGGCGTTTAATCTGCATTATCATGATGATCCGAGCAGAGATTTACATGGTAATGTCCAGAAAGGTTTAATCTCACGAGATAAAGTATTTGATTTGTTACGAAGAGAAAAATTTTCTTTTTTAGAGTACAATTATCGTGTTGGTGTTGATGGGATTTATGTTGTTAGTAGGACAAGTGAGAAAATTGGTGGTCAGACAATTAGTGCACAAAATAAGATAAAAGTGGCTGATGTGAAGATTAGTTTGCTTCCTCAAAAATAAATTTTACAGCTACTGTTTTTTCCTATTCTGCCCTTTACTTTTTTCTCAATAAACCAAACAAATAGGGCAAGATCAAAACTCCGGAAAAGATTGCGGCGATTAACCAGGGGCTTTGCACTGTTGTTTGAGTATGTGTTTCTGTGATAAACTGATTGGCGACGAGAACCATGATGATCATATTGACGGCAGCAATGAGTGGCACTAGGATTCCTGCCCAAATATGGTGCTTTCGCTGCAAGTGACCAATATCTGTGATTAGTAGATTGTAGAGAAAGCCAATCGATCCGGCGAGAAGAATGATGATGCTATAAAGAATCCAAGCATGGAAGATAATAAAAAATGGGATTAATACGACTGATACGACAAGGTTGGCGAAAATAATGACAATGAGTGCGCTCCAAAAGACGATCCTAGAAAAGTGGGCGTCGTGTGATTGGGGAATATTAACTATTCTCTCTGCTTTTGCTATCTCGCGTTCATTCCAACCTTTGCGTCGCAGAGCTGTAGTTTGGACGACTTTCATGGTTCGGGGTGCTCCTGAGAAATATGCCGTGCTAAGGCTGTAAATTGGCGTGCTGATCGCGAGCGAGGGTAGAGAAAGTTGAGGGGCATCTGTTTATGGAGTGATTTACGTATTTTACGATCGTGGCGGACTTCAGCGATGACGGGGAAACCAAGTATCTCTTCCACTTCACTTTTTTTAAGTTCATGGCGGCCACCATGAGACATGTTGAGGACTGCACCAGTAATTGTGTTATTGTAGGATTTTGCTAGTTGAATGGTCTTTAATCCATCCATGACGGAGCTGAGGGTGGGGCTGACAATAATCAGCGCTTCGTCACTATTTTTGAGAATTTGACTTACTTCATAACCCAAACCACTTGGCGCGTCAACAAGAATAATGTCAGCTACTTTATTGAGATGTTCGAATACTTTGTCTAATTTTTGGGGATTAGTTTTTTGAAATTCAGCGTAGGAAGGTGAAGCGGGAATCATCGAAAGACCGCATTCGTGAAGATAGAGAACTTCTTTGAGGCTCTTTTCTTTGCGCATGAATTTATTTAATGTGCCTTCTGGAGAAATAAGGCCAAGATGGAGGGCGAGATTAGGGGTGACGAGATTTCCATCAACGAGAACAACTTTTTTTCCAAGATTAGTTAGCGCTTGACCAAGATTGATTGTGGTGGTTGTCTTTCCCACACCACCTTTTCCGGAAACAACTGCAATAAACTTTGTCATCAAACACCCCTTTGAGCTGCGTACAGAATACGAAGTTCTGCTAATTTCAGCCTGAATTCTGCACGTAATAGGATGATTAAAGAGGAAGGGGTATTTAATGTTTTTGGCACAGAAAGATTATTAATGAGCGAAAATATTATTTTGAAGCATGGTTATAACTATTAGGAAGTATGATGAGAAAGATAGAGAAAAGCTAGTTTTCTTTATGAATCAATTACAGGACTATTTAATTGCAATTGATCCTCTTCATCGTATGCGGCGTGGGAAGAACTATGGTGAAATCTATACTACTGGTTTGCTTGAGAAAACTACCAAAGAACAGGGAGTGATTCTGTTCGCAGAAGAAAATAATCAACCAATTGGTGTCATTGTCGGAGTAATTGAAATCCAAGAGAAAGGTAATTTATTGGAGTGTATCCCTACAAAGACGGGAAGAATTCAAGATCTATATGTTGATGAGAAGTATCGTTCTAAGGGCGTTGGAAAACTTTTAATGACGAAATTAGAAGATTATTTTCAAAAAAAGAAATGTACGATCATCAAAGTTGAAGTTTTTGCACCTAATAAAGCCTCTTCATTTTATTCTCAATTAGGATTTGAAAACCGCGTTGTCGATATGATTAAAGTATTAGAGAATTAATTCTTCCTTTACGCAAATTCATCTACTTCTTTGCCAACCATTGTTTCCCAGGCATAGGTAAAGAAGTGATTGATAAAGCGTTGACAATTAACTAAATTATCGATGTTTACTTCTGCAGTGCAGTGATCCATTTCAACGACGAGACCGACGTGACGGCGATATTCTTGTTTGCGTAGATGGGGAGCTTTAAGAAGCGAACGGAGGAAAGCATAAAATTCGAGATAACGCGCAATTTCTTTGTCCTCGGGATACAATTCTCTGACTTTAGTGGCGCGTAATCCTGGACTTTTTGGAAGTGCGTCTAATCGTCCCTCTTCGCGCGCTTTTTCGAGAAAAGCTTCAATGATCATATCAAATGTTCCGACAAGACGATTTAAAGCATTAACGATAACATCGACAGTTCGGGTGTATTTTAGGCTAACGTAGATAATATGTTCGAGGCGTTTTAATTCCTCTTTGGCTTCGAGTAGGTATTCATTCATGGTTAGGGTGTGGGGTAGTGTTACTCCTATTCGTTAGTATAAAGTGCTAAGGAAGGGTCTCTGGTATTTATTCCTTTCTGTTAATGATCTTCCCAGCGATGTCGAGAAGTGATTTACTAGCGTCTAAATGACTGCGAATATCGGGGACGGTTACTTGGCGAATGTGGAAGTCGTTATCACAAATAATTAGTCGGTCGTCTTTACGAAATTCAATTTGACTTTGTTTGTGAAGTTGAAGTAAATTTTGCACGGTTTCGATGGACTGGATGAGCGTAGGGTCGATTTTATTGCGTTTTACAGACTTGAAGCGGAAAACATTAAACTTACTTTGAAAGTTATCAAGATAATGAGGAACAAGCTGAAGTTGTCGTTCGTAGGAGAGAATGGCATCCAACGAATTTTCGACGGAGGTGAGGATGTTTGAAAGAATACCAATGAGTAGTTTGGGGTCTTTTACAAGAGGATAGGTTACGGTGAGAAGGTGAAATGCAGCATCATATTGAAATTGAGCTTTTTGTAACGCTTCGAGATATTTTGGCATGGGAGTTGGAATGGAGGAGAAGTATAAAAATCTATTCGTTTGATGTCAAATCCAAAATTGCTTCTGCTAAATCTCCATGATGTTTCTCAATGGCTTTTCTGGCTGTAGTTTCATTCACTCCCGCTTGATCCATGACGGCTTGAACGTCTTCTTCCGAAATATCTGGGGTGGTAGAAAGACTACGCTCTTCAATTTCTCCGGAGATTTGAAACGTCTGTTGTCCCATCATATTTACTTTAGCGACGGAAGGAGAAGTAATGATGATCTCTTTATTGGCAGTGCGAATGATGACTTCTGTTGCTGGAATGTCTACTTGTTGAATACCCATCTGTTTCATCATCTGCTGCATTTTCCGAGGATTAAGTCCGGGCATCATGGTTTAACTGCTAAGAAGCGAGCCTCCATAGGAATGGAGGAGAATAATCAAGATCATGACGATAAGCACGACAATGATTACGGCTTTTGGAGTGAGTTCTATTTTAGATTTTACTTCTTCGTTAAATCTCGTCAAGCCACCTTGTCCAGAAGGTAAACGTAATTGGTTGTCTGTCATTATTATTGATGATTTGGGGGGAGTTTTATATAGTTTTCGGGATTTTTCAATATCTTACTGCTTTTAGAACAAGATAGGGTGATGTTTGCTGCTTTTTTCTTGGCGGCGGTATTACTGCTTCTTTGAGTTGAAATCCTGTTGCTTCTAGAATTTTGGTGTAATCTTCTAATGTCCAATAATGGTCTCTGAATTCAAACGGTTTTTCTCCTTTAATTGTAGCAAGTATAATATCCCCACTGTTCCACTCGAAGTTAAGAGCGGGGTGAATGCTAATTTGCTCACTATCGTAAGGTACTGCAGAAGCGTTATTTGTAATAGCAATATATTCTCCTCCGGCGGGAAGAGTGTTAGCAATTGTTCTATGAATTTGTTGTAGTTTTTCTTTACTGTCTATCTCCATAAGAACGAACGCGGAGAAGGCCTTGTCGACTCCGAGGAGGGAAGTTTGTTCTTGAAGAAGGCGATATTCAATTCCTACGTGGGGAAGAGTTTGAGCGACAGCGATCATATTTTGGTTTTGATCGAGAGCAATAACTTGTTGTGCGCCCCAGCGATGGAGAAGTCGTGAAGATCTTCCTGTACCGCAGCCAAAATCCAAGACGGTTTGTGACTTTAGTTTACCGAGCATTTCTTTGGCAGTTTCGAACGCGGCATTTGTTTCATAAATATTTTCGCCAGTTGTTCCTTGATATGCTTGAGCACTGTGTGGGGTGTATTTTGTGACCATTGTTTAAAAAAAGGTGGTAGAGTGGCATAAGCCGCCTTTTGTTGGATCCAAAATGTTTCAGATGAAACATCGATAATCCAGGGAAGCATTCTACTAAGCGTTCAGATGAACTTGCACCAGTCAAGTCCGTAAAAAAGCTTGCGCTTTTTTGGGACCTTCCATACGATCGCTGTCGTATAACAGGATTCGCCGTTTCATCGTTCCCTACAAAGACGTCATTGGGTTAACTTGTGTGCTTCGCAGCACACTTCGCCATAATCATTCCATTTTGCAGGACGTGTCGTTTCTGAGCCAGAGCCACGGGATTTCTCCGTCTCCCTAGAGGGAGTGACCGTTTAAGGTGGGCGGACTTTCCTCAATCACAGATGTGACCGTAGGCTTCCTGCCACTGCTACCAATAACCTGTTTTGGAGGCTTTTTTTTAAATGTTTGGGCTGTTTTTGTCAATAAGTTTTAAATGTACTTTTTACGAAGAACAGTCTATGAGTGCTGATCTTTCTAAAACGAGAAGAGAATTTTTTGGAGATGGACTTACTGTTCTTGGTACTCTGGCTCTCGCTTCCTGCTCGAGTTCATGGTACGGTTCACGTCTGGTAAGAGGGGTTGGTGGTGATGTGAACGATATCCTTGGAAGAATAGTGTCCCCATTTTTGTTGTATGATGGTAATCCTTCATCTGCGACGTTTGGTGATTATATTGGTCCACAACAATATGCTGATAGGGTTGTACTTTTGATGTTCGGAGCAAGTTGGTCGGCTCCTAGTTTGGAACAGCTTTGTGAACTGAAAAAAGTGGAGGAAGAAAATGATTCTTCAATTAAGATTATGGCGGTTAACGGCAGTTTTAATGGTGATTGGAGAATGACTGATGTTTCTCGTTATTCTTTTCCAGTGTTGGATAGGAGAGGAAAAACAACAAGTTCTGTATATGTTCGAGATGAATGGGGATATACGTGGTATGCAAAAGGGGAGATTGCTGATGATTTAGGTCCAGCGTTTGCGCAATCTGTTTTTGGAGTGAAGACATTTCCGACGACATTCGTAATTGATGAGCATCAGAGAGTGCGAGAGGTTTATGAGTCACTACTTTCGGCAGAATCATTGAATTCGATTGTTGCAAAGTATAATTTATAATCTCAAACAAGATCTACTTTTAACAGCATTTTTTCCATACCTTTTTTATGTCCTGCTCCGACAATGGCGAGAATTTTTTTGTCTTTATGCTGGTGCATTAACTGAACTAATTTCCGAACCATATATTTATTACGATCTTCGATTAATGTTTTGTAGAGAGAGGGATAGCGATCTTTGACGTTTTCGATCATTTCGATGATGACTTCTTCTGGTGGAACACTACGTAAATCAAATTTGGAAATTTTCCATTTGGCCATTTGTTTTTGTGGTTGAACAATGCCGAGAACAATATCTTCAACAAAGTGCCAGCGTTCTTTCCAGGTAAAACTCTTTGAGAATCTTTGAAGGGTGATGTTAATGGGCTGGTCGATGAGCGCTACTTCCAGATTATTTTTACGGGCTAATTGCAAAGCCGTTTTCATTTCTGCTCCCGGTGTTGAGCCGGCAGATTTTCCTAATTTCTGTTGGACATATTGTCCTAGGCGGGCGAAGAGGTAGCCTTTGACACCGAAAGCGCGAACTTGCTGAAATGAAGATCCTTTTTTTTGTTTTTTTTCTTCAAGTAAAACGGCGGCACGTTGAATATCAAGTTCTAAAGCAATGATATCTGGTTGATATTCTTCTATTCTTTTTTTTATTTCATCGATGCTTTGCTGGGCGATGTGTGATGTACCAATTATTTGTAGATTCATATTCATTCGATAACGGAAAAGTATTTAAAGCTACGCTCATTTAAATGGGGATACGAGGTGGTCTTATTATGTTGAAAATGAAGAGGGTGTCGGAAGCGTACGATTTAAAGGTTTTCACTGATAGTGGCGATTATTTTGGTGATATTGAGGATTGTATCGTAACTGGTAATA
>Ga0209514_10003599_pt1 | contig 21878 bp, 16 predicted proteins | sample Subgrocontami58m_FD_187452 | JGI IMG/M metagenome (GOLD analysis project Ga0209514, IMG submission 187452) | Subsurface groundwater microbial communities from S. Glens Falls, New York, USA - GMW37 contaminated, 5.8 m (SPAdes) (version 3) | ecosystem: Environmental > Aquatic > Deep subsurface >...
GCAGGGCGGGCGGAGCGGCCCGCAGGGCGGATTATTCATGAAGGCCCGCGGGCCTTCATGAATAATCCGGGCTAGCGGCCGGGGGGGCGGGTGGCGTTCGACGAGGACTTGGCAGCAGCAGTCGCGCGGTTCTTGGACCTGGCGCAGGGCGTCGGAAGGCTCGTCGAGGCCGACGCGACCCTGGCCAAGCCCATTGCCGAGCTCGACCGCCTCTTCTGGAAACGCGTCGAGGCGATTCTCGACATGCGCATTCGCGAGAACCCGGAGCGGCTCGCGTTCAGCAAGGAAGACCGGCTCGTGGTGGACTGCGGACTCCTGTCTGAATCGCTCTTGCGCGACGAGGGGCCCAAGCTCCAGACCGACCTGGTCAAGGAGCTGTACGCGGAAGGGGAGCCGAGGCTCTGCTATCTTTCGGAGTGGATCTCCGATCGGCTCAAGAACCACATCGCCCTGGAGGGGCTGAGGGAGATCCCAGCGGCCAAGCAGGCCGCCGCCGTCCTCGAGTCGACCGCGATAGGGAGGCTGCGCGAGGCAAGGTCGAAGCTCTACCAGGCGATGGGGCCGTTTTTCGAGAATCTCCCCGGGTTCTCCGTGCAGGCCGTGACGCTGCTTTCTTCGGGGCAACTCGACCAGACCTTGTCGCGTTTCCGGGGACGCCTGACGGCGGAGCAGTCGTCCCAGCAGGAGCGCCTCCTGGGACTGCGCACGCAAATCCTGGAGCGCGCACGTTCGCGCTGCACGGCCCCGCGACAGCTCGAGATGTTCGACCTGCTCGGCACCGTCGACACGCACATGTCGGACGAGGAGCGCCAGATGGCGCCTTTCGAAGTCGTCGTGACGGAGACAACCCCCGCAGCCGATGCCTCCTCACGTCGCTCGGAGTTCCTCGCCTCGGAGATCAAGATCGTCCGTTCGAACATCAAGCTCGGCGTGGCCGGGGCGGGAATCACGCGCACGCACAGCGTGATGCTCTCCGCGGAGCGGCGCGCCTCGAAGGAGGAGCTCGCGGCGCTGGTCCACCACATCGAGGAGGTCGACCCGCGCCTGCCTGGCCGCCCGAACATCTTGATCGCGCCGTTCACGGGGAGCGGGTTCTTCGAGTGGGACCGCGACACGGTCTATGTCCCCCTCGCGTCGACGCGCAGCGCGGAGGAGTCGATCGTCAACGGCATCGCGAACTACCGGATCATGATCGACAATCTCCATGGGGGAGGCCGCCTCAAGAAGCAGTACAAGAGCCGCTTCTACGTGGAGGACTTCCGCGGCCAGTTCCTGAAGGACTACCGGAACTGGGTGCTCGGGATCGGGCGAGGGTTCCGGGGCGCGATGTCGCCGGAGGCGTACGAGTTCTTCCGCCAGGGGATCGGCCCGAACGTCGACCACCTGTTCGCCCCCGCGGAGCTGATCCGCCTCACGCCGAACGAGATCAAGGATCTACGCAAGTCCTTGCGTGCCAAGATGAACCGAAATGAGGCGACCTGCGACGATCACCTTAAGATGGCCTACGTCTACCACCGCGAAGGCCTGCCCGACGACGCCCTGGCGCAGCTCACGATCGCGGTCCGCATGAACCCGGTCGACGGGCGCTCGATGTTCGCGATGGGCTGGATGTCGAAGCGCCTCGGAAAGACGGACAAGGCGAAGCAGGCCTTCAAGGAGTGTTTCAGCATCGCGCCGAACACGATCTGGCACATCTACTCGAGTGACGAACTAGGAAAGATGACGTAGGAAATGTGCAAGTTTCAATACGCAATCACGCAATCCGATCCGCGAACCGTACGTAGGTAGACGAGATGGCGAAGAACCCGAAGAAAACCAACGATCCGGACGATCCGATCACGCCTCCCCCGACGGGGATCATCCGCGAGATCCTCCTCGAAGAGGAGATGAAGGACTCCTACCTCAACTACGCGATGAGCGTGATCGTCGCGCGGGCCCTCCCCGACGTCCGCGACGGCCTCAAGCCCTCGCAGCGGCGCGTCCTCGTCGCGATGAACGACCTCAACCTCGGACCCACCGCGAAATTCAGGAAGTGCGCGAAGATCTGCGGCGACACCTCCGGCAACTACCACCCGCACGGCGAGGCGGTCGTCTACCCGACCCTCGTCCGCATGGCGCAGGACTTCGCGATCCGCTACGCCCTCGTCGACCCGCAGGGGAACTTCGGATCCGTCGACGGCGACCCGCCCGCGGCGATGCGGTACACCGAGGCGCGCATGACGCGCTTCGCGACGATGATGATCGAGGACCTCGAGAAGAACACCGTCGACTACGTGCCGAACTACGACGAGTCGCGCGAGGAGCCGACCGTCTTCCCCTCCAAGTTCCCGAACCTCCTCACGAACGGCTCGACCGGGATCGCGGTCGGCATGGCGACCTCGATCCCCCCGCACAACCTGCGCGAGGTGTGCGACCTCATCATCAAGGTGATGGACGATCCCGACGCCTCCGTCGACGAACTCATGAAGGTGATCCCCGGCCCCGACTTCCCCACGGGCGCCCTGATCTGCGGCGCCGCCGGCGTGCGCGAGGCGTACGAGACCGGCCACGGCCTCATCACCGTCCGCGCGAAGCACCATGTCGAGGAGTCGAAGAGCGGGAAGAAGTTCATCGTCTACGACGAGATCCCCTACAACCAGAACAAGGCGAAGATCATCGAGAAGATCGCGGAGCTGGTGAAGGAGGAGAAGGTCCACGGAGTCGCCGACGTCCGCGACGAGAGCGACCGCGAGGGGATGCGGATCGTCGTCGAGATGCGGAAGGGTGAGGACGAGACGCTCGTCCTCAACCAGCTCTGGAGGAACACGGCACTCCAGGACACCTTCTCGATCCACATGATCGCGCTCGTCAACGGCCGCCCGCAGCTCCTGCCGCTCAAGCAGCTCGCGGTCCACTACCGCAACCACCGGATGGACGTCATCCGCCGCAGGACGCGGTTCCTGCTCGAGAAGGCGGAGGCGGAGGCCCACATCCTCGAGGGACTCCTCATCGCCCTCGCGAACATCGACGAGGTGATCGAGATCATCAAGGCGTCGAAGAACGTGGAGGCGGCGGAGGCGGCCCTCATGGCGCGCTTCAACCTCTCCTCGCTCCAGGCGCTCGCGATCCTGCGCATGCAGCTCCAGAAGCTGACCGGTCTCGAGCAGGAGAAGCTGAGGCTCGAGCTGGAGGCGCTGCGCGAGCAGATCGCCGGGTACCGCGCGATCCTCGCCGACGAGCGGCTGGTCCTCGACATCATCCGAGAGGACCTCTACGAGATGAAGGACACGTACGGCGACGACCGCCGCACGACGATCGCGGGTCCCGTGGAGGAGCTCGCGCAGGAGGACCTCATCCCCGACGAGGAGATGGCGGTCACGATCTCGCACGAGGGGTACATCAAGCGGCTGCCGCTGTCCGCCTACCGCCGCCAGCGCCGCGGCGGGAAGGGGGTCACGGGGGCGGAGACGAAGGAGGGGGACTTCGTCGAGCGGCTCTTCGTCGCCTCGACGCACGCCTACATCCTCTTCTTCACCGACGGCGGGATCGTGCACTGGAAGAAGGTGTACGAGGTGCCGCAGTTCGGGAGGACGGCGAAGGGGAGGTCGCTCGTGAATCTCCTCGACGTCGGGCCTGAGGAGAAGATCACGGCGGCGATCCCGGTGCGGTCGTTCGAGGGCGGCTTCATCGTCATGGCGACGGAGAAGGGGGAGATCAAGAAGACGGCGCTCGAGGAGTACGGCAACCCGCGCAAGGGAGGGATCATCGCGATCCGGCTCGCGGAGGGGGACCGCCTCATCGGCGTCTCGGTGACGACGGGGAAGGACAAGATCATCCTGGGAAGCGCGGACGGGATGGCGATCCAGTTCTCGGAGGAGGACGCGCGGCCGATGGGGAGGGCGACCTACGGGGTCGGCGGGATGAGGCTGCGCAAGGGGGACAGGGTGAAGGACATGATCATCGTCGACCCTTCGGCGACGCTGCTCACGGTCTGCGAGAACGGCTTCGGGAAGCGGACGCCGTTCGAGGACTACCGCGACCAGTCGCGGAACGGGCTCGGGGTGATCAACATCCAGACCTCGGAGCGGAACGGACTGGTGGTGAGCCTGCAGCCGGTGCGCGAGAGCGACGACGTGATGCTGATCACGCAGAAGGGGATGGTGATCCGCACGGCGGTCGCGAGCATCCGCGTGCAGGGGCGGAACACGCAGGGGGTGACGCTGATCAAGCTCGACGAGGGGGACAAGCTCGTCGCGCTCGCGCGGGTCGCGCAGGACGAGAACGGCGGCGACGAGGGGGCCTCCGCGGCCACGCCGCCCGAGCCCGAGCCCGACGCGCCGTCCGCGCCGCCCGAGGAGCCGCCGGAGGCTTCGCCTCCGACCGAGCCCGCGGGGCAGTAGCGGCCGCCGCGACAGATGCGACCTCGTCTGCCCCCGCGCTCGCCGTCCCTCGCTGAGGCCGTGCGAAGCTCGGGACTCCGGGGGATCGCCTGAACCGAGGGTAGTCGGAGCGACAGGACCTCCGAGCAGTTGGGGCCTGGACGGAGTTTCCCCGTGGACGTCGTAGCCTCGAGTTCGGACCACTCCGTCGGCAGCAGGCAGTCGATCCAGCGCGAGAGGAGCTTCTCCGTGAGGGGCGGACCGGAGTTCACGAGGGTCGATCGGCCCGGCCTCGAGGAGTTCGCGCGGATGGTCGGGAAGGTTGTCATGGGGAGCCCGGACCACCCCTTGGGGATCCCGGGCGAGGACATCCGGAGCCTGGAGCTTTTTAGGTGGCGATTGCGCAGCGGAAGGGAAACCTGGAAGGCCACTGCGCTGACAGCCGTCGATGCGAAGACTCGCTCATCGCCATGCAACTCCGTGAGCTGCTCAAACCAACTCGGCACGAGACGTTATCGTCCTGACAGGTCTTGGCCAGGTCTTGGCCAACGCTGATGGCCATGGACTCGTCAACAACCGCCCGAGGGGCCCCGCACGGCTCCCCGCCGGGTGGGCGCAGAGCTCCTCCCAGTGCCGGTGGACGCATACGAGGCCCCTTGACGCCCACGGATGAATCGCCGTACGCTGTCTCCGCGCATGCGTGAAGCGACCCGGAGGGAGTTCGTCCGCGGCGCGAAGCGAAGGAGCGGACATGTATATCGCCAAGGTGGTCCTGAAGAACATCCGGGGATTCACGAACCTGGAGTTCGATCTGAAGCGAGGCGACGGGTCGCATGCGGGATGGACGGTCTTCACGGGTGACAATGGCTCTGGCAAGAGCACCCTTCTCAAGGCGATCGCCGTCGGCCTGACGGGGAAGGACACCGCACGCTCCCTTCAGCCGAGCTTCCACCGCTGGATCCGGGATGGGGCCGGCGACCAGGAGGCCTCGATCGAGATCGATATCGTGCGTCGCGACGAGGACGACGACCTTGCTGAGGGGGGCAGGGCGCCGGGGGACCCATTCCCGGCGAAGATCGAGTTCAAGAACGGAGCCAAGGAGACCACGCTTCACGCGCCAACCCCCGCGGGCAAGCCGAAGAGCTACTCGACCCCTTCGCGCACGATCTGGTCCCTCGACGCACGCGGATGGTTCTCGTGCGGCTACGGCCCCTTCCGGCGTGTGTTTGGAGCCTCCCCCGAGGCCACCCGGCAGATGGTCGCGCCTGCCACCGAGCGGTTCGTGACGATGTTCCAGGAGGCCGCGTCGCTGGCCGAGGTCGATCAGTGGATGCGCAATCTGAAGCACAAGGAGTTCGAGGGCAAGGCGGCGGAACGGGATCAACTGGCGCTGCTGCTGGAGATCCTGAAGGACGACCTGATTCCAAATCAGATGACCGTGAATCGCGTGGACTCCGACGGGCTTTGGCTCCAAGACCGCAACGGCGTGCAGTTGACCTGGGCGGAGATGAGCGACGGCTATCGCGCGGCCCTCGCGCTGCTGGCGGATATCCTCCGCCACCTGATCACCGCCTACGGTGTGGCGGACCTGGCCGAGAAGGGACAGGACGGAAAGATCCGCATCAAGCGGAGTGGCGTCGTGCTGATCGACGAGGTCGACGCGCACATGCACCCCGAATGGCAACAGCAGATCGGCTTCTGGATCAAGAGGCACTTCCCGAACATCCAGTTCCTGGTCACGACCCACAGTCCGATCATCTGCCAGGCCGCCGACGACAACGGACTGTTCGTGCTGCCCGGGCCGGGGAGCACCGAGCCGCCGAGGCCTCTCACTCCGGAGGAGTACAAGAAGGTCATCGCGTCGAGGCCGGACACGATCTTGCTGACCTCGGCCTTCGGCCTCCAGAACACGCGGTCGCCGCGCGCCGTGGACGCTCGGGCGGAGTCGGCAAGGTTGAAGGCGAAGAAGCGGGCGGGCGGCGTCTTGACGCCGGAGGAGACGGCCAGGATTGGCCAACTCGAACTCTTCGCCGACCCGGACGAGGAGCCGTAGGACATGCGGCGCGTACGACGTACCCCCCTCGAAGAACCCGTGCAGAGCGACCTGGATCGGCGCCAGCAAGAGGCCAACCGGAAGCATGCGGCCGGCGCGCTCCACACCACCGAGGAATGGAAGGCCGCGCGGCAGGCGGCCACCGTCCTCGCCGTGCATGCGACACTGCGAAGCATGATGGGCGACCGGGAGCGGTGCATGTACTGCTTAGACTCGCACGGATCGGATATCGAGCACTTCTGGCCCAAGACCCCCTATCCGGAGCGGATGTTCCAGTGGTTGAACCTGCTCCTGTGCTGCACCGAGTGCGGGCGCTTCAAAGGCGACAAGTTCCCTCTTTCCGACGGGCTGCCGCTTCTGGTGGATCCGACGGTCGAAGAGCCCTGGGAACACCTGGACTTCGACCCGGACACGGGCAACGTGGTGGCGAGGTTCGACGCCCGGACGGCGGCCTGGTCACCGAAGGGGGAGATGACCGTCGATGTCCTGCAACTGGACCGCCGAGAAGCGCTTTCGGCAGGATACCAGGCGACCTTCCACCGCCTGTCCAGGATGGTCGAGAGCTTCCCGGCAGGTGGTGGCGGCAACGTGACACAACTCGTCCAGGCCCTTCGAGGGGCGGACGATCACGGGCTCCTCGGGTGGTGCGTGACCGGCAACGGCCGGAATGTGCCGCCCTTCAGGAACCTCTGGGAGAGACAGCCGGACGTGTGGCGGGCGTGCGCAGATGCGCTCGGCACGGCATGAGGCGCGACATGCGGTTGGAGTCATGACGCCAAAGCAGCGCGTCGGGGGGGCGGAACATTCAAACGCCCGCATGGAGCGCGCGCGAAAACGTCGCGGGATCGAGGGGGGGGGGCCAAGGACGGGCGTCATCCTCATGCCTTCCCCTCGATGATGCGGATGGGCTCCAGCGTGTGGATCTCTTGCAAGGCGGCGCGGAGGGGGTGGGTGGGGGCGGCGAGTTCCTCGAACTTGTCGCGGAGAAGGCCGAGCACCTTTTCGGACTTCGCGTTCGGCGTCGCGTCGAGGTTGGGAAGTTTGGCCGCATCGATCCGAAAACTTCCCAGCTTGATCACGGGCTCGTGAGCGCGTACACCATGTCCCCGACAAAGCGGCGGAACGACTCGTTCTCGACGAACTGCTTGTAGACCTGCGTGTCGTCCTTGAGCATGAGCTGCATCACCTTGCCCAGGGCTTGGTCGTGGGCCATGCGCGCGGTGTGCGGCGTGTTCTCCTTCGCATTCTGGTAGGCCGCGTCGGCGGCGACCTGCGGGACGACTTCTTCGCGGATCCGCTTCGCGACGCGGTCGGTGTCCGTGAACAGCGTGCCGAAGTTGTCATTGAACGCCTTGAGGATGTTGCTCAGGCGGTCGAGCTCGGGCTCGGGCTTGCGGCCGCCGCCGTCCGTCGGCACGGGTTCGATTTCCGCATCTGCATCTGCCAGCGCGATCTTCATGACCGCCTTCTTCTCGACGCGGTAGCTGTCCATGTCGATCGCTTCGAGGATTCCCTTCGCGAGGTCCTCCTCTTTCGGTGCCGGCAGCTTGGGTGTCAGGAGGTTCAGCAGGATCGAGAGCTTCTCCCACTCGCGGTTCGTGTACGGCATCACCGACGCGAGGAAGTCGTAGGTGCGAGTGAACGTCTTGGCCTTGCCCTTGAAGTCCACCTGCTGGTCCTCGTTGAGCGTGTCCCTGTAGACCGCTACGCACGCATCAAGGATTGGGTCGAGCTGGTCGCGTTCGGCGCCACCGAGGAACAACTCGACGAGCTGCTGCACCTGGGCCGGCGAATACACCTGCCCGCCATCGAGGGCGGCCTTCAGGTCGTGCAGCTTGTTGGGGTCGGTCTCCTCCGCGAGCAGCGTCGTGCGGTAGTAGTCCTGGAATGCGAAGGTGATCGCCTCGCTGTTGTTCTGGAAGTCGAGCACGAAGCAGTCGTGCTTCTGCGGATGCGCGCGGTTGAGCCGCGACAGCGTCTGCACCGCCTTGATCCCGGAGAGCGGCTTGTCCACGTACATCGTGTGCAGCAATGGCTCGTCGTAGCCGGTCTGGAACTTGTCGGCGCAGATCAGGAAGCGGTACGGGTCGCTCTGGATCTTCTCGGCGATGTCGCCGCTTGAAAACCCGTTGAGCGACGCCTCACTCACCTTAGTCCCGCCGTACTCGTGCTGGCCGGAGAAGGCGACGATCGCCCGGTAGGGGCTCTTTCGCTCCTCCAGATAGGCCTGCACCGCGTGGTAGTACTGGATTGCGCGCTCGATGCCGCTGGTCACGACCATCGCCCGCGCCTGCCCGCCGATCTTCCCGGCCGCCAGCACCTGTTCGTGGAAATGGTCGACCATGATCTCGGCCTTGAGCCGGATCGCGTAGTCGTGGCTCTCCACGTAGCGGCGCAGCTTCTTCTTGGCCTTCTTGGTGTCGAACTCCGGGTCGCCTTCGATCTTCTTCACCAGCTTGTAGTAGCTGTCGACGGGCGTGTAGGTCTTGAGCACATCGAGGATGAATCTCTCCTCCACCGCCTGCTTCATCGTGTAGCTGTGGAAGGGCCGGTGCTTGATCTTGCCCTCGGCGTCGGGCGGCAGCGCCTCGCCGAACATCTCCAGCGTCTTGTTCTTGGGCGTGGCGGTGAAGGCGAAGTAGCTGGCGTTGGTCAGCATCTTGCGCGCCGCGATGCGCTTCTCGAGGGCCTCGTTCACCGTGTCTTCGGGGTCGGTCCCCGCGTCCTCGCCCTCCGTCGCGTCGCCGAGCGCCTTGCTCATCGCCGCCGAGGTCTTGCCACCCTGGCTGGAGTGCGCCTCGTCGATGACGATGGCGAAAGTCTTGCCGCCCTCGGAGGCAATGTCGTCGAGGATGTGGGGGAACTTCTGCACCGTCGAGACGATGATCTTCTTGCCCTGCTCGATGAACTTGCGCAGGTCGCCCGAGTGCTCGGCGTGGCCCACCGTCGCGCTGACCTGCATGAACTGCTTGATGGTCTTCTGGATCTGGTCATCGAGGATGCGCCGGTCGGTGACGACGATCACCGAGTCGAACACCTCCTTCCCCGCGCGCTTGACGCCGATGAGCTGGTGTGCGAGCCAGGCGATGGAGTTCGACTTGCCGCTGCCCGCCGAGTGCTGGATCAGATAGCGCTTGCCCGCGCCGTGGGCGCGCACATCGACCAGGGCCTTGCGCACCACGCCGAGCTGGTGGTAGCGCGGGAAGACCTGGGTGAGCTTCTTCTTGCCCGACTTTGCGTGCTTCGTCTCGACGATTTGGGCGTAGTTCTCGAGGATGTCGGTCAGCCCCGCCGGGGTGAGCAGCTCCTTCCAGAGGTACCCGGTCTTGAGGCCATATGGGTTGGGCGGATTGCCCGCGCCGTCGTTGTAGCCCTGGTTGAAGGGCAAGAACCACGAGGCCTTGCCCTTGAGCTCGGTGCATATGCGCACTTCGCAGTCGTCCACCGCGAAGTGCACGACGCAGCGGCCGAACGCGAAGAGCGGCTCGCGCGGGTCGCGGTCGCGCCGGTACTGCTCCACGGCGTCATCCACCGTCTGCTTGGTAAGGCTGTTCTTCAGTTCGAAGGTGGCGATCGGCAGGCCGTTGATGAAGAGGCAGAGGTCGAGGGCGCGGCGCGTCTCGTCGGTGCTGTAGGCGAGCTGGCGCGTGATCGAGAAGCGGTTCTGGGCGTGCATCGCCACGGCTTTGGCGTTCCCCTCCGAGGGCGTACCGTAGAATAGGTCGAAGTGAATCGGGCCGTCGTTCACGCCCTTGCGCACCACATCGATGACGCCGCGCTTGCGGATCTCGGACGAGAGGCGGGCGAGGAACTTGAGGCGGTTGATGTCCTTGGGGTCGCTGGCGTCGGTGAGCGCCAGCTTCTTGAACGCCTCGGGCTGGGTGGCGCCCGTGAAGGCGAAGAGCTGGGGGACATCGAGCGCGTGGGCTCGGTCGTAGTCTCGGGCAGCGCCCGCGATGTAGCCGGTACCGCCGAAGGGCACGGGCGACTGGGCCAAGAACCCCGGCTTGACGGCGAGGCCGTCGAGACCGGTCATGTGGCGCATGATGAGCGTTTCGAGGCCCTTCTCGCTGGTGTCCGTGCTCATACGGCGACCTCCTCGTCAGCGAGGTCGGCCTCGTCGCTGGAGTCGGTGGAATCCTCGGTGGTGTCGGGTGCGGCTTCCTCGGGCAGTCTCGCCGCCGCCTCGCGCACATCGAGCTTGCCGGTTACCACATCGGCGACGAGGCGCGTGCGGTACTCGCGGAGGAGCTCAATCTCGCGTTCGAGGCGGGAGATGGCGCCCTCGATCGGCCGGACTTCTGAGCACAGATGCTCAACTATCGCCTCCTGCTCCTGCCTTGCGGGCATCGCGAGAAAGAAGTTTCTGATTGTGGAGATGTTCACATGTGGGGCTGTCGCGCCCATCACATCCTGAAGAGCCTGACCGTAGGTGGATCGACTATTCAGCAAGCTCATTACAAAGTCTGCGCAGTGTTCCTTCGCGATCCTGAATGCCATCATGCGCTGCGAGATGCAGAGCCGCACGCCCGCCGGCACGCAGGCGGCAATCCCAAACCTCTCGCCCTCTCGCGAATAGAGAATATCCCCTTCAACCGGCTCCAAGCGTGCCGTCCAACGCGCGTAGTCCGTTGAGGAGATCCTCTTCGCCTTGGAGACATGAACAACCCCTGGCGAAATGTCGGCGGTTCGAATCGCGGGATGGCTCCCAGAATCAGAGTATCGTGGAGTCGCATGAAGGCAGTCGACAATCCGGGTTGTTACGAACTTCAGCCGCCGTACCTCCCAATGCTGTGGAATGTCGCGGAGCCAGGGGATGCCGGCGGGCTTGAGGGGGACGGAGGGGTCGAGGCCGCGGGTGACCGCGCGGTGGATGATGGCCTGCTTCTGCTCCGTGAGCAGCGCGATCACCTTCCGCTTCGCCCGGATCGCCCGCTCCAGCCGCCCGTTCGCCCAGTCCAGAAACCGCACAATCGCCGCCTGCTCGGCAGGCGGCGGGAACGCAACAGGTTCCGACAAATATGCCTTGCCATCAAGGTTCTGAATGCCTGTCGTCTGCTTGATCGATCGAATATTGACTCGATTCACGTAGAGCGTGAAATGCAGGTAGTTCACGAAGAAGGTGTCGTACCCACTAGCCATTGGCATCCGAGCGACGAAATTGGAGCAGACAGCCGGCTCCTCGTGGTCATAAGCGACAACTGCTCCGACGGGCTGCAGATCACCGCCACCAGACTTCTCGAGTAGAAGATCCCCCCGTTGCAGTAACCGTCGCGAGCGGGCCGTCAACGGGATCGCTCGGACTGTCTTCTTTCGGAGACTCACGCGAAGCTTGACGCGGTCGAAGTCCGCGACACGCACACAGATGAGATCGTCCTTGCCGTTCGGATCTGCTCCCCAAGCTCCGTTTACGCAGTCAGTGATCGATGCGCGCAGCCTGCGCACGGCCCAGTGCCCCGGCACCTGCCCGAGCCAGGGCAGCCCCGACTCCTTGTAGTCCGGATACGGCGTGAGGTCGGCGATCACGCCTGCCCCCCGTCGCCCATCTGGCGCTCGTAGGACTGCCGCACGAGGCCCATGATGTAGGGCAATTCGTCGAGCGACTTGATGCCGACCTCCACATCGCCGTTGCCCCAGCGGCCGAGGTCGGTCACGTCCTTGCAGAGACCCTTCGGGTCGTTGATCTCGGCGAAGGTCATGTTGATGCTGAGTCGTAGCCGCTTGGCCTGCGGAACCACATCCACGAAGTTGGTCTCCGCTTTGTAGGCCACGTAGAGCTTCAGGAACTCCTCGCTCACGCAAGGATCGAGCGCGAGCACCCCCTTGCGGAAGGCCTCGAACAGGTCGCGCAGCCCGGGGGTGAGCAAGTGCGGATGGTCGTCGATCGTGTACGCGGCAGCCGGTTCCACCTTTGGCGGCTGATACGCAGCCAAGGCCTCGGCATCGACCTTTGGCGCCGCCCACACTGCAAGCGCGCGATCGGCGAGGCGCCCCGCGCGTTCCCGAATGGTGGCTTCGTTCCACGCCCCAAGCTGGCCAAGGCCCGTGTTGAGGATGAGCGGGCTCTGCTTCAGCCCCTTCTCGGGCGCATCGGGCATGTCGCGCTTTTCGGCGAAGGCACGGTCGCTGTAGTCCGCGTTGTAGGCGGTCAGGGTGAGGTTGCCGAGCGTGTGCAGCCACTGCTGCTGGACGCGCTGCCACTCTGGCCCGAGCGCCTGCCTCCACGCCGCCGAGGGGTTGGGGTTCTGCGGCAGGATGTGCTCGATGGTGTACTCGGCCACCGCCACGCGCTCCTTGCGGCCATGGTTCTCCAGCCGGCGCAGCCAGTAGCTGCGGCTTCTGAAGTTGTAGAGGTCGCGGGTGTGCAGATCGCGGCGGAACTCGTCGTCGCTGGGGAAGCGGCGATACGAGGGCAGCGTGAGGAAGTGCGCCTGAATGCTCTCCAGGTAGCGTTCCTTCTTGAGCGCCTTCCCGAAGGTGCCGAAGGTCTTGTTCATCGAGTTCGTGGGGATGGCGCAGATGGCGCGTCGGAAGACATACGCCTCGACCAGGCGCACCGCGGACGCGAAGTCGGCGGCGCTGAGCGCGTTGTTCGCGTAGTCGTGGTACAGCTCGAGCAGGAACGGGTAGGCCACATCCACCTTCAGCTCGCGCAAGTCGTGGAAGGCGAGACTGAGCGTGGCGTCCTGCTCCGCCCCCAGCGCCGCGGCGCAGAAGTAGCGGCCGAAGGCGCGGATCTCCTTCACCAGCGCCTCGATCCCGGCATCCATCACGGGCTTGGTGCGCGCGTACTCCTTGAACGCCTCATACACCTCCCGCTCGCGCGGGATCTCCCCCGTCCTGACGGTGAGGTAGTGGCGCATAAAACTGTCGAACTGGGTGCCGTAGGCCTCCTGCCCGAAGTCTTGCTCCATCGGCCGCCAGAACTCTTCGTAGAGACGGGTCTGGAGGTTGGGCTCGAGGCCCATGAGGATGAAGTTGCGGATCAGGTCGGCCTGGCTCAGCTCCTTCCCGGTCGAGTTCATGCTCTCGAAGATGAGCTGCGGGTTGTCCTGATCGCGACTGAGCGCGATGTCCACGACGACCAGCTTCGCGAGGCCGCGGCAGACCGGAGTCATGTCGCCCTTCTGGCCGGTAAGCAGTTCGGTGAACAATGTGAAGTTCTGGGTGATTCGCAGGGAAGGTTCCTTGGGCTGCTCGCAGTGCTTGATGATGGCCTTGAGCGAGGCGTTGTCCGTCTGCGAGAGCAGCAGCTTGAAGTAGCGGTCGGCACTTTCGAGCGGGTTGCTCAGGTAGTAGTGGCGCAGCTTCGCGGCCGAGAAGCCGTCGACGGGTTCGCTTTCGCCTAGCCCGCGAGCGAGCGCCTCGATGAGCAGCGACACGGTGGCCAGGCGTTGCTGACCGTCGATCACGAGCAAGGGCGCTCGGTGCGAGACCTGCGAGAGCCCCTGTTCGACATACACGATGGAGCCGATGAAGTGGACGGCGATGACGTCGCTCGACCCGGCGCGCAGGATGTCGTCCCAGAGCTGGCGACACTGCTTCTCGGTCCACGAGTAGGTGCGCTGATAGATCGGGATGATGAACTGCGGAGACTTCTGCAGGAAGCTCAGCAGCTTGGCTTCGGTCGCCTTCACTTCGCGGCTCCCTTCAGCAGACCATCGTAGTCGCTCATGATCGATCCTCGGCATCGGGTAGCCGTCGCGCAGCGCTCTCCCTGGCGTGTTCAATCGCCTGGTGCAGCCGGGCCTGGAGCAGCGGCAGCGGCGGCAGCTCCGTGAGGTACTCGCTGACGCGGATGGATTTGACATCCAGCTCGAGCAGCTCTACCTGCTCGGCGTCGGCGGAGGCGCACAGGATGAGTCCGATCGGGGCTTCCTCGCCACGCGCGCGCTCGTGCTTGTCGAGCCAGCGCAAGTATAGCTCCATCTGGCCAACATGCGCAGGCTGGAAAGACTCCAGTTTCAGCTCGACGGCGATCAGGCAACGCAGGTGGCGGTGAAAGAAGAGCAGGTCGAGATGGAAATCGTCCTTACCGACGCTCATGCGTTTTTGTCGGGCGACGAAGGCGAAGCCTGTGCCCAGCTCCAGCAGGACGCCCTCGATCTCGCGCAGGATGGCGCTCTCGAGGTCGCGCTCGCTGTATTCGCCCTTCAAACCGAGCAGATCGAGCAGGTACGGATCGCGAAACACGATGTCGGGGGTCATCTGCCCGTCGCGGAGCTTGGCGATCTCCGCCGAGATGACGGCTTTCGGCTTTCTCGACAGCGCGGTGCGCTGGAACAGCATGCCGCCGATCTTCAGGCGCAGCGTGCGCACGTCCCATCGCTCGACGCGGCACATCTCGGCGTAGAACTCGCGGGCCAAGGGGTCCTTGATCGGCAGGAGCGCATGCACATGCGACCAACTCAATTGTTGTGACAGTGTCACGACAATTGCCTGGTCCGGGAATAGCTGCGCGAACTGGATCATGCGGGCGATTTCGGCATAGCTAAAGCCGCGCCCATACTCCGCCGTCAATTCTCGTGACACGGTCACGAGAATTTGTTTTCCGTACTCGCCCCTACCGCCTTGGAGATTGTCATTCAAGAGGCGCCGTCCCACGTGCCAGCAGAGCATGGTCTGTGTGGAGTAGGCGACCGTGGCGATCCGCCGACGAGCGGACTGGATGAGATTTCGCAGGTCGGCCAACAGGGCCGCGTGACCAGCGGCCACGGGCGCCTTGGACACGGGCGCGAGCTTGCGCGACTTGCTGGAGGCTGCGCCGGATTGCTTGGGGACCATCCTCTTCACCGTTCGCCCCCCTTCAGCAGTCCATCCAGCAGCCCCTCAGCCTCCTTCTCGACGGCGAGGATGTCGGCGCTGATCTCCTCCAGCGTGCGCAGCGGCTGCGGCTTGTAGAAGTGCCGCGTGAAGCTCACCTCGTAGCCGACCTTCGTGGCGTCCTCCTTGATCCAGGCATCGGGCGTGTAGGGCAGCACCTCGCGGCGAATGAAGGCCTCGATTCCGCCGTCTTCAAGCAGCGGCACCTGCTCGGTGTCGCGCAGCTCGGAGTCTGGTTCGTATTCGACAATGGCGGGCTTGCCCTCCACGGTCGCCTCGAACAGGCCGCGCAGCGGATCGGCCTTTGCCTTGCCGGGCTTGTACGATCTTGCGATGACGGGTGCGGCGGTTTCGAGGCGCCAGCTCACGGCCTTTACGATCTGCTTCACGTCGGCGGCGGGAAACTTGAGGTCGGCCTTCCTGAGCGCGGCGTCCACGCGGGCGCGGAAGATGTTGTGGTCCTCGTAGAGCTTGTCCCCCAGTGCCTCGCGCAGCTTCGTGGCCACTTCGACGAGTCTCCCGTCGCGCTCCCAGGTCTTCGGGTCCAGCAGCTTCCTTTTCTTCTTCTCAGGCAGACCCTTCTTCGTCGCTTCGCCCTCTTCATCGTCGCCTTCGTCTTCGTCATTGCCCCAATCGGCCAAGCGCTTCTCCAGCGCGGCGGAGACTTTGGCGAACTTGGTGAAGAGGTCGTCGCCAAACTCCTCGTAGAGCGCCGCCCGCAGCTCTTCGTCGCCTGAGGTGAAGCGCAGCGTCTGGATGGCCTTGAGGGTGATCTGGCTGTGCAGGCGCAGCGGCCGCTCGACCGTCACCTTCCAGTAGCCGAAGGCGGCGTTGGGGAAGATCTTCGACTCGGGCGTCTCCTTGAAGTCGAGGAACGTGCGGTTGATTCGCTCGATGTCCTCGGGCGAGAGCTCGCAGTTCTTCATGCCCTTGTTCTTGCGGAGCGGCTTGAACCACTGGCTCGCGTCGATGAGCTGCACCTTGCCCTTGCGGTGCGCGGGCTTCTTGTTCGACAGCACCCAGATGTAGGTGGCGATGCCGGTGTTGTAGAAGAGGTTGAGCGGCAGCGCGACGATGGCCTCGAGCCAGTCGTTCTCGATGAGCCATCGCCGGATGTTGCTCTCGCCCTGGCCGGCGTCGCCGGTGAAGAGCGAGCTGCCGTTGTGGACCTCGGCGATGCGGCTGCCCAGCGCCGAGCGGTCGTTCATCTTCGACGCCATGTTGGCGAGGAAGAGCATCTGACCGTCGCTGGAGCGGGTGACGAGCGACATCTCCTCGCCAGCGTGCATCACCTTGAAGCGCGGATCGCGCATGCCGTCCTTGCCGCCCATCGCCTCGAGGTCCTTCTTCCAGCTCTTCCCGTAGGGCGGGTTCGCGAGCATGAAGTCGAACTCCTGGGCCGGGAAGGCGTCGTGCGAGAGCGTCGACCACTCCGCGCCGCCGACGATGTGGTCGGCGCTCTCGCCCTCGCCCTTGAGCAGCATGTCGGCCTTGCAGACGGCGTAGGTCTCGGGGTTGATCTCCTGGCCATAGAGGTGGGTCGTGATCTGCTGCTTGCGCTTCGCGGCGATCGCCGTGAGCGTCTCTTCGGCGACGGTGAGCATGCCGCCGGTGCCACAGGCGCCGTCGTAGAGCAGGTAGGTGCCGGACTTGAGCTTGGCCTCGATCGGCAGGAACACGAGGTTCGCCATCAGGCGCACCGCATCGCGCGGCGTCCAGTGCTCGCCCGCCTCCTCGTTGTTCTCTTCGTTGAATTTGCGGACCAGCTCTTCGAACACCGTCCCCATCGCGTGGTTGTCGATGCCCGTGGGCGACAGGTCGATTTCGGGGTCGAGGAACTTGTTGATCAGCGTGCCCAGCGCGTCGGCCTTGGAGAGCGTCGAGAGCTGGTTGCGGAATTTGAAGTTCTCGAGGATGTCCTGGACGTTCGGCGAGAAGCCGTTGAGGTAGTCCTCGAAGTCGGCCAGCAGTTGCTGTTGGCTGCCGCGGGACTTGAGGTCACGCAGGCTGAAGCGCGAGGTGTTGTAGAAGGCCTGCCCGGCGGCGCCGGCAAGAGCGGCGCTCTGCTCCGTGAAGCCGCTCTTGTCGAGCATCTTCTTGGCCTCGAGCACCGCCTGCTTGGTGGGCTCGAGAACCGCATCCATGCGCCGGATGACGCACATGGGCAGGATCACGTCGGGGTACTTGCCGCGCTTGAAGAGGTCGCGGAGTACGTCGTCGGCGATGCCCCAGATGAAGGAGACGATCTTGTTGTGCGTTGCCTGGTCCACTCGCTCTTTCGCCCCCTTCCCGACGGCCACACGCTCGCGGGCCGCATCGAGCGCGCGCAATCCTACCCCGTCGGAACGGCGGACGACAAGCGTCGCGCTGCGGAACCGCAAGGAGGTGGTGTCGGTGCGGCACCTGCCAGACGAGGATCTGGCCCTCGCCCAACTGGCGTACCCGCTGACGGGGGCGCAGGCCGTCCACCTTCAATAACCCCGCCGTCCGCCATTCGGTGATCCACCCCTTGAGGTCGCTCTCCCACACGAGCGGGTGCGGAGCGATGCTCACGAAGACGGCGTCGTATGCAATGCGTCGCGTGTGCGCGAGGAGCGCTTGAAGCGTCCTCTTCGCCCGCTCCAGGTGAGAAGTCGCGCGCTCGGCGGTGGACTTCAGCAGGTCGCGCCAGACGCCCTCCGAATCGCACAGAGGACGAGGGGCGGCTGCCGAGGTTATGTGCGCACATATCGTGCCCATAACGCTCATACCGCCCTGGCCGCGCCCAAGACCGGCCCTGGCAGGTACTTCGCGCCGCGCCGTTCCCCCTCGAGTCGGAGGATACCCTCCTCGACGAGGCGCCGCAGTTCACGAGAGGCGGCGTATCGAGTGACAGAGAAGATCTCCCGGTAGTCCGCGTTCTTCAGCTCGGCCTTTCGTGCGAAGTGCGCACGAAGCGCGGGGATCCTCGCCTCCAGGAATGCGCGCGCCTCGTGCAGGTCGGGGGCGACCCGATAGACGGCACCGCGGCCGGGGGCCATCGGCGCCTGCGCGATGAGGACTTCGTGCCCATCGATCGTGATGCGCTGGAATCGGCAGGTCACGGTGGGGCGCAGCCGCCGCTCGGGCACGGCCTGCAGGTCCGCGATCGCGTCCTCGGGGTAGGAGTGACCCGTGGGAGTTCCGTCATCCTCAACGCCGAGGATCAGGGTTCCACCGTCGGCGTTGGCGAAGGCGGCGACGCATTCGGCCACGAAGTCGCGCGCCTGCCGGCGACCCAGGGGCCGAGGAGGGGCGGGCGGCCCCTGATCCCAGAGGGACTTGAACTCCAGGAACTGCCCCTCGTCGCGTTCCAGGAGCGCGCGGAGCTCGGCCTCACTCAGGAGGTCATGACCCGTGGCGCTCATGGTGCCCCTCGTGTGGCCTTGGCGGGCGGGCCGGGCGTTGGGGCTGGGCGCATAGAATCGCCCGGCCACCACGTGCGCATCGGGCCACGGTCGCGCCCGGAGCCGGGCCCTGCGGGTCTTTCGACGATCGACACTCCCGGCATCTGTGTCCCGACGATGGCTCCCTGTGGCGGTTGCCGTGACCCGTCTGCGAGCGGGTCCGAGGACCGTTGGTTGGTCCCGAAGTTGCACCTGCCGCCATCGTATCGCGCATGCCCACGTCTGTCACCGGCGGCAACCCTCACGGTCTGCGAGAACGGATTCGGGAAGCGGACGCCGTTCGAGGACTACCGCGACCAGTCGCGGACCGGGCTCGGCGTGATCAACATCCAAACCTCGGAGCGGAACGGCCTCGTGGTGAGCCTGCAGCCGGTGCGCGAGACGGACGACGTGATGCTGATCACGCAGAAGGGGATGGTGATCCGCACCGCCGTTTCGAGTATCCGCGTGCAGGGGCGGAACACGCAGGGGGTGACGCTGATCAAGCTCGACGAGGGGGACAAGCTCGTTGCGCTCGCGCGGGTCGCGCAGGACGAGAACAGCGGCGACGAGGGGGCTTCCACGGCCGCGCCGCCCGAGTCCGAGCCCGACGCGCCGTCCGCGCCGCCCGAGGAGGCGCCCGAGGCGCTGCCTCCCGCCGAGCCCGCGGGGCAGTAGACCAGCGGGCGCCGCGCCGGCGGGCGAGGAGTGGGCCTGAGCCTCTTGCCGGCGGATGGGGGATTGCGGCCGGCACGTCGATGTGCTACGCTCCAAGCATCACAGTGCAACACGAAGTGATGCTGGAGGGCGCGCCATGAAGGCCCTGACGCTCAGGAAGATCCCCCGCGAGGTGGCGAGAAAGATCCAGGAGCGCGCCCGGGCGGAGCGGATCAGCGCCACGAAGGCGGTGCTTCGGATCCTCGAGGAGGCCCTCGGGCTCGCGCGGAAGCGCCCTGCTCCCGTCGAAAACCACGACTTCGACTTTCTGTTCGGGACCTGGACGAAGAAGCAGGCGGACGAGTTCGACGCCGCGCTCCGCGAGATGCGAAAGGTCGACCCGAAGGACTGGGAATGAGCTCCTTCCTCCTCGACACATCCGCGTACTCCGCCTTCCAGCGCGGGCATGCCGAAATCGGGGCGTCGGTCCGCGGCGCGGAGCGCGTGATGATCAGCCCGGTGGCGCTCGGAGAGCTCCTGTCGGGGTTTCGGCAGGGCAAGGACCGTCGGGCGAACGAGGCCCTCCTCGAGCGGTTCCTTGCGACACCTGGCGCCGAAGTCATCGTCGTCGACCGCGCAACGGCCGACTGCTACGCTGCGATCCATGCATCGCTCCGCGAGTCGGGTGCCATGGTTTCGGCGAACGACCTGTGGATCGCAGCCAGCGCGATGCAGTACGGACTCTGGCTCCTGACGACCGACAGCGATTTCCTGCGCATCCCGCAGATCCTCGTCGAGTTCCACGAACCCAGGTAGTCCTACAACGCTACTTCAGCCCCGAAGGGGCGACGTCGGGGCGCCCGCGCAGCGGGCCGGCCAGGGGCGCAGCCCCTGGGGCCTTCCCGACCGTCGCGTTTGGAGCCCTGAAAGGGCGACACATTTCATCGGTCGCCCTTTCAGAGCTCACGTCACGATGCATGCGTGGAAACCAGAGGCTGCGCCCCCGGCTCTCTTGGACAGCCCCTTCGGGGCTGGCGAAACTAGCGTTCCAGGAGTAGGCACGCTCCCCGTGGCGCGCGCAGGCCCTTTTGCAAGTGCCGCGCCGGTTGACCGCGCGGCGCCCGGGCGGGTACGATTCCCGCCCCACTGGCACATGCGAGAGGATCACATGAAGGGAAAACCGGAAATCATCGCCCTGCTCTCCAAGATGCTCAAGGAGGAGCTGGGCGCCCTCAACCAGTACATGCTCCACGCCGAGATGGTGGAGAACTGGGGATACAAGAAGCTCGGCGCCGAGCTGAAGAAGCAGTCGATCGGCGAGATGAAACACGCAGAGGCGCTCATCGAGCGGATCCTCTTCCTCGAGGGGACGCCTGACCTCGGCGACATGCCGAAGCTCAACATCGGACGCGACGTCAAGCAGCAGATGCTGAACGACCTTGCCCTCGAGAAGGGCGCCGTCGCGAGCTACAACGAGGGGATCGCCTCGGCCCGCAAGGCCGGCGACAACGCCACCGCCGACCTCTTTCTCAAGACGCTCATCGATGAGGAGGAGCACGTCGACTTCCTCGAGACGCAGCTCGGCCTGATCGAGCAGCTCGGCCTCCCGATCTACCTCTCACTGCAGATCAGCGCATAGGCGATGGAGGCGGCCCGCGCGCACGTCCACGTCTCCGGCCGCGTGCAGGGGGTCTGCTTCCGCGCCGCGACGTGCGACGAGGCGGAGCGGCTCGGGCTCGTGGGCTGGGTCCGCAACCTCCACGACGGGCGCGTCGAGGCGGTCTTCGAGGGGCCGCGCGAGAAGGTCGACGAGGCGGTCGCCTGGTGCCGCCACGGGCCGCCCGCCGCGGAGGTCTCGCGCGTCGAGGTTTCCTTCGAGGCGCCCACGGGCGAGTTCCGCGGCTTCGCGACGACGTGGTAGAGGAAATCCCGGATTCGACCAAGAAGCGCAGGAGCGGCGGGGTCAGCGTGTCGGAGGCCCACATGGAGGATCCGGACATGAACGCTGCCGCGCGACCGACCCTCGACTTCGACGCCCTCGTCCGCGAGCACCAGGACCGCGTCTACCGCGTCGCCTGCCGCGTCCTCCATGACCCCGCCGGGGCCGAGGACGTCGCCCAGCAGGTCTTCCTCAAGCTCTACCAGGACGGAGGCCTCCCGAGCGGCGTCGCGAACCCCACCGCCTACGTCGCCCGCGCCGCCGTGAACACCGCGCTCAAGTCGGTCCGCTCCGAGGACCGCCGCGACCGGCGCGAGCAGGCCCCGCGGCCGCGGGCGGCCACCCAGGACCCTGCGCTCCGCCTCGTCGTGCGCGAGGCCGTCGACGACCTCCCCTCGGATCTCAAGGTGCCGATCGTCCTCCACTACTTCGAGGGGCTCGGGTACGAGGAGGTCTCCGACGCCCTGGGCATCCCCGCGGGGACGGTCGCGTGGCGGATCAGCGAGGCGAAGGGGAAGCTCCGCGCCTCGCTCGCCGGCATCGGCGCGGCGCTGACGGTCGCCGCGGTCGACTCCGCGCTCGAGGGGGCCGACGAGGTGAGCTCACCTCCGACGCTCGCGGCGAAGCTCCGCGCGATCCCGCGC
>Ga0209514_10003600_pt1 | contig 21875 bp, 23 predicted proteins | sample Subgrocontami58m_FD_187452 | JGI IMG/M metagenome (GOLD analysis project Ga0209514, IMG submission 187452) | Subsurface groundwater microbial communities from S. Glens Falls, New York, USA - GMW37 contaminated, 5.8 m (SPAdes) (version 3) | ecosystem: Environmental > Aquatic > Deep subsurface >...
AAACTATGGCTCGCCAGATAAAAATCCCTATAGCCAAAATAACAGCCCCTGCTAAAAGCATGACCGCTGGTTGTAAAATGGAGGAAAAATCTATCATACAGAAACGAGATTAGAGATGCGAGATACGAGGCAGTTCAACTTAAAACTTAGAACTTAAAACTTAAAACTGCGAATCCTTGATTCGCAAAATTTTATCCGTCTTAATTTTGGCCTCTTGTTCTAAAAAGAGCTTATTAATGCCGGGTAAAAAGAGGAGCCAGGCCCAAATGAGCTGAAAAATCTTCACCACATTTATTTTAACCTCTTTTAGGGCTTGAGCTATTTCCTTGGTCACTTTTTCCCCTTCGGCTTTAAATTTGGCTTGTTGAGAAGTATTTAGCTGGCCAAAATATGGCGCGATATTCTCTTCGAGCACTTTCTCAACCTGCACTAATGACTGATCAACCAGTGTTGGTGCAGGTTGAGCAGAATTTGGTCCGTCAGCTGACGGATGGAATGTAGAATTTGGAAAAGCTTCTTGAACCGGCTTATTTTCAGCTTCAGGCACTTGCTCCCCCGCTTTATATTCAGCCACGCCCTCAACTCCGCTTTCAGGCGTTTTTGGAATTTCTATTTTTATCGGTTCTGGATTTGTTTGTTTTATCTCTTCGGTCATGTTTTAATTATAAAAAAATTCCTCCACTTAGAGAAGTGGAGGAATGTACAACAATGACTTTGTTAATCTGAAAGTTTAAATTCAGAAAATCTTTTATCTGTCCATCCTCATAACAAGGGCGCGTGAAGTTATGTCATGAAAGACTAAACCCGTCTCTTCTTCCAGTCTTTCAATCCCGTCAAAATAACCTATATTCAAAACCAGTAAATCATAAGCTAATTCTGGACAGGGTAAAAATTTAAGCACCCGCTCTACTTCTTGATGGTGATTAATAAACCGTTCAATAAAATTCCCCAGTTTTAGATGTTTGCCACGCTCATACTCATCCCATACATAAACAGTAATCGAATCAGCGCCCCGACTCTCATATAAACGAATAAGATGATTGCCATTACAATCTTCGAGGTATTTGCTATATACACCACCGAGATAAAACGTTAAATCTGCCGGCCGGGCATACTTGTAACTGATTGTCGCTATCTTCCGAAACATCATTGAAGAATCAACTCGCCACGCTGATTCCGGTAATTCCACAAACCCTGTATCGCTATTATAACCGGTAATTATTCGAGACAAATAATAGGGCCCTGATCCTTCTATTTCAAACTTTGGGGGATAGAGTCGATTGACTTTATACCTATTATTCGAAGAATCGAACACCGCAAGTATTTCCTTGTCGGACAAAGTCGAATCTAACCTAACGTCTTTGGAATCCCACGCCTCTAACTTGGCAATGATATTTTTATTGTCATCAACCAAATTTATATCCAATGAGTCATTGTTGGTAACAATGTTAGATACTTGCGCCACGAGTGGTCCGGTATGTAGTGTCAAAATATTTGGCTGACTGGGCAAACCTTGACCGACAACTGAAAATGTAAATGAAAACAATACAATGATTGATAAAAACGTTTGTTTCACGACTAACTCCTTTAAATTTAAATATGTGGATAAAATGAACTTGTTGATTCTTTACTGATACTTTAGCACACTATAATAAATATGTCAAGGGGGTGGTCGCCACTGGCGACCACCCCCCTTCCTAATAAGCTAAAAAGCTACAAGCTAAGAAGCTACTTCAAAGTCACTGTCGCGCCGGCTTCTTCTAATTTTTTCTTGATATCATCGGCCTCTTCTTTAGTCGCGCCTTCTTTGACCATCTTGGGCGCGCCATCAGCTAAATCCTTGGCTTCCTTAAGTCCCAAGGCAGTCACTTCACGCAAGGCCTTAATAACATTGATTTTATTCTCACCAGTCGCTGTTAATTCGACATTAAATGTTGATTTGGCTTCTTCCGCAGGCGCGGCGCCACCAGCTGCTGGAGCGGCCATCATCATAGGCGCGGAAGCCGAAACACCAAACTTCTCTTCTAAAGTCTTCACCAACTCCACTAGCTCGACCACTGACAACTTTTCGATTTGCTCGATAAGAGCATTAAATTTTTCTGACATAATATAAAATAGATAAGAAAATACGAATTATGAATTATAAATGTTGAATTCTGAATTATTTATTACCCTAAAAAGCTAATAAGCTAAAAAGCTACCAGCTACTCTAACGAGTGGCAATAGCGTTTAGCACGCCCACAAAATTTCGCAAGACACCATAAAATAACCCCACTGTGTTTCGTAACGGATTGGACAAAACACCGACCAACTGACCATACAACTCGGTTCGGCTCGGCACAGTTGCTAACACTTTCACTTCAGCGGCGCTCAAATACTTACCTTCAAAAATCCCGCCGACAATTTGTAGGCCTTCATTTTTTTTACTAAAAGCAAAGACTTCTTTAGCAGCCACTAGTGATTCGTCAGAAGTAGCTAAACTTAAATTGCCAACTGACGTAGCCACTTCGACGGATAAACCGGCTTGCTCCAGAGCTTTCTTCAATAAAGTTTTTTTAACAGCCACATAACTTACCTTGGCTTGTTTTAAAGAACGACGCAAAGCTTGATCGTCAGAAACTTTTAAACCAGTAAAAGTCGTAAAAACCAATAAAGGCTGTTTCATGACTTCTGCTAGACTGGCCAAGTCTGCCTGCTTTCTTGCTTTAGTTTTAGGCATAGGCGATGAAAAAAAAGAAACGATATCCTAAAGACTCGTTTAAACGGCTTATAGAGGCATAAGCGCTGTCCTGTTCAAGCTTTTAAGCCCTCTAGGGCTTAAAATTTAAGATTTTCCGCTTGAGGTCTTAGGTATATTTAGATATTAGCAAAACCATTTTAAAGGGTCAAGTTCTTTAAAAAAACTGACGCCCCGATTTTAATCGAAGCGTCAGTTATGTTTGTATTATAAAATTTAGCGCTTACCCTCAGCTAATTCAATTCTTCCAAACCATTGATCGCCCGTCCCAAAAATTCATTAGTCATCATCATAATTTTTTGAGCCGTCTGTTCGGCCTGACCAAAAAGCTGGAAGAATTTACTTGGATCTTTTTGGTCATTTAGCTGGTCAGCTTGTTTTAAAAGTTTCAATAAATATCCCCGCTCAATGTTTATCAGGCGCACGGCTTGACCAGAAAATTTATTTATTTTTTGTGATAAAGCTTGGCTTAGTATTTTATTGGCGCGACCTAAATCTTCGGCCGCCTGACAGTCAAACTTTGGCGCGTCCTCTTCTTCACCTATATCAATTACTAAATCATCACCACTTGCAACCGCCTCATCGCTACTCGCCTCCAAAGCCGAGACATGACTCGACATTGATAACGCTGTCGCAATTGTTTTAAAACCATCCGCCACACCGACCGAGGCGCTCGCCAATTTATCTTGAAGCGCTTGCGCCAAATTTAATAAATTATCAACTTTAGGGCAAACAGTATTGGCATTCTTTTTGTTGACCTTCGCAATAAAATTTCTAGTCGCTCGAAATTCTTTTATTAGGGGGCCAATATTTTTGAATTCGCCAACAAACTTATTAAAACCATCTTGTGAAGCTTGTACACCTGATTTGATCGACGATATATCAAAATCTGGCTGACCGTCTTCTTGCTCGTTATCTTCACCCATTATATCTGATGATTGCGAAGTACCCCCCTCTTTCTGTTTTATTATCTGCCAATTTAAAGCGCCACTGTCACGTTTGGAATTTGAATTACCATTTGAATTGTTTGAAAAATTCTGATTTTTTTCTTTATCCATTGTTTCACCATTATCTCTTTTTTCTTCAATCTTAAATGGTGGCAATGGCATTGGTGGTTTAAAAATTTGAACGCTCGCTGGATTTAATAAAGGTAAACCATCCTGCTTGACTTCAGTATTTGTAGTTTGTAAAGACTCCGTCGTTTCCGCCGCTTGCGCAATGTTAGAAATTTTATCCGCATCACGATTCAAACTTAAACTGGCTTGCGCCACCACATAAATTGCCGTTAAACTAAAAAAACCAAAAATCATGGCGTAGAGACGTGGTCTATTAATTTCATTGTATGTCATAACTTTTTTTAAAAAAAATATATTAATATTAAACTGAATAATTGTTTGAAAAAAAGCACCACCAAGCTTTAAGATGGGCCGTCATATAAAAAGCGTGGCCCTGTAAGGCCAAAGCTATTTGGACGGCCATACGGGAATAGCCACATAAGCTGGGGTTAAACTAATGACCTTTATCTGAATGAATTTTTTGGTGTTTATTTTCATATTTTTTAAATAAAAAGCCACTCCCCACATAGGGAATGGAACCATTCTGTTTGTATTATAGCACAAAAAAACGACTTTGTCAAGCCTCAAAATTAGAAATGAGGGACGAGATGCGAGAAACGAGGTTGGCCAACTTAAAATTTATCCGTCAGCTGACGGATTTGAACTTAAAACTGTGATAATTTGATTAATTTTTTCATATAAATCCTCTTTGGTGCCGATGTTGTCTATCCGATATTTGGCTGTCGCGCCCAATTGCGGTATTAAAATTTCAGTTGACCTTTGGTCTTGCGCTTTGAACTCTTTAAAACTCATACTACTTTCCCCAGCTTTTTCTCCACGGGCTTTGGCGCGTTCATAACGAATTTCTGCTGGCGCTGTTATATAAACTAAATAAAAATTATCCAACTTTTGCAAAAGAGAAATATCGGCCTGTCGCCTTATGCCTTCGACCACGACCAAATTAGCTTGATCGCCTCGACAATCCTCGGCCATGACTTTAGCATATAAATCATCGCCAAAAGTGGCTCTGGTAATTTCTGAAAATTTGATTAAATTGTCGCGAGAATCTTCAAGAAATAAACGATGCAAACAATCGAACATTGGCGTTGAAAAGCGATGCGAGGAAGCTTGAAACTTCTGAACCAAATATGTGGTCGCTTCGCCCTTGCCAGCTGCTGGCTCCCCTACTAAACCCAAAATTATCTTGTCCATAATTTAAAATTTTATTCCCGGCCATCTGGAATAAGTTTTTCTTCAATGGGTTTTTCAAAAACTTCAACTAAGCGAGCCAACCATTCTGCTGACGGCTGATACAAGACAAACTCAATGCCGACTTTGTCGCATTCTTCTTTAATAGTGGAATCCCGATAAATCGCTGCCACGACGATTTTTTTAACACCCGCTACCACCAACTTTTTAAAACAATGGTAACAAGGAGAATAAGTAGAATATAGAGTCGCGCCCTGCGTGGAAATACCGCCCAAGACGGCTACTTGCAATATGCAATTTTCTTCGCCATGAACAGTGCGAATACAATGACCTTCCTCCATTTTGTGTCCATCCTCGCCATCGCAGTGCGACATACCCGGCGGCGCGCCATTATAACCGGTTGAAATAATTCTGTTATTTTTAACCAAAACCGCGCCCGCGCGCAGACGATCGCAAGTTGAACGCGTCGCCACGATTTTAGCAAGACTCATAAAATAATCATCCCAAGTAGGCCGTGTGTACATACAAATTAGTTAAGGGTATAGGAGATGCGAGATGCGAGATGCGAGGCTAAATAATTTAAAATTTAGAATTTAAAATTTAGAATTTCTATATTCCGAATTTAACTCGGTTTTCTAAATGTTCAGCAAAGGTACGACTATAAATAATTGTACCATCTTTTGTGGAAAAAAAGTACAAATAAGGGCTAGCGGCAGGATGAACCACGGCTTTCAAAGCCGATAAACTCGGATTGTTGATTGGTCCCGGCGGCAATCCTTTGTATTTATAAGTATTATAAGGCGAATCTATTTTGGTATCAGCCGTACTCGCGCCAGGTTCGCTTTTGCCGGTGACATAATTAACGGTGCTGTCGGCCTGCAAAGCTAACCCATATTTCAACCGATCCCAAAAAATACCAGCCACCAACGCCCGATCTTCGTCCGTCGCGGCCTCGGCCTCGACAATTGAAGCCAAAGTAAAAGCCTCGTGGGCAGTCACATTTTTAGCGCCTAAAGAAAGCCAATTTTTATTGCTTTGCTCCAATAAACGGGCCAAAACATTTTCTGCTTTGTCATTCACGAAAAACCGGTAAGTTTCAGGGAAAAGCAGGCCTTCTAAACTAAGTTTTTTGGGCCAAGCTTTTAATACCTCGTATTTAGTATAAAAATCCGCTGGCGGTTTTTGCCATAAAATTTTTAGGTCAGAAACTTTGGCCACACCGGCTGTTTCTAAAATATTAAAAAATTCCGCGCTCTTTTTGCCTTCCAACAAACGCACAGAAACTTCTTGCGGATTTTGTTTCTGGCTAAAAAAATTCCATAAAGACAAAAGTGATAACTTATCTTCACCTAATGAGTACCAGCCGGGTTTAAGATTTTCATTAGTTTTAAAAATATCAGCTAGCCAAACCAAAAAACCAGACTGATTAAAATCTTTTTTTAAAACATCAGCAATAGTTTGATTGGCGGAAACCAAAATTTTTTTATTTTCTAAAGCATGCGGCACTATTAAGGACAGTCCCAGGCCAACCACGACTGCGACCACTGCGAAAATTATTAGTGTAAATTTCATTTTTAAAGTATAACATAAGAATTTAGAATTTGCCCGGCCTTCGTAGCCACTTCGGCGGAGTAGGCGAATGTAGAATTTGGATATATACACGAGGTGAATACAAAATGTATTCTCAAAAAAATTACCAACTATAAAAAATGTATTCAATAATAGTCTGCTCGCCTCCCACCCATTTATCCCATTTAAAATTTATAATTTATAATCTATAATAGACTGATGTTGTTGTTCCTCACTCCCATACTCTGTGCCGTGGTCGCGCAATTGATTAAAGTAACCCAACTATCAATTCGTCGGGGTTTTGATTGGAATTATTTTTGGCAATATGGAGAATTTCCATCTGGCCATACGGCTGGCATTGTCGGCGCACTCACCACAGCCGTAATCGCGACTGGTTGGAATTCTGCTATTTCTGGCATTATGCTTTTTTTGGTTTTAATTACCATTAAAGACGCGACCGGCCTAAGAAATGAAATTGAACTTCAAAATAAAAGTTTAAAAGGTTTTTTCAAAAGATTACATTGGAGCAGTCGTACCCTACCACACGACCGCGTCGGCCACACCGTGCCAGAAGTTTTAGCCGGCGCCGCCTTGGGCATAATTTTACCGCTTTTGTTATTATAAAAACAAAAAAGATAGCTGAATATTTCCAGCTACCTTTACATTTTGAATGAATATCTTACCTGTCAACAAGGTAAATAGCCTAGCTCTTCATACTGAGATTCAATTTCAGACTTGCGAAAAAAATCTACAGCCTGATGTATGAATAATAATAGTATTAAACCATCGAAGACAACGACTTCTCTTTCCAAAAATATTTTCATATAAGCTAGTGCTCCGACAACTTTCAATCCCACCTCATTATAAGATTGAGCACCCAATATGACCGCCAGTCCAAACATAATCAGGCCCAAAAACGCCATGGTCCATACAGCTGGTCTTGCCACAATCTTTGCAATCATTTCTTCAATCGGATCGATGATAAAAAAATCAATCTCTTTTACCACGATTGGCTCCTCTGGATTCATAATCCAAAATGATTCGCCTAAATAATCTTTTTTCATGATTCTCCTTAAATATGTGAATTATATGTGAATTAAAAGGGCTTTTTGATTATTATCTATATTCTAACAAACTATTGTATTTTTGTCAAGCCCGTCATTGTTTCTACTCCACACACGCGCCTCTCCCTCTCCCTTTCGGCCCAAAGGGGTGGTAGCGTTTGATCCGCCAGCTGGCGGACTGACGAACCCGCCTGCTTCGAAAGGCGAAGCATTTCGGGCAGGCAATTTGCATGGTTTTTCGTCTTTCGAAAAAAATTGTGAGGAAGTGCAAGAGACCAATCCGTCAGCTGACGGATTGGTCTCTGGTGGTGAAAATGCTCCCGCCCTGTAAAGGGCCGAAAAATAAAAATATCTTTTCCTTAATTTTTAAATTCTATCTCTAATACAAATAGATTCCCGCCTTCGCGGGAATGACGAGAAAAAATAGATTCCGCTGAAGTTAATCCGCCTTTGGCGTGGCGGGAATGACGAGAAATACTGGATCCGTCAGCTGACGGATGACCAGAAAAATTATTTCTGACAAATTGGACAAAAGCAGGTGCCGCGAGAAGCAACGACTATTTTTTTGATTATCGTACCGCACTTTTTACATTTTTCTCCGCCTCGGCCATAAACCAGTCTGCTTTTCCAATAACTACCCTCTTGGCCGTTGGCGTCCCGGTAAGTTGAAAATGTTGTCCCGCCCAATTTAATTGATTTATTTAAAACTAAAGGAATTAATTTAGAAATATTTTTCCATTCACTTCCACTTATATTTTTGACTTTTCGCATGGACCTAACACCAGCCAAAAAACAAACTTCATCCGCATAAATATTGCCGAGTCCAGCAATAATCGTCTGGTCTAACAAATAACCTTTCAGACTTTTTTTAGGAAAACGACTTTTATTTATTAACAAAACTTCTAAAATCTGTTTGGGAGAAGACAGTCCGTCCAAACCAAAAGAACTATGTAAATTTTTATGACCAATCATATCGAGCCATTTCAGCCAACCAAATTTGCGGACATCGTTAAAATACAAATGTGAACCATTTTTAAAAGAAACAGTGGCGTGAGTAAATTTATTGGGAGTATTATTTAACCCTGCGATGGGATGTCCGCCCACCACCACTCGCCCTTGTCCCGTTAGAAGCTCACCTGATGTTTTAAAGCCACCATTCGCTTTATGCTTATCCGAACATTCATCGGAACGATAAGCCACTGAATGTTTTGCTTCTAACGGGATATAAACCAATTGTCCCGTCATTTTTAAATGAATAGCTAAATACCCTTGCGGAAACTCCACCAAAATAATTTTGGCTCTCCTGGCCACTCCTAAAATCTTCTGACCTAAAATATTTTTTCTAATAATTTTAAGCGATGGCTGAGCCATCTTTGCCCAATTACATGAAAACCCCTTAACAACCTCATTTTTCAAAACTCTATCAAGTTGTCTCACAATCGTCTCAACCTCTGGTAGTTCTGGCATGCACAAAATATACCACATTTTTTCAAAGTGGTTAATATAATACTGGATCCCGTTTTTCAACGGGATGACCCTCCTATACTAAAGCTTCGGAGGGCAAGCTATATTCCTAAAAAGCTAAAAAGTTTACCCCGTAGTGAGCTCTGCTCTACTACTGGGGCTACAACCTAGATCAATGACTGTCCCGTCATTTCTTCTGGTTTTTCAAGTTCTAAAAGTTTTATAATAGTGGGCGCGATGTCGCACAAAAAACCGCTCGGTGATAATTTTATTAAATCTTTCAGCCCGGCCAAACGCGCCTGCATTTTATCTTCCCACATTTCCCCCACTAAAACAAACCAGACGGGCGCGGTGGAATGCTCTTTTTCTTTTTCACCAGTTTGTAAATTTAGCAAACCTTCACAATTGCCATGATCGGCAGTCACCATAAATTGTCCGCCTTTGGCTAAAATTGCTTCGCCAATTTGACGCAAACATTCATCGGTTATTTCCAAAGCTTTAACTGTCGCCTTTAAATCGCCAGTATGCCCAACAATATCGGGATTGGCAAAATTGATCACATAAAAATCAAATTCATTATTTTCTATATGCGTTAAAACTTTGGCGGTAATTTCTCGCGCGCTCATGGCCGGCACCTCGGCAAAACTAGCCACGCGCTGTGACGGTACCAGTTCGTGCGTCTCGCCCGAAAAAGGTTCTTCCTGGCCGCCATTAAAAAAATAAGTAATATGAGCGTATTTTTCCGTTTCGGCAATATGCAACTGGCGCAAACCAGCTTTCGAAATAATTTCCGCCACAGAATTTTTGATTTCCTCTGTTTCCATAAAAACACCGGCTTGGGGCAAATCTTTGTCATAATCGACCATCGTAAAAAGTTTTTGCCCTGAAAATTTTGGCCGTGAAAAATTAGAAAAATCTTTTTCTGTTTGTAGCGCCCAAGCCAATTGTCGCGCGCGGTCAGCTCTGAAATTGGCCATAATAAAAACATCGTTATCTTGAACCGCGCCGAAAGCTTTACCCTCTTTGTCCACCAAAACCGTTGGCGGAAAATGCTCGTCATCCCCGCCTTCCTTATAATAATCGCGCAAAGTAATTTTTAAATCTCTAGTTTTATTTTCAGCTTGCCCTAAAACAATCGCTTCATAAGCGATTTTAGTTCGGTCCCAATGTTTATCGCGATCCATACCATAAAAACGTCCCGTCGCTGTCGCAATTTTTACTTTGGTCTCTTTAAGCTGTTCTGTTAATTGTTCCACTAAAGACAAGGCGCCCTGAAACGGGCCATCGCGACCGTCTAAAAATAAATGCAAATAAATTTTTTCGCAATTATGCTTAGTGGCGGCTTCCGCCACAGCGGCTAAATGCTGTATATCGGCATGAATACCACCTTGACTTAATAAACCTAAAATATGCACGCTACCCCCCTGCTCTTTGGCATAAGTTAGAGCTTCCAATAATTTTTTATTGGTAAAAAAAGTTCCATCGGCAATAGCGCGATTAATGCGGGAATAACTTTGCCAAACAATTCGCCCCGTGCCAATATTTAAATGACCAGCTTCCGAATTACCAATTTCGCCCCAACGTAAACCCACAGCTTCACCCGAAGCTTGAAGGGCAAAAGTCGGGAAATGACGCACCAAGCGATCACTGTATGGCATTTTAGCAAGTGTCACGGCATTACTGCTCGCAGGCGAAGCAATACCAAAACCGTCTAAAATAATAAGAGCAAGTGGGAGCTTAGACATAAATATAGAAATTTTAAATTATAAATTCTAAATTTTAAATTATTTTGAATAATTACGGGATGCTAGCTTGCCAAGCATGCTAATTGCTATCAGCTAGCTAGGACTTGACAAAAATTCAAAGATATGATATAATGATTATAACATAATTACTGTAAATAAACAATTAAATTTTCAACATAATCAACCATTTGGAGGAATAATGAAAAAAACTTTTAGCAATCCGTATTTGGTACAAATAATCGTCGCCATAATTTGGTTATCTACATATAGTGCAATGTCAGATGGCAGTGGTAAAAGTTATGCTTTATTTGACGCGGCTATAGCGGGAATTATAACCTCATTTATCATAGCAAGAATTGGTGGGTTTAATCTTGAAGGCGCTAGTACAATGCCATTCGCAATAGGAATTCTTTTAGAATTGATATTCGGAGGCGTCTACTTTCAAGATGGAGGTACGCATGTTGCAGCAATAACAACCGCAATTTTTATTGGAAGTGTAGGTGTGACTGCATTTTTAAACACAATCACCATCCAAAAATATACAAGACTATCGCTCCTTGTATTATACATACCAGCGATAATAATTCCCGTTGTTGCATATTTTATAATAGATGGCGTAATAAATTCCTAATACTTGTAAATCGAAAAATAAAAAAGCGCATTAAACAACTTAATTCTTAACATTACATTCATTTGGAGGAATAATGTGTAATTTCTTTTTGTCTCTTTTCCATGTCTGGCCATATCTTCTGATCTTGCCAACACTCATTGGACTGTACCGCATACGATACATCATAAAATCTCATCAGGGGAGCCAGACTGGGCCAATCATCGAGCACAAAAATATGTCGGGCATTATGATATCGAGCTGGTTGAAAGGTTTTATTGGTGGTTGCTTTGTCACAGGGTTGTTGATTGTAGTCGTCTACGCAATTTTACCGATAAAGACCGTGGCTAAAATCGAAATGCTTGTTAATCCAAACAATCCCGCCATTGAAATCGTTAATCCAGAGTTACCACAAAACTTTGATTACAACGTAGAGAAATTAAAAAAGTTAGATCCTGATTATGACTACAAATATAACATGGATGATGCTCTTGCGCTGGCCAACACAATTAAAAACGATATGATAAAAAGGGGTTTTCAATTTAGTAACGGCCATGGCCCCGTGAAAGATCCCCTCAAGTTCTACCAAACTCTCAAAAGCGACATCAATTCCGGTCGGCTAAGACGCGAAGACACCGGCTCTGTGGAACAATGGGAGCTCTTTCGGGTTGTAATGATCGGTTCAAAAGCGGCCCGTTTAAATTGGAAAAAATAACAACGATTCAAAAAATGAAAGAGTGTCAGAAATGGCGCTCTTTTTTATTTATTGGGCATACCCTAATCTATTGTAACAACCTCCGGCCAAGCATTTCTCGTGGCAAAGGTACATTGGCGACGGCTAAAATGGTCGTCGCGACATCGGCCAAACAAGCATCTTCATGAATATCTGTCCGCCAACTCCAAGTGCCCAAAGACGGTGGTGGTAAAAACATTAACGGCACGGGGTTCGAAGTATGCTCGGTTCTAACCGCGCCCGTTTTTAAATCTAGCATCATTTCGGCATTGCCGTGATCGGCAGTAATAAAGACACTGGCATTTTGCGCGTGCGCTGTTTCCACAATCCTACCCAAACAGCCATCCATAATTTCTAAACCTTTTTTGGTCGCTTCAATATCGCCTGTGTGCGCCAACATATCGGCGTTGGCAAAATTACACGCTAAAAAATCATACTGCGAAGAATTTATACCGGCAATTATTTTGTCGGTAATTTCCCTTGCTCCCATCGCGGGCGCGGCCGAATAATTTAAAACATCGGGACTCGGTACACATTCCCAAGTAGCATTATAAACTGGCTTAGCGTGCCAACCATTAAAAAAATAAGTAATATGCGCGTATTTTTCTTTTTCTGCCACATACATTTGTGGCACGCCTCGCCAAGCGGCGGGTAAAGTTCCGGACAAATGAGGCGTGGCAAAAGCCGTTTTAACATTTAAGTCTGGACCAAAATCCGAGAGCGCCACAAAAAACAAATCAGACAAAGCGGGCTTACGTTCAAAAGCGCCAAAATTAACCGCTTCAAAATCATCTTGCACAAAAACTTTAGTCAATTGACGCGCCCGATCGGAACGGCAATTGAAAAAAATTATCGTGTCGCCGTTTTGAATCGTGGCGCGTTTGTCGGGATAAAGCCACGACGCGCTCACAAATTCATCGCTCTCTCCGCGCTCATACGCTTTGGCTAAAGCCGTGGCGGCATCAGTATAACTTAAACCCTGACCTAAAGTCATTAGTTCATAAGCTTTTTGAGTATGTGTCCAATCTTTTTTTCGATCCATGGCATAAGCCCGCCCAACAATACTCGCAATCTTGGCGCTACCTAAAAATGGCTCTACCACTTTAACTAAATCCTTCCCCGCGAAAGGACTAGTGTCCCTACCGTCGGTAAATAAATGCACGAAAACATTTTCCAAATGATGCGCGCTGGCCATACTTAAAAGCGCTTGCAAATGGTCGGGTTGGGAATGCGCCGACTGCTCGGAAGACAACAGCCCCATAAAATGCAAACGTCCATTTTTTTTGGCGCGTTGGATCGCTTCCAATAAAATATCGTTGGTGAAAAAAGTTCCGTCGGCAATGGCTTGGCTAATCCGCACTGGGTCTTGTTCCACCATTCGCCCCGCGCCTAAATTTAAATGTCCGGCTTCAGAATTGCCAGCCGTGCCGGGTTTAAGCCCGACATATTGTCCCGAGGCTTGAATATTTTTAATGGGATATTTTTTAAGCCAATTTTCCCAAAAAGGCATTTGGGCGCGACAAATGGCATTGCCGGGGGTAGCGTCTCTGGTCGCGCCAAAACCATCTAATATTATTAAAATTTGTTTGTTGGAAAGATGATTTAGCATAAACCTTGAAGGAATTATAAATTTTAAATTATAAATTTTAAATTGAAGTAGGGTGAGACGACTAAATATAATGACATAACATAATATTTTAATTATTTTAATTTTAAATTATTAAGGGAAGAAGTTTTAATAATTTTAGTCAAAATATTTATCAATTCCTCAACTTCTCTCAAATAATCATTTGCTTCAAAAACCACTAATTTACCCGCAGATAATAACTTTACCCAATATCTGGCTTCCCTTGCTTCTTTAGCTGCAATTGACATTTTGTGTATAAAATCTTTTCGACTCTGACCAGCAATTGCCTCTTCGATATTAGAACCAATACTAGTAGCGCTCCTAATAAACTGATCAGCTAAAGAAAACTCCTTATCTTTAATTAACATTTTATATAAGGCGACCGCATGTAGAGCAAAATCAAAAGCTTTTTTTTGGACTAAATTATCTTTCATATTTGTATTAATTTATAATTTAAAATTTATAATTTAAAATTCGACTTTTGTCGATTCATTTAATTCCTGCTCTATCGACAAAAGTCGCTCGTATTTTATTAAACGCTCGCCGCGACAGGGCGGGCCGAACTTTACGGCATCGGCATTTATCGCCACCGCCAAATCGGCAATAAAAGTATCTGTCGTTTCGCCCGAGCGATGCGAGACAATCGTTTTATAATTATTTTTCTTGGCTAAAGCGGCTGTTTTCATTAAACCTGTGACAGAGCCGACTTGATTTGGTTTAAGCAAAATAGCATTGGCCAGATCGGCCTCTATTCCTTCTTTTAAACGCGCTCCTTGTGAAGTAAATAAATCATCACCAATCAACCAAACTTTATGAGCCAACTGTTCACTCAACGCCAGCCATGTTTTCAAATCGTCCTCGGCCGCCGGATCTTCCAGATAAGCCAAATTATAACTTTTCTGCAATTTCAAAATATATGCGATGTATTGCTCGCGGCTATATTTCTTGCCATCAACCAGATAACAATTTTTAGTATAAAATTCTGAAGCGGCTAAATCCAACCCCAGAGCGAGTTTGTTTAACAGGCCTTTTTCTCGCAACATTTTATGTAAATACGACAAAGTTTCTTCACCCGTTTGACGCAGTGGCACCAGCCCACCTTCGTCGCCAACCAAAGTTAATTTTTTATTTTTTTTAAAATTTTCTCGTAAAGCAAAATAAAATTCCGCAATCGTTTCCAGTTGTTGGGCCATAGTGCCTTGGGAAGAGACCACCCAAAATTCTTGAAAAGTTGGTCCGCCTAAAGCGTGCACACCGCCGTTTAAGACATTGGCGCATAAATTTATTTTATGATTCGGCAGCCACGCAAGACCCGAGTGCTGATGAAAAACCTGCCGCAAATACTGCCACAGGGGTAAATGTAAAGACAAGGCGGCGGCCTTGGCAATAGCTTGAGAAGTCGCAATCGCGAAATTACCGCCCCAAGTTTTGGCTGTTTCGTCTGGCTCGGTTAAAATTTGGTCCAATAAATCTTGGTCAAAAATAGACACACCTTTAATTTTAGGTAAAAATTTTACCGCGAAATTTTTGGCGATTTTTTTTACAGCCAGACCAGAAAAACCCACGCCGCCATCTCTTAATTCTGACACTTCACGTGTGCCCCGCGAGGCGCCACTGGGAGCTAACGATATCCCCACCGCGCCGCCTTTAGTAATGACAGTTATTTGCACAGTCGGCACCCCGCGCGAGTCATACCGCTGTTCGGCTTTTAAATCTTCTATTGTATCAACGAGTCGAGTCATATGATTAGAATTTAGAATTTAGAATTTAGAATTTAGAATTTAGAATTTAGAATAATACAAATACTTATCATTATTATTCGCCCCCTTTGTCATTGCGATCCGCCAGCTGGCGGAGAAGCAATCCCCATTCTGTCGTTTGCCCTTCGTAGCTTTAGCGAAGAAGGGTCATTCCTCGTCCGCCAGTCGGCGGATAAACTCCGGCGGGAATCTATTTTCTCGTCATTGCGATCCGCCAGCTGGCGGAGAAGCAATCTCTAAGTAAATCTACCTTTTTATTATATAAAAAAACGCCAGCAACTAAAAGTTGATGACGCTGAATGTCAATGTATTTGGTTAGTTCGTAGTCGTTACGTTAATTTGCTGTCCCGTAGGCACGATAAAATACCTTTCCGTTGAATCGCTAAGAACGTCATCGAATATCTTTATCAAAACATACTTTAATTCTGGATGTCTAAGTTCAAAAGACGTGAGTATTTTTTGCAAATCATTTAAAGAATCCGTCCAGGAATTAGGGTTACCCAAATCCATAAAGAAAGACCCTGTTTCGTTAATAACAAATATATGATGTTCGTGCTCCCCCACCTCCTCCTCTTCACCAAATATTTTCCCGCATTCATCGCACGTTACATATAATGTATCATCATCATCGCCATTCTCAACCATTTCTTTATTTTTAACAGTGTGCTGATAGGGCTTATCGGCTAGAACTGAAGATGTCATCGCCATAACATCTTCTTCACTACTACGCCAGGGTCTGAATACTATTTTAGCCAAAACTAATAGCACAAATGCAAGTATGACAAATATTATAATAACGACCGCTAATGGGCTTATGCCAAGCCACATAGAAATATCTTGAACAAATTGCCACTTTTCCATCGTGTAATTCCTCCGAAATTTGTTGAATGTTGAATATTGAGTTATTTGAGAACTTATTTCTTATTGAGCTAATATTAGCACATATCTAAAAATCTGTCAAGGGCTTGACAAAAAAAATTCTCAAAATACTACTATGGCTACAACCTAACAAGCTAATAAGCTAATAAGCTAATAAGCTAATAAGCTAATAAGCTAATAAGCTAGCTTAAAATCTTCCACTTCTCACCTACCAAGTATGACAAAAAAGCGCCGCCGCCCGTAGAAATATATGAAACCGCTTTGGTTAATTTTTTTTCAATTAGAAACGCGCCAGTGTCACCGCCGCCAACGACCACAGTCGCACCCCTTTTTTTAGCTTGTCCTAAAAAATTCGCCAAAGCCAAACTGCCCGATTGATAATTTGCCTCTTCAGTTTTGGCAATACTGCCGACCCAAAAAATAGTCTGGCAAGCTAAAATGGCGCGTGTGTATTTACTAATAGTAAAAGGCCCTAAATCTAAAATAGTATCTTTTTTAGAAAGATTTTCTCGTTCAATAATTTCAGGTGGCTTTGCACCTGTCCTCCGTAGCTTTCTTGTCCTTCGTAGCTTTAGCGAAGAAGGAAGCGAAGGAAGATCAATCACAACATCATCTGGCCAATGGATTTGGTCGGGATATTTTTTTATCAGTTGACGCGCCTCTTGAACCGAATTTTTATCAAAAAGCGACTGACCGATTTCATAACCCTCGGCTTTTAAAAAAGTATTGGCGACTCCCCCACCCAAAAATAAGTAAGCGCCTTGGTCCAACCAAGTTTTAATATTTTTTAATTTATCGGAAATTTTTATGCCACCCAAAACAACTGCCCACGGCTTTTTTGGTTTTTTTAATTTATCCAAAAATTTAATTTCTTCTGTAAAAGCGAGTCCGGCATAGGTTGGTAAAAATTTTGCCACGCCGTCAACCGAGGGCGCGCTATGATGGGCGACAGAAAAGGCCTCAAAAATGAACAGGTCGGCCACGTCAGCCAAAGACTTGGCTAAACTACCCTTGTCTTTACTTTCATAAAATCTTATATTCTCTATCAAGATTACTTTCTCTTTTAAATTTTTAAGCTTACCAATATCTCCCGCCCAAAATTTGACCGCTTGTCCTAAAGATTTTTTAATGGCTGGCACTAAAAAAGCTAAAGAAAACTTTGCAATGTCTTTTTTGGACCTGCCCTCCGACTTGTCCGCCGAAGTTTTAACGGAGGTGGAAGCTTTAGCGAAGGATGGACTTCCTTTATGCGACAAAATGACTATCCGCGCGCCTTTTTTTAATAAATATTTCAAAGTTGGTATAGAATTTATAAAACGCGCTTCACTGGACGAAGCGACATTCCAGTCGACGCGGACGAGAACAGTTTTTCCTTTAAGTGATTTGATTTTAAAAAGTGATTTCATAAGGAAAAATTTTGGAATTTAGAATTTAGAATAATACAATTTAGTTTCTGTCTGGATCCCGTGTCAAGCACGGGATGACGTTCCCTGCACCCTAATCCCTAACCCCTACCAATACTGCCATTTCCACCAAGCGATTAGCGTAGCCCCATTCATTGTCATACCACGCCACGACTTTAACCAAATTACCTTCCACCACTTGCGTTAAAGAACCATCAACAATGGCGGAAAATGGCGCGCCGATAATGTCGGAAGAAACCAACGGCAAATTTGTATACTGTAAAATACCGGAATAGCGAGGCGTTTGTGCTTCTGTCGCTAAAATACGATTGATTTCTTCCTTGGTGGCTGGTTTCTTTAAAACCATTGTTATGTCTGACAAAGAACCACAAGGTGTTGGCACCCGAATGGCGAGGCCGTCAAACTTGCCAATAAGTTCGGGGATAACTTTGGTCGTGGCGGTAGCGGCGCCGGTTGTGGTTGGCACGATATTTATCGCGGCTGCGCGCGCCCGTCGCATATCGTTGTGTAGGGCTGGGGGCGGACCATCGACTAAATTTTGTTCCGTCGTGTAGCTATGAATTGTTGTCATCATCATTTTATCTATGCCAAAAACACGTTGCATAATTTCTACCACTGGCCCTAAAGAATTGGTGGTGCATGAAGCATTGGAAACAATTTCTTGTTTTTGATAACTTTCAGAATTTACGCCCATTAAAAAAGTCATCACATCATCGCCTTTGGTCGGCGCAGAAATTATAACGCGCTTGGCGCCGGCTGAAATATGCTTATGCGCTTCTTCTTGCTTAGTCATTCGCCCAGTGCATTCCAAAACCACAACCACTGCCAAATCTGCCCACGGCAATTTTTCTGGCTCTTTTTCTGACACCACCAAAAATGCTTTACCATTTACAATTATGTGATTGTCGTCAAAAGTGACGGGTTGTTGAAATTTACCGTACACAGAATCGTATTGCAAAAGATGTGCCAAAACTTCTGGCGACATTAAGTCGTTGATGGCGACAATTTCAAGATCCGGCCTGTCCACGGCAATTTTAAAAGCCGCCCGCCCGATCCGCCCAAAACCATTTATAGCAATTTTTATCATATAACTAAGTTAACCACCGATCATTTATTTAAATACTCACGAAAAATTTATCAAAAATATAAAAGCTGATAATATAAGCAAAATCCACAAAATAACGAATATCCAAATTGAGAAAGAAATTTGGCGTCCAAAATCTTTTATCCACTGATTAGTTTGTATCTCACTAACTTTATTGGGTTTTTTCTTCTCTGTCATAACAAAAATTACAAACATAATCACTGCATAAATAATGACGGCTGCATTAACATAATCCAAAATACCTATAAATGCTACTGACACAAAACCAGAATTCAATAATAATTGAAAAAATAAACTAATTACAATAGGAAGTATCAGAAAAATAGCAATTAATTTAGCTTTTCCTCCATCAATAATTATTTTTCCGGGTAAAATTATGTTCTTTTTAATAAATATAAAAATGCCAATTGGCCATAGCCATCCACCAATAAAATCTATAACCGACACAACTGAATCTAAAAATAATTTTATCTCCATAAATTTATTCAAATTATAATATAAATATATCAAGACTCCAAATATATGTCCAGTTAACATCTTAGAGTGACATTCTGCTAGGTTAGAGGTGACAGGTGTTAATTGTTTCATTTTCCCCCTGCCAATCAAGTCCATTTTAACCAGCCCTACTCCCACACTCTCTCCTCTCCCTCCCCATTTTCCGGTCAAGTCCGTTTTAACCAGCTTTGAGGTCTGATTAGCTGGGTTCCGTCCGCCTTTGGCGAGACGGATAATCAGACCGAAATTGCAAGCAGTCAGCTCGCCGGAAGCTGACTGCTGGTGTGTTAAAATGGACTGACCGGAAAAATAATAACTTACTTTTTCTTTTACTTTTTTAATACCAAATACTGGATCCGTCAGCTGACGGATGACGAGAAAAAAACTATCCTATTTTATATCTAGTAAAAGCGGTCACTTTAGTATTCTCCCCGATTTGCGCGATAACATCGGTTAAAATATCTGAAACTTTTTTGGTCTCGTCTTTAAAAAATGGTTGATTTAATAAACAATTTTCCTCGGCGTATTTCGCAACCTTACCTGCCACAATTTTCTCTTTAATCTCCTCGGGTTTATTTTCTCCCTCCATTTGCTTTTTAGCAATCGCTTTTTCTTCCGCTAAAACACTTTCCGGAATATCGGCCTCTGTTATATAAGTTGGATTCATGGCCGCAATATGCATCGCGATATCTTTTGCAAAATTTTGAAAAATATCGGTCTTGGCCACAAAGTCGGTTTCACAAGCCACTTCTACCAGAACGCCAACTTTGCCCCCGCCATGAATATATGAAGCGACCACGCCGGCGTTCGTCACTCGTTCCATTTTTTTAGCGGCGATTTTTTTGCCTGACTCGCGCAAAAATTTAACCGCTTCTGCCATATTGCCATTCGTAGAAACTAAGGCATTTTTTGCCTCCATTAAACCCACGCCCGTTGCTTCTCGTAGTTCTTTAACTTGTTGCGCTGTTATGTTCATAAATTAGAATTTAGAATCTAGAATGTAGAATTTAGAATAATACTAATGATATCACAATCATCTTTTTTCTAAAAGTTATTTACTCTAGTTAATTTTTTGAAGCTCTTCCCTGACGGCTTCCGCAATCACCTTTGTAATCAAATCCACCGACTTCACTGAATCATCATTACCGGGAATCGGATAAGCCACTTCTGTTGGGTCAACGTTTGAATCCACAATCGCCACTACTTGAATTCCTAACTGCTTGGCTTCACGCATCACCGTTTCTTCATGGCGAATGTCCACCACAAAAATTAACTTGGGCAAACCTTTTAAAGTCGCCAGCCCGCCAAACAAACTTTCCAAACGTTTTTTCTCTTCTTCAAAACCCAAACGTTCTTTCTTGGTATATTTATCCAAACCACCGCTGGCTTGATCCGCTTTAATCTGGGCTAAACGCTCAATTTGTTTTTTAATAATACCATAATTAGTCAAAGTACCGCCCAACCAGCGATTTGTCACGTAGGGCATATGGCACTCCTCCGCGTACTTTTTAACAATATCTTTGGATTGCTTTTTGGTACCGACAAAAATAATCTGCCCGCCACTAGCTACCATTTCTTTTATGGCCTCAATCGCTTTCTGTAAAGAAACTTGAGTTTTTTCCAAATCCATAACATGAACGCCACCTTTAACGCCAAAAATAAACGGCGCCATTTTAGGATACCATTTGCTGGCGCTGTGTCCAAAATGAACACCCGCGGTCATTAATTCTTGAAGTGTCGGTAAAGTAGGCATAATTTAATAGCTTTTTGAGTATACAAAAAAACCTAAAAAAGGTCAAGCCCTATTTAGAATTTAGAATTTGGAATATAGAATTTAGAATATTTCCATTGACCACTACGTACTTATATAATTCCGAATTCAAAATTTATAATTTATCCAGCCTTCGTAGCCACTTCGGCGGAGTAGGCAAATTCATAATTTCTAAACTACTCTTTATCCGCTATTCATAACCCAAGGCCTGAATTTTGAATAAGCGAGCGTACTCGCCGCCTTGAGCTAAAAGCTCTTCATGGGTACCAAGTTCTTTTAATTCGCCGTCTGCTACCACGGCCACCCGATCGGCTTTTCTGACGGTTGAAAACCGGTGTGAAATTAAAATCACGGTAATGTCGTCTGGTAAATTTTCTAACTGTTCAAAAATTTTGGCCTCGGCTTCCGCGTCAATTGAAGCGGTCGGCTCATCTAAAATATACAAACGGGGTTGACGATAAAAGACCCGAGTTAAAGCAATTTTTTGCCATTGACCAACAGACGGTTCCAATCCACCGGTAAATTCTTTACCTAACATTTGTTCGTATTTATTTGGCCATTTTTTTATAAAATCATCAGCGCCACTTTTTTTAGCGGCGGCTATAACTTCTCTCATTGAAGCCGAGGGCGA
>Ga0209514_10003601_pt1 | contig 21871 bp, 21 predicted proteins | sample Subgrocontami58m_FD_187452 | JGI IMG/M metagenome (GOLD analysis project Ga0209514, IMG submission 187452) | Subsurface groundwater microbial communities from S. Glens Falls, New York, USA - GMW37 contaminated, 5.8 m (SPAdes) (version 3) | ecosystem: Environmental > Aquatic > Deep subsurface >...
CCATCACACCCATGCCCCAAAAAACCTCATCTCGTCGGGCCTCAAACCCTGCCTCATTATCTGCATCTCCTGTATTCTTGAAAGAAGCAATTGCTACTAACTTTTTCATAGCAGCTTCAAGCTTACTGCTTCCTTTGGTGTTTCGTTCTCTGATCATCAAAAAATTAATGTAATGCCCAAAAAATTCAGGCATATTATAATAATACTTGCTCTCCTTACTTTGTGAAGGCTGATACTCAGAAATTCCGAATGAATCATATCTTTGGGGTAAACCTAAATACAACCTCCAAGCATCTTCCCGTGGTTCCTTAGATATGTGATCAGCTCGTTCATCTGAATTTGTAATGTTCCCTTTGATATCTTTCAAAATCTCACGAGCTGTTGGGTTGTACCCATACGGAGTTATAGTTTTATAGATAACTTCACTAACTCCTGGCTTATAAGCATTTCTTTGTTCGTGTGTAATACCCTGTGTGTCCATTTCCCATTTAGCTCGATTTAAACGCTGCTCTAAATTTTCAGGAGTTCTTTCTGATAAATCGCCAGAACCAAGTGCAAGCATTCCCGTCAAGAGAAAACGTCTAAAATTTCGAGCAAAACGCTTTGCCCTAGGATTATCTTCTACTTCAGGCTCTTCAACGTTGTTAGTAACATTTTCAGCTTCGTTATCTTCTTTTTTCAAAAAAGAATCTTGCAGACTGGGATCAAATTGTATATCTCTTCTTTCCATACTAAAAGCATAACAAAAAACACTAGCTTGAGCTAATGTAACCAATAAATCAGAAACATCTTATAAAAAAATTAGGGAGCAAGCGTTTGCTTACTCCCTGCGGCCATGAAGCCGCTCCTCAACAAGTTCCGCATCGTCGCAAAGCTCGATCCCCAATTTGTGCAGCTTTTCAATAACCTCCACACCCAACTCCGAGCTCTTGATCAGCAAGTTCGTTATCGAAGCATGATTGTCATCGCCTGCAATTCGATTCTTGCCGATCGTCCCGCAGCCTACACACCTGTGCACGATCATGAGCTCACCACCATCGCGCTTGATAGTTAACCCAATGGGTTCCATCGCGCTCTGGCAGTGAGACCTGCGATCTCCTATCGCAACATCAACATGTCGCGACCACAAACAAATAGGACAGTGGTTGCGATGTTTCGTGCTGGTGGCATCGGTCGGAACTTCGTTTTTGCATTGAATGCAATTAAACGAAGGGCGCCGAGCCTGGCGAAGCAAATTCCGAGCAGCCTTATCGAGACGCTTTCCGTCTCTACGCTCGTAATCTGAATCGTCATCAAATTCGCGGCGTCTGCGCCCCATCTGATCCCCCTTTTATACATGGACCTTCGGTGTTCTGCAAAACTTACAAAACAGACTAAACATTGTGACAAAAAATAACCACTCTGTCAAGACAATTTACCTATAACCCTAATTCTGATAGAGTAATAACAACCATAACTTAATGACTATGAAAAAAATACTAGCCGTAGTAGCACACCCAGATGATGAAATAATAGGAGTTGGCGGGACATTGTGTAAGCACTCTTCCGAAGGCGACGAGGTTTATATTTTGATCTTGGGTGACGGAAAGAGTTCACGCCAAGGCGTTTATAAGCCTCTGGCAAAAGCTTTGCTGGTAAAATCATCTAAAGAAACAGAGAAAGCTCTTGCTTGCATCGGTATAAATTCTTTCAAAAAATTAAGTTTCCCAGACAACCGTTTTGATCAAGTAGCCATATTAGATCTCGTAAAAAGCATATCCGAGCATATAAGTAAAATAAAACCAGACTTAGTATACACTCACCACTTTGGCGATCTAAATATTGACCATCAAAGAACATCAGAAGCTGTAACTATTGCCTGCCGCCCTATCGAGAATAACTCTGTCAAAGCAATTTATCATTTTGAAACTTTGTCGTCCACAGAAATGGCGGGATATATCCCAGGGCGGGCATTTTTACCCAACGTTTTTGTTAATATAGAAAAAGAGGTCAAAAAGAAAATGGAAGCAATGAATTGCTATCAAAGTGAACTACGTGAATTTCCACATCCACGTTCCTTAGAAGCCATAGAAGCCAATGCTAAACTTTGGGGGGCAAAAGTAAATTTAAGATATGCAGAAGCTTTTTATTGTCTTAGGGAAATAAAATGATAAGGCTAAGTATCCCCTTTTTACTTTCCGATCCGGAACAAATCTCTGAACAGTTAGTCAAACAAAAAAACCTCTTACTAGAAGCAACCATCTTTGATGCTGTTGAGTTATTTGAATTGATGAAATCGAAAAAAATCTCGTCACTCTTTAAACAAGCGCAACAAAAAGGAGAAATAAAAGCGTTCCACTTCCCAACAGAGAATGCTAATTATATTTCATCTATTAAACTTCAAAAACTCTTGTTCGAGATTATTACTGAACTCGAAAAACATTCAATTCCATATTTGATTTTGCATTCAAACTACATCCAAAACGTCAAAGAATTTAATGCAAAAAACCTACTAAACGTCAGGAAGCAGTATCTTTCTTTTTTTAGGAAATTAGGGGTATTTGCAAAAAAAAGAAATGTCACAGTCTGTATCGAAAACCTACCAATTATAGGAAATATGGCTGACGACTTTGATTCAGTCTTTGTCTTCCCAAAAGATTTTAAAGAAATAAACATGCATGGCGTAAAAATTGCTTGGGATTTGGGACATTGGGCGTATACATGTCAAGGCTATACTGACTTTTGTAAATACTACCCAAACTTAAAACAACCCACTATAGATAACTTTCTAGTTTTAAAAAATAACATTAGACACCTACACTTTTCTTCATTTAAAAATAAGATTCTAAAAAAACAAAAGGTTTGCGAAGAAGGAATAATGCCACAGGCTGGAGATTATGACCAAATCGTTTTAGCAAAATTGTGCAAAAAAATACATGCATTGCCTCGAGAATTTACAATGACCCTTGAAATAAAGGAACAAAACTATTATAATCGATCAAATCTTAAAAAAACAATAAAGTGGTTTGAATCAAAAGTGTTCTAAGCTTCAAAAACCCAAAATGGAACATTCTTAGCCCCCCACTGTGCCTTAAAATTACTTATACCAGAATTATTTGAACTGGCCATATCCAAAAACTTCACTCCTTGCTTTTCAAAACTATTTATTGCCTCTAAAAGAATTAAATAATTTGCATTGGTCTTTAAACCTTCGGCACTAGAGGCGTTCCACCAATAATAAGCCCATTCATTTGATTTCATAAAAATACTGGCAGCTACTATGTGTTTGTCTTTATAAGCCCCGATAAAAAATATTTCGGTAAAATTCAAAAGCTTTTCAAAAAAGGTTTTAGGTGTCTTATAAGTGCTTCCCACCCGCTCCGCAGTCTGCGTGTATACTTCATAAAACTCATCCAAGTCTGTCAAAGACATTTTTTTAACGACTAGACCTTCCTTGAGGGCTTGTTTGAGAGAATTCCTAGTCCTCTTTTCTATCCTTTCATCCCAACCGTGGTCTATTCGCAAAATTGAGCTATTCTCTTGTTTCCATCCTTTGCTTTCTTTTATTTCTACCCCTGGAAAGAGTTTAATACGACGAACCTTGATATTTAAGCTTTTTTCTAACAAAGGAATAAGGCGATCAAATATATCTGAATAATTTTGTAAACTTACAATCCCACCATAACCAATAAAACTTGAATATGCATCTCTACCCTTCACTTGCAAGGAAAAAAAGCTTTCAGAATCTCCTTCTTTAATCTTTAAAAAATAATTCTTTAAGCGAAACTCGTCGGCTACCAATCCAAGCCATTTATGACCTTGAAAAAAATTATTTCTAGAAAAAAGTTCAACGTTCTCTGACCACTCTGCTGGATTAATTTGTAAAATTTCCATTTTTGAAATAAGAATTAATTATACCAGTAATCTCTTCTACTCTTTTATGTTTTAATGGGTACCTGAAAGGTATGGACAAAACTTTAGTCCATATTTTTTCTGTATTGTATAATTTCTTAGCACCTTCAAACCCTTTACCATAATACAATGGTATATAATTCCAAACTGTCTGAACACCATTTTTAGCTAAGCATTCCGAAAGATCAAATCTAGAACCCGCTTCCAGCATCATTGTTGCATACAAAAGGTTATCAAACTTAGAACCAAATATTTTTATATTTATATTCTTTTTTAGGTATTCAAAATTTATACTATTGAAAAAAAGCTGGTCTTTTAAATTTAAAAGATTTCTAGACAATACTTTTTGCTGAAGACTATGCATTATACGAGGCTGCACTGTTTCGATTTCAAAAAAAAGATATTTATTAACTGAAAAATTATTTACCAAACCAAGCGTTCTAAAAAAAGAATAACTCGTCCTCAGATATTTGAGCACAAAAAAAGTAAAATAGTATTTCCACCTTTTAAAATAAACTCCTAACACCTCATTAAAAAGAACTGTTTCCTTTGGAGATATCAAGGCTATCTGCGCATTCAAAGCATTATTCCTACAGACCAGTGCTCCACCACCCAACGCAAAAATTTGTTTTTCTGGGCCAAAGCTATAAATCGACGCGTCTCCAAAATCATTCAATTTTTTTGATACCCCAACAGTTTCTACGGTTTGCGCTAAATCATTAATAAAAATTAACCGGTTTTCGTCACAAAATTTAGAAATCGATTCCAAGTCATCGACTAAGCCAAAAAGGTTTGTTGCTATAACTGCTCGTGTTCTTGAATTAACCGCTTTCTTCAAAGAAGCTATCTCCAAACCCAACTCATCATTAATGTCAACAAAACAAGGAGTTGCTCCTGTTTTTACAATTGCTTCGAGAATTGCTGGACAATTAAAAGCCGCAATTAAAACTTCATCACCCGCCACGACTCCTATAGCTTTAAGACAAAGATAGATTGCAGACTTACCACTATCTAGTAAATAAAATGATTTGGTGCCAAAATAGCTTTCTAAAATCGATTGATTATACTCTCTAAATCCAAGTAAGAACTTTATTAAATCCAAGTGATCTTGGCCCATCTCTATCCAAGGATAAATATCGGAAATTTTTCCCTTAATCACTGGTGGAAATTTAAGATCGTTCTGAACCTTAATCATAATTCTTGATTATTTGCTCTAAACCAAATTGCAAATCTTTTTTTGCTTCAAAATTCAAAAGAATCTTTGCTTTTTCAACTGCTGGAACTCTGCGGTCAATTTCTAAAAAAGACTCCCTTACACCATTTTGTTCATAATTTTGAAAAGTTATTTCCGATTTTGTGCCAGGAACTAAATTCAAAATTAATATAGCTAGGTCTTTAATAGATATTTCTTTTTTATTCCCAATATTTACTATTTCAAATTTTGAACCTCCGTATTCCATTAAACGCACCAAACCTTCTGTAGCATCAGTTACGTAAGTAAAACACCTAGTCTGGGAACCGGAACCAAAGATAGTAATTGGTTGATTATTAAAAGCGGCTTTCAAAAAACTACTTACTACAAAATCCCCTCTTTGCATTGGACCATAAACATTAAAAAATCTAACAATACCAACACTCATTAATGTGGATTTTGTTTTTAAATAATCCTCTATCTCCAATTTTAACTTGGCATACAAAGAAATAGGTTCTGGGCGATCAGCTTCAGTATACGGAATTCTATTCGAATTCCCATATATTTCTGAGGAAGAAGAAAAAATGAATCGTTTTATTTTTTTCTCTACACAAAAGTCTATAAATTTCTTCGTATCCAAATAGTTTATTTTCTTAACCAAATCCGGATTATTTCTGCAATTATCAACCCCTACCATAGCTGCAAGATGTATAACGATATCTGTATCCGCTAGAGCTTCGCCCACTTGTTCAAGATTCGAAAATGCTGAATTTATAAAAGTAACCCCTTCTACCCTGGGCGGGACTACATCTACGATAGTCAAAGCATAACCGCCTTGACTTAATAATTTTTTACTAATGTGCGTCCCGATAAAACCTGACCCGCCCGTAATTAGAATCTTCTTTTCACGCATTTGTTAAATTATTTAATGTATCACATATATATTTCACCTCTGATTTGGACAATCGTTCGTAAAAAGGCAATGAAAGAACTTGGTTAAAAACTTTTTCTGTTACCGGTAATTTACAACCAAGCCCTCTTTTTTTGTAATATCTTTGTGTATGATTTGGAATGAAATGCACGCTTGTACCTATACCCACTTTTTTCATCTCTTCAATAACCTTGTCCCGGCTGATCTTAGCAGTAGCTTTTATGCGAACAACAAACAAATGCCAAGCATGTTCATTGCCATGCCCCATAGGTTCTGCAGGCAAGATTAAATTAGGATTATTTTTTAACAACGAAATGTATTCTTTTGCCAATTTTGCCCTTCTTAAATGCACTTTATTTGCTAAAGTTACTTGTGGTAAACCGATAGCGGCGTGTACATCTGTAAGATTGTATTTGAACCCAGGATATAAAATGTCATACCTCCATGTGCCATTTTTTGTATAACGTTTCCACCCACTTTTTGACATACCATGCAAAGATAAGGTTCGCACTAAATCAGCGGTTTTTTTATTTGGGCAAACCACCAAACCACCTTCTGCACTAGTCAAATTCTTTGTGGCATAAAAACTGAAGCACACAAAATTATTACCCTGACCAACCCACTTACCTTTGTATTTTGTCATAAAACCGTGAGCAGCGTCCTCTATTACCTTAAGCTTGTGCTTACGAGCTATTGCATTAATTGCATCAAGGTTCGCAGGCATACCTGCAAAATGCACGACAACTATTGCTTTGGTTTTGGAAGTAATCTTTTTTTCTATATCAAAAGGGTCTGCGCATAATGTACTCTCTTCAATATCGCAAAAAATAGGTTTTGCACCGATATGGAGTATTGTATTTATTGCCGAACAAAAAGTATAACTCGGAACAATAACTTCATCTCCCTCTCTAATACCAGCAGCCAAATATGCCAAATGTAAAGCGGCAGTACCTGATGAAACAGCAACCGCATACTTAACACCCAAAAGGTTTGATAATGACTCTTCAAATTTTGTAACTTTTTCTCCTGTGGTTATCCAACCGGAATCTAAAACATTCTGTATATTCTTCAATGCTAAACTGGGAATGCTTGGTTTATGAAAAGGTATCTTCTTCATATTTTTATCTGTTGAAACAACCTATCAATTTGCAAAGCTTTATTTAAAGATTTTGAATCTGCCTTGCCTCTGATATTCACAAATAAAAGGGCTGCTAAGGTTGCATTACGCATTCTAATAAAAAGCGGTAAAAACCCTTTCTCTGCTTTATTTAATGAGCGGTAGCGTGAATAACTTTTAAAATAAGAATCAATAATTTTTTTATGAGATTTATTGGGGTTAAAAAATAACCACCACCATAAAGAATTAGCAGTATCTAACACGAAAGGCTGCTTAGAAATATCATCAAAATCCAAAATTGCTTTGATGTGCTTATTAGTGACTATCAAATTATTACTGTCATAATCTAAATGCACTTCACCTGAAGACAGAAGACTGATTTCTTTTTTTTTGTTTTTTGCTTCAATAATAATTTCTGACGATATTTTAGCGTATTCTTTATGAACCTTACTGTTTCTTATACGTCTTAGTGCCTGTCTTCTCTCCTTCTCTAACCAATCAATCATCTTTTTTTCAAAAAAATCACCTTTTACTTGTTTAAGCGTACTAGCAACAACATGCATCTTCGCTTGATATTTTGCAAACTCTGAAATCAAATTAAGCTGAGAGGGTTTAAGATGACTGCCTTTGACGAATTGCATCAAAATAGCGCGCCAAACCTCCCCTTCAGAATCACGAAACTTGGTTAGATAACTACCAAACTTATTCTTAAAGACAGGCGCTACTGGAATATCATTCGATTCAAAATTCTTCATTAACTTAAGCTCATTCTGTATTTCAGCATCAGTACGATTCCCTTTTTGATAGACCCGAAAAACATACATTGAACCGTCTGCACTAACAACTAAAAATGAGGAGTTTATAATTCCATCTTTAATAGCTTTGATCTTTATAGGGTTAAGATCGTACAAACTTAGAGCTTTTTGTAAATCTACTTTTAAACCCTTAAACTTAGTGCCCATATTTTTCCTTTCAATTGCTTATAATCATAGCAAAAAATGAGATTACCTCAAAGTTGAATTACCTTCCATTATGTACTATGATATAAGGTCTTTTACGGAGGAATTCAATGAAAGTAGAAATCCTAGGTTCAGGAGGGTCATTTACGACCCCCAGACCCGGATGTAGATGCCGAATATGTACAGAAGCACGACGTAAAGGCTTGCCTTACTCGCGTACTGGGCCTAGCCTTTTCGTCCACGGACCTGACATCCTGATAGACACGCCCGAGGAAATCAAAGATCAGCTAAGCAGAAGCAATGTAAAGAAGGTCTCGGGCTGTCTGTATTCCCACTGGCACGGTGATCACGTTATGGGTCGAAGAGTTTGGTGGACACTAAACTACGACTTCAAACACGTACCGCCCCGACACAAATCAACAGAAATACTGCTACCTCAGCAAGTGGCTGTTGATTTCAAGAGACATCTCGGGAGCTGGCAACACCTTGCCAACTTACAGTCGCAGGGAATGGTCAAGTTAACAACGATCTTCGATGACGAAAGCGTTGTCAGGAACAACACCAAGATCACGCCGTTTCGACTTCACGAAAATTTCGTTTACGGCTTTGTCTTCCAAACACGTAGACGGAAACTTGTTGTCGTTCCTGATGATATCTTCAGATGGCAGCCGGGTGAGTTCGTACAGAACGCAGATGTAGCAATTCTGCCTATGGGTGTCGCGGAGATCAATCCGTTGACCGAACGCCGCCAGATGAGCAAGAATCACCCTGTTCTAATTGACGAAGCCACCTTCGAGCAAACGCTGGAAATCGTGAACCAGCTACAAGCCAAGAAGGTAATACTCACCCACATTGAAGAACACGACCAACTCAGCTACGACGATCTCAAGAAGGTGAGCAAACGGCTTGCTCGCAAAGGGCTCAATCTAGACTTTGCACACGACACCATGGTGGTTGACGTATGATCACGGATTTCTACAAAACAAAAGCGCCCCGATGCTATTGCTTCTTGGGGCGCTTTCTGTTCTTTGATATTTTCAAAAGTTTACTATTCGGAACAACACAATGTCCACCTATCTTTTTCATTATAGGTTGCAAAACAGGACGAACATATTCTGATTGCCCAAGTAATATAAATGATTGATTATAAGTTTGATTAAACAAAGTATATGCTTCATTAAAATTTACCCCATAATTATCACAATACTCTTTGGCTTTCTTAGTAAATTCAATGCATACACGGTAATATTCTGTATCTAGTAACTTACCTAGCTCTGTAGTCTCTGAATCATCACACAAAATCACCTTAATACGAGCTCTCCTAAAATAATCAGCAACCTCACTGGCTTGCGCACCACCTATGAACTTTGGGAAAACCAACAAAGAATCATACAAATCAGGATGAATCCCTCTGATGGGTGAATTCAAAGCATCACATTCCCTGCTTGTTCCGACGGGGACCGTCGAGTGAATAATAGTATACTTGGGCTTAAACTCCTTTTGATATCTCTTGACCTCTACTACAAAGTCCTTGCTATAAGGAAAACATACATGCATTAATTCAAAATTTCCATGTATCTCTTGTTTATGTTTAAACTTATCAAAAATTTCTGTTGGATAAAAATCTCTTAGAACCCTATGCAATGCTGACCCAACCTCCCCTGCTCCCAAAATAATAGATTTCATGCTATATACTCCTGTTTGTTAAAAACTAGAATTACATTTAAAAATAGCACAACCAAGTTATATTGCAAAGGCCTGTTCGACACTCTAAAAACAGACATAACAAAAAACACTAGCTTGAGCTAATGTTCTTTGTGGCAGGGGGTGTAGGAATCGAACCCACGCGTACGGTTTTGGAGACCGTCGTACTACCACTATACGAACCCCCCAAGAAAAACAGCTTACAAGCGCAAGGCTTGCAAGCTGTTTTGTACTACTTGGTTTCCTTGTGCATTGTCATCTTCTTGCAATGCTTACAAAACTTCTTAAGTTCCAAGCGCTTCGGTGTTAACTTCTTGTTCTTTCTGGAATGATAATTTAGGTTTTTACACTCTGTACATTCCAACTTTATCAAATTGTCTTGAGACATCGTTTTACTTCCTTAATGCGATTATGGAGCCGGCTGTCGGACTCGAACCGACCACCTACGGTTTACAAAACCGTTGCTCTACCGGATGAGCTAAGCCGGCAAAGAGATAAAATTAACTATTAAAATTTAACATAATGAGCTTAAAAAGTAAAGGGCCTTGGCTCGCGGGAGGTAAATCCAACGCACCAAGGCATCCTTTGCTTGTGTGGGTTTTCGTTTCTTCATCAAAACTTTGATGGCATACGAACAACCCAATATCTTTCCTCCTGTTTTAGCTACCGCTGGAGCTTCTTGGATTAAGTGACTTGCGACGCGTCATCACTTGTGTACGTTCACGCATGGTCTGTGAACGTTCCTTGAAGCCCTGGATGTCGTGTACAGCAGTGTACTCGAATCCAGCGTGCTTCAGAAGCTCTGAGTCAGGTTCAATGCGATGCAGGTTCGCATATGCTTCACGAAACTCTGCCTGAGCCTGTAGTAGCTCGCCTGCCGAATGTTGATCATCCGGTCCGCTGTTCACAACAGTCATCGAGGAACTCCTGTAGGGGGTCACGGGTTAGCAGCGAAGGACTGCATCATCGACAAGAACCTGCTCAAATTGACGCTGTACATATCAACCAGAGCATCAACTTCAGAAGACGCCCGGTCGTAGAGCAACACCACATCAGCGCTCCCAAAGCGTTGGGAGAGCTGCTGCTCGAGCTTGGAGTATTCTGCCTGCTCGCAGAGATCAAGCCAAGCTCTAAGGTACTGCTCTTCCAGATGCAGTGCCACTGCAAGCCTCAAAAGCTCTTGCAGACGAACACGAGCCCTAATCAAAGAATCTGCGTTGGGTTTCATTCAGGATCTCCTCGCTTGATGCGTTCAACTTCTTGTACAAGCGCAGCAAGCAACAAGACAACAACCCGAAACGAAACCTCCCGCTGATCATTTGAAGAATGATCCCAAGCCTTGGGACCATCCCAGAATCTTGCCTTGAGCTGAGCTGAGTCTCTCTTTGCAGGGAGACCCTCTTCAACTTGGCAATATTCTAATAGCTCGTTTTTAGGATCCAGAAGCAGCAGGTCGGAAGCAGCGACCTTGCACTGGACTAATACCTGTGCGGTCTCTGCTAGCTCAACCATTAAAACCTCCGGTAAAGGCAACAACCAGCTTTGCGCTGGTCATATATGACTATACGCCAAGAATTAAATCTAGACAAGCATAACAAAAAACCCCGCTCTCTGCGGGGTTTTTTCTCCTACTTTAGTTTATAACTTCACCGACCGGATAGACAGACAAGTCTAAACGTTTAACCTGAGAAAGTTTGTATTTCATTCTTACAAAGGCGGAGTAACTAGCAAATCCTTGTTTCTCCCCTTTTTCGTTTATGAGATACACTGTCCTTCTTTCCTTAGAGTCCAATGCTATTGTTCCTGCTTTAGCACGAACAATATTACCGTCAGGAAGCAACCTGTCAGCTTCACTTGCAGGAATTACAGTAACCTTACCGTATGATTGAAATTCAGAGTAATTAGCAAATGGCAGTTTCTTTCCTGCAGAAACAAGATATATTGCCTTACCAATGGAAATGAATGTTCCTTCAGGATGTGAATTGATTAAAGTTTCTCCTAAGACCTGACCTTGTGGAACTGTTGGAGGAACAACCGGATTTACAGGAGCAGGAATAACAGCAACAGGAATCGCAGGAGCTGGCGGAGTATATGAAGATCCACCACCTCCACCACCACCGCTATTAATTACTGGTGCATATGTTGCAAAGGTTGTGAAGTGCTTAGTCCAAACAATCATATCAGTGCCGTTATCAAACTTACATTCACTGTTTCCTGTAAGCTGTGCATCAACTGTTACTTGGTCATCTGCTGTACAAAGCGTAGTTATTGGATACAAACCATTACCTGGATCATAACCAACTTTCTTACCAGTCTTACCAGCAAAGAGCAATCTAACTGCTTTGTTGAAGGTTAATGACTGATTTGTTAATCCAACCTCTATGGCTGAGCTAACATCGCCACCATTCAAAACAAACTCTGTTATCTTGTTTGTTGGTGCGTTAATAACACCATCCCAGGATGAATTTCCTGTGATAACTAAACCAGCAGGAAGAGTAACATTAACGCTACCGCTGCTACCAGTTGTAGAATCAATTGTTAATTCTGCTGTTGTTGTTACAGTCTTATCATCACCTGAAGTTTCCAACAAAGCTGCAAAATTTATAGTTGGTTCTGTTACAGTTTCAGGAATTGTGATAGTTGAATCTTCTGAATTGTCTCCAACGACAACTTCAGTATGGGAAGTATCTAAATCGGTATCACCGGAAAGAATGAGTTGTTGGTCATCGATTGGATTGCTTGTGTCAACAGATCCGTAGACCATACCAGCAATAGCTGTAGGATCAGCAGTGCCCCAAGAGTTATGAGTTGCATCAACTGCTGGATGTGTTGAAGAAACAGCCTTTGTGTTCCCACTAAAATTGTTATAGTTTGCTACAACAACGCTCACGTCGTCTGCAAGATAGCCAACAGCAATACCATCTGTATTGTTGGTAATGCTATTATTGGTTATTGTTGCTTGTGACGGAGTTTCTGGATTGAAGTAACTAACGACATAAATACCAGCTGAAGTGGATGTATCAGCTGCAAGGCCCAAGTTATTTGAAACCGTGTTGTTGCTTATGACAGACTGGCTACCACGTCCAACTTCAAAACCATAATCCAACCAAGTACCAACACCTTTACCGGTATATGTATTTCCAGTGATTGTTGAGTTTGTTCCAAATCCATTAAATACCCCGATACGTCCGATGTTACTAAAGTTGTTATTACTTACAGTCATATCAGAACCGTAAAGCTCAATAGCCATTCCTTTATAATCAGGTCCGCTAGGATTGTAACCAATATTAGTAAATACATTGTTATCTATGGTGCCATGCCCGTGAGAGAAAATACCAACTGCTATTAATCTAGAGTCACCATTCAAAGTGACACCGCTTAAATTAAATGTTTTACCGCTATTAACTAGTATCCAGGCAGAAGAATCTGCATGGCCGGTGTTAGTAGTATTTTGCCCTGGTCTAATAATTGTGGTTGTCTTGTCTGCACCTATAACTGTTAAGTCTTTATCAATGACAATCTGACCAACTTCTGTGTATTCTCCTGCTCCTACATTAATCGTGTCCCCTGAGCTTGCGGCTCTAATTGCATCTTGAATTGTATAATAAGTATTAGAAGGTAAAACTGCAGACAATGCTTGTGCAACTTCGCTGTCTACTTCTGAATACTCAACTGCGTCATCTAACCAAACTCCATCTAGTCCTTGCGATTGTAAAAATTCAGCATAAGCGCTAGTGCTACTACCTGTACTCTTTAAAGCCATCAAGGTGTAAGCGCTTAATTGAATAGGTTCAACAGCACTTAAGATATCAGCTTGTCTGCTAACTAAAGTAGCTAAGATACCTGGATTATCAATACCAGCAACGTTTAATGCTTTTACTGCTCCTGCTAATCCAAGATCATAATAGGCAACAGTATTTGTGTATGTGCTCTGCGTAACATAGTCCTGTATCTGATTCGCTATTCCAGTTGCCAAAGCTGTGTTCCCGTATGTTTTTGCTGCGAGCACAAAAGGCATTAAATCCCATGCAACAATTCCTTGTGGCGCAGAATCCGGAGCTCCTCTAAAGGTTTTGTAACCAGCCGCAATGCCTGCTGCATCACAACCTGTTGATGCAGAACAAAAATAATTAGTCTCACCAAAAATGTGATTCATGTACAAAGTAGCTGCGTCAGAATATGTGGTCAAACCAGAAACAGTAGCTAAATGGTACAAAAAATTAATATTAAAGCTATTCAATCTTCTTGTTGCATCGGGTGTTCCAATCGTAGTGATTATGAAATCTCCAGCATTTTTTGCTGCATCTAGATAGGCGACCTTACCCGTAAGGGCGTATGCACTTAACAAACCTTCTGCAGTTACACCGGTAATATTAATATATGTACTTGTTGTCGGACCTGTTTGTCCGGTAACTGCCCAATCCCATGAGCCATTAAGATTTTGCAAAACCAACAACCTATCAGCAGATGCTGTGATTGATTGGTAATAACCTGTATTGGTAGCGTCTGAAGAAACATTCAAAGTTGCTACAGCAAAAGCTTTGCTTGCTCCAAACATTCCCATAAACACAAAAGAAACAGTAGCCAAGAATAAAACAATCTTGGAACTTAAACTATTCCTCAAATTAGCTATATTCATTTTTTTCCCAGTTAATAATTTTTTAATGTCATTTTCATCGTATACCCTACCTACTGTGCGTCAAGCAAAAAAGGGGCTAACTTGTTCATATCCTGTCGATAAGGCAACAAAAAAACCGCTAGATAAAGCGGTTATAAAATCTTTCTAAAATCTACATGGAGCCGTTGATCGGAATTGAACCGATGACCTACTCCTTCACTTACACCTCAATTTCGAAAACCTTATATGAGGGTTAGACTGTATATTAAGCATAGCTTTCGCTTTAGCTTCCCTTGTCAGTCGTTCGGGCGAGAGTGTCGCCACGGTCTGAACCTTTGCAGGTCTTTAACCGTTATTCGGGAGACATTGCAAGATTTCTCTCACAAAGGGCAAGTCCTCTTCAGACTACCATGGAGTTGCTCTACCAACTGAGCTACAACGGCAAATAAATTATGGTGGGTGGTGAAGGATTTGCACCTTCGAAGCCACGAGGGCAGCTGATTTCATGTACCCTTAAATTTCTTTAAGGCATGGACTATATCTTCATCTTTGCAAATTGCTTTAGATGTTCCGGTATCTAGTCTCTACGGCGCCCTCTTAAAAAGAGGTTCCCACGGTATTAGCATGGCTTTCTGCTTTAGCTTTCACCGTTATCCCGGAAAGTTCATCTTGAGGTTTCCCGCAAGAGCTGCAATTGTTTACAGTCAGCTCCGTTTGACTACTTCGGTAACCACCCATGATTTAACTTAACTAATATTCTTTTTTTAAGGTTCTAACTCCAATGTTCCAGTTGCTGAATCTTCTCTTTTAATAATATCTCTTCGGGATGCTTCTCAAATACTGATCTTAATTTCAGAAGCGCATTTTCTTTCTCTCCCAAACTTGCCATTGAATCAATCAGTATTAGTAAGTATTGCATATTCTCTGGTTCCAATTCAACTGCTTTTTCAAAGTTTGGTTTTGCTTCTTCACTCTTCCCTGCTCCCTGTAAAGACAAACCCAGATTTACAAACCTTGCTGGTATCAAATCATTCAAAGCTAAAGATTTAGTGTATGCTTCTGCTGCTTCTGCAAAACGTCTGGTTGAAAGCAAAGCATTACCTAAGTATGCGAAATAGTTGTCGTTCTGAGGATTATGCTTTACTAAAAACTCTAAGATCTCAATCGCGTTATCATGCTTCTTCTGTTTGATATATATCTTCATCAAACCTTCATAAGCTAGATATTCTTGTGGGTTCTTGCGGATAACCTGGATTAAAGTTTCTTCAGCCTCTAAAAGCTTCCCCTCTGAGATTAAACGATCAGCTTTCTTTAGACTGCTGTACATGCCAATGTTAATAGCGGCTCCTGCTGGTCTAACAAATCTTGCAACCCTGTTTGCTAAGATCTGACTTTGCTTTAAATCTTTTGCTTCCAGCATAAAATGCCAGACTTTTTGTGCTACAAAAATAACAGCACTTTTAATCTTCTGCCAAGCTTTTTTACAAAGCGCTTTAGAAACAGCAGAGGCTTTCTTAAAGAAAGGTTCCTTGCTTGTTTCTAAATCTTGGTGTGCTTTGTCTTTTTCAATTGCTTCTGGCAATCTACGCAAAAACAAAACAACTACACCAAGAACCGCAAAAATTAGAACTAAATTAGCAATCAATGTGAAAGACAAGCAAGCCTCCCAGAGATTAATTTCCTAGATGAAATCTTGAAAATCTTCGAACAACAATATTCTCACCAAGCTTAGCAACAGAATCTGACAAAAGATCTTTAATCTTCTTTTCAGGTTCTTTAACAAAGCCTTGCTCCATCAAACAAGTTTCCTCATAAAACTTGGCTAACTTACCCTCAATCATCTTTTCAACAACAGCCTCAGGCTTACCAGAATCCTTAGCCTGTTCCTTGTAGATCTCTTTTTCTTTTTCAATCACTTCAGCAGGAACATCAGCGATGTTTATATACAAAGGGTTAGAAGCTGCAATGTGTAAAGCAAGCTCTTTAGCCAAGCTTTTAAAATCATCTGTACGAGCAACAAAGTCTGTTTCTGTGTTTAACTCAAGCAAAACACCAACCTTACCACCTGCGTGGATATAGCTTTCAACAATGCCTTCCTTAGCAACACGGTCAGCTTTCTTCAAAACCTTGGACTGACCTTTTTTGCGTAAGATTTCAATTGCCTTCTCCTTGTCGTTATTTGCCTCATCTAAAGCAGACTTTACATCGGCAATTCCAGCACCTGTTAACTCACGGAGTTCTTTTAATAGTTCCATAGTTTTTTGTTATTAATTGCTTTTTACGCTCTCAGCAACAACTGCTGAGGCTTGGGGTGTAAAACTCTTTTTTCCTTCTAAGATTGCGTCTGCTAAAGCATCTGCAACATACTGTACTGCTTTTATGGCATCGTCATTTGCAGGAATTGGAAAATCAATATTGTCGGGATTGCTGTTTGTATCAACCACACCAATAACTTTAACCTTTGATTTCTGAGCTTCAACTAAGGCAATGTTATCATAGTTAACATCAAAAACAATAACTGCTTCAGGAAGCTTTCTCAAATCTTTGATACCTTCAAACAAAGTTCGCATCTTAATAAGTTCGCGATCAATCATCAAACGTTCTTTCTTGGTATAGTTTTTTTCTAACTCACCTGTTGCTTTGAGATTCTCATAGCGCTCCATTTTCTTGATGGTTTTCTGAATAGTTCTAAAGTTTGTAAATGTTCCACCAAGCCAACGAGTTATAACATATGGCATGCCAGCTGCAATTGCTGCGTTTCTAACTGCTTCTTTTGATTGACGCTTAGTAGCAACAAACAAAACTAAACCACCCTTAGCTGCTGTTTCTTTTGCAAAAACCATAGCATCTAAAAGCTTGGAGCGAGTTTTCTCTAAATCCATAATATGAATGTTGTTTCGAACAGCAAAAATGTATGGACGCATCTTTGGGTTCCAGCGTGAAGTTTGGTGACCAAAATGAGCACCAGCCTTCAACAGGTCGGACAATTGAATGTCTTTCATTAAAAATCCTTTCTTCCTATCCTTGTTCTTCTATTCCGGCAACTTTGTTTTCGCCCTCAAGCTACTTACAAAGCAGGATATGTCCGAAATATGCTTAATTAATATCAAAAAGAGTATACTGGATTTTTTAAAAAGGGGCAAGTACCAAAACTAACAAAAGTAGAAACCTCGTGGAATTCTACACAACTAGTTGTTATCCGTTTTGCAGCAAAAAAGCAAAATGTTTTGAAAGCTGTCGTGCTACGCTTGCCCACGAATAGCGATCAAAATCCATAGTCAATCCATTGGTTTGCGACTTCGCTAATAATACTGTCTTTAAAGCTAATTCAATATCCGCCGAAGATCCTGCTCTAACGATTTGCATTTTTGTATAATTGACTAGCAAATCAATTGATCCCGTTCTATCAGTTGTGATAATATTTTTGCCTAAAAAAGCCGCCTGCAAGTTGACCATGCCAAAGGGTTCGTAAAGCGACGGCGTAACAAGACAATCTGCGGAATTTAAAACCAAGGACATATCCATTTGGTTAATGTGACCCAAAAAATGGAAAGAATTTTTATAAATGCTATTGTCTAACAAACTTTTTACTTTGTTGACATATACCTCGTTTATACCAGAACCTGCGATAAGGACAATAAAATTAACTTCTCGGAGTAAATTTAATGATGCTTCAACTAAATTGATTAGTCCTTTTTGTGGCACAATACGACCAGCATAAAGCACCACTGGAACATTTTGGGGAATTTTTAGCTTGTTTTTAAACTCAACACAAGGTGATGGAGATTCTATCTGAAAATCTGTATTATCTATGCCACCTGTAATAACTACGAGTTTGTTTGAATTTATACCATAAAGCTCGTGAATTTCGTTAAACATCTTAGAAGACTTTACAAAGATCGTTCTACTATAATGCATACATCTAGATTCAAGAGCTACCAGAACCAAATGAACAATTTTTGATAAAAGCGACTGTTTTATGCCTTCATTCTGAAGCGCTTGCTGCATGCCTCTCATTGAACTGCGCGCAAAATAAAATACTGGGGTTTTAATTTTTGCTAAATTCAACAGACCGAATTCCAATGACTGGATATAGATTAGATCAAAATCTTTAATATTTATTTCATTATTAATGAACTTTTTTAACTTAAAATAATATGTTAAAAACCCTGCAAGGGGCATCTTGCTAAATGGCAAAAAAATAAACTTTATGCGCTGATCATAAAAATGAACCATCTCGGGATCACTATAGCAATGCACTACAGTAATCGAATGGCCAAGTGAAGCAAGGGCGACCGCTTCTTTGAAGGATGAATAGCCCATGCCGTAACCAAAACCGAACCGAGATGTTAACATCAAAATCTTCATTTTTTCGCTATATATTTATTATACATATAGGTCGATAAAGATTCTGAAATTTCAGATAAACTTTTTATGGATGTCTTTTTAAAAGATAGACCAGGGATGCCTACTAATTCCGAATGCTTTTCCGAAAGCTTCTTAATGCAAATTTCAAAATCAAATTCTAACCCACTCTCCAGAAAATAGATTCCCGAAACCAAGGTGCGTAGCCAGCGACGATATTTAGGCTCCCAAAATGTTCCATCTTTATTGTTTATATATACAGAACGGCAACTCTGGGATAAATCAACAGCCCTTTTATAGATCATCTCTGGAGTAATGTCGCTTTTTCGAATGCTTTTGATTATATCCCTTCCCCAGAGTAGACGACCCCTATTTTTTATCCAAAAGAAATATGTAGGAGGCCGATAAATATGCCAGCGCCTGACAAACTCTTTCATGAAAACCACGTTGATGTCTAGGTTGTGTTTTTCAATTAACGCTCGAATTGATTTAACTTTACTTAAAAACGTTCCAGTATCTAATAAATCACTAACAATAAAAAGTACGTCTATATCACTTTTGTCTGAAAACTCATTTGAAAGAATGCTGCCATATAAATAAACTGAAGTAATCTCAGAAAATTTCTTAAACCTTTGTCTTAAGATTTGTTCTACCTTTTTTATTAAAATGGTATTAGACATTTTATATTATTTAAGATTAAATCGCGTTAATCTAAATGAAGGTACCCTTCTATCAGCAGTGTAATAACCCAACATCGTGTCCCCTTTGTACCCATGAAAATCTGAACCGCCAGTATAATTAAGTGCTCTCAGATCTGCTATTTTTTTTAAAAACTCTATCTGATCTGTTGAGGTTTCATTATGATATATCTCTATCCCTGTTATTCCAATCTCTAATAAATCATTAATACTGGACTCGTCTAAGGGCTTAGTTACAACGCTTACTGAAACAAAAGGGTGCGCTATAATGAGGTCATGTGCTACATCTTTGAATTTTTGTACAACCCACTCAATAGTCACCCCACTACGTTCAACCGCACAAGGCTTACCGGGGGCTTGATATTCATAATAAATATCCTCGGGAACAAAATTTCTTCCATATTTTTTTTGAAAAAAATCTTGATTAGTGCTTTTCCCACAAATATCAAGTGCCATAGTCAGACCAACTGGTTGCTTTTCATTAGGCACCGAACCAGGAGTAATCTCAAGTCCTTCTTTAATAAAAAGCTTGGTTGCGGTTTCCATTTCAACTATTTTTGCATTTCTGACAATTTCGTTACGTTCCTTCAGAATTTGGGCTACTGCATCAATATCAAAATCGTAAGCCAAAATATGAACTTCATTATCCTTATACTTAGTCGTAAGCTCTGTAGCTGGGATAACAGTGCTTCCCGAGCCCTCAAGGCATTTTATTAACTCAGGAATCCCGTCCACAGTATTATGGTCAGTTAAAGCACAATATTCTAACTTTTTTTCTTTAATTGCTGCGGCAAGTTCCGGAACAGTTAATTTACCATCCGAATATGTAGAGTGGAAATGCAGATCAAACATATTATACAAATTTCTATGATAAAGAGCTTTGAAGCGTTTCTAGCTCTTTATTCAAATTAATTTTTACTCGACTATAAAAATCTGCTTCTAATTTAGACGATACCTGCTGCGGAACATTCTTAAACACACTTAACCGCCACAAAATTGAATTAACAAGAACGAATAACTCATATATTTGAATACGTTTCTCTAAATACGGGTCTTTCTCTGACAAAGCACCCTCATAATGCGTTAAGAATTCTTGTTTTTGACTTGCGTCAAATTCTGACTTAAAAAAAAGCTTTGCAATATCCATTGCATTGTCACCTGCTGAAGCCTGTTCCCAATCAATTATGGCTAGCCCTTTTCCTTTTTGTAAATTAAGTATATTCCCTTTATTTAAATCAAAATGTATCAAGGTAAAATCTGTTCCTGAGAAAGATTCACTGTATTCAGCGGCTTGACTCTCTATCTGATCAAGTAACCGGATAACTAGCGCAATTATATCGTTTTGATCCTCAAAAGACGATGCAAGCTTACGAAGAATTCCTATCTCGTCGCGCAAATAATCCATACGGGAACCTTTTTTCCTTTCTCCAAAAAGCTTACCGTACTTATTAAGTTTAACAGAATGGATATCTGCTAGTGCAATCGCCAATCGCTGAATAGCAGCTTCGTCAAACTGTTTGATAGGTTCTCCTTCAATTTTTTCTTCAAATAAAATTTTAGAAGGTTCCAGATAACTCTTTATTTTTGGTACATTTTTAGAGCCACGAATCCTAAGTAATCGCAATGCTATGTTCTCATTATTTGCCCTGTCAAAATCATCGCTAGGGTTTTTCCATACTTTTGCGACCAGCTGTGAATCAGTATCGGGTAGCTCAAAAACCAAAGCATAGCTACCTTCTGCAAAAGGCTCGTTATTTAATAACATCGAAAGATCTTCTGGTGTAAGACCAAGCTCAGTAATGGCTCTGACCTCTTTTTCTGTCAATGCTAATTTTTTAGATGGATCAATATCTCCTGAAAATGTGTAATGTTCACCCATATCAATATAAATAATAGCTAACAGCTTTATGCATATAGCTTAACGTCAAAAAAAATTATGAGCAACTGGGTATTCGTCAACGGACAAAGCAAAGACCGTTCACACCTGGATGGTATGAACGGCCTAGCTTGTAGGAAGATCTTGTTGCTTGCTGACTACGGTCGGAACCGCAGGATGAAACGCAGTGGCGCTTCGTTACGCTCGCTGTTCTTGAACCACAGTCCTGCGTCAAACGCGAACGTTGCCGGCGAACCAAGGTGATTGATACCACCAGAGAAATGGTTCGGGTCCTGAAACTGACCCGGGTTGGTGACGAACACGTCGCCAGGGGGAGTACCAGCCTCAAGGTTACCGATGGCACCCATCGTTCCCTTGAAGTCGACACCGTTCAGCGACGTTACCGAATTGCCGGTGCAGTTGACCACTACGTTGCCCGTGTAGGCAGTACTGACGCTGTCAGGCGTGATGCTCGTACACGTCAACGTTGGTACCACCAGCTTGATCGTGACAGTTGCGG
>Ga0209514_10003604_pt1 | contig 21863 bp, 20 predicted proteins | sample Subgrocontami58m_FD_187452 | JGI IMG/M metagenome (GOLD analysis project Ga0209514, IMG submission 187452) | Subsurface groundwater microbial communities from S. Glens Falls, New York, USA - GMW37 contaminated, 5.8 m (SPAdes) (version 3) | ecosystem: Environmental > Aquatic > Deep subsurface >...
GATGTCGACCAGCAGATGCCGCTTGCCCCATTTCGCCCGTGGGTCCTCCAGGCTGGCAACGCACTCCTGCACCTGACACGACGAGGGTTTCTTCATGGTGCGGACCTCCACGGTTACCCGTTTCCGTCTCTAACGCGTTGCCTGACTCCTTGTTGCTCCTCCCCTAGAACTTGCGATTGCCCTGTTACCTCCACACGGCAAGTTGTGTCGAGCGGTACTTGGCGGTAGAATCTCAGCGCGATTCTCTTTTGCCTACAGGTATAGAAAAACTGCTGCACAGGATGTCTAGTTGGGAGGTACGCAATGGCTGAAGAAGAGAAACACGGCGAAAAGGTCTGGGAAGAGGTCAAGTCCTGGATCGGCAAGGAGCTTGTCCTGGGAAGCGGCGTTGCCGGGATCGATCCGGTTGAGCGGTCAACCATCCGGCGGCAACTCGAGGTGCTGGAGCTTGACTGCCCCATCCACTATGACGAGGAGGCCGCCAAGAAGGCCGGTTATCCCGGCATTGTTGCTCCCTACCACATGCTGGACACGTTTTCCAGGCCGGCAAACTGGGAGCCGGGCATGATGACTCGCTGGCCCTCTCACGATCCCAATTACACCATGCGAGGCCGTGAGCGGCAGGATGCCCTCAACGTGCCGTCACCTGCCACCCACGGATTCGCCACCGATGTGGAGGTGGAGTACCTGAAACCCCTTGAGGTTGGTGATCAGGTCATCATGACCTCCAGCAAGCTGATCAGTGTGGTCTACCGGGAGACCAGCGTGGGCGAAGGAGCGTTCCTGACCCACGAGCAGCGCTACGAAAATCAGCGGGGCGAACTTCTGGCGATTGCCCGCCGTGGTGGCTATCGCTACTTTCCATGGAAAAAGAAGCCGGCGCGCGAGTAGAAATTAACTTAAGGCTTAGGCTTTTCGCTCATCTCTTACAGAGCCTGGATGGCCTGAGCCAGTCGAAGGGTGGTCGCTCATGGTTCGACAAGCTCACCACGAGCGATATGGGATCTCCATGAATATTCACTGAAAGAGAGGGGACACATGGTCGATTGGAGCAAACAGCGGTATTTTGAGGAAGTCAAAGAAGGGGACGAGATTCCCAGCGTCTCCTTTGCCATCACTATTCAACGGCTGGTGATGGAAGCCGGCGCCAACAGAGACTTCAACCCAATTCACCACAACCGTGAGATAGCGCAGAGCGGCGGCGCGCCGGATATGTATTGCAACAACTACTTTATCCAGGGCATGTGGGAGCGCACCGTACGGGAGTACATAGGCGTGAATGGCGCCGTACGTAAGGTCGGCCCCTTCCGCATGCGCATCTTCAATACCGCCGGCGACACCGTGGTCTGCAAGGGAAAGGTCGCGAAGAAGTGGCAGGAAAACGGCCAGAACCTCGTTGAGCTGGAGATATGGTCCGAGAACTCCCGGGGCGTCAGTGTCGGACCGGCGCCATACGTCGTAACCCTCCCCTCCAAGGGGAACTGACATGCCGGGCGCTTTTGAAGGCCTGCGGGTCATCGACCTTTCCTGGGGGATGGCCGGTTCCCTGGCCGGTATGCTCTTGGCCGATAACGGCGCAGAGGTGCTGAAGGTCGAGCCATACGGCGATACACGGCGCAGCGAGCCAGGGTCTCTGGTGTGGGATAGGGGAAAGCGCAGCCTCGCCCTGAACCTGCAATCCAACACCGGCGCGGACGTGCTCCGAAAGCTCGCCCAGCGCGCCGACGTGTTCATCGAGAGCAACTACAGGGCTGAGCTTGCCCAACGCGGGCTGACCTACGACGCTCTAGCCAAGAGCAACCCGGGTCTGGTCTACTGCGCCATCTCCCCCCTGGGCTCCCAGGGCCCGTGGAAAGAGGTCTGGGGTGATGACGGTCTCGTCCACGCCAAGATAGGTTCCATGGCCGCCCAGGTAGGGTTTCGGGACGGCGGCCCTGTCTATGTGGCCGCTCCCGTTGGGAGCTATGGGGCGGCGTCCCTGGCTACCCAGGGCATCTGCGCCGCGCTTCACGTGCGGACCCGTACCGGGCGAGGGCAGAAGGTGGAGACCAGCCTGCTCCAGGGTATCCTGCACTACCGGATGGGAGCCTTCCAGGCGGAGCGCAACGGCGACGCCTTCGTAAACCCCACCTTTGAAGCCAGAGACCCCCTGGGCGGCGTGCCCTTCTACAACCTCAATCAGTGCGCCGATGGCGTCTGGATCCAGCTAGGCTGCCAGAACCCGGCCTTCGGTCGCAAAGCCGTGGTCGCTCTCGGACTTGACCACCTCTTGGAAGACCCAAGATGGGCCGGAATCCCCCGGCGCTTCCAGAAGGACGGCGACCGCATCGAAATCATGGAGATGGTGCGACAGCGCCTCTCGACCAAGACCAGCGGGGAGTGGATGGCCATCTTCCGGGAGCAGGACGTGCCCGCATCTCCCGTGCTCACCACCGAGCAGTTTATGGACGAATCGTCGGTCAAGGCCAACGACCTGGTCGTTTCCCTGGATGACCTGAAAGTCGGGCCAATACGGCAGATTGGCCTGCTCGCCCGCTTCTCGGCAACGCCCGGGAGCGTCCGCGGGCCGGCTCCTTCGCCAGGCCAGCATACGGACCTGGTCCTCGCCGAGCTTGCCGGCAACTTTTCAGGGCCGTGGTCTACTCCCGCGTCGCAGCGTGTCGCGGTGCCTGGGCCGCAACCCCAACATGCGCTGGAAGACATCCGCGTCCTGGATTTATCCGCCTTCTTGGCGGGCCCCGCGGCAGGCCGCGTCCTGGCAGACCTTGCCTGCGACGTCATTAAGATTGAGCCGCCGGAGGGCGACAACTTTCGCCTCATGGCCGCAGCGTTCATCGGCGCGAATCGCGGCAAGCGGGGCATTGTCCTGGACCTCAAGAAACCTGCGGACCTGGATACTTTCTACCGGCTGGTTGCCACTGCCGATGTGGTGCACCAGAACTTCCGGCCCGGCGTGGCCGAGCGGCTCAGAGTGGACTATGCGACCCTCCAGCGGATCCGCCCCGGCCTCATCTACAGCCACTCCACAGCCTTCGGAGCGCAGGGGCCGGACGCCAACCGCCCGGCCTACGACCCCGTGGTCTCGGCGCTCAGCGGCATCATGGCCGCTCAGGCAGGAGAAGGCAATCCACCCGCGCACTACCAGATATCAGACTTGAGCAGCGCGCTGGCCGCCGCCACCGCCGTCTGCATGGCCATCGTTGCCCGTGACCGCACCGGATCGGGCCAATTGGCCGAGACGACCATGATTGCTGGCGCGGGCTACGTCAATTCTGAGTGGTTTACCGCATATCGCGGCAGACCAGCGCGTCGCATCGCGGACAAAGCCCAATTGGGCCTCAACCCCATTTACCGGCTCTACCAAACGCGCTCGGGGTGGATCTTCCTGGGCTGTGTGCTCCCCGAGCATTGGGAAGCGCTCCGTTCCCATGCAGAGCTTCAGGGCATGCAGACGGTCCGGTACGTTGAAGCCACCAGGCCTGCTAACTCTGCCCTGTCCGCGGCCCTGGACACCTTCTTCCGGCTCAGGAGCGCCGAGGAATGGGAGCAGGAACTCACCATGCTGGGGGTGCCATGTGCTGCGGCGCACCGGCCACTGCGGGACGTGTTGTTCTCCGAACGTGCGCTCCGGGACAGCGGCCTGGTGGTTGAGCCGGAGCATCCCGAGTTTGGAAAGCTGACACAGCCAGGTCTCCTGGTGGACTTCAGCGAAACGCCAGGCCGCATTGCGCGCATGGAGCCGACCCTTGGCCAACATACAGCAGAGGTGCTGCGAGAGTTGCAGGAGCGGCAGGACGCGGATCAGGCCAACATCCTGCCTGTAAGCTGACCGCTGCGGCGTTACAATTGTTGGATTCTTGTCTATCGTCGGTTTACCTATAGCGTTCTCTTTGCCTACCTGATAGACTGCCTCTGCGTTCACCGACAATAACAAAGGAGGGCCGTTATGAAACTCGTGCATTTCAACAACTACCGGCTCGGCGTCCTCAAGGGCGACCGCGTGGTCGACGTCACCAGCGTCGTCCAGGACATTCCCCATGTCGGACCACATGACCGCATGTCCCGCCTCATCGAGAGGTTCGACCAGTACCGCGGGAAGCTGGAGCAGGCCGCTCAGTCCGGGCAGGGCATTCCCATGGAGCAGGTCCGTTTCCGCGCGCCGGTCCCAAAGCCTGGCAAGATCGTGGCAATGGCTGGAAACTACCTAGAGAACGGCACACTGAAAGAGGCGCGGCCCATCAATGCCTTCCTCAAGTCTCCCAATGCGGTGATAGGGGACGGCGACACCGTGGTGCTGCCCCCCGAACCGGTGACCATCTTCCACCACGAGGCTGAAGTCGGCATGGTGGTGGCAAAGAAGGCCAGCAGAGTGAATGCCGCCGATGCCAAGAGTTATATCTTCGGCTGGATGAACTTCATCGACGTATCAGCCAGAGGCCTTGGCCCCCAGGGCATGGACACCTTCTTTCAGGGCAAGTCCTGGCATTCATTTGCGCCTTGCGGTCCCTATCTCGTCACTGCTGACGAGGTGCCCGATCCCCAGAACATGCCCATCAAGCTCTGGGTCAACGGCGACCTCAGGCAGGACTACAACACCAATGACATGGGTCACAAGATCCCGGACACCATTGCATGGGCAAGTTCTATAGTCACTCTCAACCCCGGCGATGTGATCGCCTTCGGCACGAACCATCAGGGTCTCGGCGCCCTGCAGGACGGAGACAAGGTGGAGATTGAGATACCAGGCTTTGGCCGGCTCCACGTCAGCGTCACTGACAACATGAAGCGCTCATGGCCTCGGGGTGTCGACCATGCTATGGCCGACCGCGTTGCCGGACGCGCGTAGCGCGCGTAGCCTACCTTCGTTTGCCGAGCAACCATTCCATTTACGAAGGGACAAACACATGAAACTCGTATTCTTCAATGATTTCAAGCTGGGTGTGCTGAAAGACGACCGTGTCGTTGACCTCACAAACGTGGTGCAGCATATCAACCAGCCCACACCTCAAGACCTGCTTAACGGGGTCATCAGTGAGTTCCGGACGCGCTACCGCAACCAGTTCCTGGAGGCCGCGGAAAAAGGCCAGGGAGTGCCGCTTAGCCAGGTCAAGCTGCAATCTCCTCTGCCCCGGCCTGGCAAGATCGTCGCCATGGCGGCAAACTACCTGGAGAACGGCGCACTCAAGGAAGCGCGCCCCATCAACGCCTTCCTCAAGTCCCCCGAGACCATTCTTGCGACCGGCGGAACCGTCGTGTTGCCACCCGACCAAGCGAATGTCTTCCACCACGAGGCGGAGCTTGGCATCGTCATCGGCAAAGAAGGGGCATACGTCGGCCAGAGTGAGGCATACAACTACATCTTCGGTTACGTGAACTTTATCGATGTCTCAGCGAGAGGGCTGGGTGGCAGCAGTTTCTTCTGGGGCAAGTCATGGGACACCTTCGGACCGTGCGGGCCATACCTGGTGACGGCAGACGAAATTGCTGACCCGCAGAATGTTCCCATCCAACTCTGGGTCAACGGCGATCTCAGGCAGAACTACAACACCAATGACATGGGGCATAGCATCCGCCGCACCATTGAGTGGATTACCTCAGTGACAACCCTTGAGCCTGGCGACCTCATTGCCTGCGGCACCAACCACCAGGGCCTGGGCGCGATCCAGAATGGCGACCAGATAGAGATGGAGATACCCGGCCTCGGCAGGCTCAAGGTGCAGGTCAAAGACGACCTGAAGCGCGAGTGGCCACGAGGCATTGACCATGTCATCGGGGACCGCGTCGCGGGGCGAGCCTAAGCCAGGGCAATCGCATCTTAATTGGAAGAGGACTTTGAGGAGGTAGGCTTCATTCCAGCCGGCTTTGAGCAGTCTGCCCTTGACGCCGATCTTGGCGCTGTGGTCTTGCCGCAGAAGGTTCAAGTCACTCCGGCTCGCTCAGGGTGGTGACCCGCCGCGTCTCGTTGCGCCCATGCCCCTTCTCCACGGACTCTGCCCAGTCGTGGGCCAAGTCCGCATAGCCGTCGGCTGCCGCCAGGGCAAAGGCGTCTTGCACGCCCTGGTGCAACGCGCCCTGGTTGCCCTTCAGCGCCAAGACATATCGACCCTCCCCAACACTGGGCCACAATGCGCTGGGCCAAGGCCGTCTGACAGCCCCTGGCATCGATGGTGACGATGCTGTTGCCCACCTCCAGCGCTTCGATGATGACCGGCGGGCCGCAATTTCGTTGGACTTGGCGTCCACCGCTACTTGTGCCAGGACTAACCGGTTTGCACTGGCCCAGGCGCTGACGAGATGCAGCGGCGGCCCCTTGCGGCCCGCCGTGCGGTCGTGGGGCCGCCGCAAGGTCTTCCCGTCCAGGGCAATGACCCGGCCCCCGGTCTGCTCCGCTAACGCAGCCACCCAACGGATGACCTTCGGTCCCCTCGCACTGCGCCGGGTCGAGGGCGGCGAACACGCGGCCGAAGGTGTCGTGCGAGGGGATGCCGTGGGGAGCGCTAAGAACTGCCGCAGCCACGGCTCCTTCGCCAAGCCCGAAGGCTTCAATCTCGGTCCAACGGGCGGCGCCACAGATAACACCCAACGGGCCGAAGGTGTCGATGATGTCGAGCAGGCCGCAGGTGCAGCTTGGTGCGGTCCAGCCGGGGGTCCTCGGCCTCCGCAAACTAGACACGATAGCCACCGGGAGCAGCAGGCTGAAGGTACAGGCCACCTCACGTAAACAGTCTTGTGCTGTTCAACGCGCTGGCCGCACATTTGTTCCACCTTCCCCTTCCAATTTAGCTGCGATTGCCCTGTTACCACAAGGTCGCGCGCGTTGACGGACACACTGGTTCTTGCTACAATTGCCGAAATACCTTCTCACTCTCCAACAGCGGCACGGGCCGCATTTCAAGCAATCTAAAGCACAGAAAGGGGGCGTAGTATACCTGTACCTTGATGAGACCACCTCAAACCCTTCAAAGTCTCGAAAGGCAAGGAGCGGGAAAAAGCATGTTCGAGCCAGATTTCAAACCTTTACGCAGAGCTTACGGCTTCGACGAAGTTTCCCTCGTCCCCGGTGAAGTTACCATCAACCCGGAACAAGTCGATACAAGGTTTCACATCGGCGATCTGGCCTTCGGCATTCCTGTACTGGCCTCTGCCATGGATGGCGTTGTTGATCCCAAGTTCGCGGTGGCCCTCCATAAGGCGGGAGGGCTCGCAGTGCTCAATCTTGAAGGCGTGCAGTCTCGGTACGCGCAGACTGACGCTCTCTTCGAAGAAATAGCAAATGCATCCAGTAGTGAAGTAACCTCGCTCCTGCAGCGCATCTACGCTGAACCGATCAAGGAGGAGCTCATCGCCAAACGCATCAAGGAAATCAAGCGCCAGGGCGCCATCTGTGCGGTCTCCCTCACTCCAGCCAATACAAAGAAGTTTGCGCCCCTGTCCGTAGAGTCAGGGGCTGATGTTATCGTGGTGCAGTCAACAGTCACCACAGCCCGCCATCGCTCCAGGAGCTACCACGGTCTGCAATTCCAGGAACTGGTGCAGCAAATCCACGTTCCAATCATGGTAGGGAATACGGTGAGTTACAGCGCAACGCTGGAGCTAATGGAAACGGGCGTGCAAGGGATTCTAGTGGGAGTTGGTCCGGGCGCCGCCTGCACCTCCCGGGAAGTTATTGGCGTTGGGGTGCCCCAGGTGACCGCTACCATCGATTGCGCGGCGGCAAGAGACTCCTACTACAAAGCCACTGGACGTTATGTTTCCATTATCACAGACGGCGGCATGCGCACCGGCGGCGATATCTGCAAGGCTTTTGCCAGCGGCGCAGATGCAGTAATGCTGGGATCAAGCTTTGCCCAAACCAAGGAAGCGCCAGGCTTGGGCAATCACTGGGGGATGGCAACACCTCACGCCGCTCTGCCACGTGGCACGCGGGTCAAAGTGGGGGTCAATACCACAATCGAAAAGCTGCTGTTTGGCCCAACATCCCGGACGGACGGCACAGAGAATCTTATGGGCGCTCTCCGCCTTGGCATGAGCGTGTGCGGCGCAGACACCGTCGGTGAAATGCACCAAGCCCAGATGGTCATTGCTCCTTCCATCAAAACAGAGGGCAAGATCTATCAGATGCTGCAGAGCTAGCTGCTTTGCGTCCCCATGACAGCAATAAGCCGCCAGAATCTTCTGGCGGCTTATTCGTATTCTCCCAGATTGCTCAGAAGCCCGCAGACTCGTGAAGGTCTGTCCGGGACGTTGAGTTGATAGGAAGCCTCCTCTAGACCTCCCTCTTATGTCTCACTATAGGCATTTTCACTTGTCTCTGTTGTTCCATGAGACTATCGAGGATACGTAGTTTCTCTGCGTAGGACATCTTTCGTTCTTTCTCAGCGCTTCGTCGCTGAGCGTTAAGCAGTCTCTCCAGTAAGCGCTTCGTAACGCCGCCTGAGTGTTCCGTCATGATCTAGCCTCCGAAATAGGTCTTGGAGCTTCTGCCTGTCTACTACATCGTCTAGAAGAAACACACGCGCCTTATCCTGGCTACAATACACGCGGAGTGCCTCAAGCAGCAAATGCTCAGGAGGGGCAACTTTGACGAACACGCCTGCTACCCGTCTGCGCAGCGCATGACCAAGCGCATCCTGGATGATGGGGCTGATGTCTACTGGAAATAGCTCAACAGGAGTACAGCCGATGACGATGGCATGTCCCGCCACGCGTCCAATAGTGGTCAGTCGGTTGAAGAGAGCGAGGAACTCCTTATCTGAAGCGACCACAACACCGATATCTACATCCCTTGTATAGAATGGCCGCGTGTGGGCCATCGCGGCAACCGACCCAAAAAGAATGTAGTCACGTACGGCCCGATCTCGTTTCAGCTCTTGAAAGATTCTCAGTACGTCAGCGATAGCCATGATAAGTTTCTTTGAATTTTTCTTACACCGTCACCACGCCGCGTGTGAACTCCGGTATGCTGTCGTCTAGTAGCTTCGCTAGTTCTGTATCATCCTTCTATCCGCAACGCGCGACAACTTACTGAGCGGATTTGCATTGGTTCGCAATGAAAAACATGATGAAGCAGAGGAAAACGAACCCGAAGAGCACCCCCAAAATGGGGAAAATCAGTGAAAATGCGACTTGGCTGATGACGAGTATCTCCTCTGTGTCAACCCAGAACCGCTTCAGCCACCGCGGGATCAACCTGCCCCACCGAGATGGTTGCTCAGGTGGCTTGTCGTTGTAATACATACCCATTATCTCTGTGCCCTCCGCTCTTTCTGGACCACACCCCCGCGTACTAACAGGGTGTTGAGATTCCCGATTTCACCCCGAAATTCGCATCATGCCAGGCACGGATTCCGGGAGGTCTCGGTCTTCGGCGACCCTTTATCAACAGCCTGCTACAGGACAACACGAGATGTCCTTCACGCTGATGTGGAGCGGCGCCATCGCGGCACGTTATGCTGAGGTCCTCTACACCGCGAACTTGATTTTTTCGGCGAGGGAATGGGTCATGCCCTTCACCGCAAGTATCTCTTCCAAAGACGCATCCCGCAAGTTCTTGAGAGAACCGAAATGTCGCAGCAACGCCTTTTTGCGCTTCGGCCCGACGCCAGAAACAACGTCTAAAGGCGACGTCACGGCTGCGGCGCTACGGAGATTCCGGTGGTAAGTAATGGCAAACCGGTGGGCTTCATCTCTGATGCGCTGGAGAAGATATAAGCCCTGAGAGTCCGCTGGCAGCATGACCGATTCCGCAACGTGGGGCAAGAAGACCTCTTCCTGTTGTTTGGCTAATGAGCACGTCGGGATGGTATGCACCCCCAGTTCTCGCATGGTCTCCAACACCGCGTGCAAGTGGCCCTTTCCACCATCAAGAATAACCAGGTCAGGGAGCACCCCCCACGAAGATTTCCGAGGAGACAATTCTGATGGCAACTCCTCGTCTGTGCTATCCGGACTTTCCTGCGCTGCATCCTCTTCAGGAAGGGTGACTTCGGCGAACTTTTGCGCGCGTTTGAATCTGCGTCGAATGACCTCCTGCATCATGCCATAGTCGTCAATACCGGCAACATTTTTGATCCTAAACCGACGGTACTCTGCCGACTTTGCCTTGCCATCTTCAAATACCACCATGCTGCCGACGGCGGCAGTACCAGATATATTCGAAATGTCGTAGCACTCCATGCGTTGTGGCAACCTTGGCAGATCAAGTATGTCTTGCAATTCAGTGAGCGCGGCCGCAGTCTTACCAAGATCGGTGAGCCATTTGACCCGAACCTGTTGCAGGGTTTGACGGGCGTTTTCTGCTGCCAAGTTGACCAGTTGCTTCTTCTCCCCCCGTACTGGGAGTCTCACCTCAACCCGACCCCCACGCTGCTGTGACAACCATGCTGCAATGGCGTCCCGATCATCGGGAGAGTGCTGGAGCAGTAAAACGGCGGGTATGTGGGGGGAATCCGCATAATGCTGCAGAAGAAAGGAGCTCATCACCACGGAAGGTTCTTCGTCCTGAGCGCCTTCCAGCATGAAATGCTCTCGTCCAACAATTTTCCCGTTGCGTACCATGAACACAAGCGCACAGCATTCGGTGCCATCCTGGGCAATTGCAATAGCATCCTGGTCTTCTCCGCGCACTGAGATGGCCTTTTGCCGCTCAATGACTCGCTCCACCGCGCGCAGCTGATCTCGCAGTCTGGCCGCTCGTTCAAAATCGAGGGAATCTGCCGCGGAAAGCATCTGCTGCTTCAGGTCTTTCACCACCAGTTCCTGTTTCCCCTCCAGAAATTGCGTGACCTGCTGCACGACCTTGCCATATTCCTCCTCGTTCACCGCGCCTATGCAGGGGCCGAGGCATCGGTGTATGTGGAAATCGAGGCAGGGCCGCGGGTCGTTGCCGGTTATGAGCTTGTTGCATGAGCGATATGGGAAAAGCTTCTTCACCAGCGCGAGCGTTTGGCGCACAGAACCCGAGTTTGCATACGGCCCAAAGTAACGAGCACCGTCATTGGCAACGCGCCGGGTGATAAATACTTGCGGCCACGGCTCGTGGACATTGATCTTGAGATACGGGTAGTGTTTATCGTCTTTGAGACGGACATTGTAATGGGGCTTATGCTCTTTGATGAGATTGCCCTCGAGCATAAGCGCTTCTGCTGCGGAGTCGGTGACGATATACTCAACGTCGGCTACGTGTTCAACGAGCTTGATGGTTTTGGGAGTCAAGGACCACGGCCCGCCAAAGTACGATCGCACTCTGTCCCGCAGATGGGCTGCTTTACCGACATAGATGACCTTGCCGCGAGCATCCTTCATCAGATACACGCCTGGAGACGAGGGAAACGTCTTTACCAGTTGCAGTACGAGGGGTTGTGCGCTACTCATTGTTCTTACCATGTGGAGCCATTGTAGCACTCCGCCCCGGCAGCCGAACATCTCATGCGCAAAATCTGCGGAAGTCGTAACTAAACACTAAAGTGTAATGTTTCGTACATTGAACAGTTACAAGATATCAGGCGAGCACATTTGTTTCGCTCGTCAGAGTATCTGTTCAAATGAGCTGGCTACCGTAAAATGGCCGTGGTACTAAGAGCACAAGAAGTCAAACAAGCGTTGGTTCATAGTCTCAAAGCGATAATTTTATTGAGCGCGTTCACGCTCTTAGCCACTGCATGCCTTGACCTTGCGCCTCCCCCAAAAGGCCAGCAAAGCCCCACTCCCACCCAAACCCCCACAGCCACGACTGTGCCAACGGCTACCGTAGTTCTGGTGTCTCCAACTGCATCCTCTACAGTGACTCCCACACCCACCGCTAGTCCAACAGCGACTCAACAACCTAGCATCACTATTGACCCGACAACCGGTTTGCCTGTTGTTGCTCCAAGAGGAACAGTGACTGTGGGCACCGGCGTTGGGCAGCAGCCTACATTGCCGGGTGTGCCTTCGAGCGTTCAACCCGGAAACCTTCTGCCGGGCGGCACAATACCTGGCGTTCCGGGGGCCAATGTGCCTGGGGCCGCAACCGGCGCGAGCAACGCCAGTCCTGTCTGGGGGTGTGATGGTGATGAACGTATTGATTTTGTCCCCGCAGTCCCCAGAGTCGGCGAAAAGGTGTTTATCTATGTCACGGCCAGACGAGACCGGGCATTTGCGCTCCTGATTGGCCCTGGCGTTTCAGGAACGGCGGGACAGCCGGTAGCAGGTGGCAACGGACTGAAGATGCTCTGGCCTTTTACCCCTACCCTCGGCGGAGCTTACGCCTTTAGTTTCTACGGGGGGCCGTTCCCAGAACACCTCTGTGTATCCGCTACACTGGTGGTGAGTTCTTCTGGTGGGGCCGTCGGTCAGCCTGCTGTTGGCACCACAACCCCTACGAACACGCCAACCCCTGTAGGCTCTCCACGCCCCGACCACTAGCTTGCCAAAGCTCCTATCAAGAGCTTCTCTCCTCTCATAACCCGGGCGTTGGCTAACCCAACAACATCTCCCGGGAGACCCTGGTGGCTGTTTGACAAAAAGAAGGACAAAAGAGAAAGAGGGGGTGCTAGGCTAGCACGCCCCTCTTTCATTCCTGAGACAACCACACCCATTTGCCCCCTTGTTCTTGTAGAGGCTTCAGGTATCTAGCATGCAGTGGTATCTAGTAGGTTTCGTGCATGCTCTCAGTGCTTCGCACTAACACCGCAGGGCTTGTGTGGTGGCAAAGATTTCTGAGCGGACCTCTGGTAAAGGAGGTTGCTACTGTTGCCGACCAGTTAGCAAATGGATCCCTGGCGATTCTTAGGAGCAATAGGTATGAATGAATGAAAAGGAAGGCTTGGACTTATATGGCTGGACAAACGTGCGGCAGTGTTATCCTGAACGGCATACGAATAACCACTTGTAGCGCCTGCCTCTGTAAACTGCCAGATTCCTTTTCCGCCCGTACTTGCAAAGATAGTCCTTGGTTGACCGGCCACGTCGGTGATGCTTAGGCTCGTGATATCCACCTGACTCAGATCATCGCCCGGCGAGCCTAAGAGCCGCCACGTAGCGCCTCTATCAGAGGACCGGTATGGGCCGTTAATGGTGCCGGCGTACATTGAGCCGCTAAAGAGATGGTCCGGCGCAAATTCAGCAGTTCTGACAAATACTGATCCAAGACCAGCACTCACACCACGCCAAGATTGACCTCTATCGTTCGAGATTGCCACACCACCTCCCCAGGTCGCCGCGGCGAGCGTGCCGTCCTGCGCGTATTGGGGAGAGGCCGTCAAGGACATCACCCTGCTGTTTGGAAATCCATTGTTTGCGGGCGCCCATACATTGTTCCCTGTATCCCACCGGAAGACGCCTGCGGTATCCGTACCTGCGAAGACGACGCCGTCCTTAGCATACGTTGGGGGGATGAGGATAGCGCGAACCAACACATCAGAGAGCCCCGCATTGAGCTGACCCCATGTTTGTCCGCGATCAAAACTGCGATAGATGCCCGTGCCCCATGTCGCCACATACACCGTATTGTCAGATGCGTAGTTAGGGGAAAGCGCCACTGAACGGACTGGGAACGAGGTTGGAAGCGGCAGAGCCTGCCATGTCTTCCCCGCATCCACCGATTTGAAGAGGCCCCTGTCCCATGTTCCCAAAAATATTTCATAGCCCTGGCAGTATGTCTTACTAACGACCAGGGATGATGACTCACCACCCGGCAGAGATGGCAATGATGGGAACTCCCACCCAGTTGTCCCTCCAAGCTCGTTTCTGCCAATAATCCCGGGCCAGGAGGGCCCCCCGGACCAGGTGCCGCCCAAAAGGACGCCATCCGGGGTGAGCGCCGTCGTCCATGCCCAGAGACCATTGACAAATCTTCTCTGGGGCACCCAACCGGGATTCTCTCCGCCGTTTCTGAAGCGATAGACATCACCACCCCAGACACCGGCAAAAAGCACGTGGTCTTGATTAAAGTTGGGCGAGATTGCGAGCGCGCGAACGTCAAGACGCTGGAGTCCCGCGTTCACACGCGTCCACGTTACTGTCCCGTCAGGATTTTCTATGCCCCTGTACACGCCATTATCCGTTCCAGCGTAGACGGTCTTATCTATGGGATAGCGTGGAGAGAGCACTATAGAGCGCACTGACAACCATTGAGGCTCCAGGCCTGCATTAACCCGCCTCCACGTTGGGCTTGCCGTCCCGGCGTTTGTTGACTTGAAGAGACCGCCATAGGCGCTCCCGGCGAAAACCGTCTGGTCATTAGCAAAGAAAGGAGAAACACCAAAGGACCATATCCACAAGTCAGACAACTCGGTGTTGGTCTTGGTGATAGATGTCCACACAACGAGCTGGACAATCACATCATCCTGAGAGTTGACCACCCCCGCCGTGGCGGAATCACCGGCAGCACAGGCGGCAAACCTCCGCGGAAGGAAGGTGGCCCCAGGACTGGCGGCGTCAGCGCCAGATGGCCTGACCAGGAATGTTGATGAAAGCGTCTGAGTCTGGCCCGGTGCGAGACTCGTTATTCGTCCTACCAAAGCGTCGTCGACACTTTCGTCTACATCTGTCGTGGTGGGATCGTCACCACAAAAGTCCTGCCTGCCGCCATCAATCACCCTAATAGTGCTTATAGTTTCATTACCGTTGTTTTCTACCTGATAGGTAAAGATCACGGGCCCAGGCACACTGTATGCTGTTTGGCCGTCCAGGGCGCCCCCTGCTGTTGCCGTTAGACGCAGAGAAGGATAAGGGTAGAGTATCTGGCTCAAGCGAGTCTTCTGGCCCGTATCCTGCCCTTCACTGCTCGCAGACAGGTTTGAAAACTCGGCGGTCACTGCTTCCAAAGTGCTGGGGGCATCCCCTTCGCCGGCGCTAACTACACTACCGCTGATGCTGCTGACGCCCGCCGGAACCGCGCTGCTCAACACTCCCGCAAAGCGATACACGCCACTAAACCGCGTGCCCAAAAAAAGCGTGGTGTCATTGGCAAAATTTGCGGAGAGGCCAAATGCCTGGACAGATCTGTCGGTTAACCCCGAATCAAAGGGAAGCCACACGCTCCCACCGTCGGTTGAGCGGAACACGCCGCTAGGTCCGCTTGCGGAATTGGCCTGAATAGCAATAAAGACGATGCTGTCAGACGCGTAGTTTGGGGAAACTCCAATCGCGGCGATGCTGTAATTGGGCGGGTTTGACATTGGCGGAAGACCGCCATTGGAGACTTTCCAACTCGCCCCTCCATCGGTGGATTTGAAGACGCGTCCAGATTTGCTTCCCGCAAAGACGGTGCTATCACCTTGATTGAATTGAGACGCCCGGTCACAGCGATTGAAGTTTGGAGAGACCGCGAGGGAAATTATGCCAAAATCCAAGAGGCCATTGTTGACAGGATACCAGACCGCATCATCACGGTTGCCCTCGGTCGTCCGGTAGATGCCGAACCCATCACTTCCCATAAATACTGTACTATCGCAAGGAAACGCCGGGGAGAGCGAGAGGGCAGTAATGTTCATATTGGCAGGAAGAATGCTCGGCGTCCATGAATTAACCCCTGCCAGGACGCTGAGAGGGTGAAAAATTACTGTCGAGAAGAAAAAGAAGACAACAGTAAGACCAAAGAACGAAACGAGAAACCGCTTTCTCAGAGAACGTCCTCCTTTCCAGTACTTATTCTACTGCGAGTGGCTCGCACACTGTTGCACAAACAGACACAAAATAGCAGCCTTCAGCATACGCTGAGAGACGCTGAGGCTCCCAATACCTCAAAAGAGAACAACGAGGAAACACTGGTTCTATTACCACATACCGCAAAGCGCTCCGGACATACCACTCAAGCGTCGCGTCGACAATAGGAACACGGAACACCCCAACAGTGACAGCGATTGTTAGCACGCAACAGACTTTCTGCGCACCGTTCATGAAGCAGTCGCCACATTTCGGTCACCCCTCACAAGTCCACAGGCGAACCGCTAAACCTTGTGGTATGTGCACAAGCATGGGTGAGATAGACCTCCAAGCAGGCGCGGGGTATCTTGGTGCAATTGGTGACATGCGTGGGAGGAACTCGCCTTCCGCCGTGCTATCCAGCGAGCGAGAGTTCCGAGAGTTCATAGGAAGAAAGACCGTACGGGCCTAGGATTGGGTGAGTCGGAGGAGCTATCAAAAGTTTTCATGGGGGCTGTGCTTGACAAGGTGTCATGCCTATGGTACCTTTCACGCATCTTTCGTCCCGTAGGGAATCTGGAGGGCTCACGCCTGCGGGCCGCTAGCTCAACTGGCAGAGCAACTGACTCTTAATCAGTGGGTTGCAGGTTCGAGTCCTGCGCGGCTCACCATTGTGGATTAATGACAGGCCCCCGGGTGCCCGTCTGGGCTTGTAGGGGGAAGTGTCGGAACTGGTAGACGAGCATGACTTAGGATCATGTGCCGAAAGGCGTGGGGGTTCGAGTCCCCCCTTCCCCACGTTCAGATTCGAAACTCGGTTGCATTCGGCGTTAATTCACGATACTCTGATGCAATCCTTCTCGCGGGAGAAGGAATCATCAGCGCCATTGGGAAACGTACCGGTGCAGAATACCGTGTGGTACAAAGACACGGCGGCTTGGGACAGAAGATCATTCTTGGTGAATTTTCACAGGATGTTAAGGAGGAGGCATGGCCACACTGCTTGAAGTGCGGGACCTCAAAACCCACTTCTTTACGCATGAAGGCGTGGTGAAAGCGGTAGATGGTGTCACCTATGATGTGCAGGAGGGTGAGACCCTTGGGTTGGTAGGTGAAAGCGGATGCGGCAAAAGCGTCAGCGCGCTCAGCCTCATGCGCTTAATTGCAGACCCTCCTGGGAAAATCGTAGGTGGTGAGGTCGTCTTTGAGGGGCGCGATGTGCTCAAGCTGGATGAGGATGAGATGCGCTCCATTCGAGGCAACCGGATGGCGATGATCTTTCAGGAGCCCATGACCTCCCTCAATCCAGTGCTCACGATAGGACGCCAACTGGTGGAAGGCCTGGAACTCCACCTTAAGATGGACAAACAAGCTTCTCGCAAACGAGCGATTGAACTGCTCCAGATGGTGGGTATCCCTGACGGAGGGAACCGCATTGACAGTTACCCACACCAGTTTAGCGGCGGTATGCGTCAGCGTGTCATGATTGCCATGGCGCTGAGTTGTAACCCAAAGCTGCTCCTTGCTGATGAGCCGACGACGGCGCTGGATGTCACCATTCAGGCGCAGGTGCTGGAGGTCATGAAACGCCTTGCTACTGATTTTGGCACCGCAACCATTTTCATCACCCACAACCTGGGTGTGGTTGCCCGTTACGCCAACCGGGTAAATGTGATGTATGCAGGAAGAATTATCGAACGTGCTCCTGTTGGTGATCTTTATAAGAACCCCTCACATCCGTACACACTGGGCCTACTTCACTCGGTTCCCCGCCTTGACGAGGCGATAAAATCCAAGCTGGACCCGATTGAGGGATTGCCCCCCGACTTGGTTGATCTCCCCCCAGGTTGCCCTTTCCTGCCGAGGTGTAAATTTGCCAAGGAAAAATGCTCGCAGGAGTATCCCCCGTTGTTTCCGGTGGGGAAAGACCATACGGCGGCATGCTGGGTGGATGTGAAGACTGGAGAGCTGAGGTAAGTAGATGGCTGAAGATCAAGTTCTTGTCCAAGTACAACATTTGAAGATGTACTTTCCGGTGACGCGGGGGATCATCTTTGAACGTAAGGTTGCCGACATAAAAGCTGTGGATGACGTGAGCTTTAGCATCCATCGCGGCGAGACTTTTGGCCTCGTCGGCGAGAGCGGTTGCGGGAAGACCACCACAGGCCGGTGCATTCTGCAGCTCTACAAACCCACTGACGGTGTGGTGAACTATTGGGATGAAGAGGCTAAGCATTACATCGACCTGACGGCCCTCAAGGGAGAGGCCCTTCGGCGCATGCGCCGAAAGATACAGATCATCTTTCAGGACCCCTACGGATCGCTGAACCCTCGCATGAACTGCGGCTCAATCGTAGGCGAACCGCTGAAAATCCACGGCCTGGCAAAAGGACGCGAGTATCAGGACCGCGTGGATGAGCTCATGACCATTGTGGGTCTCCATCCTTACTTTGCCAGCCGCTACCCTCACGAGTTCTCCGGTGGCCAGCGCCAACGCATCGGCATTGCGCGCGCGCTGGCGGCAAGCCCGTCCTTCATCGTTTGTGATGAGCCAATTTCTGCGCTGGACGTCTCTATTCAGGCGCAGGTCATCAACCTGCTGGAGGAGCTCCAAGAGCGGTTTGGTCTCACCTACCTGTTCATTGCTCACGACCTCTCAGTGGTGCGCCACATCAGTGACCGCATAGGCGTGATGTATCTGGGCAGAATGATGGAGATTGCGGACCGATTAGAGTTGTACGATAATCCGCTGCATCCCTATACCAAAGCCCTCCTCTCCGCGGTGCCTATCCCTGATCCAGAGGTGGAGGCCACGCGGGAGCGCATCATCCTTCAGGGGGACGTACCCAGCCCATTGAATCCTCCGGCAGGCTGCGTGTTCCACACTCGCTGCCCAATCGCCATTGAGGTATGCTCCCAGGCAATCCCCGAATGGCGTAATGTGGGCGGGGCAGGTCAGAGAGAGCACTGGGTGGCCTGCCACCGCGTCTAAGACAATTCTTGAACAAAGAAATTAACCAGCCCCCTTGCGCAAGGGGGCTGGTTTTTGTGCTACCGTGTAAACCAATATGGATGTATTACGGTCGTTGATTGTCCGGGCTGTTCCAGCGTCACTGTCTGTGTTCCCCTGCCTTCTCGCAGCTCTTTTGAGCAGCTCTGGGTGTGTCCCGGCAACATATGACGTTCACACAGTGACCTTAGGACTCGTGGCGCCGCTGACCGGGGAAGCGCAGATTCTTGGGCAGGACTGGGTTAGAGCAGCCAAGGGGCTGATAGCCGCGTGGAATGACGCCTCTACGCAACATCCGTTCAAAGTTCGTTTGGTGGTCTATGACCAGTCAGAGGGAGCAGCGGTTGCGGGACGCTTGGCGGCGGATCCAACCGTCGTGGGTGTTGTCGGCTATTGGCAGGACGGCCTCACAGACGAAGCGCGCGTAGCGCTCCGAGATGCTGGGCTTCCGGTGATAAGCTTGGCATTCCCCCAGGACCAGCAGACAGATAGCCCGTCTGCCATCCTGCATTTCATGCCAACGCAGACCGAGTTCCATCGCGGCGTCGGAACGTTTGTGCGGGGCAACCTCAAAACGGATGCTATCACGCTGGTCATCGGCCCCACGGTTCAAGACTTGGCGCGGGCGCGGGAGTTTCAGGAGCAGGTGTCCAAAGTTGGGGTGAGTAATGTGAGAGTTCGGGCGGTGGCGCCGTATGTTTCAGATTATCGCCACCTTCTTGGACGGTTCAACGATACTGCCCTAGGAACCGTGGTGTTTGTGGGCGCCACAGGGAGCAGCAGCGAGTTTTTAAGCCAGATCAAGTCCTCCGAGTTCGGCCAAACACTGCGAGTGCTCTTTCTCTCCAACCCGGTGCCTGTGACAGACAATGGAGCAGCTCCCGTTGCCCGCATTGAGGCCTATTGGGTGTCAGGTGTCTCAGGGTCTGGGACAACCGACGAGGCGAAGGCGTTCATAGCATCTGTTAAGACGGAGACGGGCCGGGCGCCTCATCCTTCAACGCTTGCTGCATACGATGGTGTGCAGCTCTTTCTGAATGGATTTGAGAAAACGATTGCGGCGCAGAAGGCGCCTTCTCGTGCTGGAGCGCAGCGGTTTTTGAGTCAGACCACGGTCTATCAGGGTCTCGCCCAGCGCTACGAGTTTGACGGTCGGGGAAGGTTGCTGAACCCCAGTGTCTACCTGCGGCGCTTGCCTGGGGACGCGTTTGCTGATCAGGTCGAGGTGAAGGTGGCGGTCCCTGCCGTGAGGTAGCGGGCGTTGTTGATCACGGCGTCACAGAGGACGCACGTGGCCTTCTCCCCGGATGACCCACTTGTATGAGGTCAGCTCGCGCAGGCCCATGGGCCCTCGCGCGTGCATTTTCTGGGTGCTGATGCCCACCTCTGCGCCGAGGCCGAACTGCGCGCCGTCCGTGAACTGGGTGCTCGCGTTCACGTAGACGGCAGCGGCATCGACCTCTCGGAGGAAGCGCTGCGCAGCGCTATAGTCCTCGGTCACAATGGCTTCTGAATGGCCCGACCCGTATCGGTCTATGTGCTCCAGAGCGCCATCCAGAGAGTCAACAACCTTGATTGCAACAACAAGGGCAAGGAATTCTCGCCCCCAATCGTCGTCTGTCGCGGGAATGACGGAGGGAGCAGGACCGTTGTCGGCGCCGGCGCCGCTCCCTTCGGCCTGCTGGGTGATGATGGTGAACGCCGTGGGGTCGCAGCGCATCTCCACGCCAGCTTTGGCGTACTCCTCCGCCATGCGCGGCAGGAACTTGCCGGCAAGGCCTCGGTGCACCAGCACGGTGTCAAGAGCGTTGCAGATAGTGGGACGGCGGACTTTGGCGTTGACTGCGATGCTCACTGCTTTGTCAATGTCAGCATCCAGATCAACATAGGTGTGGCAGACGCCGATGCCGCCGGTGACCACGGGCATGTTCGCTTCTTCGGCGACGTAGCGAATGAGGTCAGCGCCGCCTCTGGGGATGAGGAGGTCGATGGCGTCTTTCATCCTGAGCATCGCGCCCACCAACGCGCGATCGGGGTCGTCCACAAACTGCACGATGCCCTTTGGGAGGCCCGCTGCTTGGCACGCCTGCTGGACCACCTTCACCAGTGCAGCGTTGGAGTGCCGCGCTTCTGTCCCGCCACGCAGAATAACCGCATTGCCAGACTTGAGGCAGAGCGACGCAATATCAGTGGTGACGTTGGGCCTGCTCTCGTAGATCACGCCGATGACGCCAAGGGGCACCCGCACCCGGCCAATCTCCAACCCATTGGGCAGTGTCCGCGCCTCAATGGACTCGCCGATGGGATCGGGCAAACCGGCCACGGACCGCACATCGTTTGCCATGTCCTCCAGCCGTTGGTGGTTCAACAGTAAACGGTCGAGCATCGCCTTAGACAGGCCGTCCGCCTCAGCCGCAGCGTAGTCTCTCGCGTTGGCCTGGAGTATCACCTCTTCATCGTGCAGAAGACCCGTTGCTATCAGCGCCAGCGCGCGGTTCTTTACCTCGGTGGAGGTGAAAGCGAGCTTCTTGGACGCCTGACGCGCGGCCACGCCGATGGCTGCCAGGATGTTGGATGGTGTCGTCATTTGATTCTTATGCTACTTGATAGTGTTGGATTGACCTGTTTACTACAATACCTCAAAACAAACGAATTTGCAGTATGCGCCGCTCTTGCTGGTTGAAGTGCAGTTCGATGGCGTAACGTTGGGCGGCGGCGTCACAGTGCAAAGAGAAACGCAACTACTAGCAGGCTGTTGAAAAACTCGAATGCGGGCCTATTTTGGGGTTCCGCCAGGCACGAAAGTCAACCTCACTTGGCGCCCGGAAGGGCTATTTCAACAGCCTGCTAGCTTTCTTCTAATAAGAGTGGTTAGCAATAGAGCAGAGGAATGTCATTGCGAGGCCCGCTTTGGGCGGGCCGACGACAGTGTCGCCTCTGGCGAGTGGCAATCTGGTGGCGAGGTGCTTGCTTTGCATGGCAGAGCCCGTGGGCCACCTCCCCAGATTGCCACGCTTGTCCTGAGCCCCGTCGAAGGGTCGGCTACGCCTCCTCGCAATCGTACATGCCCCTGGCGCAGGGGCACCACCAGGGATGAAGATGGGAGTGCCCGTTCCTTGAGGTCGCAGATCTCATCGAGTCTGAGGACTCTTCAGAGTCTGAACGACCTGAAAGGGTTCTCGAAAGGACGGGCGGCGGCCTTCGAGAACCTCTCGCCTCAGCGAGT
>Ga0209514_10003605_pt1 | contig 21861 bp, 23 predicted proteins | sample Subgrocontami58m_FD_187452 | JGI IMG/M metagenome (GOLD analysis project Ga0209514, IMG submission 187452) | Subsurface groundwater microbial communities from S. Glens Falls, New York, USA - GMW37 contaminated, 5.8 m (SPAdes) (version 3) | ecosystem: Environmental > Aquatic > Deep subsurface >...
AGATGTTCGTGAAGGCGAAGAAGATCCTCGCCTCCGAGTTGATGTACGCCAAGGCGATGTCCGAGGACGAGGCCGCCGAGTGGCTCGAGGGCGTTCTCACGAGCACCGACGGCGTCAAGAAGAAGACGAAGGCCAAGGCCAAGGTCGCAGCGGCCAGCGCCTGAGGGCGCCGACCGCCACGAGATGAGCGTCTGGGCGCTCCTGGTCGCGGCGGGGGCCGGGGAGCGGCTCGGCGGGGAGCTGCCGAAGGCATTCGTCAAGCTCCGCGCGCGGCCGCTGCTCGCCGAAAGCCTGGAGCGCCTCGAGGCCTCGGACTGGGTGGACGCGGTCGTGGTCGCCGCTCCCGCCGGGTGGGAGGAGCCGGTGATCCTGCTCGCGGAGGAGCTGGCCGCGTCGAAGGTCGCAGCCTGCGTGACCGGTGGGGCCACTCGCGCCGAATCGGTGCGCGCGGCGCTCGCCGAGGTGCCGGAGGACGCGGTCGCTGTGCTGGTACACGACGCCGCCCGGCCGCTCGTCGCGGACGACGTCATCGGGCGCGTGCTCGCGCCGCTGGCGGAAGGTTGGGACGGGGTCGTGCCGGTGCTTCGGCTCGCTGACACGGTCAAGCGCGTGCGCGGCGGGCAGGTCGTCGAGACGCTCGCTCGCGACGAGCTGGTCACGGTGCAGACGCCGCAGGCGTTCGTCGCGCCCGTGTTGCGCGAGGCGTACGCGGGCGACCTCTCCGGCGCGACCGACTGCTCCTCGCTCGTCGAGGCCCGCGGTGGTCGGGTGAAGGCCGTCGAGGGCGATCCCCGACTGCTCAAGATCACGACACGGGCCGACCTGGAGCTCGTTGCGTCGTGGCTCTGAAGGCTGTCTTCTTCGACGTCGGCGAGACGCTCGTGGACGAGGACGGCTACTGGCGTCGCGTCGCGCGGCTCATCGGCGCCCCCCAGCACGTCGTGCTCGCCGCGCTGGGCGTGACGATCGCCCGCGGCGAGCACCACAAGCGGCTGTTCGACCATCTCGGCGTCGAGCGGCCGGACGCGGTCGGCGACGTCGTGTACGGACGGGACGAGCTCTATCCGGACGCTGTCCCGTGCCTGGCACGTCTGAGGCGCGAGGGGTACCGGGTCGGGGTCGCCGGCAACCAGACCGCCGCGCTGGAGCGGTGGGCACGAGACGAGGGCCTGCCGGTGGACGTGATCGGCTCGTCTGCGAGCTGGGGCGCAGAGAAGCCCGGGCGGGCATTCTTCGAGCGCATGGTCGCCGAAGCGGGCTGTGAGCCGGGAGAGGTCGCCTACGTCGGCGACAGGATCGACAACGACGTCCTGCCCGCCGCCGAGGCCGGGCTTGTCCCGATCCACGTCCGGCGCGGGCCCTGGGGGATGCTGCAGGAGGAGGATGCCGCCCCGCACCTCTGCGTCGAGCGGCTGGCCGAGCTGCCGGAGGCCCTGCGTGGGATCTGAGCTCCGCATCGGGCTCGGCGTGGACGGCCACGCCCTCGTCGCAGGCGTCGCGCTCGTCCTGGGCGGCGTCGAGCTCGAGCACCCGCGCGGGCTCGCGGGCCACTCGGACGGCGACGTGATCGCGCATGCGCTCGTGGATGCCGTGCTCGGCGCAGCAGGCCTCGGCGACATCGGCTCGCTCTTCCCTTCCGGCGACGAGCGGTGGCGGGGCGCCGTCTCGCTCGATCTGCTCCGCGAGGCCTACGGGCAGGTGCGCGCTGCGGGCTTCGAGCTCGTGAGCGCGGACTGCGTCCTGATCGGCGAGGCGCCGCGGATCGCGCCGCACCGGGAGGAGATGTGTCGCCGGCTGGCGGGGGCGATGGGCGTCGAGCGGGAGCGCGTCAACGTGCGAGCGACGACGACCGACGGCCTCGGCTTCACGGGCCGTGGCGAGGGCCTCGCCGCGCAGGCGGTCGCGCTGCTGTGCCGCACCTAAGCGGGCAGGGCCGCCAGCCCGTCCTGGACGCGGACGAGGCCGTCCCGCTCCAGGGCTGCGACCGCCTCGGCGTCGAGGTCGGCGAGCGGGCGGGGCTTCTCGGCGACGAGACGGAGCGTCGCGGCGCGCCGCTGGCGGAACGAGCCCTCGAACGGGCCCTGCTTGCGCAGCGGCTCGTAGCGGCGGCCGCGCGACGGGCACGCGGGGGCGAGTGGGCAGGCGCCGCAGCGTGGGACGCGGGCGAGGCAGACCGTTGCGCCGAGGTCCATCAGCGCCTGCGCTGCCTCGGGGCCGAAGGCGTGGCCGGTCCGCTCCTGCACGCGCGCCACGTTGACGTCCACCGGCAGCACGGGCTCGCCGAAGGCGAAGTTGCGGACCGCGGCGGCGGTGTATGGCCCGACGCCGGGCAGCTCCGTCAGATCGGCCGGCCAGCCGTGCTCGGCGACGAGGCGGGCGGCACGGTGGAGGTTGAGCCCGCGCCGGTTGTAGCCGAGCCCCTGCCAGGCGCGGATCACGTCGGCGGCAGGGGCCGCCGCGAGCGCGGCCGCAGTCGGCCAGCGCTCGAGCCAGGCGCGCCAGCGCGGAAGCACGCGCTCGACTTGCGTCTGTTGTAGCATCACCTCGGAGACGAGGATTGCGTACGGATCGCGGGTGCGGCGCCACGGCAGATCGCGCCCGTTCGCCTGGAACCAAGCCATGAGCCGCTCGTCCATCGAGCGGAGCGTAGAGGCAGCGTCGGCCTGCTCGCTCCTCTCGTGCGAACACCGTGCGAACACGTGCGTGGTGCACTCCTGGCTATTCGGGTCGCTTCACGGGGCGCTTGAACAGGCGGTTCACGCCCTCGCTGCGGTGGCGCCTCGCGGCCGAACTATCGCCAGCTGGGCGAGAGATTCTCGCGGCTTCACGTTCGGGTCATCGTAAGGTCGCTGCTGGAGGCTGGGGCGTCCGTGGCGTTTCCGGAGAGCAGGCGGGCGCGACGCGCTCCCATGACGGTGGAGATGCAGATCGGGAGCAGAGCGAGCTGGAGATAGCCAGGGATCGCCATGGCGCTCGTCGGGGCAGGAAAGCCTAGGAGGCCACTAATGAGGATCGAGACGAAGAGCATCGAGCCGAAGGCGGTAGTGGCAAGGATGGCGACGGTGACCGCCGAGGCCCGGTGGTCCCGAGCTCTCACAGCCAGACCAACGACGGCCGTTGCCGTGACGCCGGCCGGAGCGAGCATCCACGCGGCACCACCAGTGGCGGCCAGATACGCGATCGCCAGTGAGGGCGGCAGCGCTGTCCCCACGATCGCTGCGAGCCCGACAGCCGCTCGGCGGCGAAGCGCTGCGGACCCGAGAGCGAGTGTGAAGGCTCCAAGCGCCAGCGTAACGGCGACAAAGGAAAGCGTGATGAAGAGTGCCGCGACCGCATCGGCGTCGATGTCCGCGTAGACCGGAGGAGTCAGCCGCCGATACGTTCTTGAGATACCGACCGTCCAGGCCAGCACGACTCCCGCGACGTAACTCACGCCGACGAACGAGCCGACGAACGCCAAGCGGCCCAAGATTCGCCGCGCCGTCCGTGTCGCATGGAGATCGTCGAAGCGTTTCGCAAGGCTTTCGGCGTCCCCGAATCGCGCGACGGCTCCGGGGTCATCGGTTGCCTCGTGAAGGTGGCCGCGAATCTCTTCGAGGATGCGCGCGCGTTCCCGCCCGGTCACGCGAAGCTCACGCTCGAGCGTTGCCAGGAACTGCGCCCGATCGTCGTCGCCGCTCACGCCGTGGCGCCGATCACCGATTCGACGGCGTTGGCCACCCGCCTCCACTCACGGACCTGGTAGGCGAGTGCATCTCGACCGCGGCGCGTGATCTCGTATTCGCGCTTGCGTCGCGGGCTTGATTCGACCCAACGGCTTGTGACCAGACCGTCGGCTTCAAGTCGGTGCAGGGCGGGATAGACGCTGCCCTCCAACAGTTCGAGCTCGTCTCGGCTGCGTGCGCGAACTCGCTCGATCACCGCGTAGCCATGCGCGGGTCCCTCCGCAAGGGCGGCGAGCAAGAGGAGGTCGAGTTGGATACGTGGGGTTGATGCCACGATCGGAATTAAAGCATAGAACCATGAGGTATCGTTCGCGGCCTGTGTTCACGCGCTCGTTGCTGTCGTAGAGGTCACCCTGATCGCCGAACGCGCCCGAACCATCTACGCTTGAGAGCACGTAGTGCTGATCGGACATGCGGTGCTGCCACGTGCTCGAAAGACAGCCGCCGTCAGCGCTTTCGCAAGTGTAGGACGATCCTCAGTCCCGACCGCGGAGCCGATGATCGTCATGTTGGCGCTGCGGTAGCGGATGAGCGACACACCTTGTTGTCTGGTCGGCGAGGCGGGGTGGCTCGGTCCAGCCTCGATTACCTGCTGAGACCCTCTTGGATCGTGTGCCGGCGGCCGCCGGGGTCCACGCCGGCACACGATCGCGCCGGCTCGCTCGCGCGCGAGCCTTGGCAGGCCCCGACAGCCTCGAAGGAGGCCCGGTCGCGCATGGGAACCAGCGTTCGCTCTGGGACGCCGGCTGCCGCTTCGACCTCGCGAACCCCGAGTACCGCTGACCGGTGGAGAGGCGGGCGCAGACAGACGGGGTGCCGGCGGAACGAGCCTAGTTGAGCACGCACTGGCCGCCGGGGCCGGCAAGCTCACGCTGAAGTGCGTTCAGATCGAGCTCGCGCGCCACGTGCTCCGGGTTGTCCTTGTCGAAGTCCGGCACGCCGGCCCCTTTCCAGTCCACCAGCGGCGTCACGCCCGGTCCGATCGCCGTGATCCGGTAGCGCTCACCGTGGCCCATCGGGCGTTCGCCAGCGGGATAGCCGGCGTAGGGCTGGTGTGTGTAGAAGCCGTAGCAGAAGGCACCCGATGGGTTCTGGGCTAGAAACGAGTTCTCGCGCTTCCAGCCGGCACCGTAGGCCGAGTTGAACGTGTCCAGGTAGACGTTGCGCCCGAAGCTGTCCAGCGGCGCGCCCGTGGACGTCGACTTGAAACCGTGCACGGGCTCGCCCAGGTAGCTGAGGCGGCCGAAGAGGTGATGGAAGTGCTTGGAGTAGATCCAGTCGGTGTAGGCCTCGATCACGGGAAGCGGCCCCGTCCAGTGCGAGAGGTGCAGCTCCCAGACGCCCTGGGCGGGCGTCCAGGGCGTGAGGCCGAGGTTCGGCAGCGCCCGCTGCCAGCGCTGGAGCGCCCAGTAGGAGCCGTCCGGAGCCTTGCAGGCGGTGACGGCCCAGGCGAGCTTTGGCCCGTCGTAGGGGCGGCAGGCGTTCTTGAACGTCGTCGCGTAGCCGACCTTGCGGTACTTGCCCCAGCCGCCGGCGTAGTCGACCTTGAACTTCACCTGCGCACGCGCACTCGTCGGGGCGAGCGCGTTCACGGCGCCCCAGACCAGGACGTGCTTGGGCTTGCCCGCGGCCCTGTAGCTGACCAGGGCCTCGCCCTTGGTGTTGACCTTGAGCGTGGGGCCGATGGCGTCGCGATCCACGATCTCACTCGCCGCAGCACGGCAGGCGCCGAGCAGCGCCAGGGCGAGCAGAGCGGTGAGGAGAGAGAGGAGTCTCATGCCGAGGGAAGGGAGAACGAGGCACAGGAACGCACGGGCACCATTTCCCCCTCCTCTCTCTTATCGGCAGAAAGAGATGGAAGGTGAGGATCCACCTCAGGCGCCGCGGAGCCGCTTCCTGGTCGCGTCGGAGAGCGGGACGCTTATGCCCAGGTCGTAGTCGTAGCCGACGAGGACGCTCTTCGCCTCGGCGACGAGGCGCCCGCCCGCGCGGATCTCGTGCTCCAGGTCGAAGCTCTTCTCTCCGATCCGTGCACAACGCGAGAGGATCGTGACCTCCTCGCCCAGGCGCAGCTCGGAGCGGAAGTCGATCTCCACGCGCGCGAGGATGAACGGCGCGAGCCCGCCGAGGACGCCGATCCGAGCCTCCTCGAGGAACGTCGAGTACACGGCGTTGTTGACGTGGCCCATCGCGTCGCAGTCGCGGAAGCGGACGCGCTCGTGGTGGGCGAAGGGGAACGCCGTCACGAGGCCGACCCTAGCCGAGACGGAGGCGGTCTGGACCGCTGGCCTAGACTGCGAGTGTGACCGTCCGCGTCCGCTTCGCGCCGAGCCCGACCGGCTCGCTCCACCTCGGCAGCGCCCTCTCGGCGGTGGCGAACCGCCGCGCCGGCGCCTGGCTGCTGCTGCGGATCGACGACACCGACTCCGCGCGCAACATCCCGGGCGGGGAGGAGGCGATCGTCTCCGACCTCGCGTGGCTCGGTATCGGCTGGGAGGAGGGGCCTGTGCGCCAGAGCGAGCGCGCCGGGCGCCATCGCGAGGCCGCCGAGCGACTCGGCGAGCGCTTCGACGGCGTGACGCTCGTCCGCGAGGACGGCACGCCGACGTACCACCTCGCGAGCGTGGTGGACGACGCCGACTTCGGCATCACGCTCGTCGTCCGCGGCTCCGACCACAGGCCGAACGAGGCGCTGCACCGGCGGCTGCACGAGGCGCTCGGGACGCGGGCGCCCGAGTACGTCCATCACGGGCTGATTCTCGGGCCGGACGGCAAGAAGCTCTCGAAGCGGCACGGTGCCGCCTCTGTCGGTGACCTGCGCGAGCAGGGGATCCCCGCCGAGGCGGTGCGCGCCTACCTCGAGGAGCTGGGAGTGCCGCAGCACGACGTCCACCTCGATCTCGGCCGGGTGCGCCGGCTCGCGATCGAGGCGATCGCCGCCCTGCCCGACGCCGAGCTGGCCGAGCGGGCGGGGGCCCCCGCCGAGCTCGCCCGCGCGCTGCGGGGCGCCCGCGACCTGAACGAGGCTGCCGCGATCGCCCGCTCGGTTCTCGAGCCCGAGGCCGTGCGCCTGCCCGAGGAGGCGCGGCCGACGCTCGAGCGCTTCGCCGAGCTGCGCGAGCGCGCGAACGGCAGCCTCGACGAGCCGCGCGCCCGGGAGGTCGTGCGCGAGCTGAAGGCCGTCGGCGGCGACCTGAAGGCGCTGCGGCTCGCGCTCACCGGCGCCGACCGGGGGCCGGAGCTGTGGACGGTGGTCGCCGCGCTTCCCCGCGAAGAGGCGCTGCGGAGGGCCCGTGCGGCTCTCTAGCACCTGGCACCGGAAGCTCGTCGAGCTGCCGCCGCCGCCCCACCGCGTCGGCATCTACGCCTGCGGCCCGACCGTCTACCAGCGCATCCACGTCGGCAACGCGCGCCCGTTCGTCCTCTCGCTGTGGCTGAAGCGCTGGCTCGAGCGGCGCGGCTACGAGGTCGTGCTCGTCGAGAACATCACCGACGTCAACGACAAGATCTACGACGCCGCGCCGGGCGACTCGGCGCGCCTCGCCGCGCAGGCGAGCGACTGGTACGTCGAGGACACCGATCTGCTCGGGCTCGGCCGCCCCGACGTCGAGCCGAAGGCGACCGAGACGATCCCCGAGATCGTCGCGCTGATCGCGGAGCTCATCGCGAGCGGACACGCCTACGCGGTCGACGGGGACGTCTACTTCCGCGTTGCCCGCTTCCCGGCCTACGGCGGGCTCTCCCGCCAGAAGCCAGACCAGATGCGGGACGAGGAGCCGAACCCGCGCAAGGAGGATCCGCGCGACTTCGCGCTCTGGAAGGCCAACAAGCCGGGCGAGGACACGTCGTGGGAGTCGCCGTGGGGCCGCGGCCGCCCGGGCTGGCACATCGAGTGCTCGGCCATGGCCGAGAAGTACCTCGGGCCGAGCTTCGACATCCACATGGGCGGGCTCGACCTCGTCTTCCCGCACCACGAGAACGAGATCGCGCAGTCGCGCGCCGTCGGGCGCGAGTTCGCCCACATCTGGATGCACAACGGAATGCTCGAGTTCACCGGCGAGAAGATGTCCAAGTCGGTCGGCAACGTCGTCACCCTGCGCGCCGCGGTCGAGGAGTGGGGGCGGGAGACGCTGCTCCTCTTCTTCCTCACCGGCCACTGGCGCAAGCCGCTCGACTTCTCGACGGAGACGATGGCGCAGGCCAGGGCGCAGTGGACGACGTTCCTGAACGCGAACGTCCACGCCGCCGGGCGAACCCACGACGGCCCGACCTGGGACGAGTTCGTGGCGGTGCTCGACGACGACTTCAACACGCCCGAGGCGCTCGCGTTGATGCACGAGTGGCGGCGAGCTCGGAATCTCGACCTGCTCGGGGACGCACTGCAGCTCTTCGGGCTCGCGATCGCGGCCGACGAAGCTCCGGCGGTGCTCGAGCAGCTCGCCCGCCGCCGGCTGGAGGCGCGCGCAGCCGGCGACTACGCCGGGGCCGACCGCCTGAGGGCCGAGATCGAGGCTGCCGGGTGGGATGTGCGGGACGAGCCCGGCGGCTACCGGCTCGTGCCGAAGCGATGACCCGCGAGCAGGTCTACGGGCGGCGGTCGGTGCGCGAGGCGCTGCGCGGCCGGCGCGCGGTGCTCGAGCTCTGGGCGAGCCAGCGGGCGCTCGAGGGCGAGCCGTGGCTGCGCGATCTGAAGCCTCGACCTCAAGTCAAGCCTGAACGCGAGATCGGCGAGGCGGCGGAGACGCGTGACCATCAGGGAGTGCTCGCGTGGTGCGAGCCGTACCCGTATGCGGATGCGTGGGAGCTCGCCGCAGCCGAGCGGCCGCTGCTCGTCTGCCTCGACCAGGTGACCGACCCGCACAACCTCGGCGCCGTCTGCCGCAGCGCCGAGGGCGCCGGCGCGACGGGCGTGATCGTGCCTGCGCACGGTTCCGCGCGCGTGACCGCCGCCGTCTGCCGCGCCTCCGCCGGCGCGGTCGAGCGCCTGCCGGTCGCGGTCGTCCCGAACCTCGCCCGCTTCCTGCAGGAGATCAAGGGCGCCGACCTCTGGGTGTACGCGACGGCCGCCGACGCGCCACAGACGATGTGGCAGGCCGACCTCTCCGGCGGGCTCGCACTCGTCTTCGGGGCCGAGGGAAAGGGCGTGCGGCCGCTCGTGCGGCGCATGTGCGACGGTGCCGTCTCGATCCCACTCGCGGGGCGCGTCGAGTCGCTCAACGTCAGCGTGGCAGCCGCGTTGCTCCTGTACGAGGCCAGGCGGCAGCGAGGGTAGGCGATGGCCGACCCGACCCTCTACCTCTTCGACGGCTACAACCTCCTGCACGCGGGCGGCTTCGCGGACGTGCGCGAGCTGACCGACACGCTCGCGAGCTTCGTCGCGACGCGTGGGGCGCGCGGCGTCGTCGTCTTCGACGGGGCCGGCGACGAGCGCGAGCTCGGCGGGCTCTCCGTGAGGTATGCACCGGACGCCGACACGCTCCTCGAACGGCTCGCGGCCGAGCACCGCGCACGCGAGCGCGTCTGCCTCGTCTCCTCCGACACCGCCGTGCGCGGCACCTCCGGGATCGAGGTGCAGAAGATCTCGTCGCCGAACTTCGTGCGCGACGAGCTCGGGGCCGTCCAGCACAGCGAAGAGACGCGCTCACAGCTCCGCGACCGCCTCGATCCCGAGACCCTCGCGCGGCTCGAGCGGCTGCGCCGCGGCGAGTAGGGCGAACATACGTTCTTAGCACAATGACTTTCCTGCAAGGGACTTGTAACTAGCGGACGACACTGCTATCTTCTCCCTCAACTTAAGGGTGAGACTTGAGCGGTCGAACGAAGCGGCCGCCCCGAATTGCCCACGAGACACGGGGAGCCCGCCAACATGACCGTTCGCACAGCCACCGCAGAGCAGCTGGAAGCCAAGCAGGTCCAGAAGCAGCAGCGAGAGCTCGAGGACATGCAGCTCGTGCTCAAGGCCCGGAACGGCAGCGGGGTCGCGCTCGACGCGCTCATGCGCCGCTACGCCGGCTTCGTCCGGCTGAAGGCGAGCTCGTACTTCCTCGCCGGCGGGGAGTCCGACGACCTGATCCAGGAAGGGATGATCGGGCTCTACAAGGCGGTGCGCGATTTCCGCACCGACAAGGAGACGTCGTTTCGCAGCTTTGCCGAGCTCTGCGTGACGCGGCAGATCATCACGGCGATCAAGACCGCCACGCGCTACAAGCACTCCCCGCTCAACACCTACGTCTCGTTCAGCCACACCCCCGCCGGCCAGGACTCCGACGGCGAGTGCACGCTCGGCGACGCCCTCCCGGGCCCGGGAGTCAACGACCCCGCCGTCTGCGTGATCTCCACCGAGGAGCTGCAGAGCCTCGTCTTCACGCTCGGCACCGGCCTCTCCTCGCTCGAGTCCGACGCCCTGCGCTGCTACCTCGAGGGCCTCTCGTACGAGCAGATGGCGGAGGAGCTCGGCTGCGACACGAAGACGATCGACAACGCGCTCCAGCGCGTGAAGCGCAAGATCGTCACGCACCAGAAGTCGCGCGAAGTCCTGAGCTGACCTCGGCCGGCTCGCCTACCATGCGCTGAGCGCCGGAGTAGCTCAGCTGGTAGAGCATTCGCCTTGTAAGCGAAGGGTCGTGGGTTCGAGTCCCGCCTCCGGCTTCGGCCTTCTAGCCGCGCGCGCTCTTCCGACCCGTCCCGGGCCGCCAGCGCCTGCCGCGCCTTCACCGCGAGCCACAGCTCCATCCGCTGCTGGGGATCGTCGGGATGACGGCCCGACTGCTTGCGCAGCGCCTCCATCCGGTAGCGCAGCGTGTGGCGGTGGATGCCGAGCTGGTCGGCCGCCTCGCTCCAGCGGCAGCCCGTGTCGAGCAGGGCGGAGAGCGACTCGAGCAGCCACGGGCTCTGAGCCGCCGGCCCGAGCACGCGATCCACGAACGCCTCGAGCGTCGCGCCCGGGAGCGAGAGGAGCAGCTCGAGCGAGCCGAGGTCCTGGTAGGAGGCGACCGGCCCTGCGACCGCGTCCAGCGCGGCGCGCGCCTCGAGGAGGCTGCGGCCGAGGCCCCGGCCCGTCGAGGGGCGGCCGACGCCCACCCGCGTCCCCGGCGCCGCGTCCACGACGGCCCGTGCGGCCGCGAGCGCGTCCTCCTCGGTGTCGGTGGCGACGAGGAAGGCGGCGCGGTCGCGCCGCGCCGTCGAGACATAGGGCGCTCCGCGCGTGTCCAGCACGCCGGCGACGATGAGCCGGGTGCCTTCGGCGGAGCCCTCGTCGGGACCGACGGCGAGCAGGGCCGCGTAGGTGCGCTGCGGCTCGAGCCCGAACGCGGCGACTCGCCGGGCCACCTCCCGCTCGTCGAGGCGGTCGTGCTCGAGGTCCTCGAGGAGGTCGCCCGCGAGCCGAAGCTCGGCCGCCGACACGGCCCGCCGGCGCGACAGCTCGAAGGAGAGCGCCGTCTGGCCGTGGTGGAGCACGAGCAGGTCGTACTCCCCGAACTCGTCGCCGGGCCGGGCCGCCGTCAACGTCGCCGTCTCGCGCCCGGTGCCCACCGGCAGCTCGAGACCCCCCTCGAGCGAGACGCGGCGGGGGCCGGTCTGCTCTCCGACGACGCGGCCGCTCTCGTCCACGAGCGCGAGCGAGCAGCCGAGGTGGTCGGCCAGGATTCCGAGCAGGGCGTGCACGCCGCGTCCCGCGAGCACGGCTGCCGCGAGGCGCTCGTGCACTGTGAGCGCGCTGGTGATCCGCGCGAGCTCCTCGTTCGCGAGGTGGGTCGCGGCCGCCTTCGTGATCGCGATGAACGGCACCTCGTAGGGCACGATCAGAACGGGAAAGCCGAGCCGGTCCGCCTCGTCCACGAGCGCCGCGGGCACCTCGGGGTGGCCGAAGCCGACGCCGAATGCAAGGCCCGCCAGGCCGTGCCCGGCGAGCCGGCGCACGTAGTCGCGTTGGTTGCGCGACAGCTCGCCGACCCCGAGGCCGGTCGTGATCAGCAGCTCGCCGCCCTCGAGCCACGGAGTCGGATCTGCGAGCTCCGAGACGTGGACCCAGCGCACGTCGTTGTCGAGCCCCTCCGCGCCGGCGGCGACGCCGAGCTGGAGCCCCTGCAGCTCTGCGATGTCGCGGACGGTCAGCATCGTTCCCTCGCCGTCCTTTGGACGGCCGGGCCGGGACGCTACTCCGTCCCGGCGGTGGAGCGCAACCAGCGGGGTCTCACCCAGGTCGCCGTCGGGGAGCTGCCGGATCCGAGGACAGGATCGACCCGGCTCTCTCGGGGATTCCGAGCGACGACACAGGCCCGGCGGGTAGGAGGCCGGACCCGGAGAAGCCCGCGACCGGTTTTCGGGAAAATCCGCATGCCAGGTCGGCGGCGGCCGCCCATCATGGTGCGCGTGAGCTGCGCGACACGACGCCTTTGCCTGCGGTTTCCGTGAGTGGCCTTCCGGCTGTCGCGGAGGTACGAGCCGACGGAACCCCCGTCGCTCGTGAAGCCGACGCCGGGCCCCAGGACAGGATCGAGCGCGCGAGGCGCCGGGAGCTCGGCGCGACGCGCACGCTGCACGAGGCGATCAGGAGCAGCGAGGAGCTCTACGCGCAGGCAGCGCGGACGCTCGCCGCGCTCGACGCATCCGTCGAGTCCACATGTGCGATGCTGCGCCGAATGGGCTACCTCGGTGAAGGAGGCTCGAGCCTTGCCCATCCTGCGGAACGACCCGAGTCGACGCTGGAGGCGCACGATGGCGACCGCCTGGCGAAGCGGCCGTCTCCCGCCCCGGCCGCTCAGGCGACCGGCGTTGCCGGCCTCGTGACACCCTCGGGCGGCCGCTGACCGAGTCCGGGACTCGCTGACATGTCTACCAAGGACGTCATCCTCACGCTCTTCCTCATGCTCGGCGCGGGCCTCCTCGCGGAGCTTGCGGCCGGGCTGCTGCGGATGCCGAAGATGCTGCTCCTGCTCGCCGGGGGTGCGCTGCTCGGGCCGGCTGTCCTCGGTCGCATCGACGTGCCACTCGACTCTACGGGCGTTCAGGTCCTGCTCACGCTCGGCGTCTCCATCGTCCTCTTCCACGGCGGGCTGCAGCTCTCCGCCCGCGTGCTCGAGCCCGTCGCCGTCGGCCTCCTCCTTCTTGTCCTCCCGGGCGTGGTCCTAACCGCGCTCGTCACCGGGCTCGTGGCGTCCGCCGCGTTCGGCCTGCCGTTCTGGTCCGGCCTGCTGGTCGGGGCCGTGCTCGCGCCGACCGATCCGGCGATCCTGATCCCGCTCTTCGAGCGGATGCGCATCAGGCCGAAGATCACGCAGACGGTCGTTGCGGAGTCGGCGCTCAACGACCCGACCGGCGCCGTGCTCACGCTCGCGGTCGCGGCGGTCGTGCTCAGCGGTCACGTCTCGGTGACGGAGACGCTGTGGAGCTTCGTCGAGGACCTCGGGATCTCGACCGGGCTCGGGATCGTCTTCGGGCTCCTCACCTCGGTCGCCGTCTCGAGGCGCTGGGCCGGGATCTGGGGTGAGCCGGTATCGATCGTGGTCATGGCCGTCGGTGTCGGCGGCTATTTCTCCATCGAATTCGCGGGCGGCAGCGGCTACCTCGGCGCCTTCATCGCGGGGATGATCGTGGGGAACATGGACCTCTTCCGCCTCGGGATGGATCCGGAGAACGAGCGCGACCTCCGGACTTTCGTCGGGATCGGGTCCGACGTGGTCGTGATGCTCCTCTTCATCTCCCTCGGGGCCAACCTTCCCTGGAGCGACATGCGCGACCATCTCCTCCCCGCCCTCGCCGTGGTTGCGACGCTGCTCTTCGTCGCGCGGCCGCTCGCCGTCGCCGCGTGCCTGCTTCCCGACCGGCGCGGTCGCTGGACGCGCGAGGAGCTCGTCTTCCTCGCCTGGACGCGCGAGACCGGCGTCATGCCGGCGGCGCTCGCAGGGGTCGTCGTCGCGATGGGCGTGCCCCATGCCTCGCTCGTCGTGACGTCGGTGGCGATCGCGATCGTGATGACGCTGGCGATCCAGTCGACGACGAAGCCCTGGCTCGCCCGCCGCCTTCGTCTGCTCGAGACAGACGCTTCGCCTTCCGAGGCAGCCGCGGCTCCGCCCGAGACCGCGCCGGCCGGAGACGCCTCGCTCGCATTCCCGAACCCCGGCGTCGCACTCGAATAGGAGGAGGTACCGGCCATTCGAATTTCGAGGAATTTCCTGGCGCTCGTTGAGGCAATTTCGGACCCTGCGCCAGGGGTGGGCCGCCGGTCACGGAGTCATACTCCCGACGGGCGTCTCGATGCTGGCATCAATGTGAAATCGACTAGGAGAGAGGAAGGGGCGCGGACATGACTGGACTAGTAGGTGTGGCTGCGGCGAGTACAGGGATCATTGTCGGCGTCGTCGGCTTCCTGTGCATCACGCTCGCCATCGGAATCGGCACGGTGAAATTCGTGCAGGGGAGCAGCCGGAGGTACATCGTCGCCGGGAAGAGCCTGCCGCTCTTCTTCGTCGGGACGATGCTCTCGGCGCAGGCAATCGACGGCAACTCGTCGCTTGGCGCCGTGGGGCTGATCTACGACTACGGCTTCTGGGCCGGGGCCACCGTCCCGCTCGGCCTCGTCGTCTGCCTCCTCCTCACGGGACTCGTCTTCGGCAGGCGGCTGAACAAGATGTCGCTGCTCACGCTGCCGGACTTCTACTACCGTCGCTACGGCAACGCGGTCGAGGGCACGTCGGGCATCCTGATGATGATCAGCTTCGTCGTGCTCGTGGCCGGCAACTTCGCCGCGTCAGGCTTCATTCTGGAGAGGGTGTTCGGGATCGGCTTCGTCCCGGCGATGATGGTAGCGGCGGCGATCGTCCTCACGTACACGGCCTTCGGCGGCCTCTTCTCCTGCGCGTACACCGACATCTTCCAGATCTACATCGCGGTGTTCGCGTTCTGGGCCGCCTTCATCTACTTCGCAACCGGCCAGGCAGGCCCGTCCTGGAGCGACTTCACGGACGCGGTTCCGGGGAACTACCTCGACTTCTCGGGCCTCTATGACAAGGACAACGGGGCGCTGATCAACTGGGCGACTATTCTCGCCCTGGGCCTCGGGGACCTGGTGGCGCTCGACTTCATGGAGCGCGTGTTCTCGGCCAGGGACGGCAAGACGGCCGCGCGCGGTGCGTACTGGGGCGCCACCGTGACCCTCCTGACCGTCCTTCCCGTGGCCTTCCTCGGCATCTTCGCGGTCACGCTCGTCCCGGATATCAGCAACTCGTTCCTCGCCTATCCCGAGATCGCGATCCACCACGTGCCGACCTGGCTCGGCGTTCTCACGCTCGCTGGAGTGCTCGGCGCGTCGATGTCGACCGCGAACGGCGGGATCCTGGCGATCTCGGCCGTCATCTCGAGGAACCTCATCCAGCGAGACATCATGACGCGGCTCCTGAACCGCAAGGGCATGGGGAACTCGGCGCTGCTCCTGGCGACGCGCCTGATCCTCATCCCGGTCGTGGGAGGCGCTCTCGTGCTCGCCTGGCAGAGCCCGCAGCCGGGCAAGTACTTGACACTGGCCTTCGACATCGTGTTCGCCGGCGCCCTCGTTCCGCTCGTGCTCGGGCTGTTCTGGAGCAAGGCGAACACGCCGGCGGCCCTGACGTCGCTGTTCGTGGGCTCGGGGCTGCGGCTGATCGGCTACTTCTGGGCCAACTCGATCTTCTTCTCGCCGTCGGAGAATGCTCTCTCCTACGCCGGGATCGAGACGATGATCCCGCCGGTCATCTCGCTCATCCTGTTCGTGACGGTTGCCCTGGCAACGCAGAAGAAGTTCCCGGGCTACCTGCTGCACGGCGTCGTGGACTACGTCCCACCGGAGGACGACGTCGTGAACGGTGTGGACCTCAGGGGCTACACGCCGCCGGCGGCTCCGCCCGCGGCAGCTCGGGCCTGACCGGCCTGACCTCTGACATGGGCTCGCAGGGCCTCGGGGAATTCCCCCGGGGCCCTGCGGCGCGATGGGGGAAACGATGCGGGCGCGTGACGCGGTGACACGGTTCGGAGACGTAGAGTTCGTGCGATGAAGCCCGTGATCGGGATAACGTCGTATGCCCAGGAGGCGGCGTGGGGCGCCTGGAAGCAACAGGCGGCGCTCGTCCCCCTCTCGTATGTGAGCTCGGTGGAGCTGGCCGGAGGCCGCCCGCTCGTCGTCCCGCCCGTGGACGACGCGGTGGAGGAGACGCTCGACGCCCTCGACGGGCTCGTGCTCTCCGGCGGGGCCGACATCGACCCCGTTCACTACGGCGAGGATCCGCATCCCGCGACGAGTGCACAGGCCCATCGCGACCACGCCGAGCTGGCGCTCCTCGAGGCGGCTCTTGCGCGCGAGCTGCCCGTGCTCGCCATCTGCCGCGGGATGCAGATGCTGAATGTCCTCTACCGCGGGACGCTCCACCAGCACCTGCCGGAGCTCGTCGGCCACGACGGGCATCGCGAGGCCCGTGGAACGTTCTCCGAGCACGAGGTCACGCTGCTCGAGGGCTCGAGGACGGCCGCGACGATCGGGCAGCGGGCCGTCGTGAAGTCCTCCCACCACCAGGCGCCCGAGCGGGTCGGGAAGGGGCTCGACGCCGTCGGCTGGGCCGAGGACGGGACGGTCGAGGCGATCGAGGACCCGCGGCGGAAGTTCGCCGTCGGCGTGCTCTGGCACCCGGAGGAGGGCGAGGACAAGCGCCTGTTCGAGGCGCTCGTCGAGGAGGCCCGCGGCTTTCGCGAGGCGCGCGCCGGCCGGGCCGGCGCGCCGACGCGACCGGGCCGGGGCTCCTGACCGTGCGCAGGCCGCTCAGGGACATCGACGCCGTCAAGCGCGAGGTGGCGAGGATCGTCGACAAGCAGAAGGGCGGAGGCCCGGACGACGTCGTGCGCGTTCGAGGCGAGGTCGAGGCGCTCCTGTCCTCCTTCTCCGTCTTTCTCCCGCAGTGGAGGGAATTGCCGTCCGTCTTTCGGCTGGCGCGGGTCGAGACCTCGGCGCGCGCCGTCCCCTTCTCGGAGAACATCGTCCTTCCGCACGTCAAGCACGAGCTCGAGATCGTCGTCGAGATGCTCAACTTCCGGCGCGAGCAGCAGGGCCTCCCGGCGGTCAAGATGCCGCTCTTCCTCCAGCCCGACGACATCCTGCTCGCGCTCTCGGGGCCGGGCGCCTGCCACTGCGACGAGGAGCGGACAATCGACGCGCGGCGGCGCACCGCGGCGCGTCTCGGCCGGCGCGGCACGAAGAAGTGGGTCTGGACACGGCAAAAGGTCTTCAACCGGGACGACCGCACCTGTCAGCGCTGCGGCGCGCAGAAGGACCTCCACGTCCACCGGCTCGCTGACGGAAGCGGCGACCACGACCCCGCCGGCTATGTGACGCTCTGCCGGACGTGTCACGTCGTCGAAGGCAAGGGGCTATCCCCGGAAGCCGCGGCGCTCCGCTTTCGCCTCGATCAGGAGACCGACCTCGACGGGACAGCCATCCGGTCGCAGCTCGCGCTGGTCTTTCAGTCGGGCAAGCTCGAGTGGGTGGGGATCGTCGTCGGCAGGGAGTACTTCGTCCTGAAGGGCTAGGGGCGCCCGTCCGGCGCCGGCATTCGGATCCGGCCATTTGCGGTATTTCGGCAAGCCGGTCCGGAGAAACTCCCGATGCACTGGTGGCCGCATCCCGGGATCCTTTCCGGGACGGTCCTGGACGACTTCGCGAAGAGGCACGTGTTGCGCGGGTCGAGGCAACCGTCGACCACATAAAGGAGTGGCACATGCCGAAGATTGTGAAGTCCTGGGACGAGTGGTCGCCGCTGAAGCGTGTGATCGTCGGTCGTCCTGAGGGCACGAACGTTCCGGCTCCTGAGCCGGCCTGGTGGTATGACCTGCCGGAGGGTGGTTTCCCGCTGGGTCAGTGGGGCCCGTTCCCGGAGGAGATGGTTGCCGCTGCGAACGAGCAGATGGACTATTTCGTCGGTCAGATCGAGAAGCGTGGCGCGATCGTCGATCGGATCGACATCCAGCCGTTCATGCTGAACAAGCCGCTGCCGTCCCCGCTGGGTTGGGTGCAGCAGAACGCGCACGGCGTCAACAACGTCCGTGACGTCACCATCATCCACGGCAACTACATCCTCGACTGCACGACGGTCCGCCGTTCGCGCGTGTTCGAGCGCTTCAACCTCCGGCCGATCTTCAACGACTACACCAAGAAGGATCCGGAGGCGATTCACTTCTCGGCTCCGTTCCCGATGCTGACCGACGAGTCGTATGTGCGGAACTACTACTACGACTTCGAGCACACGTGGTCGGACGAGGAGAAGCTCGAGAAGCTGCACAAGGGTGAGTTCCAGCTCACCGACGTCGAGCCCCTGTTCGACGCCGCCGACGCGATGCGCTTCGGCAAGGACGTGTTCCATCAGGTCTCGTGCGTCAGCACGCCGCGCGGCTTCGACTGGCTGAAGCGGATGTTCGCGGCACTCGGGATCCGCTATCACGCGATGTACTTCGACAGCCCGCCGTCGAGCTCGGGTAAGCCGGACAACTTCCATCCGTGGCACATCGACGTGAACTTCGTGCCGCTCCGCCCGGGTCTGTGCATGTACAACCCGGACTGGAAGCCGATCGACCAGCGCGTGTTCGAGCTCTTCAAGCTCAACGACTGGGAGCTGATCGAGGCCGCGCGCCCGGTGCGGGTGCACAAGAACAAGGTGTACCTGACCGGTCTGTACGAGGGGAAGAGCTGGATCTCGATGAACACCTTCTCGCAGGACGAGAAGACCGTGTACGTCGAGGCCGGCGAGACGGCGTATGCCGAGCAGCTCGACAAGCTCGGGTTCGACGTCGTGCCGATCCCGTACGAGAAGGTCATCCCGTTCGGTGGCGCCCTGCACTGCACGACGCTGGACGTCTACCGCGAGAGCGAGTGCGTGGACTACTTCCCGAAGCAGATCCCGGGCTTCTAGGACAGAGAGCAGCGGGATACAGGGCCAACCTGGCCGGTGAGAGGAACAATCACCTCTCACCGGCCAGACGTCTGTCAGAACGGAGATTTCGATGACGTCGACCGCGAGGGTTGCGGTGGTCACGGGAGCGGCGCAGGGTATCGGCCGCCGGGTGGCCGAGGTGTTCGCAGAAGAGGGCTACGCGCTCGCGCTGATCGATCTGCGCGAACCTGCCGACACGCTCGCAGTCGTGCGCCGGCTGGGTGTCGAGGCGCTCGGCGTCACCGGCGACGTCTCGGTGGAGGCGGACGTCGAGGCCCTCGCCCGGCAGGTGCGCGAGCGCTTCGGCCGTGTCGACGTTCTCGTCAACAACGCCGGGATCTCGTTCATCACGCCCGCGGAGGAGACGACATCCGAGCAGTGGCGGCGGGTGCTCGAGGTGAACCTCACCGGCCCGTTCCTGCTCTGCCAGGCCTTCGGCCGGATGATGCTGGGGGCGGGCACGGGCTCGATCGTCAACATCGCGTCGATCGCCGGCATCCGCGGCATCGCCGACCGTGCGGCCTACAACGCCAGCAAGCACGGCCTCGTCGGCTTGACACGCACGCTTGCGGCCGAATGGGGTGGGCGGGGCGTGCGCGCGAACGCCGTCTGCCCCGGCTGGGTGAAGACGGAGATGGACGCCGCCGACCAGTCGGCGGGCGGCTACGTCGACGCCGACATCGTCGACCAGGTGCCGATGGGACGGTTCGCCGCGCCGGGCGACATCGCCGCGGCTGTCGCCTTCCTGGCCGACCCCGCGCGCAGCGGCTTCGTCAACGGAGCCGCGCTGTCCGTCGACGGCGGCTGGGCGGCGGACGCGAGCTGGACCGCATTGAGGTTGCGTAAACGTTAAGGACGGCATGACGGGAGGAAATGTGGCAGAGTACGGCGGGACCCAATCTTGGGGGCGTCGAAACAGACGCCTTGCCATGCAAGCCCGCTCGCAGAGCGGCTTTCGGCGGTCTCGGCAGAAAATTCGTATCAGGCTTCCTGCGGGAAGCGTGCCGTTGCTTGGCACACGACTTAGGGGGACTCACGCATGGCTTTCAACCTGAGAAACAGACACTTTCTGAAGGAGCTGGACTTCACTCCGCAGGAGCTCAAGTTCCTGCTCGACCTCTCGCGCGATCTGAAGAAGGCGAAGTACGCCGGGATCGAGGAGCAGCGCCTCAAGGGCAAGAACATCGCCCTGATCTTCGAAAAGGACTCGACCCGGACGCGGTGCGCATTCGAGACCGCGGCCTACGACCAGGGCGCGCACGTCACCTACCTCGGGCCCACGGGCTCGCAGATGGGCAAGAAGGAGACGATCCAGGACACCGCTCGCGTGCTCGGCCGGATGTACGACGGGATCGAGTACCGCGGCTACGGCCAGGAGATCGTCGAGGAGCTCGCCAAGTACGCCGGCGTGCCGGTCTGGAACGGCCTGACCAACGAGTACCACCCGACGCAGCTGCTGGCCGACTTCCTGACCTTCATGGAGCACAGCGACAAGCCGCTGAGCGAGCTGAAGTTCGCGTATCTCGGCGACGCCCGCTTCAACATGGGCAACTCGTATCTGATCGGCTCCGCGAAGATGGGGCTCGACTTCCGCATCGTCGCGCCGAAGAGCCTCCACCCGAACGCCGAGCTGGTCAAGCAGGCGAAGGCGATCGCGAAGACGACGGGTGCCAAGATCACCCTCACCTCCGACGTGGACGAGGGCGTCAAGGGCTGCGACTTCATCGCGACCGACGTGTGGGTCTCGATGGGCGAGGCCCCGGAGGTCTGGAAGGAGCGGATCAAGCTCCTCAAGCCCTACCAGGTCAACGCGGCGACCATGAAGAAGACGGGCAACAAGGACACGAAGTTCCTGCACTGCCTGCCGTCGTTCCACAACCGCGGCACGACGATCGGCGAGGAGATCTTCCAGAAGTACGGCATGGAGGCCCTGGAAGTGACCGACGAGGTCTTCGAGTCCGATGCCTCGGTCGTCTGGGACGAGGCCGAGAACAGGGTTCACACCATCAAGGCCGTGATGGTCGCGACCCTCGGAAGCTGACGCCCGCACACACCGAGGACAAGGACATCGAAATGAGCCAGAAACCCATTGTCGTGATCGCGTTCGGCGGCAACGCCCTGATCCAGAAGGGTCAGGACGGCACCGCCGAGCAGCAGATGGAGAACATCAAGATCCCGATGCGCAAGGTCGTCGCTCTCGCTCCGGACTACCGTGTCGCGATCAGCCACGGGAACGGGCCGCAGGTCGGCAACATCCTCCTGCAGCAGGACAGCACGACCGAGGTCTCCCCGATGCCGGTCGACGTGGTCGGGGCGATGACGCAGGGCCAGATCGGCTACTTCATGGAGCAGGCGCTGGAGCGGAGCCTGGCCGAGGCGGGCATCGAGCGGAGCTTCCTGACCGTGATCACGATGGTCGAGGTGGACGCGAACGACCCGCTCTTCCAGAACCCGACCAAGCCGATCGGGCCGTTCTACACCGAAGCAGAGGCTGCGCAGAAGCCGTACCGGATGGTCGTCACCGACAAGGGGCACCGGCGCGTGATCGCCTCCCCGAAGCCGATCGGCGTCGTCCCGTACAACGAGATCAAGCAGCTCATCGACCTGGACTGGATCGTCATCTGCTCCGGTGGCGGCGGGATCCCCGTCGTCAAGGACGGCGACGGCCACCGCGGCGTCGAGGCAGTGATCGACAAGGACCTCGCGAGCGCCCTGCTCGCACAGGAGATCGGCGCCGACCTGTTCATCATCGCCACGGACGTCTCCGGTGCCGCCATCAACTGGGGCAAGCCCGACCAGGAGATGCTGCGCAAGGTCTCGCTCGCCGAGATGCACCGCTACGTCGAGGAGGGGCAGTTCCCCGCCGGCTCGATGGGGCCGAAGGTCAACGCGTTGCTGGGCTTCGTCGAGGCCACGTCGAAGCGGGCGATCATCTGCTCGATCGACGACATCGAGGACGCGATCGCAGGAAAGGCGGGAACGGAGATCAGCAAGTAGTTCGTGCTCCCAGAGCACGTGCCGTTGTTACACAGCAGAACGACAAAGGAGAAGAAAGCCGGCTATGGCTAAGAAGAACGTACTCATCATCGGTTCCGGTGGACGTGACTTCCACAACTTCAACACGTACTACCGGGACAACGAGGACTACAACGTCGTCGGCTTCACGGTCGGCACGCAGATCCCCGGCA
>Ga0209514_10003607_pt1 | contig 21849 bp, 18 predicted proteins | sample Subgrocontami58m_FD_187452 | JGI IMG/M metagenome (GOLD analysis project Ga0209514, IMG submission 187452) | Subsurface groundwater microbial communities from S. Glens Falls, New York, USA - GMW37 contaminated, 5.8 m (SPAdes) (version 3) | ecosystem: Environmental > Aquatic > Deep subsurface >...
TCGAGGGCGAGCGTCGCCGTGATGTCGTGCGCTACCTTGACGTAGCTCGTGACGACGCCGGCCGCGTCGCGCACGGGCGAGATGGACGCATCCTCCGTGAAGAGCGTGCCGTCTTTCTTCTTGTTCACGGTGCGGCCGCGCCAGGTCGCGCCGCCGCGGATCGTCCCCCATAGCCTCTGGTAGAAGGCCTCGTCCTGCATGCCGCTCTTGAGCAAGCGCGGGTTCTGGCCGATCGCATCCGCGCGCGAGAAGCCCGTCACCACCTCGAAGGCTGGGTTGACGTACACGATGTCACCGTGCACGTCGGCGATCAGCACCATCTCGGTGGCCTGCTCCATCGCCATCGTCAGCCGCTCCCGCTCGGCCTCGGCCCGCCTGCGCGCCGTGATGTCCTCGACGACCGTGATGAAGTGTCCGGGGCTCTCGGGCTTCTCGTGACCGATTCCGACCGTCACGTTGATCCAGACGCTCGACCGGTCCTTGCGTATGTACCGTTTCTCCGCGGAGTACGTGCGAATCTCACCCGCGACCAGCCGGCGCTGATTGTGGACATCGCGCGCCAGATCGTCCGGGTGCGTGATGTCCTGAAACTTGAGGCCGAGGAGCTCTTCCCTGCTGAACCCGACGATGTCGCAGAGCCGCTGGTTCACCACGAGCCACGAGCCGTCGAGCGCGACCTCGGCGATCCCGACGGCGGCTTGCTCGAAGATGGCACGGGCCCGCTCGTCGCTCTCGCGTGCTGCGGCCTCGGCGTATCGGCGCTCGGTGATGTCGGTCAACGTGACGACACAGCCGAGGATCTCGCGGCCGCTCCTGAGCGGTCCTGCGTTCAAGATCAACTCGGTCTTCCTCCCCTTCCGTTCGAGCGTCACGTCCGCGTTCATCACGGACTCGCCGAGCAACACCGGCGCGAGCCGGAAGGGATCGGCCGCCTGCGTTCGCAGCGGGAACAGCTCGGCGAAGGGCGCGAGGGGGGCGTCGTCGCAGAGCCGCCGAGCCGGCTCGCTGAGGCGAATCACGTGGCCCTGCGCGTCGCACACGATGATCGGCTGGGCGGCCTGCTCGAGGATCAAGCGAGCCAAGCCCTCGTCTGCGACGACCGCGGCGTGGCGGATCTGCTCCGTCAGGTCCGTGAGCACGAGGCAGAACAGGAGCTTTCCCGACGCGCCCTCGGCCTCGGCCCCGCCGTCGAAGCGCGAGGCCGCCAGGAGAACTCGCACCAGCCGGCCGTCCGCGGCCACGAGACTGATCTGCCGGCGGCTCGGCTCCGTGCGCGCCTGCACGAGCGCGTCGGTGAGCGTGTGCTCCGCGGCCCGCGGCAGGTGGCTCCCGAGGGCCGTGCCGATGACGCGCTCGAGCGGCTGGCCCAGCCGATGATCGCCGGCATCACCACCGCCGACCCCGAGAAGCTGTCGATGGCCGCCGCGATGCCCCAGTTCCCCGAGATGGAGCGGGAACACGGCAGCATCATCCGCGCGCTGTCCCGGCGCAAGACGGCGCCCGGGACGAGCGGGCCGCGCTACGGTATGTTCGCGAGCCTCGACGGCGGCATGCAGGTTCTCACCGACGCGCTCGCGGAGAGGCTCGGACCGCGCGTGCACACCGGCGTGCGGGCGACCGGGCTCGCCCGGCGCAACGATCGCTGGGTCGTGTCCACCGACAAGGCCGGCGATTTCGCGGCCTGTCAGCTCATCGTCGCCCTCCCCGCTCCCGCCGCCGCGCCCCTCCTCCGCCCCCACCACGCCGCCCTCGCCTCCCTCCTCGCCGAAATCCCCTTCGCGTCCGTCGCCACCGCGCACCTCGCCTGGAAGGAAGCCGACGCACCCCTTCCCCAGGCGATGGGCTTCGTCGTGCCGGAGGTGGAAAAGCGATTGATCGTGGCCTGCTCGTTCACGTCGCGCAAGTTCCCGGGGCGCGCGCCGGCGGGGATCTCCCTCGTCCGCGTCTTCGCCGGCGGCGCCACCCGCCCGATGGACGCTTCCCTGCCCGATGCCGAGTTCCTCGCGCGGATCCGCGCCGACCTCGAGGACCTCATGGGAATCGCCGCCGAACCCGTCCACGCGCGCGTCCACCGGCACACGGGCGCAATGCCCCAGTACTACGTCGGCCACCTCGACCGCGTCGCGACCATCGAGAAACTCGCGGCTACGCTTCCCGAACTGTCCTTGTGCGGCGCCTCGTACCGGGGCGTCGGTGTGCCCGACTGCATCGCGGGCGCCTGGGAGGCAGCCGCCCGGGTCCTGCCGCCTGCGACGTAAGACTGCGCCGATCCCGACACGGAGGCGCTAGAATTACCCCCATTCTACTATCCGTGAGATTCTCCCCGGCGCAGCAAGATTCTGCGAGCACCGTGCTTGCGAGGAATCACACCTTCTGCCGTTGGACAATCCGTGCAATCCGGACAATCCGTATAATCCGTAGTTCCGTCGGTTGCGGCGGCAGCCGCGCTGTGCGCACCTTTCTCGCCTCCGCGACTCCCGTGACCGTGCCGGGAGCCAGGGCCGTGGGCCGGGACCGTGACGGATGCGCGGATTTGACACCGACCGCCGCCCCTGTCCGAAACGGCAAGCAACCGCCCAAACGCCACCTCTCGCGGGGTTTCCGGCGGGACTTGACGGCAGCCCGAAGCCGACGAAATCGGTCGGGGCTTACTCCGCGGCGTCGGAGGCTTACTCCGCGGCGTCGGAGGCTTACTCCGCGGCGTCGGAGGCTTACTCCGCGGCGTCGGAGGCTTACTCCGCGGCGTCGGAGGCCTACTCCGCGGCGTCGGAGGCCTACTCCGCGACGCCCGAGGCTTACTCCGCGGCGCCGGACGCTTACTCCGCGGCGCCCGAGGCTTACTCCGCGGCGCCGGAGGCCTACTCCGCGGCGCCGGAGGCCTACTCCGCGGCGCCCGAGGCATGCTCCGCGGCGCCGGAGGCCTACTCCGCGGCGCCCGAGGCATGCTCCGCGGCGTCCGGGGGTTACTCGCATGCTTGTCCGGTTGCTTGCCAAGGGGGTCGCGACCCCTGCCGGCAACTCATCGGGCGTCAAATGGTCCGACAGCCGGCCAACGCTGCCTGGCAAGCAACCGGATTAGGCATGGTTACTCGCGGCATCAGGGCTACGCAACAATCCGGGGCTAGCCGAAGAATCTATGGCGGACGAAGCGGCCGGGTCCCCGACGAGGCGGAGGAGCGATGGCGGGATTTCGTGGGCGACGGGTACTGGTGACCGGTGGCGCCGGGTCGATCGGCAGCGAAATCGTGCGCCAACTGCTCGACCGGGAGCCCGCGGTGGTGCGCGTATTCGGGCAAGACGAGACCCAGTTGTACTGGCTGTCCGAAGAACTGGGGGCGGACCGGCCGGTGCGATTCCTGGTCGGCGACGTGCGCGACCGCGTGCGCCTGGTTCGGGCGATGCGCGGCTGCGACACGGTATTTCATGCGGCGGCTCTCAAGCACGTCCCGCTGTGCGAGTACAACCCGTTCGAGGCGGTCCAGACCAACGTCGTGGGGACGCAGAACGTGATCGACGCGTGCGTCGACGCCGGGGTGAAGCGGCTGATCGTGATCAGCACGGACAAGGCCGCGGACCCGCGCCACGTGATGGCGGCGACGAAGCTGCTGGCGGAAAAGCTGGTCCAGGCGGCCGCGATGTCTTTGAAGGAGCCGGCGGCGGTCTGCGTCCGGTTCGGCAACGTGCTCGGCTCTCGCGGCTCGGTGGTGCCGACGCTGATGCGGCAGATCGAGCTGGGCGGACCGGTGACGCTGACCGACCGGGGGATGACGCGGTTCTCGATGACCACGGCCGAGGCGGTGCGGCTGGTGCTGGGCGCGGCGGAGCGGGCATTCGCGGGCGGGGAGACCTTCATCCTGAAGATGCCGGCGCTGCGGGTCGCCGACCTGGTGGAAGTGCTGATCGAGGAGTACGCCCCGCGGGTCGGGAAGGACCCGCGGAAGATCCGCATCCGCACGATCGGCATGCGGCCGGGCGAGCGGCGGGAGGAGCTGCTGCTCTCCGATGAGGAGTGCGAGCGGACCGAGGACCTGGGGAAGTACCTGGTCGTGCATCCGCCGTTCCGGCTGGCGCGGGTCGCGAAGCGGCTGGCGCCTCCCCCGGCGGCCGTCTATCGCTCGTCGCAGGCGAAGCCGATGGGCCGGGACGCGATCCGGCGGCTGCTGGCGCGGGCGGGGGTGCTGGAAGGCGGCAGCGCCGAGGAGCGGCGCGCGTGGAAGTGAAGATCCCGCTCGCGCGCCCCGACATCGGCCCGCGCGAGCGCGCGGCGGTGGCGGCCGTGCTGCGCACGCCGTTCCTGAGCCTCGGCCCGAAGGTGCGGGAATTCGAAGCCGCGCTGGCGGCACGGTTGGGCGCGGGACATGCCATCGCGGTTTCGAGCGGCACGGCGGCGCTGCATCTCGCGGTGCGGGCGCTCGGGCTCGGTCCGGGGGACGAGGTGGTGACGTCCCCCTTCTCGTTCGTCGCGAGCGCGAACTGCATCCTGATGGAAGGCGCGCGGCCGGTATTCGCCGACATCGACGACGCCACGCTCAACGTGGATCCCGCGGCGATGGCGGCGGCGGTGACGCGCCGGACGCGGGCGCTCCTGCCGGTGGACGCGTTCGGGCTGGCGTACGACGCGCGGGCGGTGAACCGGATCGCGCGGCGGGAAGGGCTTGCGGTGATCGAGGACTCGTGCGAGGCGCTGGGGGCGACCTGGCACGGGCGGGCCGCAGGGACGTTGGCGGACGTGGGCGCGTTCGGCTTCTACCCCAACAAGCAGATCACCACCGGGGAAGGCGGGATGCTGGTGACCCGCAGCGCGCGGATCGCGGCGCTGGCGCGCAGCATGCGCAATCAGGGGCGCGACCGCGCGTCGTGGCTGGTGCATCACCGGCTGGGCTGGAACTACCGGCTCGACGAGATGTCGGCGGCGCTCGGTCTGGCGCAGCTGTCCCGGCTCGACGAGCTGCTGGCGCGCCGGCGGCGGGTCGCGGGCTGGTACGCCGAGGCGCTGGCGGGGACGACGGGCGTGCGTCTGCTGGACTGCCCCACGGGGTGCGAGCGCAGCTGGTTCGTGTACGTGGTGCGACTGGCGGGCGCGCGCGCGCGCGCGGCCGTGGAGCGGACTTTGGCGCAGGCGGGGATCGCCACCGCGCGCTACTTCCCCCCCATCCATCTGGCGCGCCATTTTCGCGCGCTGGGGTGGCGGCATGGACAGTTCCCCGTAGCCGAGCGGGCGTCCCGCGAGTGCCTGGCCCTGCCTTTTCACGGCCGGATGCGCGCGGCGGAGGTCGAGCGGGTCGCCGGGACCGTGCAACGGGCCTTGCGGTGAGCTTTCACTTTCCCCCTCGCCCGCTCAGGCCTATGATGGATCGCTTCCACCCGCTCGGTCTTCGATGGAGTGACCCCCGTGAGACCTCCGCGTCCGCTCTCCGCGCTCCTTGCCTTCCTGGCGTGCCTTCCGGTTTCGCTCGCGCTCGCCGACGAAGGCTCGGCGGCTCCCTCGCCCGAGACCCGCGCGCAACGCGTGCGGGACTATCTCGCCGCCCCGTCCAAGGAGGCCCGGGAGGCCCTGGCCCCCCTGCTGGAGGCCCTGGATGCCCTCCCGGTCGACGAGGTCACGCGCCTGATCCGGGCTACCCGCTCGTTCGAGAAGCTCGACGGGACGATCCGCCGGGAGGTCGCGATCGGAAAGGAAAAGGTCCCTTACCTGGTGCGCCTGCCGCAACCGTACGACCCTAGCCGGGCCTACCCGCTTCTCTACTCCGTTTGGGGCCCCGGGGTGCAGGCGCAAGGAGGGATCGGAATCTGGGCGCCGGCGAAGGAGTGGATCGTCGTATCGCCTTCCCTGCCGGCGGACCACCGCGAGCGCGCCGGCTATGCGAGCGAAGCGACCGGCAACCGCGTCTTTCCCGCGGTGCTCGGCGATCTCCTTTCGATCGTACACTTCGACGCGGATCGCGTCTTCGTCAGCGGTTTCTCGCACGGAGCTTCGATGGCGTGGTTCACCGCGGGATTCCTGCCGGACCGGCTCGCCGGCGCGGTTCCGGCGGCCGGCACGACCCTGCTGCAGGCAACCTCCCCGCCGGGCTCCCCCTCGGTGATGGAAAACCTGCTGCACGTGCCCGTCTACTTCACGGTAGGGCTCAAGGACGAAGCCTGGATGGTCGAGCAGTCGCGCGCCACCGAGAAGGAAATGACGAGGCTGAAGCTGTCCCACGTCTACCGCGAATTCCCCGAGATGGGTCACGACTTCCCCCGGGAGGAGATGCCGCGGATCCTGGAATGGATGTCGCAGCAGCGCCGCGACCCCTGGCCGAAGCGCGTTCGCCAGGCGACCAGCGCGCTGGTGAATTCGCTGGGGCGGGCCTTCTGGATCCAGCTCGTCAACGGCGACCCCGGACTCCTGCTGTACGACGCCCGCATCGTCGAGGGAAATCGCATCGAGATCGAGACCCAGGGCGTCCGAGCTCTGGACCTCCTGCTCTCCGACCGGCTGGTGGATTGCTCGAAGGAGATCGTGGTTGCGGTGAACGGGACCGAGGCGTTTCGCGGCACGGTCCGGCCTTCCTGCCGGCTGCTGCTCGACGGCTATCGCAAGTACCAGGATCCGGTGCTGCTCTACAGCGTCGTGTTGCCGATCAAGGTGCCGTAACCAATTCAGTCCCGGGAATTGTCGCGGCGCGCGAGGATTTTCGCCGTTCCCGTTCCCGTCCCGGCACCCGACCATCGGGAACGGGAACGGGAACGGGTTTGGTTGCGGCCGTCCAGGCCGCGCTAGGCGTCCGCGCAAGAACAACGTCACAGTCTGTGGCATGACTCCAACAGAACCATTGGGTCCAGGACTCGCGTCGGCCGATTGTCGGACCAGCGCTATCCGACGCGCGGGCGTGCTCGTGCTCGTGCTCGTGCTCGTGCTCGTACGATCACGAGCACGAGCACGATCCCGGGTTCGAGCGCCCCGGCATCGGGCGCACCCGGCGCGCAAATTGTTTCCCCCCGCCCGAGCGCCACGCTATCATCCCCTCCCAGTGAGGGGTACATGAGGTACAGGCTCGCGGGCATCGCGCCGGACGCGGCCGAGCGGCTCCGCCCGTTTCTCGAGGAACTGGGCAGGCTCCCCGGACCGGTGCCGCTCTCGGTGCTCCTGTACGGCAGCGCAGTCACGCCGGATTACCTCCCGGGCCGGTCCGACGTGAACGTGCTGATTTATCGCGATCCGCCTGACGGCCCGTATCTCGACGAACTCTTCCGGCTGGCCTGGCGCCACCGGCCGCGCCGGATTGCGGCCCCGCTGGTGCTGACCCCGCAGTACCTGCAGGGGGCGATGGACGCCACTCCGATCGAGATTTTCGATCTCAAGCTGAACTACAGGCTCCTCTTCGGCGAGGACTTTCTGCAGCCCGTGCGCATCGCCCGCAGCCACCTGAGGCTCCATTGCGAGCATCAACTTCGGCGCCTTTACCTGCACTTGCAGCAGAGCTACATCCGGGTCGGCGGCGACCCGACCGAACTGCGCGAGCTGCTGCGCTCGAGCCTGGTCGGCTATCTTGCGGTGTTCCGGGCGCTCCTGACCCTGCTCGGCGGCCGGCTGCCGCCCGCGCGCGACGAGACCATCGTCGAGCTGGGGCGGCGGATGGAACTCGACGTGCGGCCGGTCCAGGCGGTCGCGGATCTGCGTCGGCGCGGCGTGCGCGCCGACGTCGACGCGCTGAAGCGCGAGTATCTCGCATTGCACGGTTTCGTGGGCCAACTCATGTACCGCGTGGACGCGATGGCGGAGGCTTGACGACATGGCCGATCCCGGCGAATCCAATCTGGAAGACATTTTCAAGCAGGCGCAAGGACCGCCCCCCGGCGCCCCTGGGGGCGGCGAGGTTCCCCACATCGCCCCGCCGCCTGGGAAGAAGCTGTCGCTCACCCTGCCGATCGGCATCTTCCTGCTGATCGCGGTCATCGGTTACTTCCTGCTCATCCCCTCGCGCTCCTACCCCGAGGCGGGTCGACGCGCCGGGACGTTCCTGCTCGCCGTGGGACACCAGGACTACAGCCGGGCCTGGGGGATGTTCTCCGACGGCTTCAAGCAGCGATTGCCCTTCAACCAGTTCGAGAGCCTGGTCGCGGGCGATCCCCGGAACTGGCTGATCGATTCGGTCGACATCCAGCAGACCAAGGCCGGCGGCCCGGGCGTGGTCGTCAACGTCCAGGTCGCCAACAACTTCCAGAAGAAGGCGCGCACGTACCCGGCCATGCTGATCATGGTGGAAGAATCCGGGTCCTGGAAGGTCGCGAGCATCCAATTCCCATGACGACGGACGAAGCCGAGACGGTCAGCCACGCCGAGCCGGGCCCGCGCCAGGCGATCCCCGGCTACCAGCTTCTCTCCAAGCTGGGCAAGGGCGCGATCGGGTCGGTCTACAAGGCGCGCCAGATCAGCCTCGACCGGATGGTGGCGATCAAGGTCCTGCACCCCGCGCTCGCCCGGCAGCCGCAGTTCGCCGAGCGGTTCGTGGAGGAGGCGCGGACGCTCGCGCGGCTGGCGCATCCGAACATCGTCACGCCGTTCGACGTCGGCCTCACCGGGCGGTTCTATTTCCTGGTGATGGAATACATGGACGGCAAGACCGTCGCGCAACTGCTGGGGCGCGGCGGTTCGCTCGACGAGAAACGCACGCTGGGGATCGTGTACCAGGTCGCGCTCGCGCTCGAGCACGTGGCCGAGCACGAGATGGTCCACCGCGACGTCAAGCCCCACAACATCATTCTCTCCAAGGCCGGAGCGGCGAAGCTGTGCGATCTGGGCTTCGCGGTGCTGCGCGCGGTGCTGGTCGGGCCCGAAGGGACCACCGGCACTCCGCACTACATCTCGCCCGAGCAGGCGCGCGGGGAGGAGCTGGACATCCGCAGCGACCTCTACTCGCTGGGCGCGACCCTCTATCAGATGATGACGGGGCGCACGCCGTTCGAGGGCGCCGATGCGGGCGCACTGATCGCCAAGCACCTCGACGCGCGTCCGGCTCCGCCCCAGCGGGTGCGCCCCGAGATGCACCCGGACACCGCCCGGCTGATCGAGCGGTTGATGGAGAAGCGCCGGGAGCGACGGCCGTCGCGGCCGCGCGAAGTGGCCAAGGAGATCGAGCGCATCCTGACCGACATGGGAGTGAGCCCGTACGACACTTCGGTGCGCCCGCAGCGGGGCCCGGAAGCGCCGCCCCGCCGCGCCTCCGATCCGTCGGTGCGCGCCTACCGCGGCACCCTCGACCCGTCGTGGCCGCGCAACGTGGTCGACACTTCGGTCCCTTCCCCGATCAAGCCGCCCCCGACGACGACCCCGGCCGTGCCGCCGCCGCTGCCGCCGGAGCCGGCCGCTCCCAAGGCCCGGCCGCCGTTCCGCGGCATGGCCGCGAGCGGCCGCCACAAGCGGCGCCGGAGACGCGTCTGACCGCTCGCGGCGCGACCCTGTCCCGCACACGGGCCGCGGCCGCCGGCTTCTCAGGAGGTTCGCCATGACCCGCCGAACGACCTCGCCCCGCTCGCTCGCCTGGGCCTGCCTCTGCGCCTCCACGCTCGCCGTCGCCCTCGCCGCCGGCCCGGCCGCGGCCCAGGAGGAAGTCTCGCTCGAGACCCTCGCCGGGCTGCTCCAGGACGCCAGCGGCGAAGTGCGGGCGCAGGCGCTGCGGACGGTCGCGCGCCTGCCCAAGGAACAGGCCGCGCCGCTCGTCCTCGGGGCGCTCGAGAAAGAGTCGGACGTCGAGGTGCTCGCCGTCTGCGTCGCGCTGGCGGGCGAGCTGCGCGAAGAGAAGGCGGTGCCGATCCTGCTCAAGATTTTCCAGCGCAAACTGAGGGACGAGGGCCTCACCGTCGGCATCGGCGGCGACCTCGACGAGAAGATCCGCCAGGTCGAGGAGGCGGTGCGCAAGGCCAAGAAACCGGAAGACCAGAAGAAGGCCGGCGAGGACCTCAAGGACCTGCAGAAGGCGAAAGAGGAACGGCGCGTGGTCCAGCTCAGAATGCAGGTGGTCTACCTGCTCGCGATCGAGGCCCTGGGGAAGATCGGCGCCAAGGAGGCCACGGGCAAGCTGCTCGACTTCGTGACCGAGAAGAGCCCGGCGGTCCGCTGCGCCGCGCTCGGCGCGCTGGGAAACCTGCGCGATCCCGGCGTCCGACCGGCGCTCGAGAAGCTGCTCGGCTCCAGCAACGCCCACGAGCGGCTGTGTGCGCTGCGCGGGCTGGAGGCGATCGTCGCGGTGGCCCGGCCGGGGCTCGACGACCCCTGGGTGAACAAGGCGATCGCCTGCATGGTCGTCGCGGACATGGAGAACAGCGACCGCACGATCGCCGCCAACGCCCTGCAGTGGGCCATGGACCTGGGCGCGGGCGACCCCTCCCCGATCGCGGCCCTGCCCCGCCTCGTCGCCTACCGCGATCTCCTGCGGGCGAACGACATGGACAGCAAGCACCTGGTGGACTTCGAGCTGCTCTCGCTCTACTTGAAACACAAGGTGGTCCAGCGCGCGCTCAGGCCCCAGGCCCCGGCGCCGGCTCCCGCGGTGGGAGGAACGATCGAGACGAAGTGATCGCGGCGCTCGCCGAGAGCGCTTGCCGACGGAGACCGCAACGATCGAAGATGCGCTCGCCCGGCTGCGGGGGACGCGTGGACCTCGCGCTGGAAGAAGGCCGTTCCCCCGGTCTGAGCGAGGGGCTGGCCCGCCAGGGCATGCGCGGCTCCGGCGGCTGGACCTCCTTCGTCGCCCTCGGCGTCGGGCACATCCTCGGCGGCATCGACCCCATGCTCTTTCTGGTCGGCTTCCTCGTCGCCCGGCGCACGGAGGCGCAGGTGCCGGCGTGGGCGCTGGAGCAGGAGTAGGGGGCGCACGCCCGGAGCACGGCGGCGCGCGCCGGTTATTCCAGCTTGAGCCGCTTGAGCGCGCGGTAGAGCGCGGGGCGGGTCAGGCCGAGCAACTTCGCGGCCTGGAGCTTGTTCCCCTGCACCCCGGCGATCACTTCGCGGATGTACGCGCGCTCGCGCTCTGCGAGCTTCCCGAGGAGGGCCGGGTAAGACGGAGGCGGATCCGCGGGTGGGGCGGCCGCTTCGACCGGAGCGTCCGCCGGCACCGAGCGGAACTTGTCGAGGTGGGCGAACGAGCTCAGGCTGAGCAGCGGGCCGTCGCTGAACACGCACACGTTCTTGAACGTGTTTTCCAGCTCGCGGATGTTCCCCGGCCAATCGTGGGCCATCAGCATCCGCATGGCGTCGTTGGCCACCTGCTTCTTCGGCTGGCCGGTGTCCTCCGCGACCACCTGGAGGAAGTGCTCCACGAGCAGGGGCAGGTCCTCCTTCCGCTCGCGCAGCGGCGGCAGGAGGATGTTGACGACATTGAGCCGGTAGAAGAGGTCTTCGCGGAAGCTGCCGTCGGCGATCAGTTTTTTCAGGTCGCGGTTGGTGGCGGCGATGAAGCGGACGTCGACCATGCGCACGACCTGCTTGGCTCCCAGCGGGCGGAACTCCTTCTCCTCCAGCACGCGGAGGAGCTTCTTCTGGAGGTTCACGGCCATGTCGCCGATCTCGTCGAGGAACATGGTGCCGCCGTGCGCCACCTCGAGCAGGCCTTTCTTGTTCGAGGTCGCCCCGGTGAAGGCGCCCTTGACGTAGCCGAACAATTCCGCCTCGAGCAGGGTGGCGGGGAGGGCGGCGCAGTTCTCGGCGATGAAGGGCTTGTCGAGGCGCGGGCCGTTGTAATGAAGGGCGCGCGCGACCAGCTCCTTGCCGGTGCCGCTCTCCCCCTGGATGAGCACGGCGTGGGAGGTCTCGGCGACGCGCTCGAGCACGCCGAAGAGGTTCTGCATCGACTTGCTCTTGCCGATGATGTTGGAGTAGGCGAAGCGCTCCTCGAGCTGGTGGAGGGCCCGCTCGGCCTTTTCCTTGACCTCGATGAACTCACGCTGGCGTCGTTCCTCGGCGCGCGCGGCGTGGAGGATGCCTCCGAGCACCTCGAGGGCGGAGGCCACCAGGTCGACGTCGTCGGGCGAGAAGCCCTTCCCTTCGGCCGCGTGCTCGAGCATGACGACGCCGATCGGCTGCTTGGAGTAGACGATGGGCGAGCAGAGGTAGGCGCGGCGCTTGCGGCCGTGCGGCGCCGGTCCCGAGGAGATCGGGTCCTCCTCCTCGCCCGGCGGACGATGGTTCCAGGCGAGGGTATGGCGCTCCTCGACGGCGCGACGCAGCAGGCCGAGGTCGACCGAGAAGCGCTTTTCGCCCGAAGGGGCGCGGTCGGCGAAGCGCAGGGTCGGCGGATCGGGGAACCCCTCGCGGTCGAGCAGGACGAGCGCGCCGCGGTCGCAGCGGCCGATCTCGACCAGCGTGGTGATGATGTGGGTTTGCATCGCATCGACGCCCATGTCGCGTCCGGCCGCCATGCGCGCGACCATGCCGAGGAGCGCGCGCCCCTCCTTGGAGAGGACGAGCTGGTCGATCTCGTTGTGCGCGGCGGCTTCCGCGGACTCCCCGGGGTCGGCCGGCTGGTCGCGCCGGGTGAGGACCTTTCCGCCGCCTTGACGGACCGCGGCGTCGAGCAGGTCGGTCGAGCGCTGCCAGAAGGTGTCGAGATCGCCGCCGTCCTGGGGGAAGCTGGTCACTGCGCCGCTCGAGGACAGCTCGACCCAGCGCGAGCCGTCCTGCAACCCGGCCTCGCTCACCTGGCGGGCGAGGCGCTTGCCGATGGTGAAGGCGGAGTTGAGCCCGGTCTCGGGCAGGAGGATGCCGAAGCCGTGTTCGCGGAAGCGGCCGATGATATCGACCCGGCGCAGGCCGGTGCGGAAGACCTCCACCGAGGCGCGCAGGCCGAAGTCGGCGACCACCGGCCCATGGACGTCGCGCAGGATCGACCAGCGGTCGAGTTCGAAAAGGAGGAGGGCGAGCCGGCGTTTGTAGCGCGCGGCGCGCGTGACTTCCTCTTCGAGGCGGGAGAGGAAGTACTCTTGGGTGTGGACCCCGGTGTTGCGGTCGAAGGCGGCGCTGTGCACGATGAGCGCCTGCTGCAGGGCGACGCCGGCCTCCTCGAGGAAGGCGGCCAGGCGCACGCGGGCGGGCTCGCCGGGCGGGGCGTCGAGGATGAGCAGGCAGTGGCCGACGACGTCCTTCCCGACCAGGATGGGGGCGTGGATGATCTTCTTGCCGTCGCCGGCGACCGCCCCGAGGGTGGCGGCGACGCGCGCGGCGGCCGAGGAGGAGGAGGGCGCGCCGGAGGCCGCGGTGTGGACGCGGGCGACCACGTCCTTGGCGAGCCCGCGGCAGGCGGCGACCACGGCGCGTCCTTCGGAGACGACGACGAGTGCGCCGCCCGAGGAGGAGACGATCTCGGCCGCGGTCTCGAGCACGAAGGCGGATAGCCCCACCTGGTCGAGCCTGAGCACGAACCGGGGCAGGGCTTTGAGGTAGGCGTTTTCCGCGCGCAGGTCGTCGTGGGCGGGCATAGGCGGGTACTTTAGCAGATGGCCGGGGTCGCGGGAAGGCAATGGCGGCGGGCCGACGGGCGTGGCCCCGCGGGATGCGCTCCGGGCCGATGCAAACGCTTGCCTTTCTCGGCGGGGCGCGGAGATAATGCCGGCCCCGGGAAGAGGATCGAGCGGGCTTCGAGCGGAGGAGTGGGAATGGGCGTGCGTGGGACGGCGGCGCTGGCGATGATCGCGAGCTTGTGGGTAGTCATGGGGTGCGACACGCACAAGACCGCGCCGCCGCCGGACAATGCCGGCACGACACCGGTGCCGGTGACGGGGAACACCGCCTCGCCGGCCAACACGGCGGGAACGCAGACGCCGGTGGAGCGGCCGCCGGTCTCGTTCGACAAGGACTCGTACCCGGTGTTTCCGCGCGAGGACGAAGGCGCAGACCCGGCGGTGACCGCCGAGCAGGGCGGGAAGGGGTTCAAGGGCGAGGGTTGGACGACCAACACGACGTTCGACCTGCTGGGCGACCCGCGCGCGGTGAAGGGGGGGCGGATCATCCGGCACCTCGAAGACTTCCCGGGCAACCTCCTGGTCGAGGGGCCGGCGTCCAACACCTCGTTCAATTACCTCGCCCGCGATCTGATGTTCGACTCCCTGCTCGATCAGCACCCTACGACGCTGGAGTGGATCCCTTCGATCGCCTCTCACTGGAAGATCAGCGAGGACAAGCAGACCTACTGGTACCGGATCAATCCGAACGCCCGCTGGGCGGATGGCTCCCCGGTCACCACCGAGGATGTGGTCGCGTCCTGGGTGTTCCGTATGGAGGAGGACCTGGGCGAGCCGAGCAACATCATGACCTTCGGCAAGTTCGAGAAGCCGGTGGCCGAAAGCAAGTACATCGTACGCGTGAAGTGCATCAAGCCGAACTGGCGCAACTTCATCTACTTTTCGGGAGCCCACGTGTTCCCGGCCAAGGCGCTGAAAGCACAATCGGTGAAGGAATGGCTCAACAAGTACAACTTCGAGTACATGCCGCCGAACGGTCCGTACATGGGCAAAGTCGAAGATGTCGACAAGAACAAGCAGGTGATCACGATCCGCCGCCGGCCCGACTACTGGGCGATCGATCACCGGCGCAACGTGGGGCGGGGCAACTTCGACCAGATCACCTACGTGGTGATTCCCGACGACAACATCGCGTTCGAGGCGGTCAAGAAGGGGGACATCGACTTCTACGTCGTCAGCCGGGCCAAACTGTGGGTCGAGGAGACGGATTTTGAGCTGGTCAAGCGCGGCTTGGTGCACAAGCGCAAGGTATTCAACGAGCGGCCGCAGGGCTATTTCGGGATCGCTCTCAACATGAAACGCGAGCCCTTCACCGATGTGAGAGTGCGCAAGGCACTCACCCTGCTCATGGATCGCCAAACGCTCCTCAACAAGCTGATGTACAACCAGTACCTGCCGACCAACTCCTATTTCCCGGGCGGCGAGTACGAGAACTCCGACAACCCGAAGAACGGATACGACCCCGAGGGGGCTCTGAAGCTCCTGGCGGAGGCCGGCTGGAAAGACCGGGACGACAAGGGCCGCCTGCTCAAGGACGGCAAGCCACTGGAGCTCGAACTCATGTATGACAGCAAGACCTTCGAAAAGCACCTGACGATCTACCAGGAAAACCTGGCGAACGTCGGCATCAACCTCACGCTGAAGCTGGTGACGTCGGAAACCCGGTGGAAGCTCGTCACCGAAAAGAACTTCCTCATGTCGATTCAGAGCTGGGGCGCGCTGGTCACCCCCAACCCGGAGACGACGTTCCACAGCCGCCTCGCCGATCAGCCGAACAACAACAACCTCACCGGAGTGGCCGACCCACGCATCGACGAGCTGTGCGACCTGTACGACAAGCAGGACGACCACAACGCTCGCGCAACCCACGTCCGCGAGATCGACGGGATCCTCGCGGGCGAAATCTACCCGTACGTCCTCTTCTGGTACGGTCCGTACGAGCGGTTTGTGTTCTGGAACAAGTTCGGGATGCCGGAATGCGGAATGCCCCGCGTCCTCGACGATAAGTCGGTCGACGCCTACTGGTGGGTCGACCCCGAGAAGGTGAAAGCCCTCGAGGCAGCCAAGAAGGACCCGGCCGCGACTCTCCCCACGGGAGAGGTCGAGATGCGTTACTGGGAGAAACTGCGCTCCGGCTCATAGGGCGCCCCGCGACCCGCTCCGCCACGAAGGCTCCATGCTCGCCTACTTCGCCCGCCGCATCCTGCTGATCATTCCGACCTTCGTCGGAATGACGATGATCGCGTTCGCGGTGATGCAATTCGTCCCCGGCGGACCGATCGAAAGAAAGCTCATGCAGCTTCGCGGCGCCGGCGGGGGCGGCGAGGCGGGGGGCGGAGCCGCCGCCCGCACCGAGATCGAGATCCCCGCCGAAGCGCTCGAGGCCATGAAGAGGTTCTACGGCTTCGACCGGCCGATCCACGAACGGTACGCACTTTGGCTCTGGAACATCGTGCGCCTCGATCTCGGCACCTCGTGGGTCTATCGCGAACCCGTGTGGAACGTGATCAGGTCGCGCTTGCCGATTTCCATCTTCATCGGGTTGGTCGGGTTCCTGCTTTCGTACCTGATCTGCGTCCCGCTCGGGATCGCGAAGGCCCTGCGGCACGGATCCCAATTCGACTTCGTTTCCAGCGCGATCGTCTTCGCCGGCTACTCGATTCCCGGCTGGGTGGTCGGCATCCTGCTGCTCACCTTCTTGGGCGGCGGGACGTACCTGGATTGGTTCCCCCTCCGCGGCTGGCAGCCCATGGATTGGGAGGAGCGGACCGCATGGGGCAAGGTGGTGGGCGTCGCACACCATATCAGCCTGCCGGTCTTCGCCTACATGCTGGGGCACTTCACCACCCTCACCATCCTCACCAAGAACTCGCTGCTGGAAAACCTCAACGCCGACTACGTCCGGACGGCCTACGCCAAGGGGCTCAGCGAGAGGCGCGTGATCTTCCTGCATGCCATGCGCAACAGCATGATTCCCCTCCTGACCGGGCTGGGGCATGCCTTCGGGCTGATCCTCGCAGGCAGCTACCTGATCGAGCGGGTATTCTCGATCGACGGCATGGGCTATCTCGCTTTCAACTCGCTGGTGAAGCGGGACTTCCCGGTAGCGCTCGGGACCCTGGTCATCTCCAGCCTGCTCATCCTGGTCGGGAACATCCTGGCCGACGTCCTCTACTGCGTCTTCGACCCGAGGATCCGCTTCAAGTGACGAATGCCACCGCGACTCCGCCGGCGGTCCCGCCCTCGGTCTCGCTGTTCCGTAAGCGCTTGCGGAAGTTTCGCACGCTGAAGCGCGGATATTGGAGCTTCCTCGCGCTGGTGATCGCCTACGCCGCGAGCTTCCTCCTCCCCCTCCTGATCAACAATCGGGCGTTGCTCGTCCGCTGTCAGGGAGAGTACTACTGCCCGGTCTGGACCGGCTACTTCCCCGCCTCCACCTTCGGCCAGAAAGGCATCGGCGAGACGAAGTACCGGGCACTCGCCGAGGAGTTCCGCGCTCGAGGCGGCACCGATTGGGTGCTCCTGGCGCCGCACCCATACGGCAAGAACGAGTCCCTCCTGGACATGCCGGGCTACCCGCCCCACAAGCCCTCCTGGGAGCACCCTCTCGGAACCGACGACCGCGACCGGGACGTGCTCGCGCGGCTGGCCTACGGATTCAACCTGTCGATCACGTTCGCCGTCATCCTGACCCTGTTCTCTTACACGATCGGCGTCGCGGTCGGCGCAATCCTGGGCTACTTCGGAGGGCGCATCGACATCCTCGGCCAGCGCCTGGTCGAAATCTGGACGGCAGTCCCCTTCCTGTTCACCGTCATGATCCTCAGCGCCCTGGTCACGCCCAAGTTCTATCCCGAGCGGCACGAGCTGGCGCAGCCCGCGTTCTGGCTCCTGATCGCCATTCTCGGAACCTTTGGCTGGATGGGCATGACTTCCTACATTCGCGGCGAGTTCTATCGCGAGAAGGCGAAAGACTACGTATCGGCGGCGGTCGCCACCGGCGCGAGCGACTTCGATATCATCTTCAAGCACATCCTGCCCAACGCCCTCACCCCGGTCGTCACCTTCACCCCGTTCTACTTCGTCGCCGAGATCACCTCGCTCGTGTCGCTCGATTTCCTCGGGTTCGGGCTGCCGCCCCCCACCCCGAGCTGGGGCGAGACCCTCGGTCAGGGCCTCCAGCTCATCACCTCCGCGTGGTGGCTCGTGACCTTCCCCACCCTCGCCCTCTTCCTTACCCTCCTCCTGGTCGTCTTCATCGGCGAAGCGATCCGCGAAGCCTTCGACCCCAAGGTATACAGCAGGTTGCGCTAGCCCGTGGACGACAAGCCCGCTCCTCCCCCCCCCGTCCTTCTCGACGTGCGCGGCCTGCGGACTCATTTCCGCACCGAATCCGGCATCGCCCCGGCCGTCGACGGCGTCAGCTTCCAGGTCTTCGAGGACGAGGTCCTCGGCATCGTCGGCGAGTCCGGCTCCGGCAAGAGCGTCACCTCGCTCTCCATCATGCGCCTGATTCCCGATCCGCCCGGGAAGATCGTGGGCGGCGAGATCCTGTTCAAGGGCCGCAATCTCCTCCAGCTCTCCTGGGACGAAATCCGCAAGGTCCGCGGCAAGGAGATCGCCATGATCTTCCAGGAGCCGATGACCTCGCTCAACCCGGTCTTCACCGTCGGCTTCCAAGTCGCCGAGGTGGTCCGCCACCACGAGCAGCTCACTCGCGCGGAAGCGCTCCATCGCGCGGAGAAGCTCCTGGAGGAGGTCGGCATCCCCGACCCGGCCAGGCGGCTTTCCGACTACCCCCACCAATTCTCCGGCGGCATGCGCCAGCGGGTCATGATCGCCATCGCCCTCGCCTGCAATCCCTCCCTCCTCATCGCCGACGAGCCCACCACCGCGCTCGACGTCACGATCCAGGCCCAGATCCTCGAGCTCATGCTCGCCGCCAAGGCCCGCCGCAAGGGCTCCGCCATCATCCTCATCACCCACAACCTCGCGGTGGTCGCCGAGACCTGCCACCGCGTGATCGTCCTGTACGGCGGAAAGATCCAGGAAGTCGCCCCGGTCCGGGACCTCTTCCGCAGCCCGCTCCACCCCTACACGCGCGGCCTGATCGGCTCCATCCCCCAGGCCCACCGGGACGACCACTACCGGCTCAAGGCGATCCCCGGCATGGTGCCCGACATCCACGACCTTCCCAAGGGGTGCAAGTTCTGCACTCGCTGCGACATCATGGTCCCGCGCTGCGAGACCGAGGAGCCGGAACTGCGCGAGCTGGCGCCCGGCCGCTGGGTTCGGTGCCACGAAGCGAAAGCGGAGAGCCTGACCGCGCCATGACCAAGCCCCCCGGCCCTCCCCCCGCTCCCCCGCTCCTCGACGTCGTGGACCTGCGCGTCCGCTTCCCGATCTACGGCGGGGTCTTTCTCGGCCGCACCGGCGAGGTCAAGGCGGTCGACGGCGTCTCCTTCTCCATCGATCGCGGCGAGACCCTCGGCCTGGTCGGAGAGTCGGGCTGCGGCAAGACCACCCTGGGCAAGGCGATCGTCAACGTCCTCCGGGTGACCGCCCCCAACGTCGAGGTGACCGGGAGGATCCTCTACGACCCCCAGGCCTCGGGCGCGGTGGACCTCGCGGGGCTGACCAACAAGGAGATGCGGCCGCACCGTTCCGGGATCCAGATGATCTTCCAGGACCCCTATTCCTCGCTCAACCCGCGCCTCACCGTGGGCAAGATCGTCGAGGAGCCGCTCCTGTACCACACCTCGATGAATCGCAAGGAGCGCGACGAGCGCGTCGAGTGGTTGCTCGAGCGCTGCGGCCTCGGCCGCGCGCAGACGACGCGCTACCCCCACGAGTTCTCGGGCGGCCAGCGCCAGCGCATCGGCATTGCCCGCGCCCTCGCCACCAATCCCAAGCTGATCGTAGCCGACGAACCGGTGAGCGCGCTCGACGTCTCGATCCAGGCCCAGGTGATCAACCTGCTGCAGGACCTGCAGGAGGAATTCAAGCTCTCCTACCTCTTCATCGCCCACGACCTCTCCGTGGTGAAGCACATCTCCACCCGCATCGCCGTCATGTACCTCGGCAACGTGGTCGAGATCGGCCCCGCAAAGCAGATCTATCGCGAGCCGCTTCACCCCTACACCAAGGCGCTGATCAGCGCAGTCCCGCTCCCCGACCCCGAGCGCGAGCGCAAAGGACGGATCATCCTCGAAGGCGACATCCCGACGCCGCTCCGGAAGCCGTCCGGTTGCGGCTTTCGCACTCGCTGCCCGATCGCCAAGCCGGATTGCGCCAACGCGCCGCCCCCGTTGGTGGGGAAAGGAGATCGCCAGGTGGCTTGCCCGTACTACGCAGGGTCCACGTGATCGTACTCCACGCCGGCAACATCTTCGCATGGTGCGCCGTTCATGCGGGAAACCACACCCTCCGCCGTTGGACAATCCGCGTAATCCGTCCAATCCGTAAAATCCGTAGTTCCGTCCGATTCCCGCCTCCTCAGGGACTCGAGGAGTTCCCGCTGGACGCGATCGCGATCCGGATGCTATCCTTCGCGTGAGTTCTGCCCCCGCTCCAGCCCATTGGAGGAATCGCGCGATTCACACCTCTCTCGACCTGGCCAAGATCTGCGCGCAAATCGCGGACGGAAAGAAGGCGGAGGACATCCTCGTCCTCGACGTCCGCACTTCTCCCCTCACCGACTACTTCGTGTTTTGCTCCGGATCCAATCCCAAGCAACTGCAGGCGATCGCGTACGAAATCGAGATGCGCCTGAAAGCCACCGGCCGCAGGTACTACGGCCGCGAGGGGTACGAGGTCGGCCGCTGGGTCCTGATGGACTACAGCGACGTGGTCGTCCACATCCTCCACCAGGACCAACGCAAGCACTACGATCTCGAGCGCAACTGGGCCGACGCCCCGCGCGTGGAGTGGAAGGAAGAGCCCCTCCGGAAGGCCGTGGGAGAATAGCGACACCGCGGCGCCGCGCCAAGGATCCCGTCTCCCACCGAAACGCAAACGGGCCGCGAGGCGTCCTGCCCCGCGGTCCGTCGTGCTTTCGCGGTCCGCCGCGCTTTCGCGACCCGTCGTGCTTTCGCGGTCCGCCGCGCTTTCGCGACCCGTCGTGCTTTCTCAGTCAGCCGTGCTTGCGTGCTTACCCGTCCCAGCGGGATCCCCATTCGAGGTCCGACTACTTCGCGGGCGGGATCGTGATCGTCTCGCCCACCTTCAGGTCGTCCGGGCTGCTCAGCTTGTCCGTGTTGGCTTCGAAGATCTCGTTCCAGCGCGCCGAAGTCCCGTAGAACTGGTCCGAGATCGCGGACAGGCTGTCCCCAGGCTGCACCACGTACTCCTGAGACTTGCCCGCCCCCACGGACCCGTTCCCCGCGGGCTCCCGGATGATGCCCGCAGGGGGCGTATCGCGCTCGATCCGCACCGGGGGCTTCCCCTCGATCGGCGGGATGATCAACTCCATCCCGACCTCCAGGTTGGTCCCGCCCGCGTTGATCTTGTCGCGATTCGCGTCGATGATGCGCCGCCACAGGTTTCCGTCCTGGTACAGCTTCTTGGCGATCTTGGTGGGAGTGTCGCCGGACTTCACCTTGTAGATCGAGACCTGCGGCGCATCGATCGGCTTCTCCTCCGGCTCCACCCGCCCGCCGCCGTCGCCAGGGCCCGTGCTGCCGGCCCCTTCGCCCGGCCGTGCCGTGACCGACCCTTCGTCGGGAAGTCCCGTCCGGGTACGGCCGTCGCCCGATCCCTTGCCGGATTCGCCTCCGCCCGCCGAAAACGTCATCGTATCCGGCCCGACCTCGGTCACCGTCCCGGCACCCGTCAGCTCCGACCCGGAACCGGGATTGCTGACCGCGATTGCCGGCTCGGTCCCGCCGCCGACGATCCCCGCGGCCGACCCGCTCCCGCCGGAGCCGGCGCCCGGATCCTTCGAGAGATCGGCGATGTCCGGCCCCTGGTCCGGGTTCTTCTGCGCGCTCGCCTTGTCCCAGAGGACGATGAACACGCCCACCAGAGCCAGGCACCCCATGAGAATGACTTTGGTCTGTAACCCCATGGCTCTCGCTCCCCGATCGGATCCACCCCCGGTCCCCTCGCTCGCGGATGCGAGCGGGGACCCGCGGTCTCCCCCATGCTATTATCGGCAAGCCAACCGAGAAATCCGCTTGCCGAGGCGGCGCCGGAACCCGAAGATTCCGGCGCCTTCCTGGCCGACTCTTGCGATTCTGGACCCGGCTGCGCCTAGCCCGGATCATTCACGAACGGCTCTGCCGTTCGTGAATGATCCGGCTGCAACCGGCCTTCCAGGCCCGTTGCAGCTGGATACGCCCCGCCCAGCACGCG
>Ga0209514_10003608_pt1 | contig 21843 bp, 18 predicted proteins | sample Subgrocontami58m_FD_187452 | JGI IMG/M metagenome (GOLD analysis project Ga0209514, IMG submission 187452) | Subsurface groundwater microbial communities from S. Glens Falls, New York, USA - GMW37 contaminated, 5.8 m (SPAdes) (version 3) | ecosystem: Environmental > Aquatic > Deep subsurface >...
TTTCAACCGCTCCCGCCCGGACGGCTAGAAGCGCTTGCCATAAATTATCTAGCACAAAGTCTGGTTGCGTCTTGGCTCTTAAAATGTCTAGTTCTGAAGCGTTTTGAAGCAAATCTTCATATATTTTAGCCACTTTTTTGCTATTTTTTCCAACGTCATAAAGAGCTCCTATAATTTCTCGTAAAGGAATCATATATTCAAAATCTTTGGCGCTTTTTGGCTTTTCTCCCTCTTTGCGCCCAGCCAATTGTTCCACTCGATACATTGTGCCCAGCGTTAAAGCGCGCCCACATTTGGGACATTTAAAATTATTTTGTTGGGACGCTGCTGGCGCGCAAGAAAATTTGCAATCCGCGCAGCCGTCTAAATGATACCGGCCTTCTTCAGGAAAAAATTCTAGCGTTGAAATTATTTTTGAATTATTTCTATCCCATAAAGCATCGGCTAAATTATTAAACGAAATTTTATTTAATTTTATAATCGTGGCTTCGCGCCCTAAAGCTTCTAAAGAGTGCGCATCCGAAGCCGAGACTAAACGATAATTGTCCAATTCTTTTATTTGCCAATTCATTGGCGGATCAGACGACAGACCAGTTTCTACGGCGGGAATTTTTTTGACCAACTCCTCGCCAAAACATTCCATTAAAGAATCAAAACCGCTTTTAGAACCAAACACGGCAAAATATGGCGTCCAAATATGGGCTGGAATTAAAATTATGCGAGGGTCAATTTCTAGCATCAAAGCGAACAAATCTTTGCCAGAAATTCCTAAAATGGGGCGACCATCACTTTTCCTATTCCAGCCCCTTTTATCAAACTCTGCGTTAATTTTTGCCACCACTTCTAAACTAGGGATTAAAAAGACCAAATGGAGCCGTCTGGTTTTTTCGCCTTGCTTATAAATACAGGAAAGTTCAGACGAAATTACAAAACGTACAGGTCGAAAAACCTCATTTTCTCGATAATTTTTAGGCAAAAAAGATTTTTTTATTTGATATAAACCTGGCTCTGTTTCAATTAGTTGTTCAATTAATTCCTTACACCAAACTGGATGCGTAAAATCAGCAGTCCCCACTATATCAATGCCTTTTTGGTTGCAAGCGAGCGCGATATTAGGCAAAGTCAACTTTGGACTACACGCCCGCGAAAAACGAGAGTGGAGATGATAGTCGAGGATAGCTTCCATAATTTTAAATTATAAATTTTAAATTCTAAATTAAATATAAATACCAAGGTTAAATCAGCATACCGCTTTTAGAGGACGGTTTCAAATAAAAATTAGTCGTATATATGATGGTCGCCAATGCTATGAAAATATATAATATCATTCTCGCCAAATTCAAAAATTATTCGGTATTTCTTATCAATCGAAAAACTCCAAAATTCACTCAAACGACCATGGAGTTTATGGGTTTTTAATTTCGGATCGAGTGGATTCAAACGAAATAATTTTTCTTTCCGTTCCGCTAATTTTTTCAATTCTAATGGTAATTTTTTATATTCACGAGCAAACTTTGGTGAATATCTGACAGCTATGTCCATATTGATTTTAGCGCAGATCTTTTAGTGATTTTAGTATCCGTCCCCGTCCGCTCGATATTTGTTTACGGCTTTTGCGCAATTCATTTAACAATCGCTCTTCGCGCCACAGACGCAACAGCTCGCGAATGAATTCACTTTTGCTGGCATAACCGCCTTTTTTAACAGCTAATTCAACTTCATTTTTTAAAAGGGTCGGCAATGATAAATTTAAAATTTCTCTCATATTTATATAGAATAAGTGACATAACTACTGTAATACAAAGTATTACATGAGTCAAATGCGCTCCGAGCGAACTCGATATTAAACAAGGTCAACTTTGGACTACACGCCCGCGAAAAACGAGAGTGGAGATGATAATCCAAGATAGCTTCCATAATTTTAAATTATAAATTTTAAATTCTAAATTAAAATACAAATACCACATTAGCTTATAGCTAGCCAAAATTTATCGCAAATAAAAACTTCTCGAACAATGTCCGAGAAATTAAAAAAATATTCATAAATAAGTAGACTTCATCTACCCATAAGTGAACTCAGGCTAAAATTTTCTGAATCATACATTTATTTATCAAATGGTGCAGAAACAACAAGTCTAAATTGACGCTTAACAGACCAAACATAAGTGCGGTTAAAAAGACTCACTCCCTCAAGAAACCTACCTGAGACAAAACGACGAATGCTGGCCACAAATAAATTTCCTCCTTTTTTGCAAAGAATGAGATTCCATCCCACTTTTAAAACCATTACATTGTCACCAGTCAAAATTACTCTTCTAATTTGTTCTCTCTCTGGCTCAGAATTTTTTGTATCTAGCTCAATCAAAACTAGCTTTGATCTTTTTTTATAAATTTTTTCGCTGACAGATGCAAATAGTTGTCTCGACGTTCCACTAGTAATTTGATCAAAAAATCGCACTTGTTTGCCGTTGAAAGTTGGAATGAATTCTTTTACTTCGCCTTTTCTTTGTCTGGGCTTTTTTATTTTATTCATTATGTTTCTTCTCCAAATTGTAAGTGAACGATTGGTTAATTGTTGCCTAAATTTATACCAAAAACCCAGCAATTTGTCAAGCCCCCCACTCCACACCACGCCTCTCCACCCCACTTTCGGCCCAGAGGGGCGGGAGCATTTGAACCAGCCCTACTCCACACCGCGCCTCTCCACCCACCTTAGCCCCGTGTTCTTGAAGAAAGGTTTTGCTTCGTGCAACCATGAGGACGGATTAGCATGGTTTTTTGGCTTTGCAAAAATAAGCCGTCCGAATAGTAAGACGACTTGTCGCTGGACAAGCCGTCTGGTGCAAAGAAGTAAAACCTTTCTGGAAGCTGTATTACGGGGCTAAAATAAAAATATCTTTTCCTTAATTTTTAAATTTTCTCATAAAGAAAAATCCGTGTTTGCACACAGATTTTTCATAAACCGGCACTGACCTACTCTCCCGTGGACTAATGTCCAAGTACCATCGGTGTAACTGGGCTTAACGGCTCTGTTCGAAATGGGCAGAGGTGTGTCCCCAGCACTTGGAGCACCGGAAACCCGCAGACAATCTTGGAGGAAGATTGCCCACGGATTACTGGCGCCCCGCTAAAGCAACTAACAACATACAACCACAAACCAACGACTTGATTATCTAAAAAAGGCATGGCCAGCAAGTTAGCGCGTTATTAATTTTAATTAGAAGAAAACATCTTTACTAAAGATTTGAAATGACCAGCGGTCTTTCCGAGCCAAAGCCAAGAAAAACCCACTCACATTCCAAACGGAATGTTGTTCATTTCCGTAAAAGAAGCATTTGATCAATAAGTACCACTCGCCTCGGAGCCTTTGGCTAGCTTGCTTTTTGCCTTGCGGCAAAAAACTTACCAACTGCCAGCTCACAACAACCCTTGCGGGCCTTCCAGCTATGGCCTTCCAACCCGGTGTTCTCCCGGGGATCTATAACGAAAATTAATCTTGGAAATAGCTTCACGCTTAGATGCTTTCAGCGTTTATCTGAACCGAACGTAGCTACCCAGCGATGCTCCTGAAGGAACAACTGGCACACTAGAGGTTCGTCCTCTCCGGTCCTCTCGTACTAGGAGAGAGTTTCCGCAATTTTCGCACGCCCACAACAGATAGGAGACCGACAATATATATTGTCTTTTGTTATTCCAAAAAATTGGAAGTCAGACTATTTCTAACTGACTCTGCATATCGCTATGCAGTTCGGACTATATCTTTCCGCCAACTGGCGGATTCGACGTATAGTCTCTGAGGGTTTTACATTATAGTTTCTATTTTTCGCCGTCGATAGCGACCGGCGCCATTCATAGTGTAAGCGAGATTAAGAATTCTTTTTAAACTCTTTTCCTCTCGATGCATTCCTTTTTCTACCATACGTACAATCGTTGCAAAAATAGCAAAATCCTTTGCTTTTTCCGTAACCAATAAATGCGTCTCGAAAAATGGAATAACTTTTGTGAGCAAATCATTGCGATCTCTCACAACATATACATAGGTTTTGTCTTTAGGATTTTTGGAATGGTTGGCTTTAACATAGCCGCACTGAAAAAAATTCACCAAATTATCCAGTACCGACCGACTTGATAGCCGTTGCGATACATGAAATTCCGGAATAATTTTCCAGCCAATTTTCATTCGCGGATCTTTATAGATTGCAATATGAAAACTGCCTTCACCATCAACAAATCCCGTAACGTACCATGGTTTAAGATTATAATGTAATCTTCCCTGCTGATTATCTGCACTCAACACGTTGTCACTTAGCATAATAATATTATACCAAGTAGTGTGAGATACTTCAAGCTCCTATCCTATAGTAGAAACTTAACAGAACTTCCAGCATATAGTCGAATTTATAGACAGCACGGTGTTTACTGTCTCACGCATGATTATCCATTATTACTAATGGCATGGACTATATCTTCACCCTTTCTTAAGAAACAATTTTAAGATGAGGGGCCGACGTATTATAGTTTCAAATGAAACTATCTCTGTTTAGCTCTTGTGCTAAACATCAGTCTCTACGGGGAAAAGATTTATGTTTTTTAAAAAATTCTTAACGGTTTCGCTTGTATTAGTCCGCTTTTTCGAATAAGTAAATTTTGCTGTTTCATCAACAAGCTTACTTAAACGAATCAATTCTTTTGGACTCATATTTTTCGGGCAACTATCTATAAGATGTACCACCCGAACCGCTAAAACTTTTTTCAAATGAAGATGTTGATAAAGAAGCTGTAATGTTTCTCGCACTTCTTTATGGCCGACAATAGTATATTCCGTCATACCGTCTTTACGGTCACGAATATACCCATATTTTAATTTTCCCTTTAGCCAAGAAAGGATTTTTTTATTGATACTTTTTTGATAGAAAACTATGCTCGTTCTAATTTGATAACCGTAAATATAATCTTTACGGAAAACTAATTGAGCCATAATACAACCATCGCCATCTAAAAATCCCGCTATATAGGCCTTATCTTCATTATTTAACATAAATCTAATCTTCCCTCGGTATTGCCCTCTTGAATAGTTCGAAATTCAAGTAGGGTTTCACCGATATTAGTCAGATTTATTATATCGCATTTCTGCGATAGAACGCAATGTTATTTACGTTCTGAACCCAGCTCGCGTACCGCTTTAACCGGCGAACAGCCGGACCCTTGGGAGCTCTGATTGTTATCTCGCGTTTCCGCGAGTACCAGACTATTCCATCACCATATTTTATATGTCACCATACAAATTTTAGGTGCAAGCCGTATGATACTCCGTACCGATTTCTATAAACTATTAGTTTAAAATCGGACTGGACATATCTCATGTGACAACCAAAATCGTCACAATCAGTCGTTAGGGGAGAAATAATCATCGATCATTGAAGCATGGTTTTTCCGTCGATTTTTGGATCGGACATTAAACCGCGACAAGGCATCGGCCAAGTGAGCTACTCGCATTAAATCTTGACGCTTCTTGATAGAAATATCAATTATCTTTAGTGCGATTTTAATTTGCTGTTGTTTCATTTTTGAATAAGGTTGAATTAATAAAAGAATTTTTGAGATTTCTTGTTGATCTCGCGTAATCCAATCACTAACCGCCTTCTTACTTGTTCGAATAGAACCGCACTTGAGTATTTTAGGAATAAATTCTAAATACTTTTTTTCCTTCTGCGTAATTTTAAGTTCTATCCGTACTCTAAAGTGAAACTTTTTCTCATGATGAGGTTCGATGGTTGCCATAATGGCGCCATCGCCGTCAATGAGACCAGCCAAATAAGCTCTCGTGGCTTCTGAATATTTCTTTCCCACGGCACTAGCATTCATATATGTATATTGTACACCTGGGACCTGCGAAATGACAGATCATATGAATAAGCCTCTACCGTTTTGAGCTTGTTTACCCGCCTGCCATCGCCAAATTTGAATTTTGTTCAACTTTGAAAATGTTGGCGAGTCCTGCCTGATGCTGTTGCCAAAAATGGCAATGGCGGGCAGGTTACTCCAATGTTTCCATCGGAGAGAGAAGGTGTGTTTTCTCCACCCCCAGGATGCGATGCACATTAATCCATTATTACTAATGGTGTAGACTATACCTTCATCCTTTCATAGCATTTGAAAGGAGACGAGCGTCTGATAGAGGAATTCCCCTATCTCATCCATTTAAGGAATCAGTCGTTACGGGGTCAAGCGCTGACGCAACTTTCAACAATTAACATTTAACTTTCAGCCATTTGCCTCATATAAGTTAAATGTTCACGCAGTGCCGACTTCCCACGGTATTGTCCATATGTTCTGAGTTCTATTGTAGCATATGGAGTTCACCGTTATGAGCTCGTTTTTCTTTGTTCGATTACTCGAACTTCGACCCTATATTGAGCCGACATCGAGGTGCCAAACCTGGTCGTCGATATGGACTCTTGGACCAGATCAGCCTGTTATCCCCAGAGTAACTTTTATCCGTTGAGCTTCCGCCGTCCTACATCGGAAGACACAACTACATTTGCGATTCACAATAAATTGTGGATCACAAAGTAATCATGTCCCTTGATACGGTCGGATCACTAACTACTGCTTTCGCACCTGCTCGGATGGTCGTCCTTGCAGTCAAGCTGGCTTATGGGTTTGCCCTATCGCTCACGTTTCCATCGCGAGCTAGCCAACCTTTGTTAACGCCTCAGTTACATTTTATGCCTTGTGTTAACCAATTTATATTCCATCGAAGGAATAATGTATTTTTCAATAATACTTTTAAACTTTTCCACCTCTTGAGCGGGAATATATATTTGCAAACCTTCCTTTTGTTTTCTCGCTTTCGTGTGCAGATTATACACGTGCTCCAAAGTGTCAATAAGCTTTTGAACATCTTCGCTTGAGTATCCTTGTGTGTTCAAAATTTTTGCTTGGCACTCTTTTGATTTGATTGAGCCATCATCCATAAACCAAACCGCCAAAGTTAACGGTGATAACCATTTATAAATGTACTTTGGTATCACTTTCTTATTATTTGGATAAAATTGCTGGCCATAAAATCGCAAAGACGGTGTGGAGATAGTGTTAAACCAATATTTCCTATATATCTTGCCACGAACCGTTTGAAATTTTATTTTTGGAAGATTGCTCGCACAAGATTTCAACTCATTGTAGACCCAATCAACATAATCTTTTTGATTATACGAATGTTCAATCCGTAATTTATATGTCTGTCCTTGGCTATGAGTTTCAAGATGTCCATCGCCTAAAATTTTCCCAATAATTATTTCCCGTTGTCGCGAAGTAAGGTTTATTTTTTTCATAAAAGTATTATTTATGGTTCTCAAAGTTTGCGGCTTTGAGATCTCATTGTCGCCAATGAGGTCAGACTATATCATCTGCCTTTTCCCCAAAAGGCAGCTCGGCGTAAAGTCGTTGAGGGGTTTGACGCTGACGCAACTTTCAACAGTAAACTTACAACTTTCAACAATTATGTTGTGGGTTGTTTGTTGAGTGTTGGATGTTCGCGTAGCGCAAACTTCCCTGCTGATTGTCCGCACTTTCACATTTTCACGCTTTGGTAGTGAAAGATACTCGGAGATTCCAGCATATAGCCAAGTGTATTTTATTTTTTTATTGCGACGGCATAACCATAGCATTACTGCTATAGCGCCCCACGTTACTGAGATAACGTTAGTTAAGGCAACCGCCCCAGTTAAACTACCCGCCAGGTACTGTCCTAGGCCCGGTTTTTGTACGGGCTCAAGTCAAGCTATAACCTGCAATCAGCGAGGTATCTCACATTTCGCCTCCACGATGTCTAACGACACCGCTTCACGGGCTCCCTCGTATTCTGAACAGACAGCAAACTATAGCAATACCAAGTTATAGTAAAGCTTCATGGGGTCTTTTCGTCTAGTTGTGGGAAAAGGGCATCTTCACCCCTCTTGCAATTTCGCCGAGTTTCTCGTTGAGACAGTTCTCAAGTCGTTATGCCATTCGTGCGGGACGGAACTTACCCGTCAAGGAATTTCGCTTTTCGCTTCCTTATGCGAAGGACCATATCTTCATCCTCGTCATATTTTAATTCATGACTAGGAGCATGGCGTGTGGTCTCTGAGGGATCTAACGCTGACGCAACTTCCAACTACCAACTTACGACTTTCAACAATTATGTTGTGGGTTGTTTGTTGAGCGTTGGTTGTTCACATAGTGTAGACTTCCCTGCTGATTAGATTTAACTTTCCAGCATATAGCCATGTAGTAATTTTGCGTTACCGCAAAACTAGGCAGCTTGTGCACGATACATTATCGAAGCTACAACAGCCCCAAATTTTCCTAAATCATTTTTTCAAATAATTTAGGAACCTTAGGACCGTTATAGTTACGGCCTGCGTTCATCCGCGCTTCGGATCAAGGCGTGAACCTCTCCCCTTAACGTTCGGACACTGGCCAGGCATCAGCCCCTATACTTCAGCTTGCGCTTTGTGGCAGGGACCTGTGTTTTTGGTAAACAGTCGCTTGAGATCTTTCGCTGCGGCCCTAGCCGCCCAGAGGGTGGCAACAAACAACAAACAATTTCCAACTGACAACTTGCGTTGTTGGTTGGTGGTTGTAAGTCGGCTGTCGCCGTCCTTTGGACGGCCGGGGCAGGGCATATACCGAAGGTACGCCCGCTTTTTTGCCGAGTTCCTAAACGAGAATTCGCTCGTCCACCTGAGGATTCTCTCCTCACCCACCTGTGTCGGATTACGGTACGAGTGCCTTGATGTTGATAACGATGTGGCTGGCTTTTCCCGGCTAATATTTCTTTACCCTTGGCCTCGGCCCGAAGGCTTTAGTCTTGGCCATCTGTCTAACAGATGGCAACAAACAACAAACAATTTCCAACTGACAACTTGCGTTGTTAGTTGATGGTTGTAAGTCGGCTGTCGCCGTCTGTAAGACAGACGGCATGTGCGCATTCAAAAGCACACGGTAAAAATTTATTAGCGTCCCCAACTCATCTCACATCAAGGCAGGGCCGGAATATTAACCGGCTCTTCCATCGCTTACGCCTTTCGGCCTCAGCTTAGGTCCCGCCTCACCCTGGGTCGACTGCCGTTGCCCAGGAAACCTTGGATTTTCGGTGTGCAGGGTTCTCACCTGCAATATCGCTACTAATGCCAACATTCTCACTTCGCTCCGCTCCACCGCGCCTCACGGCACAGCTTCAACGCTGAAGCGAACGCTCCTCTACCACTTAGTTGAAATCGAAATTTCAACTAGTCCATAACTTCGGCGAACTGCTTAGCCCCGATCCATTTTCGGCGCGCTATCACTTGACCAGTGAGCTATTACGCTTTCTTGAAAGGATGGCTGCCTCTAAGCCAACCTCCTGGTTGTTTATGTAATAACACCTCCTTTAACACTTAGCAGTTACTTTGGGGCCTTAGTTGATGGTCTAGGGCTGTTTCCCTTTTGAACAGTGGAGCTTAGCCCCCACGTTCTGACTCCCATCTGGTTGCGATCTGACTGGCATTCGGAGTTTGGTTAGCGACAGTAGGTTATTCACCCCTGCCACTATTCAGTGCTCTACCACCAGAGATCTTAGATGAGGCTAGTCCTTAAACTATTTCGAGGAGAACCAGCTATTACCAAGCTCGATTGGAATTTCTCCTCTACGCACAAGTCATCCCCGTGTTTTGCACGGCACGTGGGTTCGGACCTCCTCGACCATTTACGGTCGACTCATCCTGCTCATGCGTAGCTCGCCTGGTTTCGGGTCATAAACTTGCTGCACGCCAACTGCACAAAAATCCTAGGACCGAAATCCTTCTCCGCGTAAAGCTTCAAAGGACCCGCTCCGCGAGATTTTTATACAGCGGCTTAGGCTGTTAGGCCTCGCTTTCACTCCGCCTTCACGAACCGCGTTCGTTTAGACAAGCAACAAACCTACACTCGTTGGCTCATTCTTCAATAGGCACGGTGTCATCCCGCTTAGCGGGACTCCACCTCCTTGTAAGTATATGGTTTCAGATCTTTTCATTCCCCTTCCGGGGTGTTTTTCACCTTTCCCTCACGGTACTCGTTCACTATCGATCATCATCTAGTATTTAGGCTGACGGCGTAGTCGCCGCAAATTCCCACAGGATTTCTCGAGTCCCGCAGTACTTGAGAAACGAACCAAAACTTAACAACAAATTTCGCCGACAGGGCTCTCACCTTCTTGGGCCGAGGGTTCCACCTCGTTTGGCTATAAGTGTTAAAATCTTGTGAAAGTTTACAGACTTTCAACGTTCGCTCTCGTGACACCGCTAATGCATACGGCCTGTAAGCCTGCCCACTTTTGACAACTCTTCCCGAAGGAAAAATCATCTGAAGCAGGCAACACTAACGGTTTAGCCTCCTCCCCTTTCGCTCGCCACTACTTAGGGAATCGCACAAATTACAAAATTGCAGACATCGAAATTTATAATTTTAAATTTTCAATTTCCAAACAATTTAAAATTTCTAATGTTTAAAAACCTGTCCCGTAGTGAGCTTGCTCTACTACTGGGATTAAATCATTAAAAATTTATTAAAAATTTAAAATTGATCATTTAAAATTCTGCACAAATGCAATTCTGTCCACAATTTCATAATTTGCTTTTGATTGCTTTCTTTTCCTCTAGGTACTTGGATGTTTCAGTTCCCTAGGTTATCTTCCTTAAATTATGTATTGGTTTAAGGATACTATGCTCTTCCAGCATAGTGGGTTACCCCATTCGGATATCACCGGCTCATAGGTTGCTCGTCACCTCCCCGATGCGTTTCGCCGACTGCTGCGTCCTTCTTCGTCTGATGATGTCAAGGCATCCTCCATATACTCTTTTCGCGACTTCTTTTACGGAAATGACAAACATTCCGCCCCTGCCAACTCGTAGGGCAGGGATTCTATCTTTAGTAAAGATGCTCTCTTCTAATTAATTAACAGATATTAAATTGTAAAAGGACTCTAAGATAATTTCGTGGACGAAAAAATCGGCTCTTGAGCCGATCCCTCCGAGAAACACAACGACGCCTTAAACCTTACAGGCACGTGTTGCCGAGGGGGAAAGTAGTCTGTAATTCATACGAATATCTTAGGTAAGAAGTATTGTAAATAAAAGGACAAAGACTGTCAAGGGGCTAAAATGCAGAAAAGAGAAGCGAGAAAAGAGATGAGGGGGCTATAAAACGAGGTCTAATGAAAAAAGCTAAAAAATAAGGGTTTTTAGGGTCGTAAAATATATTTTATAAATAACCTTACAATTTTTTGTGGGTAAAGTGTTGATAAAACCTAAAGTTTTCCACATATATATACCTTTGTCTTCAAGACCATGCCAAGCCCTTGACAAAATAAAAGAGATGCTCTAGTATAAAATTACAAACAAGGGGTCACAACTTAAAATTGAGTTAGGCCAAACATTAAGGCTTTACAATTTAGGGGTTAAAATGGGAACTAACCGCTCCCAAAATTTTTCTGCGCTGATATTATAAGAACCATCAATGCGTGTTGTGGGTTGTTTGTTGATGGTTGTTTGTTGCAAATTAGCAAAGCTAATTTGCTTGGCTTCTTTGAAAGGCAGGCACGACGAGCATGGGTTTTTCTCCACAGGGAATTTGTGGGGATTTATCCTCGCAAATTCCCGTGAGGAAAATTCTTGCCTGCCTCTCTGAGAAGCTAAGTTACAATTTTCAATTAAAAGGATCACCAAATGAAAAATTTTCTCGATATTCTCGTTGGTTCTCTTTCTGTATTTGCTGGAGCTTTTTTGGTAACCATTGTTTGCGAACCAAAAAAATTTTTGCAATATATATGGATACCAATTTCAGTCGGCTCTCTTATAACAATCGGTTTGCTTCTCAGTAAAATTCTGGATCGAGTCGATTGTAGTAGAAAGATTGATTAAACAAAACAACCGGGTTGGTACCGAAGTGGTCAACCCACAAAATGACAAAGACGAATCATGTGATTCGTCTTTTTTTATTCCCCTTTTTTACCCCCTCCTGCCTGCCCCGTAGTGAACGCGGAGCGTTCTACTACTGGGGTCTCCTCCCCCTAAATTAGGGGGAGGATTTATAGAAGCTCCCCTCCCCATTTTCAAGGGGGAGGCTGGGTGGGGGTTAATTCAGCATTCATTCGGCCTTCGCCGGAATGACGAAAGACTACTTGATTGCCGCGTCCGTCAATGGACGGACTCGCAATGATGCTCGCTATATTCTACATCCTATATTCTATATTCTTCACTCAAGCCCTAACGGGTTTGAGTGAACGGTGAGCCAACTGAAGGCGCGGGTAATAAATCCGGAATTGGTAAAGGCGCGCCCGCCTGTGGCGAGGTTCCACTCACTGGCATCGTGCCATCTTTTTTTATTCCCACTAAACACACTTCTTGCCATGGCCGATACTTGCTGGCAAAAACTGTTTCTTTTTTCTCACCATTGGCCCGTGTAATTGTTTGGGTAAAACTTGTACTCGCGCCGCTATGCGGTTTTTCCGTACACTTGGTTTCACCCTCGGGCATTTCGGGGTCTTCAATTATTAATTTTTCTGGCGGCGGCACAATATTATAAACCGCGGGCTTGGGATTTACGACCTTGCGACCATCGCTTGTGCCCCATAAATAATATAGGACCTTTGTTCCCACGATTTCAGTTTGAAACATTAAATAACTTTTGAAATCATTTTTAAATTTAAAATCCAAAGTTGGGTCATAAATAGTCGCGTCCGTCCCGGCCGGTTCATAATACGGCACGCGATAAGCGTGATTATATCTTTCTATAATCGGCACGCCGGCTGACAGCGCCACGCGAAAAGCCGTCGTGGAAACTTGGCACAAACCACCCCCTAGTTCGGGCACGGTTTTGCCTTGCTTAATCACCAATTCCTTTAAATAACCTTTGGCCGCAGAAATAGCGCCCAACGCTTTTAAAATAGAAAAAGTTTCGCCCGGCGCGATTAAAACTCCATTTAAACTCCGCACGCCAACTTTTATATTGTTAATACGGTTTTTGGGACTACCGCGAAAATCCGACTCACCCATCGCCACGATTTCTTTCAGCCCCAATTCTGCCGGACTAAAATCTAAATCGTCTTGCGACAAATCCACGGTGGTGGCAGTAATTTTTTTTACCCGCGTCTCGCTTTTAAGAGCCTCGTTGATAGAAACAAAAGTCGCCGCTATGTCTAACCCTTGTCCGCGTTTAATTTTAGAAACAAAAACCAATTTTTCATTGTCCACTAAAAAATTGGCTTGATTGGTTAAAGAAAAATATTGTTGTAACCGCAAAGCTTCCGTCTGATTTTTTTCTGGCGCCATTTGCCAATAAATTTCACCCTCGGCGCTTTTGGCCAAAGTTAAAAAATTAAGCAAGTCTTCGACGGCAAAATAATAAATTCGCCCGGCGCTATCGGCAATAACGAGCGGCAATTTTTTTACAACTTTTTCTAATGTTGGTTTTAATTTTTCTAAATCAACAATTTTCAGAGTCGGCTCGGCATAAATAGTTTTAACCTCAATAGACTTAATTTCTCCTCGTGTTATTTGTTGGCGTAATTTTTTTAAAGCTTCTTCTAAATCAAAAATTTTTCCAGTTTTTTCCTCAATCACTTCCAATTTATTTTTTTCCCAAACAAAATGAGCGTCTTCGGCCTGATCTAAAAATTCCGTACTCGCGACTTTAATAGAATTTTCTAAAGCGACAAAATCGGCTGTAAGCTCAATGGGTTGGTCGGCTTGCCCCAACAAAGCTTGCCAGATTTCTAAACCACGCGAGAACCAACTACCAGTCCGACCCCAGCGATAAGCGAGTGTGGCGGAAGATTCAGTATTTAAAAAATAATACGGCTGGCTGTTGCTGATATCGGCCGCTTCGCCTAAACCATAAGCTGATAAACGCAACTCTTGTCCATTGCTAGAATCCGCCGCCTGTCCAAATCTAAGAATGTAGATATTTTTTTTAATGGTCTCATTGTAATTTTCTAAAAGCTCGCGCGCTTGAGCTTCTTTCAAGCCACCCAGAGACAATCCACCCAAAGCAACATTGGGGAAAATTCTATCCTGGTAAGCATAAGCCAAGCCCAAGCCCAAGCCAAAAACAATCACCACCAAAACCGCGAGTGTTAAAATTAAAGCCGAAGCCGTTTGACCTAGTTTATACCACTGATTTTTAATTTTTTGCCACCAAATTTTTTTATCCATAAATCAATATTGGCATTATAACGCCAAACTATTTTTTTATCAAAAAATCCAAACCCTTGACAAAAGTCTGAATTTATGATTTAATACTTGTAAAGCAACTTCATAATTCAAATCTAAAAATCTAAAGGAGGTTTTTTGAAAAAAATCTTATTGATTTGTGGCTTCATAATCGTCACAGCCTCACTTAACATTGGCGCTTGGGCTCAAACCTTTGAGCTAAAGCAGAACTACCCCAATCCTGTAGTTTTAGGCACAACAACCACGGTTGAATTCAGTTTGGATTCAACACGAAGTGTGTCCTTAACAATTCATGATATTTTGGGGCTGACATCAAAAACTGTCATCAAAGATAGTCTGATGAGTTCTGGTCGGCATCGAATTGTTATTAACACTGGCATTAAAATCCCCGGCCAATATGTTTATAGACTGTCGGCTGGGCGAAATATTCTGACCAAAAGAATGGTCGTTACAAAATGATTCCGAGTGGGCACCCAGTGCTCACTTTTTTATATAAAGAATTTATATACCAAGTTCCAAAAATTCCTCATAATTCCTTTATGCGCCAACCAACAGGACAATACTTTGTGCCATATTCTTGATCAATCTTTTTTAAATATGATTTAACTGAATTATTAAACCAACTTAAAAATTCCGCCCTAAGTCTCTGAAAATCATCCATTTTTTTCCTTTCATGAATGTCATAACTCTTGTGGTACGCGGCAATAATTTGGCCATATCTTTGACCTAATTCTTCAATGATTGGCAATCCAGAAGATTTTAATATTTTATTTATTCCAATAAGGCCATCCTTATACGGTAAAAAATTAGTCGTATCTGAACCAGTAATCATCCAACTATTAACATGTACATCGTGTCTAAGGGCGGCCAATTCAGCCAATGCGCTATGTTGTTCTTTTGTTAATGATTCAACTTCTGTATTCTTCTCCATTTTACGTTTAACAGCTTCCTCCCTTCCTTTAAACATTTCGTGCCTTGGATCCGTCATAATTTTATATAAAAAATTAAAAAACTTTTTTCTTGAGAATATTAAAGATTCCTTGGTAGCCCCACCGGGAGTACCAACCCAATATTGCTTCCGCAATATTCCAAAACCCCTCGGTTTTGGTTTTTCCGCCACGGGAAAACAAATGTTTTCCCGACCCCTTTCCGGGTTCGATTCCTGAACAGAAAAAACTCGAACAAAAATTCCAGTTTTTTTCTTGGTAGCCCCACCGGGAGTCGAACCCGACTTTCCAGGATGAAAACCTGACGTCCTAACCGATAGACGATGGGGCCGTGCGAGACGCAACCTACAACCGCCAACTCACAACTTACGATAAAATACTTATGTGTGTTGGTTGTCGTCTGTTGGTAGTTGGTTGTCGGCCGCGAAGCGGCCATTGCCCGAGGCCGGACTCGAACCGGCACGACTTGTTAGTCACAGCATTTTAAGTGCTGCGCGTCTACCAATTCCGCCACACGGGCATAAAATTATCTCTTTCTATTCATTCCCCTATGAGTTGGTTTTAAACTATGACAATTTGGACAAAGCACTCTTAAATTTAATAACCGATTATCCCTAGAGTTACCATTAACATGATCTAATTCTAAGGGCAAGCGCCCACCTTGAGCTTTTTTTGCCCAACCACATTCTTCACACTGTTGTTTTTTTAAACCAGCCAGAAAAAGTCTTCTTTTTAATTTATAACTTTGGTACTGGCTATTTTTAACCAATATAACATCTAATGACAATGATGGTTTTCCTAAACCAATTAACCCCTTATTCCACGCCCTACCCGTAAAATGACTTATATTAATTTTATACTCTTTAATAAATTTATTTATTTGTGAATAGTTTCCGCCCGCCTCTCTTAATTTAAGACATTTTAAAACTTGTCTCACACTGGTTGATTTTTCAACCGCTTTAATTAAATCTTCTTTATCCCAACTTTTTAATCTCATAATATGTATTATATATTATGGAATACGCGCTATCAAGTTATAAAAGAGCGTCTACCAGTTCCGCCACTTCGGCAGAGGCGCGGGTGGGTAAGTCTACCAACTTGCCCCGTAGAGTAAATTGCGAAGCAATTTTCTTCTACTGGGGTTCCGCCACACGGGCTTACCTTCACAAACTACCGCAATTTTTATTTTTTCTCAAATGCCCGGGGGGAGACTCGCCCCAGTAGTAGATCGCGCTAAGTCGCGGATCACTACGGGGTAAAAACTCCACACACCATTGACTCACCTATGCCTTGGGAGAGACTCGAACTCTCACAGGTTTCCCTACTAGGTCCTAAACCTAGCGCGTCTACCAATTCCGCCACCAAGGCACTCGCTAATTAGTCTGCCAACTTGCCCCGTAGAGTAAATTGCGAAGCAATTTTCTTCTACTGGGGTTCCGCCACCCGGGCGCGCCCTAAAAATAATCTTGAATATTATTTTTCAATTTTTAAACTTTATAAATTTGGAGCGGGTAACGGGAATTGAACCCGTATCTCGACCTTGGCAAGGTCGCATAATAGCCACTATACGATACCCGCGCGACAACTTTGCTATAGTAATAAATTTCTTAAACGCAGTCAATTTTTATTTTTTAAAAATTAATTTTGAAGAGGCATTAACAAGTAAAAGTTTTCTTTATTCTCTCCACCAAAAATCATTAGCGGTTGAACCGAGCCACTGGCTTTTAAAGTTAAAACTTCTTCTGGGATATGGGCCACACCCTCACTTAAATATCTAACATTGAGAGCGATTAATAACTCTTCACCCTCACCCTGACAGGCCACCGTGGCTTTATGAGAACTTTGTTGATAATGCGATTCTAAATTAACTGTACCGGCTTGGGGATTTATTTTGAGTTTTGTTTCTTGAATGGGGCCAGTGGCTATAGCGAGGGCGCCTTGGACCGCTTGTAAAAAATCGGCTTTAATTAAAGTAATATTTAAATTAAATTTAGTTGGAATAATATTTTTATAAGCTGGAAAAGACCCTTCCAACAAACGGCTGATTATTCGACCATAACTCCATTCTAAAACAATCTGGTGTTCTGTTAAATAAATTTTCACCATTTCTTCTTCCAAATTTAAACCTAATATTTCCTGACACAAACGCCAGGGTAAAAGTTGTGTTGATTTTTGATCACCAGAAAAAGTTGTAATCGCTTGAGCTAAACGAAAACTATCAGAAGCGGCTAAAATAATTTGATTGTTATATAGATCACAATAAATTCCAGAAAGTTCCGGCCGCGCGTTGTTGCGATTAACACAAAATAATATTTTTTCCAAAGAATTTTTAAGGTTATTTAAATTAACTTCAAATTTTTGACCTTGATTTTCTGGTAAAGAAGGAAAATCATCTGAAACCATTAAAGCCAAATCTAATTCCTGTTCAGATGAGGTCGCGGTTATTTTTTGATCGGTTAAAGTTAATATTATATTTTCACCACTAAAATATTTTAGTGATTCTGTTAAAACTTTTACATCCACCACGCCAGATATTTCTATATAATCATCAATCTGGCCAGATATGATAATTTCCGCTCCCAACTCTAGGTTTGTCGCGATTAATTTCAAACCCATTTGATTACTTTTAAAACAAACACCCTGTAAAGTGGTGAGGTGGGACTGTTTGGCTACAAATTTTTGTATTAAGTTAAGTCCATCCAATAGTTCTTTCTTTATAAATTTTATTTTCATATTAAGAGTAGTATAAGGCGCGGTGTATAAGTGGAAAAAAATAAAATCGTTTTAAATTATCTAGGTCAAAGTGAAATTTTAATGTGGATAAGGTGTTGGCTGTGAATCTTAATAAGTTGGGTAGAAATAGTCAAATTTTTATTTTCTATGTTAAAAATTGTCCAGCCCACAAAACTTCCAGAGGTAACTCACGAGATACTCACACTTTGTTGATATAGTTTTTGTTTAATACTATTTATATCTTGTTTTATTTTTTCATCACGGCTAATTTCCGACTGAACTTTGTTGCACGCGTGCATCGCGGTAGTGTGATCTCTCCCGCCCAAAGCCAAACCAATACTAGGGTAAGAGTATTTTATGGTTTCTCTTAATAAATACATAGCGATTTGCCTCGGCATCACCAACTCTTTTTTACGGCTCTGGCCAAGGATGTCATTTAAAGAAATATCAAAATGTTCTGAAACAATTGCTAAAACCCTTTTTGGCGTCACCCCTGTGGCTTGTTGTTGTGGATACATACTATGGAGAAGATTTTTAGCTGATTCTAAAGTTGGGTTAGTGCCGCGAATTTCATGATAGGCCATCAAGCGATTTAAAAATCCCTCTAATTCGCGAATGTTTTCAGAAATGGCTTCGGCAATAAAATGGAGAATATTTTGCTCTATCGCGTAAGATCTTTCTTGGCACTTCATTTGCATAATAGCCAGGCGGGTTTCTAAATCTGGTGACGAAATGTCCGCGATCATACCCCACTCCATTCGTGAAACTAAGCGGTTTTCTAAACCAGGAATAGATTTTGGTGGTTTGTCGGAGGTTAAAATTAATTGGCGGTTATTTTGGTGTAGGTCGTTGAAGGTGTGAAAGAATTCTTCCATAGTGCCTTCTTTGTTGGCAATAAATTGCACATCATCTACCAATAAAGCGTCAATGTTTCGATAATGTTGTTTAAATTGCTCCATAGTATTGCGGGTAATAGAGCGTATAAAATCATTGGTAAATTTTTCAGAAGTGACATAAACCACTCTGGCTTTAGGATTTTTAACCAGCAGAGCGTGACCAATAGCATGCATTAAATGTGTTTTACCTAAACCAACCCCACCATAAAGGAAAAGTGGATTGTACCTTTCGCCTGGGGTTTGAGTGACTGCCATGGCGGCGGCGTGGGCCAACTCGTTGTTTTTTCCGCGCACAAAGTTTTCAAAAGTATAGTGAGCATTTAGGTCGGTGTTGCTTTGACTATCTTTAATTTGCTGACTCGCTTGTTTTTGAGCGATAAAATGTTCCACTGAAATATTAGGAATAATTTGAGTTTTGGCGGCAGTCGCGCCCACGACGCGATATTCAATTTTTTGAATGTAGCCCTTGGTTAATTTTTGGGCGGTTTTTAAAATCTGCTCGTGAAATTTTTTCTCCACCCATTCTTTGGTAAAAATATTAGGCGCGCCCACAATCAGGGTTGTGTCGAGAGCTTCAATAAGATGAGTGCACTTGAGCCAAGTCGCAAAATTAGCGCGAGTCACCGTTAATTCCAATTCGGTTAATATGGTTTTCCAAATGTTTTGTGTGTCTGTCATAGGACGAGCATTGACCTAAGAGACTTATCTGAAAAATATAGCACACAAATCAAATTAGCAAGAACTCTGAAAGCCCCCTTATTTTATCAAAAAGTGCAAAGTTTGTTGATAGCCTGTTAATATTGTTATTAGGACAAAATTTTTAAACGAGAGCTAGACAAATTGCTTTAAAAAAACTACACTAACAAAGGTCATTTTTATAACTTAGAATTTGCCTACTCCGCCGAAGTGGCTTCGGCTACGAAGGCCGGAAAAACTTAAAACTCCTAACTTTCAAGCTATGCCCCGTATATCATCAGCCAGGTTTCTGACATTCTTTATTACCTAAACAGAAACTGCTGTTTTATCCAAATTTATGTTAAACTCTAACTTCTTATTCCAACGCAGGTCAGAAACGAACGAAGTCTCTGCCCCAGTAGTAGTCCCGCCAAGGCGGACACTACGGGGTTTAATTTCTGGCTGATGTATTACAGGGTATGCCCCAAAGAACTTACCAACCATCCAAAAGGCGTCGAGCCAATCGACATGGTTTTCGTAAACGGATGACCACCACGGCTGGCCGTAATGTTATAAAAAGGCGCCGCCTGAAGGGCCGCCAGCGCTTAACGGTGGCCAAATAAAAAGTGTGTTGAAAAAATCTTTGCGTTTGGTTTCAGAGCGCGAGATAGCGCGCGTCGCTAAAGTCGGTTGGCGCAAAACACTGGGTTCGGTCAAGGTATTTTTTTTATCAGAAAAAGTTTTAAAAATGACCGTAGTGGTACCGTCTCAAGTTTCAAAAAAAGCCACCCGGCGAAATCGCATCAAACGTTTAGCCCGAGAAACTTTTCGTTTAAGTTTAACCAAACTCCCCGTCGGTTATTGGTTGATTAAACCACAGTCAGGATCTTTTGATTTAACTTATGAAAATTGGCAGTCATTTTGGCAAGAAATTATTAAACTGGTGCCAAAAAATAATTTTGATACCCGCCCTCCTGCTCATAAAGGTCTGGCAAAAAACTCTTTCACCAGACCATAGTTTATTAAAGTATTTTTATCCTTATGGCGGTTGTCGTTTTTATCCCACTTGTTCAGAATATTCCAAAGCTTGCCTTAATGAATGGGGTTTTAAAGGCGTGTGGCTGTCAGTTAAAAGAGTTGCCCGTTGTCACCCTTGGTCAGCAGGCGGTTTAGATTTACCTCCAGTTAATAATTTAAAATTTAAAATTTAAAATTTATTATCCCCTTTCTTCATTATCTCGCTTCTCGCATCTCTAAACTCGTTTCTGTACTAATATGAATATCTTCACCACCATTTTTACCCAACCCCTGTTTAATTTATTGATCGTTTTGTACGCGCCCTTTAATGATTTGGGCGTGGCTATTATTTTATTAACTTTAATTGTCCGTTTAATTTTTTGGCCCTTGTCGCATAAAGCGAGCTTGTCGCAAAAAGCGCTTGCTCATATTCAACCCAAAATTAATGAATTAAGAGAAAAATATAAAGGTCAAAATGAAAAGTTAGCCGCCGAACTTAAAAAACTTTATAAAAATGAGGGGGTGAATCCGGCTAGCTCGTGCTTGCCGATTTTAGTACAACTGCCTTTTTTGTTTGCCATTTATATAGTTTTTGCCGATGGTTTGGGCAGTAAAAATCTGGAGCTACTTTATAGTTTTGTGCCCAAGGTGGAACATTTAAATACATTGGCTTTTGGTTTTTTACCCCTTGATGAAAAAAGTTTGGTTTTAGCTGGAGTCGCGGCTGTTTTACAATTAGCGCAATCTTTAATGATGCAGAATAAAAATAAAACTGGTCCGGCCGACCCGCAAGCCGCCATGCAAAAGAGCATGACTTATATGTTCCCAGCTTTAACTTTTTTTATTGGGATGTCTTTACCGGCAGGATTAGCTTTGTATTGGGCGATGACGACTTTAATTTCTGTGGTTCAGCAGTTCTTTGTTAATAAAAAATTTAAATTAAGGTCGGTATAAACTAATTTTTTTCTGTCATTCCCGTGAAAACGGGAATCCACCATTTATAAGCGTTAACTCATAACTCATAATTCATAACTCATAATTCAGAACTCAGAACCCATAACTTTGCATGCCCCGGTAGCTCAGTGGATAGAGCGAGACACTCCTAACGTCTAGGCCATAGGTTCGATTCCTATTCGGGGCAAATTTTTAGCACAAAGCATCTAGGCCCGTCCCGTAGTGAACATTCAGATGTTCTACTACTGGGATCCGATTCCTGGTGGGGGCACCACGCTAAGCGTGGTGTGTCTTTACAGTTTGGCTCGAACTCATTTTATCAAAAACTCCTGACCGAAACCAGACCAAGGAAGCCAGCCCGCCGCCGCTCGCTACCACTCGCCACCC